>ERZ1292640.4716-Hain-H43-02um-R1-4716-length-10297-cov-5_pt1 | contig 10297 bp, 10 predicted proteins | sample MGYA00564404_ERZ1292640 | MGnify/ENA primary metagenome ERZ1292640 (study PRJEB36523, sample SAMEA6512636) | groundwater metagenome | collected 2019-01-08 | study: AquaDiva: Metagenomics assemblies of 32 groundwater samples | reverse complement strand
GTAGAAGGTTTGGGCACTGATGCGGCCCGTTTTTTCTAAGTTTTCGAGAAAGCCGAGAAAAGGCAAATGCATTTCGGATAGGTTGGTGTTTTCGGCCAACCAGTAGTTCTCCTCTGCATTGATGTTCATGGTATAATTACTGCTCCATGGCGGTTGGATGTGCGGATTCCAAAGTCCTTGCAAGTTTGCGGGAACTTTTGGGGTACGGGAGCTACTGATCAGCAAGTAGCGGCCGTATTGAAAATACAGTGCTTCTAAGTAAGGATCAGATTCCCCTGTCGCATAACGACGCAAACGCTCGTCGGTGGGTAATTCGGGAGCGGGTTTTCCACCAAGAGTTAACGAAACACGTTGATAGAATTTCTGATAATCTGCCAAATGGCGGGCATAAAGTGATTTTAGTGGAATTAGACTTGCGTCTTGAACTTGTTTTTGGGCGAGGGAATCGTCATTTTTTCCTTCTTTCGATGGGCTTTTATCATAGCCATTGAAGCTAGTTGCCATGGAAACGAGAATAACCGCTTCGCTACTGTTTGATAGGACAATGGAGGTGTCTGTTCGGGTAACTTTTCCGTCCGTTGACTGCAATAATATGTCGGTGGCAAATCGTGTGCCTTTATCTGCTTGAAAAATAATCGGATTGCCTTTTTTTCGTACATAATTCGGATCGGCACGTACGGGGGCCGTTCCATTCATGTGTAAATGATTCGTTGTTGTGCGAACTTGGTATTTTAATTTTGAATCTATCCGAATGGCGAAAGAGAGTCCTCCTTTCTGTTCGCTTGTTAGGTGAATGGCGAAAATTTTGTCGGGATGTGAGACAAAATATTTTCTTTTCATGAGATTTCCATCGGCGCGATATTGCACATTGGCTTCCGCGTTATTGAGGTCTAATTCGCGGTAATATTGCGTAATTTTTTTTTCAGGGAAATCGATGTACATCGTCCCGAGTGGTGCATAGGATTCTGAAAATTTGCCTTGAATTTTTTTTACGAGGGAATCTGTGGCTTGATAATTCTCTGCTTTAAGGGCTTCGCGCACGGCAGGCAGGTGTTTGTAGGCCTCCGGATTCATGCGGGGATTCATCGGTTCGCCGGACCAAAGCGTGAGGTCATTTAGGAAAATCTGATCGGTTTTTGTTCCGCCGAATACGGTCGCCCCCTGTGTTCCATTTCCTAGAACGAGCGTTTCTTCAAAATAAGTAGCGGGTTTATCGTACCAAAGTTTGAGATTTTGCTGCGCGAATATGGGCGAACTTAAAAAAATCAAGAAGCAGATATTTTTCATCAGTTTTTTACTAGGTTTTGCTAGGAATTTTTTGTCTTTTTATAACCCTGCCGGGGTCGATGACCCCGGCAGGGTCACCACACACTTACATCAATATACGTTTCATTTTGGCGAGGCCATTTTTAGCAACAGTCAAAGGATCTTGCTTGTAAAGTTCTTTGTTAAACAATTCCAGCGAGATCACTTCGGGCTTAAGGATATTCAAAATTTGTGCGATGGGAGCCTCTCCGTCCCCCGCATAAATGCGATCTGCATCGGAGATTTGACCGGGGGTAATGGATTTTACGTAATCATTGACATGGAATACTTCGACGGCATCTGGACCTACGACATGCAGCGCATCGACAGAAGATTCACCCTTATAAATGTGAAATACGTCCAGTAGAAGACAGGCATCAGGATGTCCCGCTTCAGCAGCAACGTAAAGCACCTCAGACACTTTACTTAGGTTTTTGGAGTGGCCCCACATTTCCAAAATAGGTTTAACTCCCATATGTGCCCCTAAGTCAAGAATGGCACGATATCGTTCCGCCGCCCGTTTCAAATCCAATCCGGCTTGTTTAGTCGCGCCCATCGGCGGTGCCGCGGTACGGGGACAGCCTAATTGGGCCAACATATCCATTTCACGTTTCATTTGTTCGAGACCTTGGGCGCGAACCGTTTCGTCATCGACGATCCACTGGGCAAAACCGATGGCATTTTGGATTTTCATACCTAGGTCATCTGCCCGTTTGCGTGCTTCTTTCAGGGTCCCGCCAGATTTTAAATAGGCTTCTAGGGTTGGAATCCAGATTTCACAAGATCGAAAACCGGCCGCGGCAGCGATTTCAATTTCACGGATATAACCCAATTTCTGGCCCATGATCGTACTCATGTTCAGGGAAAGCTCGGGCTTGTATGATTTTTTTACAGTTGCCTCACTTACAAATGGAAAGGTAGATAACCCTGCTGCAATTCCAGAGGCTTTTAGAAGCGTTCTGCGACTTAGTTGATTCATTTTAATAGGTTTAATCTCCTAATTTAGCAGAAAACCAACTAAAAACTATCTGTACATGTGCGTTTGAGTTCAAAACAAAAAAAGCCCCTCTTGTGACAGGGCTTTCATGTGAAATGTTTCTAAACCTTGTAAAGGCTTTATTTCCTTCCCTCAAGAAGAGAATAAACAAATTTACTTATTTTGGCTTTTCTGCCTCAATAATTAACGTATGAGGATATGTAAAGTCTGTTTCCCACTCTTTTTCAAGTACATTACGATCAATCAAAGGAGCAAAATTAGTCTCTTTCGTGGGTAAACACACCGTAATATTAACAAATCCTATTGCTTGCATTATTTCTTCCAAATAAGATTTGGTTAAAATTGTCAAATGTTCTTTTCGACAAAAAACAAAATTTTCAAATTTACCTCCAATACTTAATTTTTTATCTGGAAAGTCTGGAAACCAAGACAAATCATTTTCTGAAAATTTAACAATTGCACTATCTCCATTAGGTCCACCAACCCTTATCTTTCCTCCTTTTTTTAAACTTCTAAACATTTCTTGAAAATGCACTTCTAAGGAAGGAAGGTGTTCAATAACATGATGCGAGTAAAACAAATCAACGGATTCATCTTGAAAAGGAAGTTTTTCTGAGATATTCGCCCAGATGTCAACTTTTGCTGTGAATTTATTGGAATCCACATTTAACCACCCGTTCAGATAATTATTTCTACCAGGTCCCAGCTGGACCTTTATTGTAGAACTATTTCCTTTCGCGGGAGATCTAATTCCTTTATATATGGCAGCGTTTGCTTCCATAATGGGAGTAAACAAAAAGTAATAAAATCGTTTAAACTTATATGAAAGCATAATAATAGCTTTAGTATTTTAATATCTCCTAAAGTCGATACCCGTTCAAAAATACTGAATTTGTGATAATTAATAGATTGTATTGAAACAAATTATTTAATGGGCGATTAGAGCTCCACTGGCAAGTATAGATAAATCATCATTTGACAAAAAAAGCTTTGCTAGACAAAATAAAAACTCTGCCTTAAAAAAAGACAGAGTTTTAACATCAAAGTGGTGGTAGATCCCGGACTCGAACCGGGGACACACGGATTTTCAGTCCGATGCTCTACCAACTGAGCTAATCCACCTCGTTGATCCCATGGATATGGGACTGCAAAAATAGGAAAGTTTTTTTTTAATCCCAATTTGGGCTTAAAAATAATTCCAATTAATAAGTCTCGCCATTAATTATTGGTCATGTGAACATAATTATTTTACTTGCAGGATATGTTGGCATCCATTCTACTAATAAGCTTTTCGATTCTTTTTCCAGTCAAAGATTCAACGACTCGGACAGAAGCAAGCGTGAGTGCATTTGTTTCCAATGCAGGGCAAACCCCTTTTTGGCAGAGAAGCCTTCAATATGGCCAAGTTCCGCTTAGTTCAAATTCGGCAGTTTTTATATTAAAACATCAAAAAATTGATGATTTAACTAAAAATGCCAACTGGAAATATGGCATTGAGGCAACAGCTTGGGGCGGCAAAACAAATGATATTTTCCTGACCCAAGCCTATGTGAGCGGTCGATTCAAAAAATGGGAACTTTGGGCGGGTCGGAGAAAAGAAGTTTACGGAATAGGCGATTCGAGTAATACGAGTGGATTTTATGCTTGGTCGGGAAATGCCATTCCTACACCCAAAATTCAACTAGGTACGCGAGACTATATTAATTTATTCGGGGGCTGGATAGGTGTTCATATGACCTATTCCCACGGTTGGCTTGATAACCAGGGTTCAGTCATCAATAGCTATTTACATCAAAAATCCCTTTATGGTCGAATTGGGAAGCCCAATGGTCTGTTTTCTGTTTTTGGTGGCTTAAACCACAATGCCACTTGGGGAGGAGAACAAAAAGTAAAAACGGGAGGAATATATGACATTTATCCAACGGGGCTAAACACCTATTTCTATGTCGTTACGCTTTTAAAAGACAGAACAGTCGTAAAAATAGACACCAATTCAACTTGGGACGATACGAATGGATTTTATGGAAATCACCTTGGATCATTAGATTTGGCTATTAAATACCAACCTAAATGGGGCGAAATTTTAATATATAAACAATCTGCCTACGAGACTGGAAGAATCATGTCATTAACTCAAATCAATGATGGCTTAGTAGGACTATCAATAAAATTCAAAAGACAAAAAATCGTCAATGCCCTTACATTTGAACATTTATATACAGCTAATCAGGGGAATTTTGTTTCGGGGCTTGCTCAATTTTTTAACATTAAATACTATGAATCAGATAAATCACAAGGAATACCCCAATTGCGAGGACTGATATGGTAAGCAGCACGTCAAGTATCAGTGAGGGTTGATATGTATCTTCATCTATCTGCTTTTCAACCTTTTTATACCTTATAAATGAAAGTATACCCATCAAGGCGCCGAGTGCAACCAGAAATATTCCGAAGATTGATGAATATCCAGGGGGAGGCGGAGCGACTTCTTTTCCCATGAGATAAGATATTTGTTTAAGGAACAGGGCGAATTTTTCTACAACAAAACCAAAGGCCATTATCCCTATGCTCGTCCTTATCCATGCGAGGAATGTCCTCTCATTGGCCATGTGCACACGGCGGTTGCGGACTTTTGGGGATTGTTTATTCTCTTGCATCTCTTACGGCTTTGTTTCTATCTTCTTTTTGTCTTCCGGTGATTCTTGTTCAAGTCCCTTTTTAAATCCCCTTATTGTCTCACCGAGGCTCTTGCCGAGGGACGGCAGTTTGCTCGGCCCGAACAGCACAAGGGCGATAACAAGGACAACCATTACTTCAGGCAAACCAAGACCAAACATATTTACCTCCGCTCATTGCGCTAAGATAACTTATTATTATTATACACCTCGTGAAATTTCTATTGTTTAAGATGTCTGGATAGCAACCGGCAATTGGTAAAAGGGACAAGCTTATTGAGCTATGCCCCTACCACAAGCACAGGACAGGGAGCCTCTTGAATGACCTTTTCAATTGTATTGTCGCCGAAGATTTTTAACAGGCGATTTTTCTTTTTCTGAGCGCCGAGAATAATGAGGTCGCATCTTTCCTCTTCAGCAACTTCAATTATCTTCTCATGGGTCTTGCCTTCTTCAAGCCTCGTCTTTATCAAAGCGCCTTCTGCTTTTGCGACATCCTTCATCTCGGCGACGGCATTTGCTCCTTCGCTATTTAATGCATCCTCTATATTTTTAATCCCTGTTAGATTAAGGTCTCCCTCGTAAGAAGGGATAACCTTCACAACCGTAACCCAGCACTTCTCGTCATAGGCAAGCTGTAAGCCCTGCGTAAGCACATCCTTCGATCCGTTCACCGCTATTAGTATCTTTCTATACCCTTTCATGTATTTTATTTCACCACAAGCACAGGACATTTGGCATTCATAATAACCCTCTCCGTTGTGCTTCCCATAATCGCCTTGTTCACCCCGCGCCATCCGTATGTTCCGATGACAATGAGGTCGTTTTTCAGGTCTGACGACGCCTTGACTGTCTCTTCCGAAGGGCTGCCCTCCCTGATTTCTGTTTTGACTGTAATACCCGTCGCAGAGGCGACAGACTTAGCGGTATCGAGTATCTTTTTCGCTTCCTGCATCATGCTTTTTCGTATTGATGAGGTCATGAAAAACTCCACCATCTCCTCATACCGGGGCATTGAATAGAGGACTGTAACCTCAGAAGAGTCTATTGCCGATAACTGACAGGCTCTTGTGAGTGCGGTCTTGCTGAATTCCGAGCCGTCAAAAGGGACAAGAATAGATTTGTAGATGCCTGTGCATTCTGTGCATGGTTTCTTCACCACTAAGACATCAACTTTTGAATTCACTATCACACGGGAGGTCATACTCCCCATAAGCAGCCTGTTGAGTCCACGCCTGCCGTATGTCCCCATGACGATGAGGTCTGCGTTCTTCCCTTTAGCAACATCCAGAATAACCTCCGGCGGTTCTCCTTCGCAGAGGAGCGAAGTAGCTTCGATGCCGAACTCCGAAACTATTTTCTCCTTTGTCTCCTGACAGAGTTTGCCGCCGATTTTCAGGCGCTTTTCTTGCTGTTCCGGCGCAATGCCGAATTCCTCGGTATCGAAGAAGACAGCGTGGGCAAGGAATAGTTTTCCGCCATGTCTTCTAACCCAATTGGCAGCTTCAATTAACGCTGCCTTGCTGTATTTCGAATCATCGTAGCCGACTAATAGTGTTTTATACATGATTAATGCGCACCTCCGCCTTTTCTGAAGACCATGCCGACGCCGAAGCCTGCTCCGAGCGCTATAATTATGGATATAATCCCGTACATGGCTCCATTGTTCGCCGCCATGCCTGAAAGCATCTTAATAATGCCGACCTGCTTGACAACGACTCTTGTCTCTGCCTTCTCAATGATATGCTTATCCTTCACCGAATAGACTGTGACAAGATATTCTCCGGGTGGAGCCTGATATGGCCACTGGGTAAGGATATAGTATTTACTTTTTCCGCCCTCATGGCTGAATGATATTTTCCCTGAAGACATTGCGTAGAGTTTTGAATCCTCTTTAAACTTCACAAACTCTTCAAACCATTTTGTTTTATCCGACTCATTGGCAACAGGGCTCATTCCCACATGTTTTTCGAGCGCAGGATACCCGATAACATACTTCTCCATTTCATCCTTGTTTAATATATCCTCGATTTTTTTAGTACTGTGGAGGGCATAGAAGTTCGGTACATGCTCAAGATTCAATGTCCCTACATTCATCCACAAGAACCCTGCCGCTTTGCCTTTTTCCTTCATCACTTGATGCCCTTCCGGAGAGGTGATTTTAACGATTAGGTCAACATCCTGATTAGATATTCCGCTCACGCTTACCGTACTGCCATGATAAAAAAAGTCTATGGTTATATGGTCGTGATTTGCGTTAATCGTAAGCTCTGCCAATGAAGAAGAGCAGTAGAGCAGCAGTGCAACAGTGCAGCAGAGTGAAAGGAATACCACAATTTTGAATTTTGAATTTTGAATTTTGAATTTTTTCATTAGTGTCCTCCTGCCTGCGACAGAAGCAGGGAAGGAGTAAGGGTAAGCTCAAAGATTATCTTTACGGTAACAACAAGCACGATAACCGCAAGAATGATCTTGAGTTGCCCGCCTTTAAGCTTTCTTCCGAAAACAGCGCCGACCTGCGCTCCTATGGTAGAACCCAGAAGCAGAAGCACTGCAAGCACGAAATCAACATTGTGGTTTGTGTATGCCTGAAGAAAGGTAACTTCGATGCAGTTGAACAGAATCTGGAAAAGGCTCGTGCCTACGACAACGTGCATCGGCATCCTGAGAATATAGACCATGACCGGCACCATCAGGAAGCCGCCGCCTACACCCATGACAGCGGCGAGGACACCGACAAAACCGCCAAAGACAATCGGTATTAAGGCAGAATGGGTAACACCCGATTTCTCGTAATGTGTCTGAAGGGGCAGAGACTTGAGTAAACGGGCAACGCCCGATTCCTTCTCAGGTTTTGCGTCTTCAACCTTATTTTTATTCATGCTCTGCAGGCTCTCAACAAACATGTATGCTCCTGCAATGCCAAGCATCAGCACATAGGCCATTTTTATTACAAAATCGGCATTCCCCATTGCCCTGAGAATCTTTATGCCCTGAACTCCAAAAAGTCCTCCTACAAAACCTCCTATCAGAAGATGGAATCCCATCTTGAAATCCACATTACCGACCTTCCAGTGCGCATACGTTCCCGAAGTCGAAGCAGCGACAATCTGGTTAGAGTCAGTTGCAGCTGCCACTGTTGAAGGGATGCCAAACATTATCAGGAGCGGTGTCATAAGAAATCCTCCTCCTACTCCGAACAGTCCTGAGAGAAGGCCCACTGCAAGGCCAAGGCCTACAGGGATTAAGATATTTATACTTGTTAATGCTACAGGTAAATACAGATACATTCGTTGAACCTCCATCTAAATTTTCATGCGTGCTGCAATTCCTGTTTTGCTATAGTCACTACAGGCCGTGAAGCAGTTTTTACAAGTCTCTGCAGTTCTCTTGCAGACATGTTTCCGTTTTTCGTAATGCTCGGGCTTAAAAGCACCATGTCAACAGCAGTTCTGTTCTTAAGAAAACCGCTTATAGCCCCGACAATGCCGTCTTGTGCTGTTTGCAGATTCGCCTCAATGCCCGATGTTTTACACTGATCAATCATGCGGTTTGATTGTCCTTCCGGATTTTCTCTCCGCATAACTTCCCTTGCAGTCTCATACTCGCCTTCCTCTGCAAAGGCTACGGCAGTCATGATGTCTTCGAACCTTTCTTCAAGCTTCTCCTTGTTGACCAGCAGTATCGTAATGCCTTCCTCAAGGGTCTTTGCGAGGTCAATTGCATAGGTCAAACCCTCATCTCGATCCTCATTTTGATAGGTAACGAATAAAAGCTGTTTTTTCACCGCGGCTCCCTCCTTCTATTGATTCTCAGGGATTATTAAGCATAAGGGATGCCAGATGTAACACCCTGATAAATAAGGATAAATTAATGAGGCAAAGGATTGTGTTTAGAATATGAACAGTTGGGAGGATGCAGATACTAAAAGATAACTCGTTGAATTAAAAAGATATTCTTGACAAAAATGGAAATGAGGCTATGCGTTTAGAATATGAACAGCGTAAACACTATTATTCCTTCAATATCTTCCAGAGGCTCGTTCTTGATATGCCAAGCGCTTCAGCAGCCTTTGAGCGGTTCCCTCCGAGCATCTTCACAACCTTTTCGACATACTCTTTGACAAGCTCGTCAATAGTCAGTACCTTGTCGGGATCAATAGTGTCGATCTGGAGAACACGGATTGCTCTCGGCAGGCTCTCAGGCGTGATAAGTCCGCTTTTTTCAAGTATGATTGCCCTCTCGATAATATTTTCAAGCTCCCTTACATTGCCGGGAAAACTATAGTTCATGAGAATATGCATTGCATCATCAGTAAGTCCGGCAATCTTTTTGCTGGACTTCGGAAGGTGTTTTTTGAGAAAGAAAGAACTGAGAGGCTTGATATCGTCTATTCTCTCCCTCAACGGAGGAATATATATTTCCATTATATTGAGACGGTAATAAAGGTCTTCTCTGAATCTGCCTTCCGTAATAAGCCTTTTAACATTCTGGTTCGTGGCAGCAATAAACCGCACATCCACCTTGATCGGCCTTGTGCCTCCAACCCGATAGAATTCGCCCTCTTCAACGACTTTGAGAAGTTTTGCCTGAAGGTTGGTGGGCAGCTCCGCGATTTCGTCGAGAAACAGCGTACCGGTGTCAGCGATCTCGACAAGCCCCTGCTTTGTTGAAACTGCTCCGGTGAAAGCTCCCTTTTCGTAACCAAAGAGTTCGCTTGCAAGCAGTTCTTCCGTGAAAGTTGCGCAGTTGATAGAGAGGAAAGGCATATTCTGCCGCTTGCCGGTAAAGTGGATTGCCTTTGCGATGAGGCTTTTGCCCACGCCCGTCTCACCGGTCAGGAGAATATTGACATCTGACCCTTTCAGTTCATCCACGGTCTCAAGGATGCGCCGCATGCCTTCGCTCTTGGCAATAATAGATATCTTCTTATCCATGCCTACAAAGGTGCGTAAGGCGATGTTTTCTTTTTTGAGGCTCCTCTGCTGAAAGATCTTTCCGACTTTCAGCAGCAGTTCATCAAGATCAAACGGCTTGGTAATATAATCAACAGCGCCTTTTTTCATAGCTTCGACAGCTGAACTGATACTGCCGAATCCGGTAATGATGATTACTTCTGTTTCAGGATGATGTCCTATTACTTTATCGAGCAGTTCGATCCCGCTCATGCCGGGCATTTTAATATCGGTGATAAGGACATCAAAATGGTCTTTCTCTATCATCTGAAGGGCGTCAGCGCCGTTTCTGGAAGAAACGACTTTATAGCCCTCTTCCTGAAGGGTGTCAACAATATTGTTGAGCGTAATCTCTTCGTCTTCTG
>ERZ1292640.2772-Hain-H43-02um-R1-2772-length-13924-cov-12_pt1 | contig 10299 bp, 11 predicted proteins | sample MGYA00564404_ERZ1292640 | MGnify/ENA primary metagenome ERZ1292640 (study PRJEB36523, sample SAMEA6512636) | groundwater metagenome | collected 2019-01-08 | study: AquaDiva: Metagenomics assemblies of 32 groundwater samples | reverse complement strand
ACGACATAGCCTGTTTTCTTTTTCAACATAAGCCTTGATCCTACCTACAGCGAGATCTCGCGAATTCGATGGTTGAAGGTATCGGCCACGAGCAGATGCCCGGATCGATCCATCACGATTCCAAATGGATAACTCAAACTGGCATCGCGGGCCGCTCCCCCGTCGCCCCCGTAACTGGCCGCACCGACACCGGCGATACGCTCAATCAGCTTGGTGGCCCGATCCCATCGCCGCACCAGATGGTTATCCGAGTCGGTGAAAAAGATATTCCCCTCCCCATCCAACGTGATGCCAGATGGCCGGGAGAGACTGTTGCTGGGCGGTTCATCCGGCCCCTGATATCGATATTCACCGCCGCCTCCCACCACCGTCCGAATGAAACCAGTGACGGGATCAACAGCCCGAATTCTCCCGCTAAAGCTATCGGCGATGAACAGGGTGCCGTCTGACGCGAGAGCCAATCCGCCGGGACCGGCCAACCCGGTTTCCGTCGCAACCATGCCATCTCCATTATACGCAGCCGTGCCTGTTCCTGCGACCGTGCGAATCATCCCTGTGGCCAAATCCACCGCCCTCACTCGGTTATTGCTCTGGTCGGCAATATAGAGGACGCCTCCGTCACTCACCACCAGGGCAGCCGGCTCATTCAACCCAGCCTCGACGGCCAAGCCCCCGTCACCGGAATAGCGAGGCAGCCCCACCCCTGCGACGGTCGTGATCACCCCGGTCATCACATCCACCCGCCTCACCCGATGGTTTAACGTGTCCGCAATGTAGAGATGCCCTGCCCGATCGACCGCCACCGCGGTCGGAAAATTCAACAGAGCGTGATCGGCAGGGCCCCCGTCGCCACTGAACCGTTTGGCCGGCGCGGTCCCCGCCACCACATAACGAACGGTCCCGCTCAAGTCAGTCTGTTGCGTAAACGCATGCGATGCGACCGAATCGCTTTCAGCAAATGGATCGTCCTCCACTCCATCCGTCATGGGAGTTGGCGCAACTGGCGGTGCGACTGGCTCAGCCCCCTGAATGAAACCCGCAACCGTGCTGATGCAGTTGGTCTTCCGGTCGATCTTCCGGACGACGTGATTCTCGGAATCGGCGATGAACAGATTGCCCTCTGCATCGAGCGTAAGACTCTTCGGCTCATTCAGGCAGGCAGCCAGAGCAGCCCCTCCGTCACCGGACCAGCCGGGGTCTCCGGTGCCAGCCAGAGTCTTGATCACAACTACTGTGAGATTCGTACTCATCCGCTTCGACAGACCTAGCTAGTTCAAATTTCTCAGAATGGCCTCGCCCATTTCCGCCGTACCGACGAGGCGAGTCCCTGGGCTATGAATATCTTTCGTACGATAACCGAGTTCGAGGGTCTTCACGATCGCCTGCTCGATGGCTTCCGCCTCCTTGTCCAACTTGAACGCATAGGACAACAACATGGCAGCCGAGGCAATCGTCGCAATGGGATTCGCCACATTCTTCCCGGCAATGTCCGGCGCGCTGCCGTGAATCGGCTCGAACAGTCCCACCTGCGATCCGATACTGGCCGACGGCAACATGCCGATGGAGCCGGTCAACATCGCCGCTTCATCGCTCAGAATGTCGCCGAATATATTATTGCAGAGCATCACATCGAACTGCTTCGGATTGCGCACGAGTTGCATTGCCGCATTGTCGACGTATATGTGACTCAACTCCACATCCTGATAGTCTTTATGGGTATCGATGACGACACGGCGCCAGAGCTCTGATGATTCCAGCACGTTCGCCTTGTCAACTGACATCACCTTCTTCCGGCGCTTTCTGGCCGCCTCGAAGGCCACTTTCGCGATGCGCTGGATTTCCTCCGTGGTATAGACCTCGGTATTGAACCCTCGCTCGCTCCCGTTCGGCAGCTTCTCGATCCCTTTGGGTTTCCCGAAATAGATGCCGCCGGTCAATTCACGAATAACGAGGATGTCGATCCCCTCGATCACTTCGCGCTTCAGCGTGGAGGCATCGGCCAACATTGGATATAACTTCGCCGGACGTAAATTCGCGTAGAGACCCAGATGCTCGCGCAACCCCAACAGCGCCCGTTCCGGACGCAAGCTATATTCCAACCCCTCCCACTTGGGACCGCCGACCGCGCCGAGCAACACGGCATCACTTTGTTTGGCCAGGGTCAAGGTCTCCTGAGGAAGCGGCACACCCACTTTGTCGAGAGCCTGTCCACCGACATCGCCGGAGACGAACTCGAACTGGTGCTGGAACTTCTCGGCGACAGCCTTCAACACTTTCACGGCTTCAGGCACGATCTCCCGGCCCACTCCATCACCAGCTAGTACGGCAATCTTCGCCTTCACAGACCACTCTCCCTCGTTGTAAGTGATGACCGCACAGACCTCTACTCCAGCACTTCCTCATCCTCCAGCCGCCAAGCAGGATCGACCAAACAGAGGAACTCGATGGCAGTGGGTCCGCTATTTTCCAACGACTGCTTGCCCCCGGGAGGCACATAGACGACGGAGCCAGGTCCCACCGAGACGACCGAGTCGTCCACAGTCAATTGTCCCACCCCGGCAATAATGTAATAGACCTCAGAAGATGTCAGCCTGTGCCATTTCGAGCGAGCGCCGGGAGCCAAGATCCCCTGCACCAGACTATACCCAAGCGCGAGCGGTTGTTTGGCCGGATGCAGCAGCTCCCGTAAGACAGTATGGTCGCCGGCCAGAAACTCCGGCCGATCTGCCAGGGTGACATGAACCACGGAGCGCCTCCCAGCCAATAATATGTTCCCGCCCCAGGCCGGAGCCGGTGACTCTACCGTGGCTACTTTCGCTAAATCAAGTTCACCTTCTGCTCGCCCTGCGCCTGCTTTCCTGCCAAGTAGGACAGCTTGTTCAGTGCGTTCAGATAGGCCCGCGCCGAGGCCATAATGATGTCCGTATCCGCCCCATGTCCTGACACGGTGCGGCCCTCTTCCTGCACCCGGACCGAGACTTCACCCTGGGCATCGGTCCCTCCCGTGATCGCCTTGACGGCATACATGAGGAGCGTGCTCTTCGTCTGCGTGATGGCGGCAATCGTCCGATAGATGGCGTCCACCGGCCCATCGCCTGTCCCGGTCTGCGTGATGGTCCGTCCGTCGAACTCGAGTTCGACCGTGGCGGTCGGCACCTGATCCGTCCCGCTGGCGACATGGAACGACTTCAAGGTGATCCGATCGGCCATTTTGGCCAGTTCTTCTGAGACAATGACTTCGAGATCCTCTTCGTAGATCTCTTTCTTCTGATCGGCCAGCTTCTTGAACCGCTCGAACGCGCGATTGACCTCCTCGTCCGAGAGCGTATAGCCCAACTCCACCAATCTCTGCCGAAACGCGTGCCGCCCAGAGAGCTTCCCCATGACCATCTTGCTCTCGACCAGCCCGATCGTCTCCGGCTTCATGATTTCATAGGTCGTCTTGTCCTTCAGCAGCCCGTCCTGGTGAATGCCGGACGTATGGGCGAAGGCGTTCGCCCCGACGATCGCCTTGTTCGGCTGCACCACCATGCCGGTGATCTTGCTGACCAACCGGCTGGTCTTCGCGATCTCTTCGGTATGAATCTTCGTATCGGCTTGATAGAAGTCTTTCCTGGTGCGAAGCCCCATGACAATTTCTTCCAGCGCCGTATTCCCGGCTCGCTCGCCGATTCCATTGATCGTGCACTCGACCTGGCCTGCCCCTTCGAACACCGCAGCCAAACTATTCCCCACGGCGAGGCCAAGGTCGTTGTGGCAATGGACGGAGATCACCGCCTGCGCACTATTTGGCACCTGCTCGCGAATGCCGCGAATGAGCCGCCCGAATTCTTGTGGCACCGCATAGCCGACCGTATCGGGAATATTGATCGTCCCGGCTCCTGCGGCAATCACCGCCTCGATCACTTCATAGAGATAGGCGGGATCGGAACGGCTGGCATCCATGGGCGAGAACTCCACATCGTCCACGTAGCCCCTCGCCCGTTGCACCATTTCGACCGCGCGCTTCTTCGCCTCGTCGCGCGTCATTCTGAACTGATGCTTCAAATGGATATCCGAGGTCGAGAGAAACGTATGGATACGGACCTTGGGCGCCCCCTTCAAGGCCTCCCAGGCTCGATCGATATCCTCAGGCCTCGCCCGAGCCAAGCTGCAAATCGTCGGTCCCTCGACCTCCTGCGCAATCCGCCGGACCGCTTCAAAGTCTCCCGGAGAACTATAGGCAAATCCCGCTTCGATGATATCGACCCCCAGGCGAGCCAGCTGCTTCGCCACCATGATCTTCTCTTCCACATTCATGCTGGCGCCCGGAGATTGCTCTCCATCGCGCAGGGTCGTATCGAAAATTCTGATCATCCTAGTCATGGTTTCCCCCTTCTCCCTATCGCATTGAGGCTGCTCAAAGCGGTTGTCCAGCAAGGCCGCAGGCGAATCGAAACCGGAGGCGTACCCTCAGGGGTACGTTGAGGATTTCGATGAGCCGAGAACGACGCTGGCAGCCGCTTTCAGCGGCCGGCAAAACAAAAAGCCTCCATCCCCACGCCCAGGGACGGAGGCTCGAGAAGCTCCGTGGTACCACCCTGATTTAGCCATGAACAACGCAGTGCTGCCCACAACCCTTCATTCCGCCTTATTACGGGGGCGAGACGGAATCCATTACTCGGGGTTCACGGATTCTGGCTCAGAGGCGAGTTCGGCAACGCACAGGCTGGCTTGCACCATCCACCAGCTCTCTCGATTTCTATGCGAGTTGCCTACTACTCCTCGTCGCAGCCTTCTAGAACTTCGATCCTGTCACCGACTGCTCGGTCTTGCTCGGCGACCGTTTCCCGGCCATCTTGGGCAGAAACCCGACGAGCCGCTCTGCCGGACCGAGCAGGGCATAGCCGGCAAAAATGACAAATAACATGACTTGGGGCCAGGCGGCCACGAGCATGACGGCCAAAATCCCCCACACGAGATAGGTAATGTGTCGGCCACCGCTGAACTTCATATCTTTGAAGCTTCGATACTTAATGGTGCTGACCATCAAGAACGACAGGGCCAGCGTTATCACCAGAACGAGAATGGGCTTCACGTCCGCCGCAATCTTCATGCTGTAGTGATCGAACACCACGAGCGAGGCCACGACCCCTGCCGCAGCAGGAATCGCCAAACCGGTGAAGTACTTGCCGTCCGCCACAGCCGCTGTTGAATTAAACCGGGCCAACCGCACCGCACCCATCGCGACATAGGCAAACATCACGGCAATACCAAACGTCCCCTGCCCGCTTAGCGCCCAGGAGTAAATTAAGAGGCCGGGAGCCACCCCGAACGACACCACATCGGACAGCGAGTCGTACTCGAGGCCGAAATGGCTGGTGCTATTCGTCAATCTCGCGGATTTCCCATCGAGCACATCGAAAATCATCGCCACCAAGATGGCAATGGCTGCGATCAGGTAATTCCCATTGAACACGGACAGGATCGAAAAGACGCCGCAGAAGAGATTCCCTGTCGTGAACAGATTCGGGATAAGGTGCATGGCGGCTTTACGCCGCTTCCCATCTCGCCCGAACGATTGACGAAGTCCGGTGGTTTTCATCGCAGCTCTCCTAAGATGGTCTCTCCACCCTTCACCCGATCGCCGACTGCGACTGTGATCGCCGTCCCGACCGGCAGAAACGTATCCATCCGCGACCCGAATCGAATCAACCCGTATCGTTCACCACAGACGGCCCGAGCGCCCGGCGAGATCCAACAGACGATCCGTCTCGCAATCAACCCGGCCACCTGCACACAGAGCACCTTCGCCCCCTGCGCCGTCCTGATCATCAAGGCATTTTGCTCGTTCCGCAACGTCGCATCGGGCCTGCTGGCCACGAGAAACAAACCCGGCTGATACTGCACATCCTCGACGACCCCTTCACAGGGAATCCGATTGATGTGCACATCGAACACGTTCAGAAATATCGTGACGCGAATGCTGCGATCCTTGATGAATCGCGGCTCGAACTCTTCTTCGATGGCGATGACTTTCCCGTCACCAGGCGCCACGATGAGACCAGATCCTTGCGGCACCACTCGAGCGGGATTGCGGAAAAACCAAGCGACGAAGAGCGTCAGGAGCGCCCCGCCGACCGCCGCAATCATCCCACCCAGCCATCCTGCTAGCAGTGTAACGCCAACAGCAGCCCCGATGAAGGGAATTCCTTCTTTGGCAAACGGGATGCCGACGGCACGATCTGCCACAGAGACCTCGTTTCTTAGTTTTTGTTCTTATCGACCAACTGATCCTTCTTCAGCCAGGGCATCATCGCCCGCAGCCGGCCCCCGACCTCTTCGATCGGATGGGCTTCGCCCTTCGCCAACAACGCATTGTAGACCGGACGGTTCGCCTGGTTCTCCAGGATCCAGTCTCTGGCGAACTTGCCGTCCTGGATTTCACCCAAGATCTTCTTCATTTCCTGCTTCGTCTGCTCCGTGACAATCCGGGGACCGCGGGTGATATCTCCGTACTTCGCCGTCGTGCTGATGGAGTAGCGCATGTTGGCGATGCCGCCTTGATGGATCAGGTCCACGATCAACTTCACTTCGTGCAGACATTCGAAATAGGCCATCTCCGGCGAATAGCCTGCTTCCACCAGCGTTTCGTAGCCGGCCTGAATGAGGGACGTGAGACCTCCGCAGAGCACCACCTGTTCACCGAAAAGGTCCGTCTCGGTCTCTTCACGGAAGTTCGTTTCGATCACCCCGGCCCGCCCTCCGCCGATCGCGCTGGCATAGGCCAGGCCAATCTGCTTGGTCGTTCCGCTGGGGTCCTGATGGATCGCGAGCAAGCAAGGCACGCCGCTGCCCTTCGTATATTCCGACCGGACGAGATGGCCCGGTCCCTTGGGCGCGACCATGAACACATTGGTCGTGGGCGGCGGCACGATTTGCCCGAAATGAATGTTGAAGCCGTGGCCAAATGCGAGATAGGAGCCCGGCTTCAGATTCGGAGCGATATCCTGCCGATAGATGGCCGCTTGCGCTTCGTCCGGCGCGAGAATCATGACGACATCGGATGCCTTGACGGCATCGGCCACCAGCATGACTTTCAGCCCGCTTTGCTCCGCCTTCTTCCAGGAGGCGCCTTCGCGCAACCCGATGACCACGCTCACGCCGCTCTCTTTCATGTTGAGGGCATGGGCATGCCCCTGGCTACCGTAACCGATCACCGCCACCTTCTTATTCTTGATCTGCTGAATATCGGCGTCTTTATCGTAGTAAATCTTCATCGCTCACTCCTTAGGTAATAGCCGTAACAAGAAACTGATTGGACGTGGCGTCCGGGATGACGCCTATTCGCGGACAGCCTTTTTCGCCGGCACGCTCGTCGCGCGAATCGACTCGCGGGCGACCGCAACACGTCCGGTCCGCGTGAGTTCTTTGATGCCGAGGGGCTGCAGCAGGTTGATGATCGCTTCGATCTTATGGGGATCGCCGGTCACCTCAATAGTATAGGTCGCCGGCGTGGAGTCGATGACATTGGCCCTGAAAATATCGGCAATCCGCAACGCTTCCGCGCGATCTTCTGGCCTTGTATGCACTTTGATCAACGCCGTCTCCCTCGAGACAAAATCGCTCTCATTCAAATCCACAACCTTGATGACATCGATCAGCTTATTGAGCTGCTTCACGATCTGTTCAATGATCCGGTCGTCTCCGGACGTGACGATGGTCATCTGCGACATGGAGGGATCCAGCGTCGGCGCCACCGAAAGACTTTCAATATTGAATCCGCGTCCGCTGAACAAGCCGGCGACGCGAGACAGGGACCCGAATTTATTCTCGACGGTCACCGAAATAATATGTTCCATACCCAATCTGTACTCCTGCCACCGAAAGTTAGGCCGTGAGAATCGTGTCCGAATCCTTCGGAGTCACCTGCCCCGATCCAGCCTGTTTCGTTTTCAAATGCGGCGGATCTTCCAAAATCATCTCATGATTGCTGCCGCCGGCAGGAATCATCGGATAGACGTTTTCATAGCGATACGTCGGCACATCGACGATCACCGGCCGGTTCACCGCAATCGCTTCCTTGAGAACCGCATCAATCTCCGACGGCTTGCTCGCCCTAAGCCCGACCGCTCCGTAGGCCTCGGCCAACTTCACAAAGTCCGGCGTCGTCTCCAGATCGCTCGAGGCATACCGTCCTTCGTAGAAGAGATCCTGCCACTGCCGAACCATCCCGTGGAATCGGTTATTGAGCACGATGATCTTGACTGGCAACTTATGCACCACCGCCGTCGCCATTTCCTGCATATTCATCTGGATACTGCCGTCACCGGCGATGCAGAGGACCAGCCGGCCTGGAAAGGCCGCTTGCGCCCCCATGGCGGCGGGGAATCCAAAGCCCATAGTTCCAAGCCCGCCCGAGGTCAACCAGCGATTGGGCTTGGCTAATTTAAAGTACTGGGCAGCCCACATCTGGTGTTGTCCAACATCGGTCGAGACGATCGGATCCATATCCTTCGTCAGTTCATAAAGCCGCTTGATGACATGCTGCGGCTTGATCGGCCCGTCCGCTGCCTGCTGATAGGCCAACGGATTCGCCTGCTGCCATTCGCGAATCTGATTCCACCAGGGCTTGCGTAGCTCCCGTTGATCGCCGTTCACTGTGGCGCGCAAAATCTGGATCAGCTCGCGGAGCACCGTCTTGCAGTCACCGACGATGGGAATGTCGACATTGACATTCTTCCTGATCGAGGTCGGATCGATATCGATATGGATGACCTTGGCATGCGGACAAAACTCGGAGACCTTGCCGGTGACGCGATCGTCGAACCGCGCACCGATAGCCACGACCAGGTCGGAGTAATGCATGACCATGTTCGCCCAATAGGTGCCATGCATGCCCAGCATGCCCATGGACTGGGGATGTTCTCCAGGGAAGGCCCCCAGCCCCATCAAGGTCATGTCGACCGGCATATGGGTCAGTTCGGCCAACTCCATCAACTCTTGCGAGGCACCGGAGAAAACGACGCCGCCACCGACATACAGTACCGGCTTCTTCGCCTTCGTCATGGCCTCAGCCGCCTGCTTGATCTGCCACTTATTGCCTTCATACACAGGATTGTAGCTGCGGATGGAGACGGAGCTCGGATAGGTAAATTCCGCCTTGTCCATGGAGACATCTTTCGGAATGTCCACTAACACCGGACCGGGACGCCCCGTCGTCGCAATGTAGAAGGCTTCCTTGATCGTCGTCGCCAAATCGGCCACGTCTTTTACGAGAAAATTGTACTTGGTGCAGGGGCGGCTCAAGCCGATATTGTCCGCCTCTTGGAACGCATCGTTCCCGATCAGGCTGGTCGGAACTTGGCCCGTAAAACAGACCAGCGGCACAGAATCCATATAGGCATCGGCTAACGCCGTAATCACGTTCGTCATGCCTGGTCCGGAGGTCACCAGGCAGACTCCGGCTTTCCCGGTCGCCTTGGCATACCCTTCCGCCATATGGCCGGCGCCCTGCTCATGGCGCGTCAGGACCACTTCGATATCCTTTTGCTGGTGCAGCATGTCGAAAATCTTCAGCACGACACCGCCAGGAAGCGCGAAAATCGTCTTCACGCCTTCCCGTTTGAGACATTCGATGAGGATTTCAGCGCCTGTGAGCTTCATGACAGAACCTCCATCCATCCCGCCCGTGAAAATCAGGCGGAGGAATCGATACAATAGGCAACGAAACGGCTTGGTCTAACAGACCAGACACGAGCCCCTCGATATCTCAGAACGTTCTGAAAAATCAGGGATAAAGATCCATAATCCTATCACCACATATTTCACCGCGTCAATAGTGCCGCAGGCTTTAGCCCCTCTCCTGACAGTCTCCCTCCCTGCGTGATATTCTTCGTGCCCGTCCTCATCCGTTGGCCTGAGTTGCGACAACATGAGCCTGCCAGTCCATGTCACCATCCTGTCCCGCGACGAATGCCATCTCTGCGATGTCATCTACCGGATTGCGACCCATCTCCAATCAGAAATGAACATCACAACGAGCAAAGTGAGAATTGAGGGAGATCAGGCCCTGACGGAACGGTACGGGTCAAGGGTTCCCGTCGTGCTACTCGATGAGATCGAGTATTTCTCGGGGAAAGTGACAGAAGGGGAACTGCGCCGAGCGATAAAAAAAGCGCGGTGGAGAAGACCTATAAGCCGGATTCTGTCCCGCATGGGATATGATCCCGCACGGGGGTGATCATTTCTCTGGGATTCGAGTCACCTCGAACCTCAAGCGACCTACCCGAAGACCTCGGCCGGGCCAGCCGGTCGCCG
>ERZ1292640.4712-Hain-H43-02um-R1-4712-length-10305-cov-9_pt1 | contig 10305 bp, 3 predicted proteins | sample MGYA00564404_ERZ1292640 | MGnify/ENA primary metagenome ERZ1292640 (study PRJEB36523, sample SAMEA6512636) | groundwater metagenome | collected 2019-01-08 | study: AquaDiva: Metagenomics assemblies of 32 groundwater samples | reverse complement strand
GAGAGAAGCATGGCTGCCCCCCGCCCGGCGCGGCGCTGGAGGATCGCGTAGATGGCAGGTCATCAACTCCGCGAAATGCACCCTCCGCGTCCGGAGCGGTCCGCCAGCAGCGGCCCTGTTCCGTATCCCCTGGGCGCAGTATCGGCGTGCATTGTTGAGGTCGGCGAGAATCCGTGACCGAACATGCACTCGCGGGCAACTTCGATGGCAGTGGCAAGTCCAGCTACTACTGCAAGACCTCTATGCCCCTCAAGCGGCCCGAAACATCAGCCGCAGTGCGTTCAACGTGTTAAGGAACTCCTGAACGTTCCGATGGCGCAGTTCCTTCCTCGGGTGCGTGGCGGTCTCGATGAACCGATCGATATCCCTTGATCCTGTGGCCGGAGCGATCTTAACGACGATACCGTTGGCAAGGCCGAGCGCGTCCAGGTACTGCCTCTCACCCATGATGCAATATGCGAGTACCGCGCCCAAAGAGTAGATGTCGTTGCGTGGATCACGCTTCTCGCCGGGGAGGCCTTCTCTAAGCCCGGGTGCGACGAACGAGGCGTCGAAGGGTTCCTTATAGACGGTCGCCGTAAGCACTTCGTCACTCAACTGTGGATTGGTAAGCCCGCTGAGAACGTGTTCTTTTCCCTCGTGGCTTTCCAGTCCTTCCGCTACAAGGACATGTTCCGGTCGGATGTCGAGATGCATAACGGGCTTGGGGCGGCTGTGCAACCGCTCCACAGTGCTCGCCAGATGAAAGATCACCGTGAAGGCGAGAGGAATGTCAAGTCTACCCCGTAACCGGACCGCTTGGCGGAGGCTTTCCCCTTTGTAAGCCTGGTAGGCAACCACATCTGCGTCTGGCCAGCGAGCCATCGTCAGAACCTGGATCACGTTGGGGTCCGCCGCCACCGTGAGCGCTTGCATGCGCCTTCGAACACGACGAAAGAAGCGCTCCGTGTCCTCGCTGATCCGCCGGGTGTCGTATACCCGAATCTCCGCATCAAAACCGGTCACCATATCTCTGCCTTCATAGCAGTCCACCGGCACAGGGCAGCCGGGTTCGCTGTAGGCCTCGCGCCGCCTTAGAAACTCGAGCCGCTCGATCGTGTATGGGGGCTCCAGTTCGGCGGGCAGCGCCTCCAGTTCCTCGAAAACTGTCCGGAGACTTGATACATCATAGAGTCGGTCTCGGTGCGCAGCTCGGTCCGCTTCGAGCAGAGTCATTAAGCGGCCGATGTTGCAGGCACGCAAGCCAAGGACGTCCTCTCTGTCTCCACTCTCGATAATGGTCCAGTCCGGAAAAACCACCAGCCCATATACCGGGTATTCCTTCAGCTTCTTCTTGATGTAGTGGGAACGGAGGATCTGAGCCTTCTTCCAGGCCGTATGCAGGGGGTTCTCTCTGCCCGGTAAGTAAACAGCTTTGCGGGGCGAGCGGCCCCACATGGGCCGCTGATCAGCCCATTCTGCCGGACTGTTGCCCGGCAGGTTCACGTACTTGAATTTCACGCGCTTCGATTCGATGGTGTAAGCAGCCCAAGGCACCAGCAACACAATATCGTGCTCGTTCGGAAACACGGGCCGAGCCGAATCCTGCATCAAAATGTTGTGTGCCAGAAAGCCCTCTTCCAAGTCGAGGAGCATTCGGCAGATCGTCCTCTCCTGCTCGCAGGAGAACTCCCGCATATTGCAGACCATTGGCATCGTCGTCTAAGGCCAGACCATTACCAGGGTCAAGTCGTCCTGCTCGTTTAGGCGGGCGATGGCTTCCAACGCCTCGGTGACCCCTTGCTGCATCTCCTGTTGGTTACGGGCCTTGGCGAGGGAGTTGAGAGCTGCAAACTTCTTCCCGAACGAAATAGGAGGGTCCGTCCGTTGAGTGATCACCCCATCCGTGCACACCAGGACCCGGCTACCCGCCGGAAGAGGACGCTCGCGGATGATCCTGTTCTCCCAGTCTCTCCTGTCTGCCCCGATGTGAGTGAGCAACTGGTGCTTGCCGCCCACCGCTGAGACCCTTTGCCCTCTTAGATCTTCGTCGGAGATAACGGCGAGGGCTTGCCCTTCTATCGGTGGGAAGTCATAGATTCGACTGTCACCGCAGCTGGCGTAGGCGTATCGCCTGCCGCCGCGGCGTCCCACCGCAAACGTCAGTGTGGCATTGGCCTCCCGATACTTGTCCAGCTTGGCGCGCTCAGCGAGGAACCTTTCGTGGATGTGGTTCATCCACGCTCCGACGATACTCGTCGCACGCCGCTCGAAAGAGTCCAGCAATTCCTTCTCGTAGAGTTCCCGCGAACGCCACAGCAGTTCCATGCAGAAGCTGCTGGCCCACCAGCTTTCCTTACTAGCGGAAATACCGTCGGCCACTGCTGCCAGCCAAAACTCGCCTCCGGCAAGCGTCGTTGCCAAAAACGCATCTTCGTTTACCGACTTCGACGGGTGCTTTCCCTTGCGAGTGGCGCCTGCCACCTTCACCTGAAGTGGCGGCTGAGCCGTCGCGCTGGCCTTCTTTGGCTCGACTCGCAGCGCAAACCACTCCCCGGCTTTGCGTGGTGCGATAATACAACTAACATGGCGGCCTTCTTGGAGCGGGCCACTTAGGACGCTCCGGCGATAGCTGGCAGTGCCGTGTGGTGCTGAGGACAGCTGGATCTTGCCGTCCACCCACTCGGTCGGAGATTCAACCAGCACCACCCCCTCGGCCCGTGCAGGCGTCTCTTCCTCATCGAGCGGGCAGACCTCCCGGCAAATCCAGTTGCCCGCCTCGGAAGGGTGCCGAACCAGACTCAGCTTCACCGGCAAGCCCTTCACCGGCTCGCGCTGCGATCTCGAACTGAAGTGTTCTCTCGAAAAGTGCAGGGACCGCCCATCCTGCACGAGAATGGTCCCCCAATTGCGCTCCAGTCGGACGATCACCCCGTAGTGTCGCTGCCTCATGGCTTCTCCTATCCTGGAAGCTCGAGTTGATTCAGGGCCCGGAGCAGGTCGTCCCAGTCCTGAAACCGGTCCTTGGGGAGAGGCTTTACCATCCGCTCAAGAATGGGTGTCAGTGGAGCGCACTCCTTCGGCAAGGGCTTGAGGTATTTCGCGAGTTCCCTCGGGTCGCGCGAGTCTTTCGGCTGAAACCGGTACTCGCGATACTTTCCTTCATCATAGGGATGGCCGGCCATAAGCAAGTCGTAGAGCACCACTCCCAGCGAGAACATGTCGCCGTGGAGGCCGCCACTCGGCCAGTCCGGGTCGCGGTACGGCAAATCAGGGGTGGCCACCTTCTTGGCTTCCGAAGTCAGCAGGCTCTTGGGCAGCCTGGCAAGCCCGAAATCCAGCAGCTTGGCTTCCGGCTGGCCGCCGCGCTCTTTCGGCTTGACGAGCATCACGTTGGCCGCGTGGATGTCGCGGTGCGCAAACTCATAGCCCGCGTGCAACCGGTTGGCCAGCGCGTAGGCAGAGTGTAGAGCGCCCACCAGTTGGCGGGCCAGCACCGCAACAGTGCGCCAGTCCGTGTAAGTCAGCGCTCGCGATCTCAGGTGGAAAACGGTGTCGCCTTCGATCCACTCCATAGCGAGCGTCGGCGGTTCGTCGCTGTAACCGATGAATTGTGGCACATGTCGATCGGTCAGGTGCCGGAGGAACTCCGCCTCCTGCCGGAGCATTCGCCTTCGCTCCTCCATCTCCGACGGCACCGACGTCCGGTTGAGTTGCTTCAGAGCAACGATCCGGCCGTCCTCGATCAGCTTAGCCTTGTACAATTGGCCAAAGGAGCCGCGGCCAACCGGGTAGATAATGTCGTAGCGGCCGAGGATGCGCATGCCCTCCCGGTACCGCGGCTCCTCACGTTCCTCCTCCTCCAGCCGCGCCTGGATCTGCGCCGCCGGCTCGAACGCGCCCTCCGCCTGTTGGTGAGCCTGCCGGCAGAGGTCCTCAATCTCCCGCCTGACCTCGTCCCATGTCCTGCGCGGGTCCAGCCCGACCAGTTCCTCTAGCAACTGGGCCTTCAAGACACGGAGTTCAGGAGTGGGCCTCTCGACCAGCAGGTGATTGACAATGCTCAGCCCAAGTTCGAGGTATTGCCTGGCGAGTTCCTTGTTCCGCCCGCTCTCGCGGAAGACATCAAAGAAGGTCTCGCAACATGCCCAGTGATCGGGAGCACCCAGCAGGGCACAAATGGCCGAGTTGGCGGCGTTGACCCAATCCGTGTGCTGATCCACGCGGGCTTGGTACATCAGGTTGGGCCAGGCCCAATCCGTAGGCCGGGCATTGGCTAGCAGTCGTGAGAGTGGCAGTTCTTCGCTGAGCGAGGTCGGACTCATAATCGCGACGGCGAGCGCCAAGCCGTGCCACTTCCAGTCGGTGAACTGCTTCGCCGGCCAGCCGGCGGTCGCCCCTGGCACCCCATCCAGCGACCGGATCGCGCATTCGAAGAAGATCTGCTGGGCAGTCCTCCGGCCTTTCGGTGTGGTATGTGCGGCGGCAGCCGCACGCTTGGCCGCCAACCCCAGAAAGTGGACAACCAGCAGGTTCTGTGGACGGAAGCTCGCCAGCGTCTCGAAGAAAGCCAGGCTGCGCCACTCGTCGCCCGGACCAAAGTGTTCGTGTACGCCCGCCAAGCAGTCACGCGAAGGCGGATGGGCCAGCAGTTCCTCCAGCAGCCTTGGCTCGACCAGTGCCTCAATGCGACTGCACACTCCGACGATCGACTCGTCGTGAGCGTGCCCGGCGAACGTCTCGCCGCGCACCTCCGCGCTCGCTAGAAACAGATCAACCGAGGTGCTGTCAGTGAGCCTCTCGGAGAGGCGGCGGCAAAGTTCCGCCCGGCCGGAGGGCTGCAAGTCAAACGCCTGTCGCTCTAAGACCGCGTGCTTGGCCAGCACCGGCCCAACTTGGGGTTCACTCAGATACGGTGCGATCAGCAGGTCAACGCGCGATGTACCCTCAGCTACCGCCGCACAGATCTGGTTCCAGATGGTCTCACGCAGCCTGGCCGAATCGCTTTCCGGCTCCTCGGCTTGGCCGAGCCGGCGCAGCATCAGATCTGCTTCGGCCGCGACAGCCCGACCGCCACGAGCGAGTTCGGCGTATCGCCTCGCCTCCTCCAGCCGGGAGTGATCCTCGGCGCTTCTTGCCAGCAGCAGATACAGTCTATATTGCTCGTCCTTCGGGACGCGCTTCTCCAGAGCGAGGGTTTGTTCCCGGATGCGGTCTAGCGGGAGCGACATTCGTCGCCACACTTCAAATAGCGCCGACAAGGTGCGGGACCAGTCGTTAACGCTCCCGGCGAGCGCCTGTTGCATAAGGAGATCGTGCGCCCTTTCTGGCATCCCCCAGTTCGTCAGCAGCCGCGAATGAAGCAGCGCCAACTCCTCCAGCGCTGCACCCTCGACCTGTTGCCGCCAAGCGTCGAACTGCTTATCAGCAACCTGTGGCGAAAGGTCCGGCTTCTGATAGAAGCCCTGGATGTGGGCAACGCGTTCAATCGGATCCTCGGGCAATGAGTCCCACTCGCGCACGCTAGGGGCGGTCTTGGGCTTGTAGGCACCAGCCTCCCGCTCCTCCCACTCAGCTTCGAGGGCTCGGCGGAGGTCGACAGCTTCGGTTTGCCTCGGATTGAGTACTAGCGAGCGCTCGACGTGTTCGAGGGCACCCCGTAGCAGATTTAAGTCCGAGGAGAACTCCAGCTGTGCCTGCATGATGCGCGCCATGATTAGTTCCAAACGGAAGTGCGGTGTGCTGCCCAGATTCCGCTGAACGTTTGAGAAAAACTCGTAGACAACGCTCCATCCCAGGGTCCCAGCAGCCGTCTTGGCCGTTTCCAACGAGGGCGGATCTACGAGACCTGCGAGACACGAATAGAGATCGTGCGCCATCGCGTCAACGTTGCCCTGCCACCATCGGGGGACCTGGCTGGTCAGCTCGCTCAGGATTTCCTGTGCGGACCGGCCCTCGGCACGGAAGACGCGAACGAAGGAATCCACGAACACGGCTTCCAGCCACACGGCCAGCGGCGCCGCGTCGGCCAACATGTGGCGCACCGCGTTCACGACCTCAAAGTGCCACTTCGATCGGGCAACCTTGTCGCGCAATAGCCGGATTGCTCGAACGGCATCGATATGATAGGGGCTGAGTTCGCTGAGCCAGCGAGTTTGAAAGACGTTACCGATGAAAGCGGCAACTGGCACCGGAGGACGGGCCGCAGGCGGTGAGTAGGCGATCTTCTTCAGCAGAGTCTTCCTGACCTCACCCACTTCACTCGGGTCGGCCGGACCTAGAATGCGCGCCAGCGGACCCTCGCCGGAGCGAGGAACCATCTCGAAACGCACAATGGTGCCGACGTCGATGGCGGCGCTTCCGGGAGCTTCGGGCAAACAACCCAGCAATTCGTTCAGGACCTTCCTGTCGGGCCCGGACCTGATCACTACGCCGATGCCATCTTCATAATGGGTGACCAGCGTCTGCAATTGCTGGCTGGCTTCACTGCGGCGAGATTGAGCCACAGGATGCACTTTGCGAGCCTGCATCTGTCCGCGGTTCGGGGCACGCGACACCTCGGCCAGTTCTACCAGCGAGCCAACGGAGACCTCATTCAAGCTTCCGGTGTACGAGCTCCGCTCGAAATAGATGTCACCTGGCTGCTGGAGGAGCTCGTGATCGAATGCGGTAATGAAGCCGCGGGATTGATCGACCGCCAGCTTCTTGACAACGCCGAAGCAGGTCCCTGCATGACGCCGTGCCGTTTGTGGTTCCAGAGGCGAAACCGCGACCGCCGTCGTCCCGCTCGGGACTTCCGGAGGTGGGGCGACCGGACTAGGTGCCGCCGTCGGAGCCGGGCTTGACTGCATCCGAGCGCCGATCTGGGCTCGCAAGCTGTCCCATGCCTCGGCTAGTCTGGCCACTTCGGTGTCGCTGAGCGCTACGGCTTGCGCCGTCTCCTGTGGCAAGCTCCGGCTGAAGTCCACTATTCTCGAGACACCCTCAAACCAGGCCGAGCGCTTGGTGAAGCACTCACGGGCCGCAGAGATCTCGGAGAGGAAAACCTCCGTTTCTTCACGGATTCTCCGCATCGTCGCCACCCGCTGGGCCGAGGTCCGGGCAGGATCGGCCAGCGACCGTTTCAGCTCGCCAATGGCCTCGTCGGCCGCGAGAAAAGCCTCCTGCCGGATGGCTTCGTCGATCGAAGCCCAAAGCTCCTGCTCCTCCTCGCTCAGCGACAAGTTCTGCTGGCGGATCTCCTCCTGTAGATTCAAGCGCTCCTGCTCGATTAGCTCTTGCCAGTCACGCTTTTCCCGCTCGAACTGCTCCAACAACTCGGGCGTGACATCACGGAGGTGACCGAGCGCCTCACGCCCCCACTCCACATCTAACTGCCTTGCGCACGAGATGGCATAGTGAGCTGGATCTGGCCCTCGGAGATCCTGTTCCAGGGCTTCGCTGTACTTGGCGAGACCGAGTTCGCCCCGCCGCCATGTGTGCACGCAACGGGGAAACCCCCAGGCGTCCGGGTGCAGGGTGGTCGTGTTCCCCGGGAAGGCAGTGGCCGAAAGCACCGGCTGATGCTCTACGAGTAGTACCCGCAACAGCTTAGCTGCCTGGCGCGCAGCCCACCCCCATGTGGCGATCTCGTCCAACTCCTTATCGAGCGCCTTGCGGCTGATCACGAACCCGTGCTCCCCGAGCGAGCTTTTCTTGAGCTCCACATACTGCCTGATGCCGTCCAGCATCCTTCTGCAGTGTTCCGCTACTTTCGCCGTGCCCAACTCGTCCACGTGGGAGAAGCTCTGCAGCTTGCGCTCAAGGCTCCCACCTTCGATAGCGGCCCGCTCCTGCTCCAGCATGTCGAGAACGGACTGGCACTCGGCGGGTTCTTGAGCGGTGCGGGCGGCGCCCAAGAGCGGCTCGGCCACTTCGTTCTGGAACTCGGTCGCAACTCTCGCCAGATTGCGCCGATTGCGATACCGGAAAGGGTGAATGTGCTCGCGGGCGGCCCTTTCGGCCGCGACGAGCTGTTCGTGCTCGGCGCCGCGTCCCGAGCTGAGCAGCTCAGGACCAGCGGCACCATGTGCGGCCAAACTCTCCAGACGGTATCGAAGCTGGGGGAAGTCATCGCTGCGGTCCACTGCCGCCGACCACATCGCACGATAGGCGACGCCAAGGGTCGGCGGGTAGAGGAGCTCTAGGGCTGCAAACAACACTCGCAGAGCGGGATCTTCACACTGCGGCTGGCTCAGCAGGGCCAGTGGGCAGGCGCGGTCCGGCCGCAGGTCTCCCGTGACCGGATCCGAAAAGAAGCGGCGCACTAAGGCCTCGTCAGCCGGCAAGCTTAGCCGGTCCAGGTAGGCCACAAACAACCACGCCCCCAAGGGTCCAAGCTCAGCCAGTTCAGAAAAGGCTTCGATACGCGAGCGGTCGGAGGAAGCGAACTCCTCCCCATAGACTTCAACGTGCAGACGGGTGGCGAGCGACACGTCGCTCTTCGCGCCATGCAAGGCCCTCTTGATGAACGGCTTCTCAAGGAGAAGTTGTGCCGGGGTCTCGGTATCTCCGGGCAAACGCCAGAGCTGATTGCTGGCAGTCCGGGCCACGACGGCCGCTAGTAATGGCTCCCCAGGTTCTCCCACCAGATCGTGGGCTGCAGCTAGGGCACCGCAGGAATGCGCATCGCTCAACGAGCGCTCCAGCAGGGTTCCCACTGCTTGGACGTCCTTCTCGGCCATCCAGGCGCTCGGAGGCGAGTCGCAAAGAGCGCTCAAGTCGGCCAACTGCTGAATCACCCGCGCAGGGTGCGTCACGATGGCCCGTCGCGAGACGAGTTGGAGCTCCAGGAACAGTGCTAACTCCACCACCGGGGATGCAAGCCACGCACCACCTGCGGGCATGTCCGGCAAGTCCTCCGGCTGCGTGTTCTGAGTTAGTTCCCGTGCGACGCCCCCCTCGATCCAACTCACGACAAGCGCTATCTGCGCCGCCAGCGCCCCGGGAGTCCGAAGATCGTCGCCAAGTCCTCCGGGTGCAGCGACCCCATAGTGCCTGGCCATCGCTGACAGGGGAGGTTCGATGCTGGACCATCGCCCAGCGACCGGAAGGAGTGCCTCTTCAGCCGTGGTAACGTCACCGCTGGAAATATGTCGGCGGGCCGCTTCCGCACAGCCTTGCCACTCCACACGGAATGGCGCCATCGGCTGGGACAGCATCTGCAAGTTGATCTGGTCGAGGCAGTCAAGGAACTGCGCCGCCGCGCGGTGCTGCAACTCTGCCCGTTCCAGGTCCTCAAGAAATCGTGGAAAACGATCAACCCACGCAGCCGTTTTTTCACCCAGTTCAGAAACCGTCCAGGGCTGACGAGCCTGACCGTTCAACTGCTCGATGATCTCGTGAAGATCTCGGCAGACATCTCGCAGCGCCTCTTCTTGTCCGAGTACCAGGACCTTAGCCTCAAGCTCTGTCCGCGCGGTGTTCAGAAGGGAGTTGGCCTCCTCATCGATCCTCTGCAGCAATTGATGGGTATCCAGCATGAGAACCAGGCCCACCGGTCGTATCGAAGAGAATGTGGGATCGCCAAGCCGGGAAATCAGTTGACACAACGAGATGTATGCGGGAGATCTTTCGTGCCGTGTGAATCCCGGGCTCTCGGCAATCCCCACTGGAGTTGTGGGGCCCGCACCGGACTCACTCATTAGCGAAACCTCCTTTTCCAATCCTAACACTCTGGTGACACCACATACACCGTTTCCAGGTTCTGGAAGATGTGCCGGCGGCGGATGTAGTTCTCGCTGCGCTCGATGGCCTTTCGCTCGACGAGATCGACTGGCCGGCCGAGCAGCTCCTGGAGTTCATCCTGCATAGGGACCACGTCAAAGAGCGTCCAATGCGCGTCCGGCGCGAAAGTCACCAGGGCGTCCACGTCACTCTCAGGGCCGAAATCCTTCCGGAGGACCGAGCCAAAGAACGCGAACTCGATGACATTCCAACGGCGGCAGAACTCCTCCATCTTGATCGGGGCGACGGCCCCTCGGGGATGAGCGGCTTCCACGGCCGCCTTGAGCAGGTCGGGATTCAGGAGCAGATCGAGCGCGGTGAGCGCCTGGGCCTTGGCGCCGGCGGTGGAAGCCTTGTGCGCGATCGGGGTGGCCATGGCGATTCCGGCGGACCAGTGATGCCCCGTTATGCCGGGGATGTTGGCCGGGTAGCGCAACACCACGGTGGACAGGTTCCAGGAGACCGGCGGAGGTCTCGAACTCCTGGAAGCCCAGCTCTGCGAAGCTAGGGACATTATTGCACCCGCGTCTTGAGCGCCGCCCCTTCGCGGATCTCGTCGGT
>ERZ1292640.957-Hain-H43-02um-R1-957-length-23902-cov-5_pt1 | contig 10307 bp, 10 predicted proteins | sample MGYA00564404_ERZ1292640 | MGnify/ENA primary metagenome ERZ1292640 (study PRJEB36523, sample SAMEA6512636) | groundwater metagenome | collected 2019-01-08 | study: AquaDiva: Metagenomics assemblies of 32 groundwater samples | reverse complement strand
CAGGCCTTAAGTGCAGTGAGGTCTGTACTGATTACAATTCAACGGAAGGGGTGTTTTGCGACACCAAGGCCGAGTGCCAGTTTAACCATCTCATGTGGTGGACCTCTAAAAACTTCAAGGAAGGAAATGGCACGGGTGATGGCAATATTTTTTCAACGCAATCAGGGTTAATATTGAATTATAATCCTTTTGTTCAGTGAAACGAAAAAGCGCTATGCTTTCATGTATGAGAATTTTTGCATTAGCAGTGATTTTAGCAGCAGGGATTGTTGCCTCAGTCCCGCAAAATGTGTTTTGCGCAACTGATTCCGAGATCGAAGAATCAATAAGAGACGTGCTTGCTCAGCGCCACCCGACGGACACGCCGGAGTGGTGGAGGGTGCTCGGCCCGTCTGCGCCTGGAATTATTGTAAAATTGTATGAGAATACTTCGCATACTTACCACAGAGTCAGGTTGATCGAGGCTCTTGGCTGGTTTAATGACCGAGCAGCTTCGGAATTCATAAAACAACAAGCCGAGCGTACAGGGGATGATGTGATACGTAATGCTGCCATACGAAGCATAGGCGCATCACGCGGGACGCAAGACGTGGAGTTTATCTCAAAATTTTTAGGGCACAAAGACCCGCAAACAAGACTGACTGCGGCTGAAGCTCTGCGCCGCATAGGCGATCAAAATGCCAATAAAGTTTTAGAAAAATACATGGCCGAGGAAAAAGCTTCCTGGATCGTTGCAAAACTTAAGGGAGAGCCCCCGGTGCCACGGGCCAAATTGCCTGTGGTGTCCACTTCCGAGGATAAAGCAGACTTAAGTTTTTCTAGGGATTTTTCCGGTACGTGGAAGGGATATTTCATTGCGCCAAAAGCTGCCGCATCCACCGCGCTTGTCAGTGATGAAGCCGTTATGACTTTACATATAGAAAATACCACCGTTCTTGGCGGTGAACTTCTGGTAAAGCGTAAAAAACAGTCGCAAAAATTCAGCATTCAAAAAACAACCGGCAAGGCCGCGAGAATTTCCGGGACGTTGGTGAAACGTATCAGTAACACCAACTCCATGGAACTTGCTTTTGATGCCGAGCTTGTGCGTCACCCTGGAGTTTTGCTTCTTACTGGACGTATTTCGCGTTTGCCTGGGGTGTTTGTCCTTAAGCGGGATTAAAAACTTTATTTTCCGCCATCGTTTTAATTGATTCCATTCATTCCAATGCGTATATAGAAGTCATATGTCAGATGAACCTTCTGTTACGGTGGCGGTGGAGAGTGATATCTCCTGGAGCTTCTGGGCCCGCAAGCTCCATAGTCTTTCTGGGATAGTGCCGATCGGAGTTTTTCTGCTTGAGCATATCTGGACAAATTCCCACGCGGTTTACGGGGCCGAATCTTTTAATGAAGCCGTGAAAAATCTGCAATCATTGCCTTACGTGATCTTGCTTGAAATCGGCATTATTGTAGTGCCTCTGCTTTACCATGGTCTGTACGGCCTGCTGATAACGTCACAAGCTAGGCCGAATAACATGCAATACAACCGGCTGCGCAACTGGATGTACCTTTTCCAGCGGGTGACGGGCGTGATTTTGCTTTGCTACATAGTGTTTCATGTAATTGAAACCAGGGTTGCGATGGCAGTCCAGGGTAGGGTTATCACGTTTGAATACATGGAAGAGGCGCTTAGGTCCCCCTGGCTGTTTTGGTTTTACTTCGCGGGCATGGTGTCGGCGGTCTATCACTTCGCCAACGGGATCTGGTCATTTCTGGTTGGGTGGGGGATCACGACAACCGAGAAATCAATGCGGCGCTCAGGATATGTTTGCGCTGCCATAGGCTTGGTGCTTGCGCTTTTTGCTGTTAATTCGCTTTTTGCCTTTGTCGGCAAAGCAATCGTTATCAAATTGTAGGAGTTTTAAATGGCGAAATCCCATCGATTGATAGTTGTCGGAGGTGGCCTTGCTGGTTTGATGACCACGATCAAGGCGTGCGAAGCCGGAATGGATGTTGATTTGTTTTCGGTGGTTCCGGTTAAGCGCAGCCACTCGGTTTGCGCGCAGGGTGGTATAAACGGCGCTGTTAACACTAAAGGTGAAGGTGATTCGCCTTGGGAGCATTTCGACGACACTGTTTACGGGGGTGATTTTCTGGCCAATCAGCCACCGGCGCATAAAATGTGTGAAGCCGCACCGGGAATAATTTATCTGATGGATCGGCTTGGGGTGCCTTTCAGCCGTACACCGGAAGGGCTTCTTGACTTCAGGCGGTTTGGCGGCACCAAGCATCACCGCACGGCTTTTGCTGGTGCTTCCACTGGCCAGCAGCTTCTGTACGCGCTTGACGAGCAGGTAAGGGCATTCGAGGTGGCCGGAAAGGTGCGTAAGTTCGAAGGCTGGGAATTTCTTGGGATGGTAAAAGATTCAGACGGCGCGGATGCAAAGTGCTGCGGGATAGTAGCTACCAATTGCGTGACCATGGAAGTCCGCGCATTCAGGGCTGCTGCGGTGGCGCTAGCTACCGGCGGGCCTGGGCTGATCTATGGGAAGTCGACAAATTCCATGATAAATACTGGATTTGCAGCGGCTGTGTCTTACATGCAGGGGGCTAAGTACGCTAACGGCGAATTCATTCAAGTGCATCCAACCGCGATCCCAGGTGAAGATAAATTACGGTTGATGTCCGAGAGCGCGCGCGGTGAAGGCGGGCGTGTTTGGGTGCCACGTAACGGAAAGCCATGGTACTTCCTTGAGGAAATGTACCCGGCCTATGGCAACTTGGTTCCGCGCGATATCGCGACCAGGGCTATTTATAAAGTGGTTTATGACATGGGCCTAGGTGTAAACGGCAAGCCAGTCGTATATCTAGATCTTTCACATATTCCTGCTGAAACTTTACGTAAGAAGCTTGGCGCTATTCTTGAGATTTACGAAAAATTCATGGGCGTGGATCCGACAAAAGTTCCGATGCAGGTTTTTCCGGCAGTTCACTACAGCATGGGTGGGCTCTGGGTTGATTATGATCAGATGACCAATGTCCCTGGTCTTTTTGCGGTTGGAGAGGTTGATTACTCAATCCATTGCGCGAACAGGCTTGGGGCCAATTCGCTGTTATCGTGCATTTATGCCGGAATAGTTGCCGGGCCTGCGATGGCGAAGTGGACGAAGAAGCTCAAGACCTATGCTGATGATCTGCCCGCTTCTCTTTACGAGAGCGCAGTTAAGGCGCATTCACAGCGCATTGATTTCGTTAAAAAGATGGATGGCCCTGAAAATCCGTTCGAGCTCGGCCGTGAGCTTGGCGAGTGGATGACTAGGAACGTGACCGTAGTCCGTTACAACAAAAAGCTTGAGGAAACCGACACTAAAATCCAGGAACTCATCGAGCGGTGGTTTAGAATCGGAGTTAAAGATCGTGGTGAGTGGGGCAACCAGTGCGTGCATTATACCAGGCAGCTCTATACGATGCTGCAGCTCGCGCGAGTGATCACCATCGGCGCGTTAAAACGCAACGAAAGCCGCGGAGCTCACTATAAGCCAGATTCCCCAGAGCGTGATGATGCTAATTTTTTAAAGACTACGATCGCAATGTATGAACCGCCGCGAGTGCCAGGAGTGGGATTTGGGCGGCCGAGGGAAGCCGGTGAGCACGCGTTCAGCTACGAGCCTGTTGATGTTTCGCTGATAAAGCCGCGGGCCCGCAAATATGACGTTGATAAGGGCGCTAGCGCGGCGGCGGTTGTGCAGCCAGTAGCAAGTAAGTGATGGGCCAAGAGAAGTTGCGAGATGATTTGCCAAGAAGATTTGCCAAGAAGATTTGGAGGAACTCTCATGCAGGATTCCAAGAGAAATGAACGGACCGTTGAGCTGCACATCAGGAGGCAGGAAAAACCAGGTGCCGAGCCAAGGTGGGAAATTTTTCAATTACAATGGCGGCCAAATCTCAATGTCATAGCGGTATTGATGGACATAAGAGCCAACCCTGTCACTGCTGATGGAAAAGCCACCACGCCACCGGCTTGGGATTGTGCTTGCCTTGAGGAAGTCTGTGGCGCTTGTACCATGATTATAAACGGTGTCCCGAGACAAGCTTGCACTGCGCTTATCGATAAGCTTGAACAGCCTCTAAGGTTAGAGCCAATGTCAAAGTTCCCTGTCCTGCGTGATCTGATGGTTGATAGGTCGCGGATGTTCGAGCATCTTAAGACGGTCAAGGCCTGGATTAACATGGACGGAACGCATGACATCGGACCCGGTCCGCGCTACTCACAGAGTCTAGCGTTAGAAAGATATAAGCTATCTGAGTGCATGACTTGCGGCTGTTGTCTTGAAGCCTGTCCGCAGTATGGACCTCATTCCAAGTTCATCGGTCCACAGGCCATTAGCCAGGTGCGTTTGTTTAATTCTCACCCTTCCGGTGCCATGAGCGCCGCCACTCGCCTTGAGGCCGTTATGGGGCCTGGAGGAATTACCGACTGTGGTGATGCGCAGAACTGCGTTAAAGTTTGCCCCAAGAGCATCCCTCTTACTGAATCAATCGGTGTTGTTAGCCAGAAAACGACGCTGCACGCGTTTAAGAAACTTCTTTGGTTCGGTTCGTAAAACAGGATGGAACGCTTCGCGAAGATAGCTGCGCAGGCGATAAGTGCTGTGCTCGGCCGTGAAATTACACCTGCGGATCTGGAGACGCCCCCTGACCCGTCAATGGGTGATTTTGGGTTCCCATGCTTCAAACTCTCAAAGGAGTTTCGCAAAAGCCCCCCGGAAATCGCAAAACATGTCGTTTCGGAAGTGAAATCACGGAAGCTCGTACCGGACTGGCTTTCGGTGAATGCGGCAGGGGCTTATGTCAACTTTGTTGTTGCAGCCGATGAGTGCATGCGCGCGCTTTTAAAAGATATGCTTTCTGGCGACGGTCTTAATACTTCTTTGGGCACCTATGGGATGTTGCCAGCAGGTACCAGGGGAACATGGGTGCTTGAGTACAGTTCGCCGAATATTGCAAAGCCGTTAAATATTTATCATTTAAGACCAACGGCCCTTGGAGCGGCGCTTGACCGCATCGGGAGGTATCGCGGTTTTAATGTAGTTTCAATCAATCACCTTGGTGATTGGGGAAAGCAATACGGTATGCTTGCCTTGGCTTTTCGCCTTTTCAACAGGAAGATTGATGACAAGCTTACAATGACAGAGCTTGTGGATCTATACGTCAAGTCCAATGCGGCTGTTGATGCTGATCCGTCACTCGAAGCAGAGGCCAGAAATGCATTCCTAAAACTCGAACAGGGCGATCCTGAGATCACCGCTTTATGGAAGAAATGCGTTGAGATCTCGATAAAAGAATTCAACCGTATTTATCAGCGCCTTGGTGTCAAATTCGATCATGTGTGGGGTGAAAGTTTTTACAAAGATAAATTAATGCCCCTGATTGATGATTTAAAAAAGCGTAACTTACTTGAGCTAAGCGAAGGCGCTTGGGTGGTTAGAGTCAAGGATGAAAAGGAAAATGATCTTCTCCCGTGTATCATGCAAAAGAGCGACGGGGCTACGATTTATGCAACCCGTGACGTGGCGGCTGCGATTTATCGCCATGAAAAATTTAACTTTGACCGGATGACTTATATTGTAGGTGCTGAACAGAAGCTTCACTTCCAACAGGTATTTGGCGTGCTTAGGCGGATGGGATTACCATGGGCTGGGAAATGTGAGCACATACCGTTTGGCCTTTACAGGTTCAAAGATGCGAAGATGTCCACCAGGAAGGGCAATTTTGTTACGCTAGAGGAAGTGCTTGCTTTAGCTAAGGAACGCGTTGCAGAGCTGATGTTGGAGCGTGCCAAGGATCCTGATAAACCTGAGGCTGCCCACGTAGCCGCGTCGGATGCCATTTGCGAGGCGATTGCGGTGGGTGCCGTAGTGTTTCATGATCTTCATACCGATCCAGTGCGTGATGTCGAGTTTGAGGTTGATAGGGTGGTGGACTTTGAAGGCGAAACCGGTCCATACCTGCAATACGCCCATACGAGGTGCAAGAGTATACTCAGAAAAGCGCATGACGTGGTTGGTGTACCACAGTGTCCGGCGTATGATGCCGCGCTTGTTATGCGGCTTGGTGCCGCCGAAGAGATCCAGCTTGTCAGAGTTCTTGGGCGGTTCCCGCTCCATCTCGAGCGGTCACTAAGTTTTGCGAAGGCAAGCCAAATGGCGCATTACCTGATCGACTTGACCAAAGCCTTCAGCTGTTTTTATCGTGAATGCCGGGTTCTTAGTGATGATGCCGAGCTTACGTTGGCAAGGCTCAACCTTGTGGAAGCTACCAGAAGAGTCCTGGCTAGGGGGTTGGGGCTTCTTGGAATTCCTCTCCCCGACCGTATGTAATGCTTACGGTCTGGGAGAGGTTTGCTTGAACGCGCAAAAACTTAAATACTGTCTGGCAGTGTAATAGTTATCTGGTAAAAATCATATGGTACTATCCAATCGCTTGCTGATCCGAAATCTGCATTGCTGACCGCGGTGGATGTTCCAGAACATGAACTATTCCATGCGGCGACATCAGTTGCGGCTGGGTTGCAGAATGGATTTAGGTACGCTGTTAAACTCGCTCCCATACCACAATTGTTAATCGAGTAGTTCGTGCAAAGATTGCTCATGCCATAGGTGGAGATATCTGAAAGGCTGGTCTTGTCCCTTTGTATCATATACACGCTTGCCTTTGCTGCTGTGTTGTCACCAACGAAATCCGTGTAGAAGTTCATGGATGTGCTGTCAGTGGCGGTAGTGTCGCAAGTAGGCTCTGAAGCGAAGCTAGCCCACACTGGGTTATAGATAATCGCCTTACCCTTCCATATGTCATTTGCTTTAGCCATTTTAACCCAGAAGCTTCTCGGTGCTCGTACGTCGTCCGGTTGGCAGCTCATTCCTGCAAGCATTGCTGAAATGGACCAGTTGTTTTCATCAGTATAGCTTACTTCAACTTTAAACTTCCCACCCGGAGAATCAGGGAGTTGACTCATATCCATTATCACGGTGGCGCCTGTGCTTGTGACTTTGATATGCCCCATAGAAGCAGTGCTGCTTTTTATGAGTATTTCGTAGTTGGTGTCACTTGTTTTTTTATAATAAATGGTTTTGTCATCTTGGTTCACTATTCCGGTTGCCCCGTCTTGTAGCGGGCCCAGATGTGTGCTGGTGTCAGAAACAATCTGCTTTGTCAGATCAAGAAACATCTTGGCCATATTGATATAAATCCGGAGCAGTACCGGTTGGCAACCAAACAAGTCATAGCCAGCGCATGGATTGCTATCCTGTGCACGCATATTGCCCGAGCTACTCAGGCTCATAACAGTGCTTGAAGTGTAATCAAGCGAACTTGGGGTGAAGTTCTTGCTTACGGTATCAAGCTGCCCAGACAGGGCTGACATCGTGTTTGTTGTTGTCGAATCATTTTTTGAACAACCATAAATGATTAATGACGATGAAAATAAAGTAACTATAAACAGCCATGGATATATCCATGGCAGGCTTTTTCGTGAAAACATCAGTGGTTCCTCCTTGAATATAAGAAGTATATTAAGTCGCTGATATGGAGTTTTCTAGGCAAAAATCAATCGGCATACCGGCAATATTTTGACACATTAAGTTTCGAATGCCCCGGCCGATCAGTAGTTTGAGATGAATCGTCGTGTAATATTTGAAAAAGTAATTCGGTTGAAACGCTGGTTTGGCCCCACGGCCGCGGTAGTGGCAGTTGTTGTGGGTGTCTTCGTGATCGGGCCATATTTCTTCAAAAAAGCCGAGGGCGTTGTCGGTGTAGAGGAAAGAAAAAAAGGTGTTCAAGGCTTCCTGGGGATTTATGAGCAGGCGGCTGAGAATATCTTTACACGCATGAATGAACTGCATCGTATTGATCAGGAAAATCACAACCTCAAATTGGAAAATATGAACCTTAGAAGCCAGGTCGAAGCACTTCAATTCGGCTGTCGTTCCTCGAGTGCTGATCAAGTTACCAAGAAAAATGCGGCAAGTCTCGAAGCGGAGACAGGCAGCAGGACGGGACGCAACCTTGCCAGCATAGAATACAGACCGCCTTCTCATTTGTTGCCAAACCAGCTTTATACTCTCGGGCTTTCGTATTTTCAATCGCGGGATGACGAGAAAGCAGCGGTGATATTCATGCTCCTGACGACTCTTGAGGACAGCGACGCTTACAAGACTCCAAAGAACCATTTGATGGCGGCAATCGCCTGGTACAGGCTTGATAATTTCAGCATGGCGGATGCGTACTTGGAAAAAATCCTTAAAGTCCCAAATCAAGAAAGTCAAGAAGGCCAGGAAGGTCTTGCTAGGTTTCGTGCCCAGGCAAGGCTTTGGAAGGGCGTGATCGCAGAGCGTACGAACAAGCATGTTCATTCTCAATACTGGCTCACCGATCTGGTGGATAATCATCCTCATTCCGGGGAGGTTGAATTGATTAATAACGCAAAAGAGGCGACACGTGAGCCTGCTGCAAGTCATTAGAACAGAGTTTTGTATCGCAGCGGTAATCGCTACTGTGATGATTTCTCATAGTGTCATTGCAGCGCAGCCACAGGCGTCACAAGCAGCCCCTGTTCCTTGTGGAGTGGTAAAAGCTTTTTCCGGCGCAACACAGCTAATGGATTCGTCGCGCACATACATGGCTGATATCGGTAAAAACTCTGTGGTGGAATGCGGTTCATGGATCTCTGTTGAATCAGGGTGGGTGCAGATCAGGCACCGCGATGGCTACCAAATAAATATCTCGCCAGGGTCATTTGTCGGGTTGCCTGAATACAATATGGACGGCAAGTTTTCCGGTGATGCCGTACTTTTGTTCCGTGGCCAGGTCTTTGTCCGCGCGGGTGGAGGAGAGCGCGAGCTTAAAGTCATTACTCCAAATGCAAGAATACGTGTTGTTAATGGTTCCGCGGTAGTTTTATTCAGCAGCGAGCATGAAGAAAGCCAGGTCATAGCGACAGAAAGACTGGCGTACATCGAAAACCGTTTTGAGCCGTCCAAGAAGATGACCGTTGCGGAAGGCCAGGCAAGTAACCTTAATTTTAAGTTGCTGAGGGTTGTGCCGTCGCCGGCTCGTGCGGTTTCATTGGCAAGCCTGAAGCCCAAGCTCCATGAACTCGGATTGGACGAGCACGAGCGATCTAATGCATTGGATGTGGCTAAGGAACAACAGGATCGCAAACTGGCCGCGTTGCCGGTACTAGAAAAAAAATCACCACCCGATGATTCCACCCGCGTCTCATATGAAAGACATCGCAGTACGGAGGTGGATGAAAAACTAAATACTCACTTGACCAGAAAGTTGACTGGCGAGGTAAGCGCCGGAGAAGAGATGCTGTCGCCTGGTTTGACGTCACATAAACGCGGGAGGAGCAAGGCTTCGAAAGTGGAGATTGAGGAAGTGAGCGGTGCCGGCTCGATTTCATCGGCTGATGGCTCGGAGAAGAAAAAGATTTTGAATGAACTAAGAAATCTCAAGGAAGAAATATAAGATGATCACTAACCCAATGAGGGGTGTTTTTTTCATATTTATTCTAGTAGTGGTCGTCATACTTTTACCGAAGGACGCTGCCGCTGGAGTGATAGAGATTTCCGCAGGATTTTCTTTTACACAAAGTCATTACTCCGAGACTAGTTTTAGTTGGAACAGACGGTGGGGCGCGGCTTTAGGCTATCATTTAACAGAATTATCGCAGCTTGAGCTCGGCTTCCAAGACATCGTTGAGAGAACGCAGATCACAAATTATGAAGACACGACTTTTCATGACAAGATTTTTTCAGCCAACTGGCTGCAAGCGTTTGCCGGACGTACGTCCGGCATCCAACCGTATGTAAAGGTCGGGGTTGGGCAGTTGAACCGCGAGGCTTCTGGTGTATATTGGTTCGGCGCATCTCCGCCCGCAATCGTGGATTCGCTTACGGGGATTTTGGGCGCCGGTATGAAAATTCACATCACGCGCACATTTGGTTTAAGGGGAGAGGTGATGTCTTATCTTACCGGCGGGAGCATCAGTACGTGGAAAAATAACACGTCCCTCACCACCGGCATTTCGTTGTATTTGTAGCGCTTGCAACTCAATAAAGCTGATATATATTTTAATTTATTAGTAATATATCCAGTATATGGGTGCGTTACTGTCGCTGCAGTTTTTGTGTGTATTTTCATTATCGTTGACCGGCAGCGGATGCGCTACTTTAAGTTATCTCCTACAGGCGGGCCGTGGGCAGCTTGCCATTATGAACAGAGCCAGGCCGATTGAAGAAGTGGTGCGTGATCAGCGCATCCCG
>ERZ1292640.4709-Hain-H43-02um-R1-4709-length-10308-cov-4_pt1 | contig 10308 bp, 8 predicted proteins | sample MGYA00564404_ERZ1292640 | MGnify/ENA primary metagenome ERZ1292640 (study PRJEB36523, sample SAMEA6512636) | groundwater metagenome | collected 2019-01-08 | study: AquaDiva: Metagenomics assemblies of 32 groundwater samples | reverse complement strand
GTGACGCACATCAAGGGCAACCCGGACGTGTGGGGCGCCGGCCGGCGCCACTGCGTCAGCCACTGGGGCGAGGACGCCGGCTACTACGGCTGCTCGCATACCTGGGTCCGCGGCTTTCTCGACGCCTACAAGATCGCCGGCTTGCGCCGCGGCCTCGACGTCGCGCGGGCGGGCGCCGAGTTCGGCTGGCACGTCGTGATGAAGGGAAAGAAGGAGTGGCCGGGCGGCGGGCGCACGGAGGAGCTGAAGGACCGCGAGTTCTGCCTTCCCTTCTTGAGCCAGGTCTGCCTCTGGGAGACGACCGGCGAGGCGGTCTACAAGCAGCGCGCCGACGACGTCGTCAAAAACGTCTACCTGAAGTACCAGCACCCCGACGGCGCCTGGATCTCGCGGTTCACGTGGGGCGAGCGCAAGGTGGGCGAGACCTCCAAGTCCTCGTTCGCGTCGAGTCCGGGGGGCTGGTCCGTCTACTACGCGAATCCCGCGATGATCCTCTACCACGAGCTGACGGGCGACCCGGCCGTCGCGAAGGGGCTCGTGCGGAACGACGACTTCCTGTTCAAGCGCCAGGACCACCTGCATCTCGCCCTCCAGACCTGGGCGTTCGCCTACGAGCAGACGAAGAACACGAAATATACGGATTCGGGGAAGGCCTCCTTCGCGAAGCAGTTTAAGTCGGGCGGGAAGATCCCGCGATCGAACTACACCCAGGAAAGCCTCCTCAAGGCGATCTCGATCGACCTGGCCGGCTCGAACGGGATCCGCGAGCTGAACCGATTCCTGGTCCTCTCGCCCGAGATGATGAAGGCCGTCGCCGCCGCGGGCGGAGGGAAGTAGTCTTCCCCGATTGCCCCGCCGGAGGGTAAAATCCCGGGCCTCGACCATGCGCTTTTCGCCCCGCCTTCTCGCCCTGGCCGCGGCCGTCCTGCTTTCGGCCTGCCGTTCGAGCGCGCCGCCGGAGCAGGAGGGGCCGACGGCGGTGGATCCGAACCTCGAGAAGGAGATCCACTCCCTCATCTCGCAACTTCGGGGCCGCTACGACATCGAGCAGGACCGGATCCGGGAGTCGCTCGTCCTCGTCGGAAAGCCTGCGATTCCCTACCTGATGTCCGCTTGCAAGAACGAGGACCCGGGCGTCCGCGCCCATTCCGCGATGGCCCTCGGCGGGATCGGGGACCCGGCGGGCATCCCGGCGATCCTGCCGCTCGTGGACGATCCGCACTTCCGTGTCCGGATGGGGGCCTGCAGGGCGCTCGGCGAACTCGGCGGCCCCGAGGCCGGCGAGCCCGCGCACGGCTGGGCCGGCGAGTCGATCTACAAATGCCTCCGCGGGGCGACCTACGACGAGCGGATGGTCGCGGCCGAGGGGATCCGCCAGGCCCACTACGAGCCGGCGATCCCCAGGCTCATCGCGCTGCTGACGGATCCGAATCCCGAGACGCGCGTCTGCGCCCAGGACGCCCTCCAGGCCATCACCGCGCAGAACTTCCGGATGGACGTCCGCGCCTGGGAGGCCTGGTGGCAGGACGCCAAGCAGGCCTCCGACGACGCGGGCCTTCCGCAGGCGGACGTCTTCCATTTTTTCCCGCATCTCCACGCGACTCCCGCCGAGATCGACCGCGCGCGTCTCCACGAGCAGGAGATGAAGCGCCGCCTCCACGGCGTCGAGAAGCCCGAGCAGTACTTCGACGACCCCGAGGACCCGTCCGTCGAGAAGGCCCGCCACCCCCCGCGCGTCCGGCCGTAGGGGCGGGGCCGCGGCGTCATTCCGTCAGGGGGCCTTCGCCTTTTCCTCCGGCGCCTTCGGAGGCTCGCTTGCTTTTGTCGGCTCCGGGGCTTTCGGGGGGGCGGGGTCCTTGCCCTTGCGGATGTCCGCCAGGCGGGCGCGGAGCCACTCGGCCGACGGCACGGTCTTGCCGTCGGCGAGGCGGACCTGGTAGTCGCGCTTCGTGAGCGACGATCGGGTCGCGATCCTCTCGATAAATTCCTCCGCGGTGCGGACGGGCTCGGCCGACGCGGTGATTTTCGCGCGCATGTGCTTGGCGGCCTCCGCAGGGCCGTATTCCCGCTCCTCCCGGATGAACGTGACGCCGGAGACCTCGACGGCGCGCAGGAGGCGGCCGATCTCGTCGGCGTCGGGCGAGCGGGCGCGCAGCACCTGGAATTCGCCCCAGTCGTCGCCGATGAGGATGTTCACCAGGCGCACGACCTGGAGGCTGTAGGTCTCCTTGCCGAGCGCGAACTCGACCGATTCGCCGCCGCGGACCCTTTTTGCCACGCGGGGCGTTCCGTTGCCGTCCCGGAGAGTGAGGAGGACCTGGCCCGCGGTGATGTCGTCGAGGGCGATTTCGAGGAAGCCGCGCGAGCCGGGGACGGCCCCGGCGCCCCGCTGCGTGACCGTGAATGGCTCGCCCGCCGCGGGGAATTCGAGCGCGGCCGGGATCGCCCGAAGCCGGGCGCGCTCCTCGGGCCTCTGCCCGGCCGGCCCGTGAAGGATGGATATCTCGCCCGACTTCACCCAGCGGTCGCGCAGCCCGTCGGTCATCGGGAGCGTAAGATCGATCGAGGCCTTCTCCCGGGAGGGCTCGAACGGGATGTCCTCGCGGCCGGCGCGGGCGACGGCGGCGCAGGGGACGGCGGGACTCTTCGGGCGGACGCGGAGTTCGCGGACCGCCGAAGGGTCGAGCCATCTCGTCCCCCAGTCCGGGGACGTTCGCTCGATCTCGATCGACCCGTCGGCCGTGTCCGCGAACAGCTCCACCTCGATAGGTTTCGGGGGCGCGGCCGATCCGAAGGCGATGGGCGGGCTTTCGGCGCGACGCCCGTCGGCCGTCTCCGCGAAAACCCGGAACGTGCCGCCGGAAGCCCCGAGGAAGACCGCCAATTCGGCGTCGGCGAGGTTGAACGGATAACTGCGGTCGCCGGCCGCCGCAAGTTCGTAGCGCATCGGCGAGCCGCGATCCTTCGCGATCCACACGGCTTTCGGAACGCCCCCGGAGACGATCGCGGTGACGACGGCGTTCCGGCCTGGAGGCGTCGGCAGGAGGATGGAGTCCGGCACGCCCGATAGCGTGACGGCCGCGGCCGGCGGGGGCGTCGTGGCGCAGCCCGCGATTCCGAGGAGGACACAGGACGCCGCCGCGCGAACGAATGCGCTCATCGTCGGATTCCTTTCTTCTGGTTCGACCGCATCCGATTCCCGCCCCTATCCGTCCGGCACGTCGAGGTTCTCGACGCGGCGCAAAAGCTCCGCCTTGCGGCTCTCGAATTCGGCCTGGTCCAGCTGGCCCATGTCGCGCATGGCCTCCAGGCGCGCGATGCCCTGCAGGGCCAGGCGCTTGCGGCCGAGTTCCTTGGCCTGGCGCTCGAACTCGGCCTGGTTGAGCGAGCCCGCCCGGACGCGGGCGTTCAGGACCGACTTCTGCATGTCGAGGGCCGAGATCTCGTCCTTCGCGCTCGGCCCGGCGGAGGCGTAGGGGGACTTCGCCGTGTACTCGGTGGGGTCGGGACGATCGACGCGGCGGGCGGTCGCGCGGCGAGGCGGCGGCGCGGGCGGCGGCGCGGGCTCGGGCTCGGTGCCGTCGAATCCGGGGCCGGCCTCCTCCTCGAAGCCTTCCTCGCCTTCGTTGGCCGGCGGCTCCTCCGTGGCGGCATCCCCGTCGGGCTCGCCCAGGTAGTTGTCCCGCAGGAACGCCCAGAGCCTGCGGTGCGCCGGGAGGCCTGCCAGCGCCCAGCCGATCTGGAAGGGCAGCGCGATGAGGCCGGCCCAGGGGAACCGGACGATGAGGCCGAGCAGGGTCAGAGCGACAGCACCCGACGCCGCGGCGGCGAGGTTCGCGGGCAGGCGCCGGAGCCTCGATTCGACGTCGAGCCGGTCGGCGTCGCCCCAGGCCTGGATCTCGATGCCGCGGGCCCCGCCCGTGAGGATCCGCCAGAGGGCCGCCTTCTCGCCCACGACGGCGGCGCCGGATTCGGATTCCTCGAGCTCCCCGTCGTAGCCTTCCGATTCCATCCAGGCCGCGATTTCCTCCATGAGGGCGACGGGATCGAGGTCGCGCTCGAGATAGGTGCCGCGCCGCCGGAACATGGGCATGACGTGGGGATTCTAAACGCTACGGGGCCTGGGTTTCGAGCCAGGCCTCCGCGTCGAGGGCCGCGCGGCAGCCGCTCCCGGCCGCGGTGATGGCCTGCCGGTAGCGGGCGTCGGCGACGTCGCCCGCGGCGAAGACGCCGGGGACCGAGGCCGCCGTGGAGGGCCCGATCGTGCGGATGTAGCCCACCTCGTTCAGCTCGAGCTGCCCCCGGAAGGGAGCGGTGTTCGGCTCGTGGCCGATCGCGACGAAGAGCCCCGCGCAGGGAAGGACGGAGAGCGCCCCGGTCCGGATGTCCTTCAGGCGCACCCCGTCCACGCGCTCGGTCCCCAGGACCTCGTCCACGACGGCGTTCCAGGCGAATTCGATCTTCGGGTTCGCCCGGGCGCGGGCTTCCATCGCCTTCGACGCCCGCAGGCGGTCGCGTCGGTGCACGACGAGGACGCGGGAGGCGAATTTCGCGAGGTGCAGCGATTCCTCCATCGCGGTGTCGCCCCCGCCGACGACGACGAGCTCGCGGTTTCTGAAGATCGGCAGCGCCCCGTCGCAGACGGCGCAGGCGGAAACCCCGCGGTTCCGGAGGCGGCGCTCCGAGGCGATCCCCAGGGTCTTCGCGCAGGCGCCCGTCGCGACGATGACGCATTGCGCCCGGATCTCGCGCTTCGGCGTTCGCAGGAGGAAGGGGCGGACGGAAAAATCGGCGGAGACGACGTTCGACGCGAGGATGCGCGTCCCGAAACGCTCGCCCTGCGCCTTCATCCGGTCCATCAGGTCGGGCCCGGAGACGCCGTCCGGGAACCCGGGGTAGTTCTCGACCTCCGTCGTGATCATGAGCTGTCCCCCGGGGACCATGCTCGGATGATCGGGGTCCGCGTCGCCCTCGATGACGAGCGGCTTTAGCCCCGCGCGGGAGGCGTAGATGGCGGCGGTCCAGCCGGCGGGCCCGGAGCCGACGATGACCAGGCGTTCGATGGCGTCCGCCATGGGGTCAGATCTTCAACCGCCCCGTCTGGCGGAAGAAGGCGATGGGGTTGTCCCACACGACCGTCTCGATGTCGCGTTCGGAAATCCCGATCCCGCGCATCGCCTCGATGGTCTTGGGGACGGCGAGGGGGTTCGACACGCCCCAGTCGGCGGACGAGTTTACGATCATCCGCTCGGGGCCGTTCTCCTTCACGATGGCGGCTGCCCGTTCGGGGGTGAGCTTCGTCACGTAGTAGACGGTGTGGCCGCACCAGGCCCCGCAGGCGTGCGCGTCGGGCGTCGTCTCCTCGGTGTTGTGGTCGATCTCGGCGTGCGTCATCGGGAAATCCGTCTCCTTGAGGATCTCGATGATCCGGCGCGTCCCGGCGAGCTTGTTGCGATGCGGGGTATGGATGAGGACGACCATCTTGCGCTCCTTCGCGAGCAGAAGCTGGCGGCGGAGGATGTCTTCCTCGACGGGCGTGATCTGATCGAGCCCGATCTCGCCGATTCCGAGGACGTTCGGATGGTCCAAAAAGCGGGGCAGCTCCTTCAACACCGCGTCGGCCATCTCGCGGTGGTTCGCCTCGCGGGGGTTCACGGAGAGGGTCACGAAGTGCTTGATCCCGTAGCCGGCCGCGCGGTCGTGCTCGAAGTTGCAGATATGACGGAAATAGTCGAAGAAGGTCTCCGGGTGACGCCTCGGCTCGCCCAGCCAGAAGGCGGGCTCCACGATCAACTCGATTCCCGCGTCCCGCATCTTTTCATAGTCATCCGTTGTCCGCGAAATCATGTGGATGTGGGGGTCGCAGATGCGCATGGTGCGCGTAGTATACCGGCGCAGGGGGAGCGACCGATGCCCGAGATTCCGGACCGGCTGGGACGGATGCGGGAGTGCCCCGGCTGCGGGGCGCTTGCGAAGACTTCCGTTCCCGTCTGCCGGTGGTGCGGCTACGAGTTTGAGGGCGCGTTGCCGTCCCGGCCGCCCTCCGCGGCCCCCCGCGAGCCCGCTTTGGCGCCTTCCGTCCCGGACGCCGCTCCCGCCTGCCCCGAATGCGGCCATCGCGGCCCGCCGGTTTCCGTTCCGCGCGTGCCCCGCCGCGCCCTCTGGATGAGCTGGTTTTCCGCGATCCTTTGCGGCCTCGGGGCGTTCGTCATCTCCCAGGCGCCGGTCCTCCAGGGAGGGCTCGCCGTCCAGCTGCGGCCCCTGGGCTATGGCGCGGCCGGCTTTCTCGCCCTCCTCGCCGCCGTCTACTCGGTTCTCGGGTTTTTGCGCGTGCCCGGCTGCTCCCGGTGCGGCGCCCGGGCCGGCCGTCGGACCTGACGGAATCGCCTACAGATCCGTCTGGAGGAGGAAGTCGCTGCCCTGCGGCTCGATCCAGAGCACCCAGGGGAGCGAAGCGCCCTCGCCCGGGGTGACCGTTCGGGGGGCCGCGGCCCTCCGGGGCGGGACCTTCTGGTCGGGCGGGGTCCTCGTCGTTCCGGAAGCCGCCGGGGCCCTTGCCGTCCCGGCGGCAGGCGCCGGTTCCCCTTCCTGCGCGCCGTGGGCCTTGAGCAGCAGCAGGACCGACTTCTCCGGCGTTCCCTCCAGGGCCTTCTCGAAGGCGGGCACGTCGAGCATGCTTCCGAAGGAGCGGGCCTCGCCCTCGCTCTTCTGGGCGAGATGATCGATCGCGATCTCCGGAAGGTTCAGCGCCCCCAGGGTTATCAGGAACCGTTCCGGGGTGATCACGAGGCTGCAGATCTCGCTGGACCCCGGGGGGGTCCACTGGGAGATCGCGCCGCCCTGGTAGGGCTTCTGGCTCACGCGGAGCGAGCCGGAGGCGCCCAGGGCCTTGACCCTTTCCATGAGCCGCTCGAAGGCGGCCTGGTTTAGGTGGTCGGCCACCGCGACCCAGCCGCCGGGGCTCGTCTCGCGGGCCTGGAGGTGGTAGACGAGCAATGTGCCCTTGAGGGCGTCGAGGACCTCCTTCTGGGCGTCCTCGGGATTCGCCCCTTCGGGGAATCCCATCATCTGCAGGAAGTGCATGGCGACGGCGTCGGGCTGGGTCGCGTGCTCCCGCGAGATCTGGGCGCCGTGGGCGAGGAGATATTTTGAGGCGGGCGAATTCTGCGTAATCTCCTCGAGGATCTTCGCGGGGTTGAGGCTCGCCGCGAGCGCGAAGTCGGCGTCCCGGGGGACCATCCGGAAGCTTTCCTTGCTGACGACGGCCGGCCCGAAGGCCGCGAAGAGATCCTTCGGGGCGCCGGCGCTGAAGAACGCCCGGATGCGGGCCTGGCCTTCCGCCGAGAAGGCGACGGTGGCGGCGAGCGAGTTGAACTTCCGGAACGTGTCGGCGGCCTCGACGGGGAGCCACGCCGCCTCTTCGGAGCCCTGGGGCGGAAGCGCCGAGGGCTGGATCCAGGCCGACAGGAGCGCGTTCGGCTGGTCCGCCTTCCCGACGTTCTCGGCCGGAGGCTTGGCGGCGGTCCGCTTGTCGGAGAAGCGATCAATGGCCTGCTCGATGTTCCGGTTTCCGATGCCGAGCAGGAAGCTCGAGCCCGCGAATCCGAACCCGATCTCCAGGCGGCCGTCGGAAAGGCGGCTCGCGCGGCCTTCGCGATACACGGCCAGGGGCCGGTGGTCCATCGTCGCGGCGGAGCCGGGGGCGCCGGAGTTCTGGATCAGCGTGAGCAGGCGAAGGAAGTTCTGGTGGAGGGAATCCACGTCCGGCTTGGGGTCCTTGCCGACCCCGATCTCGAAGGCGGCGAGGATGCTCGGCGAGAACGCGTTGCCCCGGCCGAGCGCCACGAAGCCCTGGCGGGTGAAGGGTGTTGCGAACTGGGTCAGGGACATCGAAGTCTCGCGGTCGAAATTCTCGAGGTAGGAGCGCAGGCCCTCGATGGATTCGAGCGTCTGCTGCTGGTTGCGCCAGAGGTTCTGGCCCCAGGTCCAGCGATCGAACTGGACGCTGAGCTCTTTCAGGTCGGGGGAGTGCGCCACGAGGAACGGGCTTGGGGGCATGAGCGAGGAATAAGGGAACACCGCGGCATCCTGGACCGGGACCGGGACCGGGGTCTTGGCCTCTCCCTTTGCGGGGGCGGCCTTCTTGTCGGCCCCTTCGGCCGGTCCGAGGGTCAGGGCGAATCCGGTGAACAGCACCCCGGCGAAGAGGAAACGGCGGCCTCCGCTCATGACAATGCCTCCCCTGTCTTTGGCGGGGGAAAATCCCCCTCCCTTGAGACGCAGAACTATACCCGCCTGGATTTCAGGGGGCAAGGCGACGCCGGGGGCGCCCCGGATCAGCCGCGCGTCGGATGGGGGCTTCGGACGATGTCCACGATGAGGCCGAGGACGCCCGCCAGGAAGACGAATCCCCCGATCTGAAGCACCTGGAAGAAGTCGTTCCAGGGCAGGAGGTTCTTGTCCGTCGCGTAGAGGGCGAACGCGATGGCCGAGATCAGGCCGTAGGCGGCCACGAACCCCCGTCCGAAGAAGGCCTCCGGATGGACGTCGCGCGGGTCCGGCCCGGCGACGACGGCCCAGGCGCCGATGGGGAGGATCGGGAACGCGAGGGCGAGGATCTTGATGGCCTGGCCCGGCGGCAGGGCGCGCGAGGCGAAGGAAACCGAGGCCAGGACCACGGCGCCGAAGACATAGAGGATGACGAGAATCTTTCCGATCAGCACGAAGTAATTGGTCCTGCCGAGTTCGGGCTTCAGGTAGGCGAGCAGGCCCCCGATGGCCGCCAGCACGCCGGCGACGGGCATCAGGTAGTTGGCCTCGAAGGGGATCTTCAAGAGAGACGAGAGTCCCCACATCAGCGTGAAGAAGGCGCCGAGCCCCAGCATGCAGTAGCCGAGCTGCGCGTAGGGGGGCGGGGGGGCCTTGGGGAACTGCGCCTCCTGGTCCGCGAACATCTTCTCGACGTCCGGGCGGGTGACGGGGCCGGCGCCGGGGCGCTTCTGCCAGAAGGCGATTTTCTGCCAGAGCGTCGGCTTCGGCGGGCCCGCCAGCACGGGCTTGACGGCCGCGAGGGGGCCGTTGCACTTCGCGCAGGCCAAGGCGGCGTCCTCGTTCAGGACTCCGCAGGCGGGGCATTTCTTCATGAAGGGTCTCGAAGCGAGCGGACATGCTATAGCAGCCCGAAGTCCTACGTCCAGAGTCCGACGCGCTACAATGATGGAGGGCGGAGAGACGCAATGATTTTCCTGGCCTTCGCCGCCGTTCTCGCGGCCGCCGGTTCCGACGCGCCCGGTCCATCCCCGGCCGTGCCGCCCGATCCGGCTCCGTTCGAGGCGGGCTGGCTGCTCTTGCGGGAGGGCGCGCCGGCAGGCACGCTGGAGGTTCGCCTCGTCCGCAAGGACGGCCGGACGGAAGCCTCGGCCTCCGCGCTCGTGCCTCTGGACGCCGGCGGGTGCGCCCGCGTCCAGACGAATGCGCGCCTGGGTTCCGGCGGCCGGATCGAGGAGATGGAGTGCTGGGCGGCCGGGCCGCGGCCCTTCTTTCTCGAGGCGCTTCGCGATGGGGAGCAATTCCGCTTCATCCCGGAAGCCGACAGCGCGAAGGGGCTCGTCGTCTCCTGGATCCTGCCCGCCCAGGCCGCCTTCGCGCCGATCGAAGGTCCCGCGGAATACTTAGACCCGCTCGGTCCCGACGACCGGCCCGTCGCGGCGGCCTGGAAGTCCTCGCCGGACGGCCGCGGCCGCTCGATCGCGCCCAAAGGCTTCCAGCCGCCGGAGGGGGCGAAGGGCCTCTGCTTCCCCGCCGGGGACCGCCTCGCCCGCCCGGCGAACCGCGAGGAACTCGAGCAGGCGAAGGCGGCGATCGAGCGCGCCGAGGCCGAACGCGCTGCGAATTTCGCGAAGGAAGGGCTGGCGCGCAAGAAGGCCTGGGCGGAGAAGGCCCGGGCGGCCATCGGCAAGGACGCGACGGTCCACGAGGGGCCGCACTTCCTGATCCTCACCGACCTCGGCGCGGCCTGGGGGCCGAACCTCCGGGGGCTTCTGGAGGAGGATTTCGCGCCCGTCGCCCGCGAGCTTGGCCTCTCGGAGGCGACCTTCCTGGCCGACGGCCCCTGCGTGGCGGTGTTCCTCGCGTCCCGGGGAGCCGTCGGGCGCTTGAGCGCCTTCGAGGGCTCCCGGATGGAGGCCCTCTGCGCCCGCTCCTCCTACGAGCAGGAGTTCCATTACAACCAGGACCGCAAGGAGTCCTTCTCGCGGATTCTCGTCTACATGCCGAAGAAGGACATCAAGAGGATGAGTTCCCTCAAGG
>ERZ1292640.4708-Hain-H43-02um-R1-4708-length-10308-cov-45_pt1 | contig 10308 bp, 6 predicted proteins | sample MGYA00564404_ERZ1292640 | MGnify/ENA primary metagenome ERZ1292640 (study PRJEB36523, sample SAMEA6512636) | groundwater metagenome | collected 2019-01-08 | study: AquaDiva: Metagenomics assemblies of 32 groundwater samples | reverse complement strand
TGCCAGTTCGCGTTGAGACAGACCCGCCTTGGTCCGGGCGTCGTAGATCATCTGTGCCACTCGGACATTGACCCGAGCTTGCGCCACCGCTCCCTGGAGCTGGGCGTCGTCGCCAGTGACGCCCCTTAAGATTCTCACTGCATCGCTTGTCTTAGCCATTCTCGACCTCACCCTCGTATGTATGCGCGGGCGGAGCCCTACGGAAGAGTTCCAGGCGGCGCTGATATGGCCCAGTTCAGCCAGTCTCTCGATCGCCGCCGCACAGTGCGCATAGGCCTTCGGATCCGTCCAACGGAGTTCCCTGAGCCACTGCAACACCGGGACCTCCCCAGAGCCCTCCGCGTAGAAGACCACTTTTGTCTGGGGCATGGCTCTTCTGGTATTATAACAATATTGTGATCGCGTCAGGGTCGGCGCACAGACCACATACCGCCGCTGCCTTCAAGCACGCTGTTGCCTCGGAACCTGACTCCTCCGCGACCCGCCACACCTCCCCGCCCGCGCGCGGCCAGGCGCCGCAGCCGTGCCAACTCATCCTCCGGCAGCCACGGTATCCAGAACTAGCGCCTCTTGTTTCCACATCCGGGCTACCGTCCCTTCTGCCGCTCCCACAACAACACCGGGAGGGTATTGCCGCGGCTGACCAGCCGGTAGCGAGGATCCCGCGTCTCGTTGGTCTTCGGGGAGTATCGCCCGCGTAGCCGTCCCTGCGCGTCCCTGGCCTCCAGGGTGCAATCTCGCACCGTACGAATCGTTCCGACCAGCCGGTGCGAAGCATCGCGGATTTCTTCTAGCTTGGGCTGGCAGCCGTCGGCAACAGCGAGAGCGGCGAGTCTCAGGATGAGCGAAGCAAGCACCAAGCGCATGTGGGACCTGTGTTTCACTGCGGCGACAGTTCGGAGCGTTCATCGGGCGCGGAGGCGGGCGGGGTTTCGAGTGAGAAACCCAGCCTGACCAAGTCGTCGCACAGGCGCCGAATCTGGCTCAGCAGATGCTCGATCACAAGCTCCTCCTCGACGCCAGGCCTGAGCAGGAGGGGCGCAAACAGGCCTTCGGTCTCCACGAAGAGGTGACCATTGACGGCATGGAGTGCCTGCCTGATTTTGTTCCGTTCCTCGGCGCTCAACTTGCGGTTCTCGGGCCAGTCGAGCTTTGTCGATAGCCAGAACGGGGAGACCTTCCGCCTACGCCACATGGCGACGTTAAAGGCGAAGTAGCCCAGCCAAGGTCCGACGTAAACGGCCGCACCCCTGCTCGAATAATCGGACCTCACGCTCAGGGATCTCCAAAGCCCTTGGGCTTGGCCAGCTCTAACGACTTTGTCAACCAGCCCGGACATGGCCAGCAAGCGCCGCGGGAAGTCCAGGTCCGTGAGTTCCTCCGGTCTCAACGGAAGGAACGCCTCCTCCTCATACCTACGGCAAAGTGATTGGAGCTGATACACATCAGAAACGGCCTCTTCATCGCCAGCTTGCTTCGCGGCTTGCCTCATCCTTTCCAGCGTGTCGCTCAGCTTCAAAACACCAAGCACTTGCTGTCCGATTCGACATCGAAAAGGTGTTTCGTTTTCGATGGCGAGGCCCGCCGTCCGACACGCCTCCTTGAGCTGTTCAAACAGCACAGCTACACGCTCGGCCGGGGCGACGAAAAGCACGCAACCGGAGCCATCTCGTTCGAGGAGCTTTAAGTAGGAAACCGGCTGGTTCGGTGTCAGCGGGGCCCAGAACTTCATTTCTGCTGCAAGCAGAGTCCTTCCTGCATCGTCACGGCCAAGAAGGTCGGGTTGGCCCAGTTCCTGGTCTCGCTCCTGCGTGTAGATAGACAGGTCTTCAGGCAGGCGTTCGTCCACGGAGCGGGCGAGTGCCAAGAAAGCCTTGCGTGTGCAGTCGTGGTTCCGAAGAATGTGATAAAGCGCGCTCGTCGCGATGTTTTCGGGCTTGTCTCGGAAACATGATGCCAAGTCAGCCAGAACGCTCATCGAGCCTCCCGCTCATAGGGTAGTATGGGCCCAGGCCGACCGTAAGCTCGGAGATGCTCAGCGCTTTCTGCCACTCCTTCGCCGCCTTTTCTTTCCTGCGAGATTTCAGCGCAGCATTAGGAGGCGACTGCTTCCTCGAGGTTGATGAAGTGCGCACCCTCCAGAGCCCGGTAGCGCTCGGGGTGACAGGTCAGGATCAGGATCTGCAACTTCTGAGCGGCTTCCTCCAGCACGCGCATCACCCTGGCCAGCCGGCCGGCGTCGGTGGCCGTGAGGGTGTCGTCGAGGACCACGAGCTGGCGCTCGCGGCGGGCGATCACTTCGGCCAGCGCCAGCCGGGCGGCGAGGAAGATTTGCTCGCGCTCCCCGCCGGAAGCCTGTTTTAGCGAAACGCCCGCGCCGGCCACCTGGGGCCGGACCTCGTCAGGAACGAACCCGCTGGTGAGACGAATCGGGCCCAACCGCCGGCCGGCGATTCTCTCGATGATGCGGGTGGCCGCGGCCTCGACCGGAGCCACGATGCCGGCGATGGCTTGCTCTTTTGCTTGCCAGTATGTCTCGCGCAACAGGCCAATTGCGTCCATGCGCAGTCGCTCGCGCGCGTGCTGAGCGGCGAGGGCGGCCTCGTTTTCCTCGGCGGCCGCCGCCGCCGAATATGGGCCTTCAGCGGCACGATCGGCGAGCTGGCCCTCCATCCTGGCCTCCTCCGCCAGCGCCTCCTGGGCTGCCTGATTGGCGGCCTCGCGCTGGCGCTGGAGACGGGCGTGCTCCTCAGACGGGTCCTCGGGGAAGGCTTCGAGCTTCTCATCGATCTGGGCGAGCGCCGCCCGCGCCGCGCCCCAATCGAGCTCCCTCTGGTTCCGCTCGGCCTGACGCTGCTCGTCCGACTTGCCGTCGGCCGCCAGCGACTGCCAGCGCTCGCGGGATGAAGCGACGTGCCTGTCGATCTCCTGAAGGCGGCCGCCGAGACCGGCGCATTGGCTCTGGGCGGCAGCGTGGGCTCTTTCCGCTGCCGCCAACTCCAGTTCCGCCCTGGCGACCACGTCCCCGACCGAAACCCTGACGGCCTCCGCGTGCTGATCGAGAGCGGCCACGTCCGGCGGCGCCTGCGCCCAAAGCGGCCGCTCCTGCTCGACACCGGCGACCACGGTCTGGTGCGCCGCCAACTGCTGTTCGAGCGCCTGGCGCGACCGGCCAGCCAGCATGGTCTCCAGGCGGGTGGCGGCCTCGGCAATGAGGCCGTCGAGCCGCTGCGCCTCATCGCGCAGCGCCTCCAGCCGGACCATGTCCTGAGTGCCGAAAGGAGCCGCGAGCCGGGCGAGCCGGCTGGCGGCTTCGTCCCGCACGGCACGGTATTCCTCGGCGGAAGCGGAAGGGCCGCCCGCCCGAATCCTTCCGAAACCTTCGACCTCGACAACGACCTCCGGCGAGCCGGTGAAACGGCCCGCACTCCCGGCCCGAACGACTTGTGGACCGGGCGTCTCTCCGGCCACGACCCTCAGCTCGCAGTCCCGCGCCGGGACGATCTCCAACCAGGTGAGGGCGGCATCGAGGCCGACCTGGGCCTCATCTCGATCCTTGACCGCCTGGCGGACCGCGGCCAGCGTCGCCGGGTCGGGTGCGCGGAGGGCCGTCCGTTCGGTGCGCCGGGCCTCCAGTTCAGCTTCGGCGCCCCGAATGCTCTCAAGCCTGCTCCCGGCCTCCCGCGCCAGGCCGGCGGATTCCACGTACCTGCGGGCCAGCTCGGCTTCCCGGCGGGCCGCATCGGTCGCAGCCTGACCGGCCCTGGCGTTTTCCAGTCGCGCTTTCGACTGAAGCCGCTGTTGCCCGGCTTCCTCAACGGTGCGTTCCCACGCCGCCAGGTCGGCGGCGATTTCGGCGCGCTGCTTTTCGGCTTCGGCCAGGTCGGCGGCAGACTTCCGGATATCCTCAATGCGCTGCTTGATCTGGCTGTGTTGCGCGTCCGCGGCCTTGGCCTGCGCCGCCTTCTCCTTGCGCTCGGCGCGAAGAGCGGCGTACTGTTGCACTCGCCGCGCGGCGTTGGCGAGTGTGTCGGAGATGGCGTCAGCGTCGCGGCGGGCCTGAGCCCGCGCGTTCCTCAAATCCTCCAGTTTGCGGCTCATCGCCTCATACTGCGCCAGTCTCACCCGGACTTCCTGGAGTGTGCCGCGGGCCTTTTCGAGCTCCTGCTCGAGGCGGACCGCCTCGGGGGCATCCTTGCCGCTCTTGACCTTGCCCGTCGCAGTGTAATAGCCCCTGTAGAGTTCCTGGATCTTCTGCTCGATCCGGCTTCCGGCAGGGCCGGCCACCTGCGCGCCGAGCATGGCGCGGATGTCGTTGGGAAGGTCGCCCGACAGCTCGGGCAGGTCCAGTGCGCCTTGCGGAGACCACAGGACCTGGGCGAGGCCCCAGTGCCTCACCTGTGCGAGCCCCTTGCCGGGAGCCTCGCCCTTCAGGAATCCCCGGACCCGCTCATCGGCGGCGTCGTCTTCATCCAGGCGCACGAACCTGCCGGCCTCCCGCCGGCGGAGCAGAGCGGAGGGATGGTCAAGGAACTTCTTTTCAAGCCGGTATTCGACGCCCTCGTGCATGAACTCGACGGCAACGGTCGGGGCGAGATTGCGACCCCAGGGACGAAGGGTATCGGCATCGGCGCCGCTGACGCGGTGACGGTCAAGCAACGCCCGCGCCATGGCGTCGAACAGAGTGGACTTGCCGGTTCCGTTGGGGCCGAACAGGACAGTGATGCCGTCGCCGAAAGGGCCGACCCGCACGGAATCGGCGAAGCACCGCCAGCCGCTGACTTCAATGGAACGCAGAATCATGCGCCCACCTCGCCGGCGAGCTTGTACAGATCCATGAGGGCCTGGGCGGCAACCTCGGGAGTGGCTCCTTCACGCCGCGGCCCCTGGTAGCTTGGGTCCGCCAGGACCCGCAGACGTACCGCTGTCTCGCGCAGCACGCCATCGGGCAGCCGTTCAAACCACTGGTCGTCTTCCGGCGCGGGGCGTAACCCGGACTCATCCAGCCGCCCGAACAAGAAGCGGGCGCCAATCAGCTCGCGCACCCGGGCCAGCTCGCCCTGCTCGGCGGCGAACAGCAGCCCCGCGAGGCGCACATCGACCAAGGTAGAATCCGGGCTCGCGAGGGCTTCCAGGGAACCCCTCAAGGCGCCCAGATCACCTGGCGCCCTCAGTTCCCGGGGCAGCTCCTGCCAGCAAAGACCGCCGGCGCCGAGCGGGGTGATCACAGGAGCCGCGCCCGGGGCCACAATCTCGACCAGCAGCACGTAGCCGCTGTCGCGCTCGCCGAAGCGGGTAGTTTCATGGGTGCCGGAATACGCTGTCCGCGGAACCCCATCTGGCCCGTGAAAGCGCGCCCAGGAGTGCCAGTGGCCGAGCGCCAGGTAATCCAGGCCGCCGCGCTCGGCGGCGTCGCGGGCGATCGGGTAGTCGAGGTCGTCCAAAGCGATGCCTTCCAGGCTCCCGTGGGCCAGCCCCAGGCGGATGCGGCCCGAGCCGGCGGCGGAAATCCAGGCGGTTGGGTCGCGCCGCGAGTGCTCCTCCGTGAGAGGACAGGGGAAGATGTCCACTTCGCCGACGCTGACCTGGGCCGGGTCGCGCAGGACGCGAAGCTGGGGCGACACGTTCCACACCGGGTGTTCCCAAACCGAGCCGGGCGCCAGCGGATCGTGATTGCCTGGAATCACAAAGACCGGGCCGCCGAAGCCGGCCAGGATGTCGCCCACTTTCTGGACGAGCGCGCGATCCACGCCGTTGTGCTCGAAGGTGTCTCCAGCGACGAGAATGAACTCGGCGCCCGCGGCGCGGGCCTGCCCGACCGCGCGCCGGGCGGCGGCCAGCCGCTCCTCGCGCACACGGCCACCGGCGGCGCCGACGTGCGCGGCTCGCATGCCGATCTGCCAGTCAGCAGTGTGAAGAAACCTCATCGTCACGCCTCCAGCACCGCCAGCGCCCAGATGTAGTGGGCGTTGTGGGGGCTCCAGTATTCGGTGGTGCGCCAGTCGTAGCCGTACTCCATGTCGAGCACCGGCTCGTCGCGCGTGTTGCCGGCGATGCCGTTCATGATGCCGCCGGGGATCAGCCCGACGTAGCGTGAATGCGGGTAGGGGTTCCGCATTCCCTCTCCGGTCATGAGGGAGGCGCCGAACGGGTTTGCGCCGATCACCCATTCCAACTGGCGGTAGGCGAGGTCGCGGTAGCCGGTTTCCTTGAACAGGTGGGCGGCGCCGGCGAGCAGGACGGCGTGACCTTCCAGATGCGAGGTCGTGCCCAACCACCAGGACTGCTTGCGCACGGGCAGGAAGTAGCGATAAGTCAGCTCGCCCTCCAGCGGCCGGTAGTGCTCCGGCGTCGGCGAGCCGATGAAAAGGCCGAGCGGGACGATGCGGTAGGCGTTGCGCGCGGTCATCGGGAGCACATACTCGTCCACGTAGAGACGCACCGCGTCGCGCCAGCGCCCGGCGTCCTCGTGATCGGGAAAAGCGCTGAGCAGATGAAGCAGCGCCAGCACCGGGTAGGCCGAATAGACGGCATCGACGTAGGGCGACGGGTCGCTGGGGCTGGTGCGCCAGAAGCCGCGCACGAGCTTTTGCGATCCGGTGAATCCGGTGTTTTGAAGGGCGAGCAGTTGGCGGCCAAGCTGAGCTGCCTCGGCGCTCCACCCGCCGGCAATGGCGGCGCGGGTCCACCAGGCCAGATCGCCCGTGCCGGCGCCGCGCTTCGAAGCGTCCCAGCAGCGGCGAGCGGCGGCCAGGCAGACATCGGCGTAGGCGGCATCGGATTCGCGAAACGCCTGTGCGGCCATCGCCTGAAGGGTGGTGAACATGGCCTGGATGCGGCCGGGTTTGGACGGGTTGATGTAGCGGTCGTCCTCGGTGCCCACCTTGTTGTCGGTCCAGTGATTGTCGCTGTTGTCGCCGTTGACGCCGCCGGCGGCGTCGTTGAAGACCAGCCCGTCGGCGTCCTGCATCTTGAGGAAGTAGCGGTTGCCCCAGCGGAATTCATCGAGGAGGTTGTCCCGCTGGAGGCCGGCGGGCGGGCCGGCAGCGGCCAGCTCCAGCAGCGCGAAGCCGCTGGTCATGGTGGCGCTCATCCACTTGCGCAGGTCGCCGGCGTCGTGCCAGCCGCCGGTGACGTCGAGGTGCTCGCCGCTGTCGCGCCGCCGGGCGTCATCGAGGTGGCAGACCGGATGGACGTCCGGCACGTCGGTCCCGCAGCGCTGCGCGTGGATGTAGCCGACCGCCTTGGGCAGCGTGCGGCGCCAGGCGTCGGGCCTGATGAAGAAGGGCACGGAGCGCTCGCCGGGGATGGTCACCTGGTACATGCCCTCGCGCTCGAGTTCGGTGAAATCGCCCGTGAGACACTCGCCGAAGTCGCAGGCGGTCTTGCGCAACGGGCGGGTCAACTGCATCGGCTTGGGCGGCATGCCGTACCAGCCGAAGCGGCTGGAGCCGATGTCGCGCACGGTGAACTCGGCGGGCGCGGACTCGCCGCCGCCGCGCACTATCACGACCTTCCGAGCCTTGGGCAGGAAGCCGACGTGGTTCAGGGCGATGCGGGGCGTGGGGCCGGCCGTGAGCGATTCGATGCGCTCCTGGGCTCCGAGCCGCGACCGCAAGGGAGCGGTCCAAGCCAGTGTGAGAAGAAACGCGCGGCGGTTCACAGCATCTCCAGGCGCTCGCGATCGAAGCGGACCTTGCGCGCGCTATGCAGCGCCTCGCCGGCCATGCACACGGCCACCGCGTGAGAGAAGCCGGCCTGGATATCGGCCCGCGGCGTCTGGCGGCTGCGCACGCACTCCAGGAAGTTCTGCATGTGGGAGGTGGTGGGCTCGGGCTGGATCTTGACCTCCTCCAGGAGCCGGTCGGGCTGCCTGCTGCCGGCGCCGGTGATCCGCATGGCGTCGGCGTCGAGGGTGCCGCGGGCGCCGTGCCACAGGTTGCGGTTGCCGGCCGAGTTGGTCAGGCTCATGGCGAAGCTGACCAGGAAGCCCTTGGGATAGTCGAGCAGGGCGTGGAAGACGTCGGAGGTCTCGCGGCCGTCCTTCCAAAGGAAGACGCCGCCGTTGGCCACGGCGCCGGCCGGGTAGGGGTCGTCGAGGAACCAGTGGACCAGGTCGATGAAGTGGCACATCCACAAGCCGGCGATGCCGTTGGTGTAGTCGCGGAAGAGCTGCCACTCGCGGAAGCGGCGGGCGTCGAAGGGCCGCGGCGCGCGGTGGAGGAGGAACTGCGGCCAGGCGATCTCGTCCGGCTTGATGTGGGTGTAATCGCGGCGCCAGCGGGGCTCCTGGAAGTTGACCGAGAGATCGACGCGGGTGATCTGGCCGAGGACGCCGCCGCGGATGAGCTTGGCCGCGCCCATCAGCGGGCCTTCGCTGCGGCGCTGGGTGCCGATCTGCACCACGCGCCCGCTTTTCTTGACGGCCAGGTAAGCGGCCTTGGCCTCGGCGAAATCGACGCCCATGGGTTTCTCGCAGTAGGCGTCCTTGCCGGCCTCGACGGCGTGCTGGAGGATGATGCTGTGGCCGAAGTCGGGGGTGGCGATGAGGACGGCGTCCAGCTCGCGCCAGCCGAGCAGTTCCCGGTAATCGACGGTCTGGCGCGGCGTCCCGCCCCAGGTCTTGGCGGCGAACTCGACGGCGCGCTCACGGTTGGGGCGGTAGACGTCGCAGACCGCGGTGATGGCGGCGTTGACGCCCTTGGCTTGCTGGACGTCGCGCATCAGGGCCGAGCCGCGGCCGCCGGCCCCGATGATGCCGAGCTGGATGCGGTCGTTGGCCGGCTGTGTGCGGGCCAGCGTGGAGACAACCGCGGCGCCGGCGAAGGCGCGGCGGGAGAGATCCGGTGTAGTCGTGCTCATAGGACCATAGAATCGCACAGCGGCTGGGGGAGCAAGAGAGGGAGTGCAAAGCCGCAGTTTGGCTTCGTTTCGTAATTTTCTTCTAACTGGCTGACAGGGGGCGGGTTGTGCCTCTCGGATCACACCGCTCTTATGGTAGCCGAGGGCGGGCGCGAAACAGCCTCGTGGTTCTGGGGCGATGTTGACGGGAAAGGAGAAAGGGTGGCGAGGAGGGTGTCACTGAGGGCGGGGCCCAAAGCATCGATCACAGCAAACTTGCCCTCGTTCCCCGGCTCGACCAGGGGGCGGATTTCGCCTTCGTATATCGCGTCGCCGCGCCGGGCAAATTCCTCCTTACCTGTAGCGGGGTTGCGTCGCGGGCATTGCCTTCCTCCTGTCCTCGGGTTCGCCTGCGTCTTCCTGTATTGTACTTCCCCCTGGGCGGGAGCTGGCAGACCTCTACGACGACAGCACTGCGGCGTCTAACCGACCGAGCGTTCCAGCGCGGCGCGGTTTGTGCGCCGATGGCCGCAGCGCCTTTTCCGGCTTGATGTGGGTGTAGAGTCGCCAGGGGCGTTCACCGTGGCGAATTGGCTTTGTTTCGTAATTTTCTTCTAACTGACTGACAGGGCGCTGGTTGTGCCTCACGGGGAGAGCGCTGCTTGGGGTCTGGCGAGTGTCAGCCACACCGCCCCTATGGTAGCCGAGGGGGGCGCGAAACAGCTTCTGGGTTCTCGGGCGGTGTTGAGGGGAAAGGAGAAAGGGTGGCGAGGAGGGTGTCACTGAGGGCGGGGCCCAAAGCGACGAACATACCGCGAACCGATCCGCTTAAGCCAGATCTGCGCGTCCGGGACGCGGGCCAGCAAGTGATCTGAGTATTGTATTTCCCACTGCACGGGAGCTGGCGGACCTCTACGACGGGAGCACTTAGGCGTCTAACCGACCGAGCGTTCGAGCGCGACGCGGTTTGTGCGCCGCTGGCCGCAGCGTCTTTTCCGGCTTGATGCGGGTGCACTCGCGGCGCAGGCGAAGGCGCGGCCGGAGAGATTCGTTCAGCTCGTGGGTACACCGATCACAGACGCGCACCTGACGGGGTTTGGCAAGCGGGGCGGTCAGCCCACTAGTCCATAGGCGTTAAATTAGCGGAGTTGCCAGGGCGACTCCCGACCACAGGAGACCTAGTGGCGTCTTTCCGCTTCGGAACGTGGGTTCCTTCCCACAACGCCGTTTGTGGACCCTGGCCTGATCGTTGGTGGTAGGGGCTGTTCCCAACAAGAATCGACCGTCGGCGCGTGAAGGTCGGACGGTTCTTGTGGAAACGGCTCTGCGGGGCGCTACGCGGGTGCCGCCTGTCCGGAAGGATTCCGTTCAGATCGCGACCGACGGCGTGCCCAGGCGTATAATGTTCAGGGGCCAAATGAACGACACAAGTTGCTTCCTGTGTACGTTAAACACAGCGTCATAAGT
>ERZ1292640.4707-Hain-H43-02um-R1-4707-length-10310-cov-6_pt1 | contig 10310 bp, 6 predicted proteins | sample MGYA00564404_ERZ1292640 | MGnify/ENA primary metagenome ERZ1292640 (study PRJEB36523, sample SAMEA6512636) | groundwater metagenome | collected 2019-01-08 | study: AquaDiva: Metagenomics assemblies of 32 groundwater samples | reverse complement strand
ATTTTGTTCTGGAATTTGGCAAAGATTTCACTTTTGTCGGACAGGAATACCGGATACAGGTAGGTAAACACGATTATTTTATCGACCTTCTTTTTTTTCACAGGGGATTACATTGTCTGGTTATGTTGGAGCTGAAAATCGATGAGTTTAAGCCTGAATATCTGGGTAAGCTTAATTTTTATCTTGAGGCACTGGATAGAGATGTTAGAAAACCGGATGAAAACCCTAGCGTGGGTATTATTCTATGTAAATCAAAAGATGATGAAGTGGTGGAATACGCTTTGAGCCGCAATCTTTCTCCCGCGCTTGTTGCAGAGTATAAGACGAAGCTTATTCCCAAAAAGATATTGCAGAAAAAGCTGCATGAATATTATCTGCTTAGCGAGGCGGAATCAGAGAGGGAACAATAATGAGCGATTCCAAGCAATTGGTTGATAAACTCTGGAACTACTGTGATATTTTACGAGACGACGGCCTTTCGTATGGGGACTACGTTGAACAGCTCACATTCTTGCTTTTCTTAAAGATGGATGATGAGCGTACAAAACCGCCGCATAACAAGAAGTCTGATATACCAAAAGACTTGAACTGGCAATCATTGCTTAAAGAAGACGGTGCAGAGCTTGAAGTTCATTATAACAAGATCCTGACAACATTAGGCAAACAGGCAGGAATCATTGGCGTCATATTTAGAAAATCCCAGAACAGAATTCAAGATCCTGCCAAGTTGAGGAAGTTGATTGCAGACCTGATTGATCGAGAGAACTGGCTCAGTCTTGAGGTTGATGTCAAAGGTGATGCTTACGAGGGGTTGCTGGAGAAGAATGCCGCTGACGTGAAGGGTGGTGCAGGGCAATACTTTACTCCAAGGCCTCTGATTAACGCGATGGTGAAGGTTATGAAGCCTGAACCCGGCATGAAGATTCACGATCCTGCCTGTGGAACTGGCGGATTCCTTCTATCGGCTTACAACTACATTGTTAAGAATCACAAATTAAACAAAGACGAGAAGCATGACCTGAAACACCGCACTTTTACAGGAAATGAAATCGTGCCTCTCGCGGCTCGTTTGTGCGTAATGAATCTTTACTTGCACGGTGTAAATGGGGAAGACGTGCCGATCAGCCCTGATGATTCCCTGAAGAAGAACCCGGGCGGCATCTACGACATGGTGCTAACCAATCCGCCTTTTGGAAAGAAATCTTCAGAGAAGATTGTTACCGAGGAAGGCAAAGCCGGGAGTCAAAGTCTAGTAGTTTTGCGTGATGATTTTTGGGCGCAGACAAGCAATAAGCAGTTGAACTTCCTTCAGCACGTAAGAAGTATCCTTAAGATTAACGGAAGAGCTGCGATTGTTCTACCCGATAACGTGCTTTTCGAAGGCGGGGCTGGCGAGACGGTTAGGAAGAAGCTTCTTCAGACGTGTGATCTCCATACAATCTTGCGGCTTCCTACAGGTATCTTTTACGCTCAGGGTGTTAAGGCCAACGTGCTCTTTTTTGACAAGAAAGAAGCTTCTAAAGATACAGCGACCAAAAAAGTTTGGATATATGACCTGCGAACGAATATGCATTTTACTCTGAAGGAAAGCACTCTTAAGGAAGAAGCCCTCGATGATTTTGTGAAATGTTATAACCAAGACAACCGATTTGACAGAAAGGCCACGTACTCAGCCAAGAATCCGGAAGGACGCTGGCGTTGTTTCGACATTGATGAACTGCTCAAGCGCGACAAGACAAACCTCGACATCTTCTGGGTTAAGGACGAAAGCCTTGATGACATTGACAGTCTTCCCGATCCTGATGTCATCGCAAATGAGCTTGTTGAAGATTTAGAGAATGCTTTAGAGCAACTGCAGGAGATAGCATCAGATTTAAGTGATAAAAAATAGGAATATAATAATTTATAGAACTGATATCGAAAAAGTTATTGATGAGAAATTTTATTTTAAATCCACACTTGCAAATTAAAGAAGCTCTCGAAAATTTGATTGACCGCCAACGTTCCTTGGATTTTCAACGTCTTGCGGTGCAATTGGGAAAAATTAAGTGGCCCGAGCTTGAAGCCACGCAAGCCACGGATGATGGAGGTGAAGATGCTACTTCATTTTTTGCGGGAACTGATGGTCTGAAACGAAGTCTATCCGCTTCACTCACCAGCACTTTAAGAAAAATTAAAAGTGATGCCGAACGAATAAAGAGTAGAGGGGTAGAGATCGATGTATTAGTTTTTGTGACTCCAAATCCTATTGAAAATCTTGTCGTCCAAGATTGGCGGGAGAAATTTAAAGAAGAATATAGCTACGATCTTCATGTGATTCCTCAGGCAGAAATTATTACTTTATTAGAAAAACCGGAAAATGCTTGGCTATGTAAAATTTATCTTGATCTTGATTTCCCGGTTGAGCCAACAGTGCAGGACTTAGTTGCAAAGACACGAGAGGCAGCAGGAGAGATCTTAACGACATGGCTTGCTCATCCACAATTAGCTGGAAAACCAAAGATAGAGCTATTGTCAATCAATCTTGACAAAGATGGACGACAGATCGGAGAAATTATCAACTTTACGTATTTATCTCAAGCGCTTCAAGAGGGACGTCGCATTGTATTGGAAGCACCTGCGGGGCGAGGTAAGACAACGACGCTTATTCAACTGGCTGAGCACGTGAATCAATTGTCTTTTCTTATCGACCTTCCAACATGGGTGAAATCAAATAAAGCTATCTTCGAATTTATTTCTCAAATGCCCTCGTTTTTATCTCGTGGAATAGACGCTACGGCCCTCGCAAAAATCTATAATGCATTGCCTTGTTCCTTTCTCTTAAATGGGTGGAATGAAATTTCGGATAGCTGCTTTAGCAATGCTACATGCGCACTTGCAGACTTAGAGCGCAATTTCCCTAAAGCTGGCATAATTGTTGCAACAAGGACGCATCATATTAAACCGCCCTTACCCGGCTCTTTTAGGATGCAGTTGCTCTCTCTTAATCGGCGACAGCGATTAGAGTATCTTAATCAGGTGTTGGCAAGTCGAGCCGGAGAACTCATCTCGCAATTGGAAGCCGATTGTGTTCTAGATGATCTGACCAGAACTCCCTTAATTCTTTCCGAAGTAGTAAATATTTTTTTGTCGGGAGCAGCCATTCCAAAAACAAAGACAGGTATCTTAGATGCCGTGGTACGGTTAGCCGTGGAATCCGATGAGCACAGAGATCATTTGGTACGCTCACCGCTTTTGGGCAAGAGTCGAGACTACTTAGCTGATCTTGCTGTTCAGATGACGAAATCCGGAACTGTCACAATGGAAGAAACGTCTGCCCGGAGCGTTGTCAGTTCAGTTAGTCGTAAATTACAGGCTGAGGGACAGATTGCAACATTACCTGAGCCAGCGGAAATTTTGAGCGTCCTTTGCGCGCATCATGTGTTAGAACGTTTAGAGTATCCTTCGACAGCTTTCAGATTTCAGCACCAACAGTTTCAAGCGTGGTATGTCTCCATAGTATTGAGGAAATACCTCTTGGAGCTTGTCGATAACAATAATCAAGAAATTAACCGGAATTTTATGCGGGAGTATATCAATATACCTCTCTGGGAAGAATCGCTTCGCATGATTGCGGAAGCTATCGGAGACCTGAATGCTGATTCATCTGATGTTTCAAGGATGATAAAAACTGGAAAGATGTTGGTTGAATTTGCGTTGGACGTCGATCCTATATTTTCTGCAGAATTAGCTCGATTATGCGGAAATGCAGTATGGCTGGAGGTAAAAGATAAAGTTGGACAACGTTTGCGGTCATGGTATCAAGCGGAAGATGATTCTCATAAACGCTGCGCATTAGCTGGAATGCTTGCCAGCGGATCAGAGGATTTTAAAGACATTTTATTTCCTCTTTTGACAAACGACGATCAACAAGTCCGCCTCAGAGCATATCGTTCATTTAGAGAGTTTCATGTATCCAGTTTAGGGGAAAACTGGAAGCAGACCATTAAAATTTGGAAAGATGACCACCGAGCTGATTTTATTGGTGAAGTTGTACATGATCATTGCATGGCGAGTGTGGCAGAAGAATTTGCCCGTACGGATCCAAGCTCTAAAGTAAGGGCTTCCGCTCTGCGTGCGCTTGAGTGGGTTGGTGCTGTTGAAATCCTTAGTAGCGTCTTGGCATCATACGATGATAACGTTTTTGAAGAAGTGTTGCGAGAGCGGGTGATAGATGATATCCCGCCTAAGGTTCGTTCGCGGGCAAATGAAGTCTATGGGTCTATCCTTCAGAAGATAGATGATCCGAAAGTTCGGCTTCGGGTTCTGCTTGCTACAGCAGAAAATGGAGGAGAGCACATCGTTGAGGCCGCGAAAGAAGAATTGACTAAATGGCCATCTGGAAGAATGAATGACGGAGAGGAATCGCTTATCAAGTCGGCAATAGAGCTTGTACGTAAGAATGATCCGGATTGGGCCAGTCAGTGGGTAGCGAGCCGTATTGTTGAGGGACTTCTATGGAGTGACCGTTGGACAACCTTCATATCAAATATTCCACAAACTTTTAGACAAGACTTGATCAAAAAAATAGAGAGCGAAAATCTTCAACATAAGGACAATTCCGCAATCATATCTGTTTTGGTCGCAACTGCTGATGTAGATCTTGCAGAGGATGTATTTTTACGGTTATACTCGCTTCGAAATAAAACACCAGATGCATCTGAAAAGACCACTAAGATACAGGGGGATATTATAAGACAGCTTCAAGAATTATTTCGAGCGATGCCTCCGGGTGTAGCTATATCTGGTATGTTGGGTCGTTTGTCCTCAGAATTTAATCCTGTGGAACATCAGGTTGCTGTTGAACTTTTAGGGAGGATTGGAGATACTGGTTCTGACTTGAGAGGCCAATTGCCGGATAGTTTACTGCAGGCACTAAGGACATATTTAAAAAAAGGGATTCTTTTTGTTTTAAGTCAGGATGATTTTAACGGCTCATTAAAGAGTGAGCTTGCGACAGCTCTGGCCAGAGTTGGTGATCCTAAAGATATGGATGATTTGAGTAAACTCATTCAAGCTGATATTGAGCGTATGAGAAAAGGCAGGGAAGTATGGATTAAAGGTGATCGGGGGCCAATGGGTAACGGTGGAGTAATATTCTGTTCTAATTGGCATGTACGGGCGGTAGAATGTTTGGATTCTCGAGGCGCGGAGGATGTTCTTCTAAATGTTTTATCTGAACCAGAATATGAGCAGGATGCAGCAAAAGCGTTGATTCGTTTAGCAAGTATTAGTAATCCAGAAACGCAACACGCTTTTAAAAAAATAAATTATCGAAGTTTATGGGAGGCTCGCTCCGGACGACTTAAAAGTAATTTCGATGAAGATCGCCGTTGTCGTTATGCAAGTGTCATCAAGCAGAGAATTGCTGTAATTAAGGAGCAGCGTTCTCAAGGCGACAATCCCGACTCGTTCAATGGACGTTTGAAAATGCTGGCAAGCTTTATATCTGTCCTTGATAGCCGTGGGTCATCGGATCTTGTTATGGAGATTATGGCTCTACCGGGGCAGTGGGATGGCCATACTCGGGTAGAGGTGCTTGAAGCATTGCTTTTTAGCGGGGCGCTTATAAAAACGGACGAGGCACTTAAAGTTCTTAATCCTACCATTGAACATGCCATAAGAGAACTTCATGATCAGCAAAGTCGTTTTCTTTTACAGCGATGCCTCTGCTTACTGCCTTTTTTCGATCCCCCTTCCGCAGGAATTGCGCGAATCAAAGAAATTATAACTGCAACACAGATTCCAGTTTATGATTTGCGTGAAATATTGAACGCTCTCGGTAATAGCCGATGCGATGAAGCACTTGATCTTCTGTTGGAATTATCCTCAAAGTATGGAAACAATTTAAATCATATTAGGGGTGAATGGATTGATGCCATCGCCGCAGTTGATACTAATAGGTCGAGGAAAGTATTAATGAGTTTTGTCGACCCTGAAATAGAAGGATTTAAAGAAGAGAATTGGCATTTTGATTACCATGAAAGTGATGGCCTTTCATCGCATATTGCAAATATCGCCTGTAATGACCTGACTGTAAAAGATCGGTTATTTTTACTTTGTACTAAACAACTTTCGCCGAGATCTCGTTTGTTACTTGCGAATACCATATCAAAGTTAGGCACATCGGAATCCATACGTGCCGGACTCAATCTTATTGATGATCGTAAGAATCCCTCAATTCCATATCAACTATTACGTGGTTTAGAGGATATTTTTCTTGGCAAGCGGCCATATGGAAGCGTTGGGAATACATACACTATTGAGTCTACAAGTGCTAATGAAATTCGGAGCCTTCTCTACGAAATGGCTATGGGAGATGATACTCGAAAACGTTCGGCTTTTGTGCTTCTCGGCCAAATAGAGTCGTGGCGTTTGGAGTATGGACGGCCGGACAGTGAACCGAGGCATCCTGACTTCGACTCTGGTAAATCGTGGCCGCTTATTGTGAAACGTAACAATTCTTCGATTTCTATCGGTGCATAGGGTGCTGATTAACCAAATGCAAAAGTATGAATGACGTTTCCCCGACATCAATCGCACACCACTGATTGTGAAATTCAAGAAGCCAAATGAGTATAGATAAGAGCCGTTTCACAAAATTGGAAAGAAAAGAATTACGCAGGCTTGCTGATTTGGCTTATGAGCGCGAGCTTGCCATGGCATTAGAAGCGCTCGAGAGAGAATTTAAGCAATGGGAGTAATTAGGGACAGATACCCATTTAATTGATATAACGATTTACGAGACAGAAGACGGTAAGGCGCGGATTGAGGTTAGGTCTGAAAATGGAGTTAGGGGGGGCTAAATGAAAAAAAAGAAAAATAGTCTTGTGCCCAATAATAGTTTTACTGAATTTTTGCTCTATATCACGCCTAACGGTAAAGTGAAGGTCGAAATCTTTCTGCGTGATGAAAATTTATGGTTAACGCAAGCAAGAATTGCTGACTTATTTGGTGTAGAAAGAAGCGTAGTGACCAAGCATCTTCAAAATATCTTTATGGAAGGCGAATTGGATAGAGAGTCAACTTGTGCAAAAATTGCACAAGTTCAAACCGAAGGCGCAAGGCAGGTAGCGCGTCAGGTAGAGTTTTATAATTTGGATGCTATCCTTTCTGTTGGATATCGCGTTAATTCGAGGCAGGCCACATTATTCCGCATCTGGGCGACCGAGCGTTTGAAAGAATACATCATCAAGGGTTTTACCATGGATGATGAGCGTTTAAAGAATCCAAACAATATTTTTGGCAAGGATTATTTTGAAGAACAACTGGCGCGGATCCGCGATATCCGCTCAAGCGAACGGCGGTTTTATCAGAAAATCACAGATATTTATTTGCAGTGCAGTGCTGATTATGACAAAGATAGCGAGGAAACAAAGCTGTTTTTTGCAACTGTTCAGAATAAACTGCATTGGGCAATCAGCAGGCAGACAGCCGCCGAGATCATTTGTTCCCGCGCCGACAGCAATAAACAAAATATGGGCCTTACTTCGTGGAAAAATTCTCCTAAAGGACGTATCCGTAAATCAGATGTTTTCATTGCCAAAAACTACTTGAATGAGGAAGAATTAAATATACTTAACCGGATTGTCACTATGTACCTGGATTATGCGGAACTGCAGGCCAACAACAGGGTTGTCATGTACATGAAAGACTGGATCGAGAAACTAGATGCTTTTTTGCGGTTTAATGGAAAAGAAATTCTTGATAACCCCGGCAAAGTAAGCGCTGAAATTGCCAAAGCGTTTGCTGAAAGCGAATTTGAAAAATACGGCGTGATTCAGGACAGGCTTTACGAGAGCGATTTTGACAAGGTGGTTAAAAAACTTGTACACAAGGAAGAAAAGATATGCAAGAAAAAATAGATATGCCGCTAGATAATAACCGTTTCACAAAATTAGAAAGAAAAGAATTACGCAGGCTTGCTGATTTGGCTTATGAGCGCGAGCTTGCCATGGCATTAGAAGCGCTCGAGGGAGAATTTAAACAATGGAGGGGAAAGAAGATATCAGCGTTTGAGCTTAGCGAACTTATTCATAAATTTCATAACGGCATTGCGCGTGATTTGTGGAGTTTTTATGAAACGAGACATACAGGGTTGAGTGTTAGGCATGCAATTGCTGAAGAGATTATTTTAAAGAGCGAAGTCAGCCAGGGTATCTTAGAGAAATTAAAATGAAAAAGACTTATGATTCTTCCTGGAACCTGATACGTAGTAAAAAGGGCAACTTGCCTCGGAGCGAAGAGGCGTTGGACAAGAAATATCAAGAATGGAAGAAGCGGGATTGGAGGAAGTGGCTGGAAAAGAATCTCGTGTTTCCATTTATTGTGGAGCGCAAAGAAGACGAGGATGACGCTTGTTTTACCGATATTGCCAAAAATGCGCCATTCCGCCTGGGCCATAAGATGAAAGTATTAAAATTGAGTTTGGAAGATGACCTTTATGGGATTATTGTTAGAGTGCGCGAGAGCCACAGGGTTGGTTCTGTGCCTTTATGTGACGTTGAAGTAACACCAAAAAATGACCCAAATTTTTGGTTCGTACGGGAATATGTCGTTTGGTTCGCGAATCGATAAAATTTGAGGAATATCCTACGGAGGGAAACGATGCAAGGGCAACGTTTCGAAAATATACCCGTTGCCGCACGATTGGTTTTTGAAACGATTATCGGTTTCATCGATGCTTTCTGTCTGCAACATCTGAATGAGGAATTTGGATAATTCCGGTGACCATCCAAATTAAGAAGCGGTTTTATAAGGATGCGCATGGAACAAGACAAAACTTCTATTGAAACAAAAATTAAGAAAATCGACGAGCAAATCGCTCTCCTGTCGAAGCTAAAATCTCAATACACAGAGAAGCTTGGCTCTTTAAGTAAAGAGGGAACCATTACGCCGAAAGCCTTAAATAACAATCAACCGTTAATTGATCATGCTCTATTGCTAAAAGATTATTTCCGTGGCCGCAATGATGTTTATGCTAAGTTGTGGGTTAATAACCGAACTGGTAAGCGCGGGTACAGCCCTGTCTGCAAGAGCGAATGGGTTCGGTCTCTTTGCCGTAAGCCTGCCATTAAGTGTTCCGAATGTCCGAATCAACAGTTTTTACCTTTAGACGAGGTAGCTATTCGCCAGCACTTGGATGGCCGACAGGTTATCGGTGTTTATCCTATGCTTAAGAGCGAAAGCTGTTATTTCTTGGCTATAGATTTTGATAAGGAAAATTGGCTTGAGGATATTCGAGCGATTATGATGACTTGCCGTGAAGAAGGTATTCCGGCGGTTGTGGAACGGTCGCGTTCGGGAAGCGGTGGGCATGTCTGGATTTTCTTCAGCGAGGAAGTACCGGCGATTTTAGCTCGTAAGCTTGGAAGCTCTTTGATCACCAAGACCATGACCAAGCGGTATCAGATTGATATGAAAAGTTATGATCGGATATTCCCTAATCAGGACACAATGCCCAAAGGTGGATATGGAAACTTGATTGCGCTGCCGTTTCAAAAAGAAGCCAAACAAAGAGGAAATAGTGTTTTTATTGATGATAATGGCTTGCCTTATCCTGACCAGTGGGCGTTTTTATTATCTGTCAGCAAGATGTCTTATCGCGATGTTGAGGCGCTTGTGGATGAGGCTTCGAAGACCGGTCAGGTCATTGCTGTGCGGCAAAGTCCTGTTGAGGAGAATGACGAGCCGTGGATGCGTCTTCCTTCGGGCAAGCGTCGGTTCAAGGTTGATATTAGTGAATTACCGGCGGCCTTGGATGCCGTTCTTGCAAATAGGCTCTATATCAAGACCGGAGAAGGGTCCTCCGTTTTATTCAATCAGCTTAAGCATTTGGCCGCATTTCAAAACCCAGAGTTTTATAAGAAGCAGAAAATGCGTTTTTCAACTCACGCTACGCCGCGTGTTATTTGCTGCGCGGAGATTATTGATGGATATCTGTCTTTGCCGCGAGGGTGTTTGGATGATGTTAAGGCTTTGCTTGATGAGTATGGCGTGCGGTTGAATATTGCTGATAAGCGTTTTGCCGGCCGTGAGGTAAATTTTGTTTTTAATGGGACGCTTACTGAAGAACAGAATAAAGCATTAAAAGATGTGCTGGATTCTGACTTTGGCGTATTTGTCGCTCCTCCGGGTATGGGAAAGACAGTTTTGGCGCTTGCCGCGGCTGCTAAGCGAAAGACGAATACCCTAATTCTTGTTCATCGCAAGCCTCTGATGGATCAATGGCGTTTACAGGCATCTTCACTTTTTGATATCAATAAGAAGGA
>ERZ1292640.4705-Hain-H43-02um-R1-4705-length-10312-cov-5_pt1 | contig 10312 bp, 8 predicted proteins | sample MGYA00564404_ERZ1292640 | MGnify/ENA primary metagenome ERZ1292640 (study PRJEB36523, sample SAMEA6512636) | groundwater metagenome | collected 2019-01-08 | study: AquaDiva: Metagenomics assemblies of 32 groundwater samples | reverse complement strand
GATCATCGAACCAAGACGTAAGTTTTGATTCAGTGGATTTTATTGATTCGTTGATAACCCCGTAATTCTTGCGGTTAAATTTATAAGACGGGTTGGTGGCAAAATCAAACCATGCGGCGGCTCCCTTGAATTGACCAACAAGGAGCTGCAGACATTGGCTGGTTTCAACACTGTTCCACCTGTCTCTTACGGAAAAATTGGGACAAACCGCATTCAAAATATTGATGGCGAAATCAAGCCCGGCCGGGAGCGTGCCAACTATGTCGCGGTCCTGCAAACCAAGAACCGAGATCCACAGATCGGCAACCTCCCTGGAGTTAAAATCAACAGCGGCTTTAGATAAAACCGGAGCACTGACGGCGACTCCGAGTTCAAGGTCGCTATAAAAAAACGGCTCATTCCTGCTTTTTATTTTTTGAAAAAGATATCTAGCACCGCCCCTGACTTTACGTGCGACATCAAGCCACGAATCCACTTCGGCTCTAATCAAGCCTGGCTTGATTCCTAGCATATTTTTGAGCGTGAACACGCGCTTTAACAAGTCCTCGCGATCGCCATGTATTCCAAGCACGCCTTTTCTTACAAGGATGGAAAACTCTTCGTCGCTGAGTGAATTTTTTTTATGACCTTCCACATTTTCCCACAGTGATGAAAACCTAAGCTGAAGGCAGTCAAATACCGCAAGCGACCTTTCCTCGCTGCCGGTCAATACCTCCGCCAGGTCACCGCAGCTTGGCTTTGTATCAGGCATGCTTATGGCTTCGCGAGCCGGGCCCTTTTCACCCCACCAACTTCTTAAGGAACAGCCATCAAACGTCATAACAGCAAGAATAGCCGCCGTGAATGCCAATATTTTACCAGACATATCTTGCTCCCACGGAAAATGAATCAAACTCCCTCCATGCCCCGAAGTAACTTTTATCTGTACCGACAATAAGATTTGAAGAAGCAAAAACAAGCATCTTCTGATCAACCGAATATTCGAGTGATGGCCTAATCAATGCGCCCTCAACCTGGCTAGCTAAATGCCTTTCCACTCTAATCGATGGCCTAATTGATGGCCGTATCGAAGACCTCACATTGCTGTAGCCAAGATCCAGCCACACCAGTTTATTTGCGTAAACAGGAGGTGCGGGCTGCTCACGAAAAAAAGTATGCAAAGCGCCTACGCTAAGAAACTTGAATATTTCCGCTTTCGCTGAAAGAGCCAAACGTCCGGAGCTTGATTCATGCGCGGCTTCAACAACTGGCGATGGCCAGATTTCACCAAGCCCCATTTGCATAGCGACAAAATTCTCCCTCGGAAATCTGGGCGTGGCGAAGACTGCTATGCTAAGTGGATCGGACTGTTTTTCAACATCTATAGCTAAAACACTCTTATCAATACTGATCTGCGGAACTGGTGACGGCGCCGACCACGACATAAAACGCAAAGTGTTCTGACCAACCTGACATCCCAGGGAACCAAAATACTGGTTTTGGAATACTATCTTTTTTAAATCACCGGTATTGACGTGGTAATGGATCGGTATCGTAAGTTCACTAGACCAATTAAGATATGTTGGCGGCAAGCGCGCATACCTGGAACCACTGGCGATGTTTGAATCATGCAAGTCCAGGCGCGGCCCGAAAGATGGCAGAAAGACAGGAGACATCGATACACTTGCAATAATTGACAGTGAATTACCGACAGGCGCCTTCCCAAACCATCCAAGCCCTATCCATCCGGAAGTCCTCGGCTCAAAAACATCCGATTGGTTTTGCACCCAGTTTGCCCCCACGGCGCTGACGGATGTGGGCCACAGAAAAGCAGCAGCGCCTTCAGAAGCAGGATGGCTGCGGCCAACCCAGACATATTGCACAGGCTCTGGTTTAGATAAGCTGAATCTTAGCGCGGTCCTGTCGATATCAATGCTTTTATCTCCCAAGTCACCGCCTTCAAAAAATGAATAAATATGCAATTCGCGGGCAGGTATCCCAGAAGCGGCGTCCACAACTGATGAAGATTTCCATTCTCCGGCAAGATCAAAACGAATGCTGTTAGACGACTCCAATGCGAACTGTTGCGAAGCCACGCCAATAGAAGATCCACCAGAAACATCACTAATAGCGGCAAACACTTCCGCCACGTCTCCCATCAAAAAAAATATGAATAGGAGCAATAATCTATGGACGTGCTTTTTTGTCACCAAACTTCCTTGGTTCAGCATGCCTGGTTATTATAAATTTAGATAAAATAAGTCAAGTATTCTTACTTCGTGGAAGTAAGAATCTCAATAGCTTTCTTTCTAACAGCATCATACTTGTTATGGCTGTATTCGCTGACTTTTACTGCCACATCAGGTTCGATTCCGTTGTTTTCAATGTAGCTTCCATCTTTGCGGATTATAAGAGATTCCGTTTGATTAACTATCAAGTGACTGTTGGGCGCCTCAAAATGGGTTTCCACATTGCCACCGGCACCCATCGTCTTGCTCCCTATTATTGTCGCGATACCGTTGTCCTTCAACACAGCCGAGAATATGTCACACATCGAAGCGCACATCTCATTAACAAGCAACAAGACGTTTAAACCGTGGCCGCCATCCTGGTCCGGCAATATATCAAACGGAAACAATGCTTCAGTGCTGTATTTGGCTGAAATCAAATGCCGCTGCGCCAGATCCTCCCGCAACAACACAAAAATCCTTCTTGCTATTTCACGCTCCGCATCTGATGCGGCACTCAGGCTTGTTGACTCAAACTCATCAAGCCAACTCTCACTGACCTTAAATTGCATCTCAGGCAGGATTAATCTTTCCTTTGAAAGCATCTGCGCTAGCTGTAGACCAAGCTTCAACGACCCACCGCCGTTATTAATCAGGTCTATCACGAGATCCTTCACGCCAAACTTCCGGAGCGTTTTAAGAGTAGACGTGAATTCTGAAACGACTGTTTGCTCGGTTTCGATTGGAGAAAAAGTGTGCAAGTACATGTATGCGATGTGCTTAAGCTGGTCCGTCTCCTTGCCGTCGCGATCAAGAAGTTTTTCAGCTGATATATATGTCGGAAAAATTTTTGCATCTTGCACAAAAATACTGTTTTTTGGGATATTACGCAGCCGTTTGAATTCATCCATTGTAGTTTCTGGCTGCCCGGCTGCCGCTGCTACCGCTGATGTCAGGACCCTTGATGTCCATGTCGGCATATTATCAACGAATACGAACGTGTCCCAGATGTTGAAGCCCTGAAACGAACGCGAAATACGGCGTACCACATCAGGCTTCAACTCTAGCTCACCGCTTACGGCACGAAATGCCGTCTCAAAAAACAATCCAGTCTCCATACTTGCTATGCGTTCGACAAACGAGCTTGTGCCTCCATCTTTTTTCTGGTTCTTCGTCGCATCCGCCTGCTCACGCGTGAAAGCATACAAATCCTTCACAATCCAAGGCAGCTTGACTTCTAGCTCCTTCTTTTCACCTTTGTCATCAGTTGCAGTTGCTTTAACAAAATCACTGCCGCTCTTATTTTGTTGTTTCTCAGAACTACGAAGAACTGTCAGCACTGCAACGGAACCGCTTTGCGGCATGCGCGAGGTAAGCGAACTACGGTTAAAAATCCTTGGCATAAGATAGGTAAGGTTTGATTCGTCGCTCCCGAGATTGCGTATCAGCGTCATCTCTTTGCGGATAATCTCCGACAAAGCCACGCCATCCAGCTTAGAAATCTTATCACCCACGCGGATCGGGAATAATTTATTTGAAATCGTAGGCAGCAGCTTCGTGACAATCAATTCGTCCCCGTTGCGGACGCCGTCAAAACCAAGATAAGCGACTTCAGTGCGCGCGGGCAGGCTGGAACTTATAAGCATCGATGAGGTATGGGCATCTTTAAATTCCGCGACAAAGCCGTGCATCACGCTATAAAACTCCTCGTTAGATGAGGATTGTTCGGCTTTCTTTAAATATTCGTTCTTGAGTGCTTCATAATCAAATCCATATCGCTGTTGCTTGTAGGCCAGTGGGGCATAGTTCTCGCCAAATTGTGAGTACAGCCAGTACATGTCGGCTCGCTTTTCTTCCGCAGTTAAAACCCTTCTTGGAGCCGGCGAACACCCTGCTAAAACACTCGCAAAAACAAACGAGGTTAACAAAACCAAACTAATGCTTTTTTTCATGAAACCCCCACTTAATATAAAAATCGCTATAGATGGAAAGTGTGCATATAACAATTAACGCTTCAATAAAAGCCAATAAATGCCACTCTTGAAGTGACAGAAAAAATCAGGCAAGTTGTGCTGATGGAAGGAATCCGCATATGACTGAGCCAAGAAAAACCATACCTAGAAAAACTATAATGGAACCATTCAAGATCAAAATGGTGGATCCATTACCATTCCTCACAAGATCACAACGGGAGGAACTCCTCCGCCAAGCCGGATATAACTTATTTCTTATACCGGCAAAGCACGTGACGTTTGACTTCCTTACGGATTCAGGAACCACCGCGATGAGCGCCGCCCAATGGGGCGCCATGATGACGGCGGATGAAAGTTACGCTGGATCTAAAAGCTTCGAGCGCTTTGAAAAAAGCGTGCAGGATCTAACAGGCTATAAACATGTCATCCCAACACATCAAGGTAGAGCATCAGAGAGACTGCTATTCGGCGTAATTGTCAAGCCAGGCTGCAAGATCCCTTCAAACAACCACTTTGATACAACAAGAGCGAACATCGAGTACCTCGGTGGCGAAGCCATTGACCTCGTCATAGAGGAGGGCAAGGACCCCGAGAACCAGCACCCGTTCAAAGGCAACATAGACATAGCTAAGCTCGAGGCCTTCTGTGCTGAAAACAAAGGGCGGATCCCCTGCGGGATGATGACCATCACCAATAACACCGGCGGTGGTCAGCCGGTTTCGCTTGATAATTTAAGAAAGACCTCAGACGTTTTGCGCCGCTATGGGATACCATTCATCTTGGATGCCTGCCGATTCGCGGAGAATAGCTACTTTATTAAAAGCAGGGAGCCTGGCCAGGCTGGGCGAACCGCAAAGGACATTGCTTTAGAAATATTTTCACTTGCCGATGGTTGCATGATGAGCGCTAAGAAGGATGCCCTAGTGAACATCGGCGGGTTTATAGCTTTGAAAAAAAACAATTGGTCTGAGCAAGGCTTGGTTGAAAAATTAAGAAGCATGCTGATCCTCACCGAAGGCTTCCCGACATACGGTGGGCTTGCGGCACGCGATCTTGAGGCCATGGCTACAGGACTCGAAGAAATTTTAGATGAGCGATACCTCGAGTATCGTCTCGCGGTCATAAGATACATGGCTGAAGGGCTTAACCATGCGGGGATACCGACGGTCCAGCCGCCTGGGGGACATGCGGTTTACATAGACGCAAAAACTTTTTTACCCCACATTCCGCCTGAGCAATACCCCGGCCAAGCCTTGGTATGCGAGATGTACCTGGCCGAGGGGATAAGGTCGTGTGAAATCGGCTCGGTCATGTTTGGAAAACGCGAGACTGGCGGAAGCTTCCGCCCAGCGATGATGGAACTCGTGAGGCTTGCTTTCCCACGCAGGGTCTATACGCAAAGCCATTTCGATTACATCTTAGAAGGCGCCAAAGAACTCGTGGCGCACAAAGAAGAACTGCGCGGGCTACGGATGACTTACGAGCCACCATTCCTAAAGCACTTTACCGCACAGTTTGAACCGGTTTAAGCATATGCTCGTAGTGTTAAGAGTTGTCATCAAACAAGTTTCAGATTGTCTGCACAGTAAAGGCTGTAATTTATATGAACTACGAAAATAAACTCCACCAAATTGACGAGCTGAATAAGCAGATCCAATCCTTCCGTCCCATCTCGCCGTCCCATCTCGCCGTCCCATCTCGCCGTCCCATCTCGAAGGATTTTCTCAAGCAGATTAAGGAGTACTTCCGCATCGGACTGACCTATAGCAGTAACGCCATTGAAGGAAACACGCTGACCGAGACCGAGACAAAAATCGTTCTTGAAGACGGCTTGACCATTTCTGGCAAGCCGCTGAGAGATCATTATGAAGCTTCGGGTCACAGCGAAGCATTTGATTTCATTTATGAGCTAGCTAAAAATAAAACTATCACCGAGAAAGACATCCTAAAATATACACAGACTATTTTATTATAGAATAGATAAGGAAAGCGCAGGCACTTACCGTAAGGTGCGTGTCGTAATCACGGGCAGCCAGCATTTACCCCCACCAGCCAATAAAGTGCCATCGCTCATGTAGAAGTTCGTATCTAAGATCCCTGTCATGAGAAAAAAACATCACCCTGTCGTATTTGCGGCGAAGCTTCATGAAGAGCTTGTGAACATCCATCCGTTTGTGGATGGCAATGGCAGAACTGCCAGATTGCTGATGAATGTTGCCCTATTCCAGGCTGGGTACACGATTACCGTCATCCCTCCTGTTTTAAGGCAAGACTATATTGCTCTTATAGAAAGGTCTCGAAAGGACGACACGGATTTTGTTAACTTCATGAGCTGTATGGTATACAAATCGACAAAGGACTACTTGCGTATTTTGAAAGGATGATTCTCACAAGAAGCTCGCACGATCTCAAGCCCCGCCCCCTAATAGCACCTAGCCCCTGCGCTAAACCTGCGATTAAAAAACTCGATAAGTATAATATGATACGCAGGGGTGTGCTATTTTATATCAGTTTTATTGCCCTAGTTCTTGCGTCCGAAAATGGTTTTTCAAATGGGCAGCAACCCGCCTCTGGATCCACGTCAACTCTTTGTCAGAATGCGCTACTCAACATTATTGGCAACTCATTAGCTGGCAAAAGTAATAGCGAAATCCAGGAGCATCAGATCCCTAATCTTCGTCCAGTTCGTGAACAATGCAGTGGCACATGCTGGCTCAATGCAAGCCTCACCGAATACGAATACCTACTTGCAGCTCAAGGGATCATGGTACCTCATCTCTCTGCCGATTATCTCATGGCACAAAAACTCACCCGTGATACTTGTGCCTATGCCGCGAATGGTCCGAAATATTCGAAACTTCCGAATTTGGATGGCGATAATCCATCTGCACTTGGAGTTTTAGCTCATCGCTATGGCCTAGTTCCAGATACTTTATTTCCTTATAAGCCAGTAGGAGGTTGGAACAAAATTATAGGCCAACTAAAAGTCTATGCAAAACAAGCATGGTCTCGGCGCGAAGCAGGAGAGGACTTTGTAAAGATTCGGGATGAAGCAAGAACATGGGCGAAACAGTTAATTGAATCAGAGATCGGACCTTTTCCCAGATCTTTTGAAGTTGATGGAAAAACTTGGACTCCCGAAACCTACTCTAAATATCTCGAGAGCCAAAACTCCTTCCACAAAGAGTATGCGTTTTTTCTAAGTCCAGACGCAGCGTCACACTCCATGAAATACGATAGTAGATATTTAGTCGAAATGATAATGGATCCTGCCCAGAAGATCTTGGAACGAATCAAGCAAAATATATTATTGAAGCGTTCCACCTTGGTGTCATTAAGGTGGGCAGGGCAACTAGAAAATAATAACGGCGTTTTGAAATCTAATCCAAATATACGCATTCCGGTCAAGGCGACACCAGAAACAGTCGAGCATGATTTACATGCCATCCTGGTAGTTGGCTATAGAGAACAAGACGGCAAGCTAACCCATCTCAAACTTCAAAACAGCTGGGGCACAGAGAATGGTCTAGAAGGATTTAATATCATCTCTGTCGATGACTTTTTTAGAGTTTTTCATAGCATGCGTGATTTCACCGCGAGAAAGTGACTTTCGGACCTGGCGCGCGACCTCTTAAAATCCAGCTCCACTTCCACAGAAACATCGCGGTCCCAGGCCCACCACGTCCATAAATACTGACCGATTACACATAAATCATGGCGCTAAAAACTCGCGATTCCACCGATGGCCATTCCTCGTGAAACGAATGCGTTCATGCAGCCGATTCGCTCGCCCTTCCCAGAACTCGATACAATCCGGTATCAAACAGAAGCCACCCCACCATTCCGGACAGGGAACGTCAGCACCTTGCAGCAGGTGCTTTAATTCATCGACTTTTTTAACCAATGCGGCTCGCCCAGAAATGATGCTACTTTGTGGTGATACAGCTCCACTCAACTGGCTGCCTCTAGGCCTTGTTCGCCAATAAGCGACGCTGGCCTCACGACTCGTTTTTGTTGCCACACCCTCGACCCGAACTTGTCTCTCTGGAAATGCCCAATGAAAAACAAGTTCCGCTCTTGGATTTTCAGTGAGTTCACGTCCTTTTTGGCTCATGTAGTTAGTAAAAAATGTAAAACCGCCATCCTTAATGCCCTTAAATAGAACAACACGAGCTGATGGCTTACCGTCGCGGTTAGCCGTGGAAAGAATCATCGCATCTGGCTGATGAATGACAGCAGGCGGATAAAGCCATGTCAAAATTCGCCTCCAAACAGTCTTTTTTCCCGCCTGCCTATACCAGACAGCAAATAGGTCAAATGGATCAGACTCGATCTCTTTCATAATTCACTCCCCGAGAATATCCATTCCTTATCATAAAAGGAGAGATAATTTTATATCCCGTAATTTGTGTTGTTAGTTGCACTCAGTCTTTTTTTCTGTGATCAACGCGAATGTCCTATACAGTCATGCCTCCATGAATTTTTTGAGTGTGCTCCTGCCATATCGGCAGTTTTTGACTTCAAAAAGTTAAACAGCTTTTAAAACAAGATTTGGTCTAAGCGTTTCCATATATCGAACCAACCGATCCAATGTCAGCTTATTAATTCTGTAATGCACAATTTCGCTAATGCGTGACTCCGGAACACCCAACATCTCTGCAAGTTTTCTCTGACTGATACATTTTTTTCGCATAAATATGACGAACTCTTGGCAAAGGTCATATTTGGCGCGATCCAATGCAGACGCGTCAGGTGGCAGGTGGGCCGTTCCCTTCATCCGGGATGTACTTTTTCTAATCTCCTTGATTTCATCTTCACTTAAATACCTTGTCGTCATCACTTCCTCCAAACTGCCCTTCGAAAAGCATTGATAATGCCGATATAGTTTTCTTTCGGATGAGCTGTCCAAATCAATCGATAAGGCTTCTCACCAAGAAAAACTGGATCATCAACGTATATTTCAAACCCGCTTGGCAATACTTTCTCCGGTAAAGATTCACTGCCATTCAGCGACTTGACCAGCTCCAGAATCAACGGGTCCGTAATACTCTTTAAGTGTTTTACTTGATAATGGGAATCGATTACTACTCGATTAAATTGCCGACCATTGACTTCAATTTTTAGAAGATATTCTCGTCGCACATTAAAAGGATATGCTGACTTACAGAATTTTGGAAGTTTTTTCCATCAGACGCCTTAAGTAATTGCAGAACTCCATCAGGCCGCTGAGTGGAAGTGGTGGTAGAAGTATGACTTTTGTTAAATCGGCAAATTGCAAGTGCCACGATCACTCCAATGATTCCAGTAGCAATAACAACCCATTTTACAGTCAATTACTAAACACCCTGTGCGGGCTGTGCTCGCCTACCCAGTACCTTAGATCGCACAAGGCATGGCCATCCCTGATTTTGATCAGCGCGAATGTGGGACAGGACTGCTGGCCGATACTCCTCAGATCCAAGTGCACCATCTTGGTCCACGTGCCGGTATTGATATATTGTTTGCCGTCGGGATATCCCTTGCTAATCGGCTTATGGGTGTGACCTATAATCACCGTTTTTAATTCAGGGTCCTGGTCCAAAAGCTTCCGGGCATTGCGTTCTAAATCCATAAAAAACGCGACTTCCTGTTTAAAAATATCCATTGTCACCTTAAAACTTGAGCGCCTCTTGGGACTGTATACAAACCTTGTCTTAAGAAAGTAATAGATCGAAAGAAAAACATATCTGATTATAAACCATGGATCCGAGATAGCACCCACAAGTAGCAGTACCTTAAGCGGTCGCACTTTATCCAGATAGTCGCGCTCCCATTTCATTCTGTTAACTATCTTTAGAATATAAAAACTTCCCCATGGGATGTTCAGGACCGGCTTCGACAGGCCGGATTCCAATAACGGCTTTGAAAAATTCAGAATATGCATCGCCTCAAACTGGTTGCCGTGATAAACATCAACCCCACCCTCAAGCCTTATATGATCCCTGTCGGCGATTATCGTAACTTTCCCGCCGGAAGAGCCGCTCTCCGCCTCCGGATCCCATTCCTTGATTATCCGCTCTCTGACTTTCTGAAAAAACAAATCAGCGTCATGGTTACCGACTAAATAGGTGATACGCTTGTTCGGCTTGGCGA
>ERZ1292640.4704-Hain-H43-02um-R1-4704-length-10314-cov-44_pt1 | contig 10314 bp, 7 predicted proteins | sample MGYA00564404_ERZ1292640 | MGnify/ENA primary metagenome ERZ1292640 (study PRJEB36523, sample SAMEA6512636) | groundwater metagenome | collected 2019-01-08 | study: AquaDiva: Metagenomics assemblies of 32 groundwater samples | reverse complement strand
ATCTCATCTCCGGTTCGCCGCCTCCGGGGAGGGAATCCCGTGCCCAATCATCAGGCGCAAAACAACTCCTCAACGTTTTTCCAACCACTTGCCTCCGAACCGCGTCTATCGGCCCTCCGCAGCATCCAACTCCTGACCAACTACTCTCCGGCCTCCCTTATCGACGGATCGGGGAAACTCAACGAGGCTTGACTTACCAGAACCGTTTGCCCCAACCAGAACTTCCAGCGGGCCGAATTCAGCCAGGTCCCTCAGGCGCAGTTTAGAGTCCTTCGAAGACCTCGGCGAGCGGGACCGACAGTTCGGGATCTTGCGTTCGCAACAGGCCGTCCTTCGCCTCGCCGATGCCCTCCGCAGTGTAGACGTAGGCTCGCCGGCTCCGGGGATTGATGAGCCAGACATAGCGGACTCCAAAGGCGAGGTACTCGTCGATCTTCTCTTGCACCTCCTCCATGCGGTCGTCCGGGGAGAGGATCTCGATGCAGACGAAGGGCGGCGTGGTAAAGATCTGCTCGTCGGGCTCGGGCCCCGCCACGATCGAGAGATCGGGGATGCGGTAGCGAGTCGCTGCCACGCGGATCGTCTGAGCGGTGTAAGCGCGGATATTCCATTGCTTCTGCCGGGCGTGCAGACACGTGCCCAGGGCGAATAGCGGCCCGGGTGAGCAGCCGGACGCCGGCATCGCGCACTCACCGCACCCTGATGGTGACTGCCCGGCGCTCCGACCGGCCGGCGGCATCGGTGGCCACCAGGCTGTAGGTTGTGGTTTGCCGCGGCGCTACCGAGAAGCAACCCTTCTCAGCAGGCTTGAATTGCGGCGGCTCCGGCTCCAGGCGCGGCGAAGCGCCGGCGGCCACCTTGTAACACAGCGTCACCGGCTGGCCCGCGACGGTCTCCTCGGCGCTGGCGACGAAGTCCACGATCAGCGGAGCGGGCGGCGGCGGCGTTGGCGCGGCGGTCTGTACGATCACCTCAACCGACTGTGACGCGCTGCTGCCGTCCGCGCCTTCCGCCTCCAGCGTGTAACGCGTGGTGCGCTTCGGCGCGACCTGGATGCACCGGCTGTAGGAAGGACGCAGCTCTTCAACCGGCGGCTCGATCCGCACCGCGCGGGCGTTCTCCACGCCGTAACACACGGTCACCGGTTCGCCTTGGACCAGCAGCGCAGGGCTGGCATAGAAGTGGGTGATCTTGACTTCCCCCGGCGTGGCTGTCCCTTTAGGGGCAGGCTTGGGCGCCGGCGCGCAACCTGCGAGCGCAACCACCAGCGCGGCCGCCAGGCTGGCGCGGGAACCGGTCACAGAAACGCCACCGACTTGATGCCCGAAACGTCGAAGCGCTTCCGGCAGCGGAGGTTCTTGCAGACCACCTTGTCGTCGAGCAGAAGCATGTAGGTTTGCGACTTCTGGAAGCGGGCGCGGTCGCGCTCGTCGGCGCGCGGCGGCAGGTGGTCCTTCTTCTTCCTCAACAGCCAGCGGAGATCGTAGTTCTCGGTGGTCCGGCAAAAGGGGCAGTTCAACGCCGCCGGGCGCGTGGTCTGCGATTCGTTGTAGAAGGCTCGCTCTTCCATGACTGGCCCCCCTCAGACCTTCGGGTACTTCCACGGCGCCCGGTACGGGCGGCGCAGCAGCTTGTTGGCTTCCGGATCGCCGATGATCGTCTCCTTCTCGCCGTCCCAGCGCACGCTGCGGCCGAGCTTGTAGGAGAGCATGCCGAGCAGGCTCATGTTGGTCGAGCGGTGGCCGTTCTCGATGTCGCACACCGGGCGCCGGCCGGTCTTTATGGACTCCAGGAAGTTGGCGAACAGCTCGCGGATGTTCTGGTCGTCGGGCTGGCCGAGCTTCGGCGGCTCGTGGATGACGTCCTTCTTCTTGTCGGCGGGATAGAACGTCCAGCCGTCCAGCCAGCCCATGTGGAAGGTGCCCTCGGCGCCGTAGAAGTAGCAGCCCAGCGGGGCCTTCTCGGCCTGGCTACCGGCGTAGGTGCGGTGCTCCCAGACGGCGGTGAAGGATTCGAACTCGAAGGTGGCCGACTGGGTGTCGGGCGCGTCAGTGGAGTCCTGCTTGATGAAGCGCCCGCCGGTGGAGAAGACCTTCCGCGGGTACTTCTCCTCGGTCCACCAGAGGATCTGGTCGAACCAGTGCACGCCCCAGTCGGCGATGGTGCCGTTGGCGTAGTCGAGGAACTGGCGGAAGCCGCGGGGGTGGATGGCCTTGTTGTAGGGCCGCTTGGGCGCCGGCCCGCACCACAGGTCCCAGTCCAGGCCCGGCGGCGGATCCGACTCCGGCGTGCGCTGGCCCGGCCCGCCGCCCGATTGCACGAAGGCGCGCACCATGCCGATCTTGCCCGCCTTGCCGGATTTCAGAAACGCCAGGCCGGAAACGTTGTGCGGCGACACGCGGCGGTGCAGCCCAACCTGGACCACGCGGTTGGCCGCCCGCGCCGCGTTCACCATGGCGCGGCCTTCCTGGATAGTGTGGCCGATCGGCTTCTCGACGTACACGTGCGCGCCGGCTTCGACGGCCGCGATCATGGGTAAGGCGTGCCAGTGATCTGGAGCGCCCACGATGACGATCTCCGGTTTCTCCTTGGCCAGCAGCTCGCGGTAGTCCTTGTACTTCTTGGGATCATCCCCGGTGAGCTGACGCACTTTGTCGGCGGCGGGATCGAGCTGGTCCTGGTCGGCGTCGCACATCGCGACCACCCTGCACTCGCCCGATTCGATCGCGCCGCAGGTGAGGATGTTCATGCCCCACCAGCCCGAGCCGATCAGGGCGGTGCGGTACGTCTTGCCTTTCTGCGCGCCGGCGATGGCGAAGGAGGAAGCGAGGAAAGCTCTGCGATCCATGGCGGTGTAAGGTAATGATACCGCAAGAAGACGCTGGCGCTACCGGACCGCGATGGTGACGCCGGGCTGGCTGCGAGCCGTGCCGGCGGTCAACTCCACCGGTACGAGGCCGGGGGACAGGAAGCCGCCCGGTACGCGGGCATTGATCTGGAGAACGCCCGTCACACCGGGCGCGGGGCCGGCGTAGAGGATCTCGGCGGGATGGACGCCGATGGAGAGCGACACCGGCGCCGCCTGGCCTTCGCCGGTGGCAAACAGAACAACAACGGAGCCGCGCGGGGCCGGGTTGTCCGGCGAATTGCGGCTGCCGTCCTCGTTGAAGGCGGCGGCCTGCCCCTTTCCGTCGTTGACGGTGAAAATGCCGGGCGCGGCTTCGGTCACCGGCAGGATCAGCTTCGCCTTCAGGGTCCCCCGGTGGAGGATCTCCAGTTGCGTCTCTTTCTGCCCGGCCACACTATGGGGAACCTGGGCGTGGAGCTTGTCCGCCAGTGCAGCCAGCAGCGGCGCCGGCCGGCTGTCAAACAGCACCTCCGTCTCGGCCGGCCCGAGGCCGGAAGCGAGGATGGAAACGATCTCGCCGGGGGCCACGGCGCCGCCCAGCAGGCTGGCGGCGTTGACCACGCTAACGGGCGGCTCTGCCGGCGCCGGCCGCCACTCGACCGATCGCGTCAGCTTCCGCACGCGATGGTTGTCCTGGTCGGCGACGTAGAGGTTGCCGGCGGCATCAACGATGAGATCGGAGGGATAGCTCAGCCGGGCTGACAGCGCCGGCCCCCCATCGCCGCCGTAACCCGGAACGCCGATGCCGGCGATGGTGTTGATCACCCCCTCGGGTGAGACCATGCGGATGACGTGGTTCTCGGTATCGGCGATGTAAAGCGCGCCGGCGCTGCCCACGGCAACAGCCGAGGGAAAGTTCAGGCCTGCCTCGGCGGCTGGGCCGCCGTCGCCGCCCGAGCCGCGCGCTCCGCCGGCCACCGTTGAAATGACCCCTCCGGCGTCCACCTTGCGGACGGCGTGGTTCCGCTGGTCGGCGATGAACAGGTTGCCTTCGCCGTCAACCGCGATGCCGGTGGGCGCATCGAGCAGCGCCGAGCTGGCCGGCCCGCCGTCCCCGGCATTGCCTCGCACGCCGCGTCCGGCGACGGTCGAAACCTCCCCGGAGGGCGTGATCTTCCGAATGAGGTGGTTGTAGGTGTCGGCGATGTAGAGATTGCCGCCGGCATCCACGGCCACGTCGCGCGACCGGTTCAATTGGGTGGCCGCCGGGAGGCCGCCATCCCCGTTGAATCCGGGTGTGCCGCTGCCGGCCGCGATGCTGATGACGCCGCCGGCGGCGACCTTTATGATCCGCCCGAGCATCGGATCGGCGATCCAGAGGTTGCCGGCGGCATCGGAGGCCAGCCCAGCCGGAGAAAGCAGCAGATGTGAACCGGACAGCGTACCGATCTGGCCGGTGGCGTTCACCTTGCGGACGCGGCTGTTCCCGGCATCGGAGATGTACAGGTTGCCGGCGGCGTCGAGCGCCAGGCCAGATGGGCTGTCCAGGCGCGCCTGCTCGGCCGGCCCGCCTTCGCCCTGGAAGCGAAACTTGGCGCCGCTGCCGGCCACCGTGGTCAGCGCGCCTGAGGCAGCCAGCCTTTTCACCTCCTGGCCGGCGGCGGCCACGAACAGGTTGCCTGCCGCATCCAGCACCAGATCCCTGGCCGCCAACGGCACGCTCACGACCGTTGCGGCCGGCGAGCGCTTGACGATGCGGGTGCGGTCGGCTATGTACAGGTTGGCCGCGCTATCGAAGGCCAGGGCGGTGGGCAGATCCAGCCACGTCGGCACGGCCACGGTGCTGATGGTCCCGCCTGCCACCCTGCGCACGCACCGGTTGGCGCTGTCGGCGATGTAGAGTGCGCCGGCGTAGTCCAGCGCCAGGCCCGCTGGGTAGCTGAGATGGGCATATTCGGGCGGCCCGCCATCGCCGGAGCGGCCCCTGGCGCCGTTGCCGGCCACCGTGTAGATGCGGCCGGCGGGCGTAACCTGGTAGACGCGGTGGTCCAGGAAGGCGGCAATGTAGAGGTTGCCGGCGCCGTCCAGAACCACGTTGCGCGGGCCCAGCAGGCGGGCGGCGGTCGCGTCACCGCCTTCGACGGCGGTTTTCGCCTGGCCGCCCCCGGCGACGGTGCGAATCACGCCGTCAGGCGACACCTTGCGGACACGCCCGTTGCCAAATTCGGCTATGTAGACGTTCCCGGCGGAGTCCACGGCCAGGCCGTAGGGCTGGCTTAGCTCCGCGGCGCTTCCCGGCCCGCCGTCCCCGCTGAAGCCGGGGTGTCCATTCCCGGCCACGGTGGAGATGATGCCCGCCGCGGTGACCTTGCGAACGCGGTGATCTACGGCGTCGGCGATATACAGGTTCCCCGCCGCATCGACGGCCACGCCTTCAACGCTGCCGAGCAGCGCGGCCGTGGCGGCGCCCCCGTCGCCCACGAGATCGCTGCCGGCCACTGTGCGGATGGTGTAGGTGACTACGAACTGCTGAGCCACGGCCTCCAAGCCCAGCGTCAGGCCACACAGCGCCAGCATCCATCTCATAACACGGCTCATTGAATTGGTGGCCTGGGGCCTGGAAAACTCTCCGGTGACTGCGGGGGTCCACCCCTGCTGCTCCCCGCACTTTCGCTCAAAGAAACTTAATCCGGGGCGAAAAGCCCTTTGTGAGCACGACAAAGGGTTGGCTGGCAGCGATCGTGATCGTGGCTTCCGGGGCGGCGGCAGACAGCCGGATGCACCTGAAAAGCAAGGCTGTGGCACAGTGGGACGACGCCCAGGACTACCTGGCGGCGGTTCCCAAGCGGCGGGCCTCGAGCCGGAACTCGCACGTGGTAGTTGAGTTTCGCAACACCCCCCAACCAGAGCAGATCGCAGAACTGGAACTGCGCGGGGCCAGAGTACTGGGGTACGTCCCGGACAACGCCCTGCTGGTTGCGGCCAGCGACGAGACCCGGTTCGAGGGTCTCAACCTGCGGTGGGCGGGCCGGCTGCGTCAGGCCGACAAGCTGAGCCGGCTGCTGGACACCCACGAGTTCGGCTCCAGGACCAGCACCGAGGTCCTGGTGGAGTTCTTCCCGGACGTGGATCCCCAGGAAGCGCAAGCCCTGATCCGTGAGCACCTTCTGGAGACCCGCGAGCACGCCGGCCTCCGCCCCAACGAGTTCCTGGTGGTTGGGAATGCGGAGCGCGTCCGGCGCCTGGCCGAGTGGGACGAGGTCAGTTACATCTACCCGGCCTCCCAGGAGCTGATCGAAGGCGAGGCGGTGGAAGGTTGCGCCGGAGCCGTGACGGACTACGGGACGGTTGGGCAATACATCGCAAGGGTCGGTGAGGGCTGGGACGGCCCCGGCCGCAACTCCGCAGAGCTGAGGCACTTCTTCTCCCAGCTTACCAGCCGCCTGCCGGCGGCCGAAGCGCGGGCGGAGGTCCTGCGGGCGCTGGGAGAGTGGTCCCGGCATGCGGCCTTGAATTTCACGGCCGGCGATGATGCCGCCGCGCCCCGCACCCTGAACTTCCTGTTCGCCGCCGGCTCGCACGGCGACCCGTTCGCCTTCGACGGCCGCAGCCGGGTGCTGGCCCACGCTTTCTACCCGGCCCCGCCCAATCCGGAGCCGCTGGCCGGCGACGTGCACTTCGATGACGACGAGCCCTGGACGACGGGCAGCAACCTGGATCTCTACTCGGTGGCCTTGCACGAGATCGGCCACGCGCTGGGCCTGGGGCACTCCGACAGGCCGGGCACGGTGATGTACCCCTACTACCGCAAGGTCACGGTGCTCACCGCCGACGATGCCGCCGCCATCCAGGACCTGTACGCGGCCCGCGAGGAGGCTCCGGCGGCCGCCCCGAAGGCGCCCGAGACCCCGAAGCCGAGCGCCCCGGCGCCCGCGCCGGCGACGCCCAGCGCTCCCAAGCCCGCGCAGCCCGCCAGCCCGAAGCCCGAGCAGCCCGCCAAGCCGGCCGAGACTCCGAAGCCGAAGGACACCACGGCCCCCACGCTCGCGATCACTTCGCCGGCGACGACCAGCGTGCTGAGCTCCAGCGCGAAGATCGTCGTGCGGGGCACCGCCCGCGATAACGTAGGCGTGACTGAAGTCACCTGGTCCACCAACGCTGGAGCTTCCGGCGTAGCCCAAGGTACCGCCAACTGGGTCACCACTGAGATCCCGCTCAACCAGGGGACGAACACGATCACGATTCGCGCCCGCGACGCCGCCGGCAACCAGAGCTGGCGCGCGGTGGTGGTGACGCGGCGCTAAAGCGAGTCAAGCGTCTCACATACCACTCCAGGAACTCTTCGCCCCGGATGGAGAGGGCTACGCGGGCGTTGGGTTGGCCCGGGACCTCCCGCGTGAAGCCCTGATCGTCCACCTCCAGACGAAGAGCCTCCATCCGGCAGAAGCTCTCATCGAAGCTGAGCGTGACGGCCACCGGGTCGAACAGCGTCGGCGTCGTCTTGCCCCAGAGCAAGTAGAGCGCGTGCAATGGCCCGGTGAGCGGCGTGCCGGCGGCGAAGATGCGCCGGCGGAGCGGCTCTGCGAGCTTCACGGTCGTGGTCGCATCCAGCGGCGCCACCGTCAGCGGCACGCCCGAGGCGAACACCACCTGGGCGCCCTTGATATCGGAGCGGATGTTCCACTCCCAGCTCGGCGGCGGCTGGCCGTTGTAGCCCACGCGCACGGCGCCGCCCATGATGACGATGCGCTTGATCCAGGCCCTGGCTTCGGGGTGGTCGGTGAGCAGGCGGGCGACGTTGGTCAGGTCGCCGACGGATACGATGGTCAGCCGGCCGGGTTCGGCCCGGAGCTGCTGATAGAGAAACTGGGGCGCCAGTTCCGGCACGGGGCGCTTGGAGAAGCCCGGCTGCTGGCCGTACAGGTATTGCCCTTTGGTCTCGGGCTGCGGGCGGGGCGGGCGCCCGGCGGCCACCGGCACGCCGGCGCGGCCAGCTTCATCGAGCATCCGGCAGGCAATCAACGCCCGGCCGTAAGCATCGGCGCTGACGGTGGTCACCGCGCGCAACTCCAGTTCCGGGCTGGCCAGCACCAGCGCCAGCGCGAAGGCGTCGTCGATGTCGGTGCCTATGTCGGTATCGAGGATGACCGGCGCCTTGTCGGCGGCCAGATTGACCGCTGCCAGCGTGAGCGTGATTAGAAGTCGTTGCATCCTATGCTATTCTCGCCGATGATGCATATCCCCATGCTGATCGCGGCGGCGCTGCTGCTGGCGCCGGCCTCGCGCAACGACCGCTGGCGGGTCATCGGTCCGGGCGGCGGCGGCACCATGTACGCGCCGCTCATCAGCCCGCACAACTCCAGCGACGTGCTGGTCCACTGCGACATGACCGGCACCTACCTCAGCCGGGACGGCGGCAGCTCGTGGCGGATGTTCAACCTGCGCGGGCGCACCCGCTTCTACCTGTTCGATCCCCTTGATCCCAACGTCATCTACGTGCAGACGGTCGCGTTGTGGCGCAGCACCGACCGGGGAAGAACCTGGGCGCTGGTGCACCCCGGCCCGGCCGCGGTGACCGGAATCCAGATGCCGGACGACCACGCCGGCGAGCGTATCCTCGCCCCTGGCGCCCCCGGCGGGCCCATCACCGCGCTGGCCGTCGATCCGAAGAACTCTAAGACACTGTACGCCGCCTTGCGGGACAGCCTGCATGTTTCCACCGACTGGGGCCGGACGTGGAAGAAGAGCGGCGATCTCCCGTTCGCCGCTCGCGGGATCTACGTCGATCCGGGATCGCCGAAAGCCGACCGCAGCCTTTACGTGATCGGCGCGAGCACGGTCGCCCTCCGCGAGCGCGGCGAGTGGCGCCGCGGCGAGCCGCCGCCGGGCGTGACCGCTTTCCATGACGTCTCGGCCGGATTCCCGCCGGGCGGCGGGCCGCTCATCGTCTACGCGACCGCTCCGGCCGGCGCGTTCGTATCGGAGGACGGCGGGCGCACGTGGCGCCAGATCGCGCTGCCGGATCTCAAGTTCAGGCCGAACTTCCCGGCCGTCGCCGCCAGCTTGCACCACCCCAACGTGGCCTACCTCTCTTACGACAACGGGCGGACGGCGCCGGAGCGGATGTTCGGCATCGCCAGGACTGCCGACGGCGGCCGGACGTGGACGCCGGCCTGGACGCAAGCCGACACCAACCCGCCGCGTAACCGCGAGGCCTGGATGACCGAGCGGAACGGCGCCGGCTGGGGCCGCAACCCGGACAATCTGGGTGTGGCGCCGGGCGATCCGAACCTCTGCTTCGGAACCGATTCGATGCGCACCATGCGCACTCGCGACGGCGGCCGGAACTGGGAGGCGGTCTATTCGGCCAGCGCTCCGGACGGCGGATGGGTATCGACCGGCCTGGACGTGACCACCTGCTACGGCGTCCACTTCGACCCCTTCGACCCGAAGCGGATGCTCATCTCCTACACCGACATCGGCCAGTACCGTAGCGAGAACGGCGGCCAGAGCTGGCTGCTCTCGACCCAGGGCATCCCGCGCGAGTGGAGGAACACGACCTACTGGGTGGTGTTCGATCCGGAAGTGAAGGGCCGGCTATGGGGCGTGATGAGCTACGTGCACGATCTGCCGCGGCCCAAGATGTGGCAGGGGCGATCGCCCTCCACCTACGTCGGCGGGATCTGCCGCAGCGAGGACGGCGCCAGGAGCTGGAACTGCATGCCCGGGGCCATCCCCGACACCGCCCCGACCCACATCCTGCTGGACCCGAACAGCCCGGCCAACGCCCGCGTGCTGTACGTGGCGGCGTTCGGCCGCGGCGTCTACAAGTCCACCGACGACGGCCAGACGTGGGCGCCGAAGAACAACGGCATCGCCGGAGCGGAGCCGCTGGCCTGGCGCCTGGCCCAGGATCGAAGCCGGACGCTCTACCTTGTGGCGGCGCGGCGCAGCCAGGACGGCAGCTTCGGCAACGACGGCGACGGCGCACTGTACCGCTCAACCGACGGGGCCGAGCACTGGAGCCGTATCGATCTGCCACCGGGCGTCAACGGGCCGAACGGGCTGGCCATCGATCCCGAGAACCCGAAGCGGCTGTACCTGGCCGCCTGGGGCCGGCGCACACCGGACGGCGCGGTCGATGGCGGCATCTTCGTCTCCGACAACGGCGGCGCCGGCTGGCGCAATGTCCTGGCCAAAGACCAGCACGTGTACGACGTGACAATCGACCCGCGCGACCCGCGGATCCTCTACGCTTGCGGCTTCTCCTCGTCGGCCTGGCGATCCACCGACCGCGGCGAGAGCTGGCGGCGCATCCGCGGTTACAACTTCAAGTGGGGGCACCGCGTGATCCCCGACCCGGTGGATCCGGGCAAGGTCTACATCACTACCTTCGGCGGCAGCGTCTGGCACGGACCGGCCGCGGGCGACCCGCAGGCTCCCGAGGACATCCAGACGCCGGTCGT
>ERZ1292640.4703-Hain-H43-02um-R1-4703-length-10315-cov-3_pt1 | contig 10315 bp, 7 predicted proteins | sample MGYA00564404_ERZ1292640 | MGnify/ENA primary metagenome ERZ1292640 (study PRJEB36523, sample SAMEA6512636) | groundwater metagenome | collected 2019-01-08 | study: AquaDiva: Metagenomics assemblies of 32 groundwater samples | reverse complement strand
CTCGGCGCCGCCCGAAGACACCGCAGCGGCGCGCGCGCGCCGACCCCCCGGCAAGACGAAAGCCGCCGGCCGGTATTTGAGCCGCGTTGACGGCCGCCTGGAGCGCCATGCGACGTGGGCGCAGTGCCAGTCGCGCGTGCACGGGCGCAGCGGGGCGCGCTTCAAGAAGGTGGCCGGGGCGGCTGAAGAGGCCGCGACGCTGAAGACTTGGGGTCTGGACTAGCAGCCTGTTAGACCGGCAGCAGCCAGAGCGCGATCCAGAAGAGGTGCGAGCCGACGGCGGCCGCGTAGAGAAACCACTCCAGCCGGCCGATCAACGCCAGCGCCACGATGAGGTAGACGTAGTCGCGGCTGGCCACGCGTTCGATCACCAAGGCGTAGGGCCCGCGCTCGCTTTCGGGCTTGCGCAGCACGAGGTACCAGACCGTGAATAGGCAGGCGAGGAAGCCGCTGATCAGCAGTATCCCCGGCGGCCATAAATCCGCTTGCGGGTGGGCGCGGTGGACGGCGACCGGAATGGCGATAAAAGTGGCTAGATGGGAGAGATGGTCGGCGGCTAAGTCGTAAGCCGCGCCGGTCGGCGAGCAGAGGAGCTTGAGGCGCGCCACTTCGCCGTCGCAGCCGTCGAGCAGGCAGCAAAACCACAGTAGCAGCGCTCCGGCCACCGTCTCGGCGTAGGAGCCCGAGGCCAGCCACCAAGCGCCGAGCAGCCCTAGGGCGAGGCTCGCTGTCGTGATGGCGTTGGGCGTCACGGGCCAGCGCAGCAGGACGGAAGAGAGCGCTATCGACAGCCTGCGGTCGTAGCGCGCCAGATAGCCGTCGGTGTCCTTGGGCAGAGCGGCGAACAAGAGGCGCTCCGCCGCGGCGGCCGAGCCGGCGTCGTCGGCGGCGACCCAGCCGGGCGACTTCACGGGTTCGGCGGGCGACTCGTCCTGCAGGGCGCGCAGCGCGACATCGGCGCAGTCCCCGGCGAGCAGCGGGGCCGCGGTCGGGAAGTACGCGGCCACCGGGCGACCGTCGCAGACCCAGCGGGTCGCGCGGCTCTCGGCCGCCGCGCGGGCGACGAAGCGCCTCAGCGCTTCGGGTTCCGGGAAGCCCGCGGCGCTTAGGACGAGGAGCGGTCCTTGCGCGTCGAGCACGGCGGCGGCGGGCTGGCCGTCGATGCAGGCCGCGGAACAGCCTGCGAGTTGGCGCCGCCAACGCCTTTGGAAGGCGGCGTCGCGGCCGCAGAAGAGGATGCGCAGACGGGATAATTCCGCGGCGGCGCGGTGCGCCGCGCGCACGGCGGGGGGAAGCCCGGCCACGAGAGGACCGGCCGGCGAGCCCGCGATGAGGACTTGGAGCCGCCCTTCAGACATGGGCGCCATTATAGCACTTCTCCGACGAGGCGACGGAAGTGCTAAAATATTAGCGATGCCCTCGCCTCACCCCGATTCCACCGTCTGCGACCGCCTGCGCCGCCGCGCTGCCGGCCTGCTGCTGCACCTGACCTCCCTGCCGGGAGGCCACGGCGTCGGCGACCTGGGTCCGCAGGCACGGCGCTTCGCCGATTTCCTTGCGCGCGCGCGCCAGGGTTGGTGGCAGACGCTGCCGATCGGGCCGGTCGGCGAGGCCGACTCTCCGTATTCCTCGCAGTCGGCGTTCGCGGGCTACCCGCTGCTGATCAGCCTCGAGGACCTCATCGAAGACAGCCTGCTCGAGCCGGCCGATCTCGCCGCGGCGACGCCGTTTCCCGAAGGTCGCGCCGACTACGCCGCCGCGCGCGCGTTCAAGGAGCCCCGGCTGCGCAAGGCCTTCGCGAAATTCGCGAGCGCCGGCTCGGCCAAGCTTTGGAGCGAGTTCCGCCAGTTTGCCGCCGCCCATCACGAATGGCTCGACGATTACGCCATGTACTGCGCGCTCAAGGCCCGCCACGACGGGGGGCCCTGGACCGGCTGGCAGAGCGCCGTGCGCCAGCGGCGCTTTCGCGAGTGGCCGCGCGAACTGCTCCAAAAGCTCGGCGAGGAGTCGGCGTACCATCAGTTCACGCAGTTCCTGTTCGCGCGGCAATGGGCGCGCCTGCGCGCTTATGCGAGCGCGCGCGGCGTGGGCCTCATCGGCGATGTGCCGATCTTCGTGGCGCATGAGAGCATCGACGTCTGGGCTCATCCGGAATTCTTCCAACTCGACAGCCAAGGCCGGCCCAGCGTCGTGACCGGCGTGCCGCCCGACTACTTCAGCGCCACGGGGCAGTTGTGGAACAACCCGCACTACCGCTGGGACGTTCTGCGCGCGCGGGGCTACGACTGGTGGCTGGCGCGCCTGCGCACGGCGGCCGAGCGGTTCGACGCCGTGCGCTTGGACCACTTCATCGGATTTACCCGCTGCTGGGAAATACCGGCCGCGGCCAAGACGGCCCAGCAAGGCCGTTGGGTTGCCGGGCCGGGAGCCGATTTCTTCGAGGCGGTCCGCCGCGCGCTGCCGCAGCTGGAACTGATCGCCGAGGACCTGGGCTTGGCGACGCCCGAGGTGCTGGCCCTGCGCGACCGCTTCGACCTGCCCGGAATGCGCGTGATGCAGTTCGCCTTCGGAAGCGATCGGCAGGCTGCGAGCTTCCTGCCGCGCAATTACCCGAGGCGCAGCGTGGCCTACACGGGCACGCACGACAACGACACGACAGCGGGCTGGTACAGCGGCACGACGGACAAGGAGAGGCATGAGGCGCGCGTTTATCTCAGCAGCGACGGCTCGCGCATCCACTGGGACATGATCGAGTGCCTGGCCCGTTCGACGGCCGACGTGGTCATGTTTCCCGCGCAGGACTTGCTAGGATTGGGCGCTGAAGCGCGCATGAATAAGCCCGGCACGACGCAAGGCAATTGGCAGTGGCGGCTGAGCGAGGCGCTAGGCGACGAATTGGCGGACACGCTCGCGCGGCTCATGACCGAATCGCGGCGGACCGGAGGCAGTGGTGGCTCATAATACGATCGCAGACATGCCCGGGATCATCGGTACACAGGACTTGCACTTGTTCAACGAGGGCACGCACCGGCGGCTTTACGACAAGCTGGGCGCGCGAGCGGCGACGGTCGGCGGCCGCAAGGGCGTCTACTTCGCGCTCTGGGCGCCCAACGCGCGCGCGGTCTGCGTCATCGGCGACTTCAACGGCTGGAAGTCCGGCGCCAACCCCCTTGCCTGCAAGGGCGACTCAGGCTTGTGGGAGACGTTCGTCTGCGACATTGGCCCCGGGGCGATCTACAAGTATCGCATCACATCCAACAATGGCGGCGGCGTATTGGAAAAGGCCGACCCTTTTGCCGTCCACGCCGAGACGTCGCCGAAGTCCGGCTCGATTGTTTGGGACCTCGCTTACGATTGGAACGACGCCGCTTGGCTGGGCGCGCGTCGCCAGCGTCAGGCTCTTGATAAGCCGATGTCGGTCTACGAGCTGCACCTGGGCTCGTGGAAGCGCGTGCCGGAGCAGGACAACCGCTGGCTGACCTACCGCGAGTTGGCCGAGCAGCTGCCCGAGTACGTCCGCAAGCTGGGATTCACCCACGTGGAGCTTTTGCCCGTCATGGAGCATCCGTTCTACGGCTCCTGGGGCTACCAGACGACGGGCTACTTCGCGCCGACCTCGCGCTACGGCACGCCCCAGGATTTCATGCATCTCATCGACCGCCTGCACCAGGCCGGCATCGGCGTGATCCTCGATTGGGTGCCCTCTCATTTCGCCACCGACGGCCACGGCCTGGCGCTCTTCGACGGCACGCATCTCTTCGAGCACGCCGACTCGCAGCAGGGTTTTCATCCCGACTGGGGCAGCTTCATTTTCAATTACGGCCGCAACGAGGTGCGCGCGTTTTTGATCAGTAGCGCGTTGTTCTGGCTCGACAAGTACCACATCGACGGTCTTCGGGTGGACGCGGTGGCGTCGATGCTCTACCTCGACTACTCGCGCAAGGAGGGGGAGTGGATCCCCAACCGGTACGGCGGGCGCGAGAATCTCGAGGCCGTTAGCTTTCTTAAGGCCTTCAACGAGGCCGTCTACGCCGAGCACCCGGACGTTCAGACGATCGCCGAGGAGTCGACGGCCTGGCCCATGGTCTCCAAGCCCACCTACGTGGGCGGGCTGGGCTTCGGGCTTAAGTGGGACATGGGCTGGATGCACGACACGCTCGAGTACATGCGCATGGACCCGATCCACCGCAAGTTTCACCATGATCGCATCACGTTTCGCATGATCTACGCTTTCCACGAGAACTTCGCGCTGCCGTTGTCCCACGACGAGGTCGTCCACGGCAAGGGCTCGTTGGTGGGCCAGATGTTCGGTGATGATTGGCGGAAATTCGCCAACCTCCGGCTGCTGTTGGCCGACCAGTTCATCCAGCCCGGCAAGAAGCTGTTGTTTATGGGCGACGAACTCGGACAGTGGCGCGAATGGAACCATGAGTCGAGCCTCGACTGGAATCTTCTCGTCTACGCCCCGCACGAGGGCGTGCAGCGTCTCGTCGAGCGCCTCAATACGGTGTATAGGGAAGAGCCGGCGCTCTACGAACTCGACGCCGATCCGAACGGTTTTGAGTGGATCGACTGCCACGACGCCGACAACAGCGTGCTCTCGCTGCTGAGAAAATCCAAGGACGGCTCCCAGGTCGTGGCGGCCCTGCTCAATTTCACCCCGGTGCCGCGCGTCGGCTACCGCGTTGGCGTGCCGCGCGGCGGCCGCTGGACCGAGATCCTCAATACCGACGCCGCCGAATACGGGGGCAGCGGTTTGGGCAATCTAGGAGGCGTGGAAGCCGAGGCTGTTCCCATGCACGGCCGGCCCTTCAGCCTGCGCGTCACCGTGCCGCCGCTGGCGGCGGTCTACTTCAAGAGTCAAGCGTAATACTCGCGCGCGGCGGGTCCTTGCTTGCTTTCGCTCGCACCCTAGCGAAAGACGGCGCTGGTGAACGAGACGATGCCTCCCGCCGGGTCGGGCGCCTGGCCGTAGGTGAGAAGTTCTCCCTTGGCGGCGGCGCCGCCGGAGATGGCCTTGATCCAGCGCAAGGAAGTGTAGAGCGCCGAGAGCCCGCAGACATGACGCCAGTGGTCGTCTTTGATCACGGAGAGGTAGAAGGCGTCGGCGTCGAGAGCAAGGGCCAGATCCAGGGAGGCGCGGTCTTCCCGCTCGATTTTCTGCTCGACCTCGGGCGTGAGTTCGACGTCATCTCCGAAATGCGGGCCCACGTGGGCGAGGTCGACGCCGGCTAGGATCAGCACGCGCTGGCTCTTGGCGCGCGCGGCCAGTTTCGCGCCGATGTCTTTGAGCGCCTGTTCGACGGTCGCGACAGTCGAGGGCGGCTTGTCTTGCGTGAAGCGCTCGAAGCTCGAACAGAGGATAGGCACCCAGGGCGGCGTCTTGTCGCGCCAGAGGTAGCGCAGCCAGAGCGCCTGGAATTCCAAGGAGTGCTCGCGTTGGTGGACCCACTCGTCGTCGAGCGGGTCGTACCAGAGCGCGCCCTTGATATCCTCGTAGAGTTTTTCGTCGACGGCCATCGCTCCGTAGGGCGTCTCATAGGCTTTGCGCGTGAAGGCCCAGGGCGAGTTCGGGGAGCGGTGCGCCACGCCGAGGGCCACGATCACGTCGGGCGGCGGCGAGTCGGCCAGCGCCGAGTAGGCCCAGGCGTAGGCGGGGCCGCCGCGGTTGAGGTCGATGTGGGGGCTGACGAGGCCGAGCGCCGCGGGCTTGGTCGGGGCGTCGGGCAGCGGCCGGCCGGGGCCCTTCGCGTCGCGAAAGAAGCCGCCCAAAAACGCGGCGAGTTCCAGCGGCGCCGACGGATAGCCGCCGCGGCCCTGGAGCATCGCCTTGCGCACGGGGTTTTTTAGGAAGGTCTCGAAGCGCGCCTTCAGGCGCGCGCGCGCGGCCTGCGTGTCAAGCAGTCCCGCGGCGTCGAGCTGGCGCACGACAGCGAGCAGCTCGGCCGGGCCCACGATGGAGCCCGTCTCCTTCGTGAAGAGCCGGGCGATCTCCTGGATCGAGCGCCGTCCGTCGAGCAATGTGGCCGCGGCCATGCCTCCGGGGGAGAGGGCCAGCGTCTTGTCGTCGTCGGCCTCGCAGTCGCGCAGCAGAAAGACCGGTTTGCCTTCGTGCTCGATCGGCACTATCTCAAGATCGCCGCGCAGCGGCGGCAGCGGGTCTTCCGGTGAAAATAGAGTCTCGCTCATTTCTCAATGATAAAAAAAGGGCTGCGATTCGAGGTCGAGTCCGATTGTTATAAGATGGTTTCATGAAAGCGATCAGAGTCTCTCAGTTCGGCGGGCCCGAGGTCTTGCAGGTCGCGGAGGTCGCCGACCCGCGTCCCGGGCCGGGGGAAGTCCTGCTGCGCCTGCGCGCGGCCGGCGTCAATCCGGTCGATACCTACATACGCTCCGGCGGGTACGCGCGAGCGCCCGCCCTGCCCTACACCCCGGGGTTCGACGCGGCCGGCGTCATCGAGTCCGTTGGGACGGGGGTGACGCATTTTAAATCCGGCGACCGGGTCTACGCGACCGGGACGCTTTCGGGGGCCTACGCGGAACTGGTGCTGTGCTTGGAAGCGCGTGTGCGGCCGCTGGCGCAGCGGTTGTCGTTTTCGCAAGGTGCCGCCATCGGCATTCCGTACGGCACGGCCTACCGCGCGCTGTTTGACCGCGGCCGCGCGCGCCCGGGAGAACTTGTGCTCGTCCACGGCGGAAGCGGCGGCGTGGGCACCGCGGCGCTGCAGCTCTGCCGCAGCCGCGGCCTGCGCGCCGCCGGCACGGCCGGCACGGAGCAAGGCCGCAAGCAGGTTCTGGCGCAAGGGGCCGCCGCTGCCTTTGACCACAGCGTTTCGGGCTACGAGCCCGCGCTGCTGCAGTGGACCGGCGGCCGGGGCTTCGACGTGATCATTGAAATGCTTGCCAACGTCAACCTGGCGCACGATCTAGAGCTACTGGCTCCGCGCGGGCGCGTCGTCATCGTCGGCAGCCGAGGCCAGATTCAGATCGACCCGCGCGCCGTCATGGGCAAGGACGCCGACGTGCTCGGCCTGTCGCTTATGAATATCTCGGCAGAGGAGTTCGCCGCGATCCATGCCGCGCTTGGAGAGGGCTTGGCTTGCGGGGAGCTAACGCCCGTCGTGGGCTGCGAACGACCGCTGGCCGAGGCCACGCGCGCCCATGAAGACGTTCTTGCCCCCGGCGCCCGCGGCAAGATTGTGCTCATCAGTTGAGCAGACTCGACTTCGTCAACATTGGGGTCAACCCTTTATTTTTCATTAATTTTTTAAAATATTCTGGTTTGACCCCAATGTTGACAAAGTTGCCTTTGTAGGTATTTGTTCTACTTTTTGTAACATGCGCCCCTTATCCTTGCTTCGCTATGAGGAAAACGGCGCTTTGGCGCCGGGGGTGCGTCTTGCTGTTGGCGAGCCTGCCGGGCTTTTGCGCGGCCAGCGGCGGACCGGGTACGACAGCCGCTAACTTCCTAAGCCTCAACGTCGCGCCGCGGCCGGCAGGCCTGGGTGAGGCGTTTACGGGCCTGGCCGACGACGTGAGCGCCATCATGTATAATCCGGCCGGGCTGGCTTGGCTCGACCGTCAAGAACTGTCTTTGGTTCACCATGAGTTTTTTCAAGGCGCCCATCAGGAGTGGGGCGCCTACGCCTATCCCACCGTCAGAGGGACCTTCGCCGGATCTTTCAACATGCTGTTTATCGACGCATTCGAATCGTTCAGCGCGGAGGATCAGCCCATCGGCAAGAAAGGGGCGCTGGACGCCGCCTTCAGCGGCGCCTATGCGCTGCAAGTGACCGACTGGTTTTCCGTCGGCGGCACCGGCAAATTCATTTCGTCGCGTCTCGACGACCGCCGTGCGGCGGCTGTAGCTGCCGACGGGGGCTTTCTGATCCGGGCGACGGAGTGGTTTAGCGCTGGCGCCTCGGTATTTAACGTGGGAACTCGGATGAAATTCGTCGGTGAAGCCTTCGACCTGCCGGCGACAGCGCGCGTCGGCTTCGCAGTCAAGCCGCTGCGCCGGCTTCATAACGACTACGAGGAGTGGGGGGACGAGTTTACCATCGTCGCCGACGGCGTATTTCCGCGCGCCGGCTCGGCTTATGTGGCCGGAGGGGTTGAACACATTTCCAGCAACTTCATGGCGCTGCGCGCCGGCGGCACGATGGGCCGCGACACGGGTCCCGGGTATTCGGCCGGCATGGGTTTGTATATCAACCGCAATAATCCCGACCGACCCCAATTCTCGTTCGATTACGCTTTTGTCGACAGCGGAGAACTAAACTTCCAACACCGCGCGGGCATCACCCTGCGCTTCGGCGCGTCTCGTTCAAGGGGAATCTCCGAAAGATCCTTCTGGCGGCGCGTCGAGACCGATATCCCGCAGCGCGATCCGGAGAGTATGAGGCCCCAGCTTGAGACCTCCCAGCCCGAGCCCGAGCCGGTGAAGCCGATACGCCGCAAGCAGCGCGCGCTGCCGCCTTTGGAACCTCTACTAGAAAGGAAAGGGGTGCTGCGATGAACTCCCGGCGCTTGGTTCTAGGTTTGCTCGGCTTGGCCCTCACAGCGGCGGCGGGCGCCGTGTTCGCTCCCAATATAGCGATGACGGGCGGGCCATACGTAGTGACGATCACAAGCTTTAATTCCGGCGGCGGCACCGCCGCCGGAGGGGTCTACACGCACACCTACACGATCGGCGCGCCCTCGACGAATATGAGCGGCGGCGGCTATACGCTGAGTCCGGGCCCGGTCAACGCCGTGCGCGAGGCGCGCATGAATCTTGATGACGCCCACGCTTACCCGAATCCCTACAGGCCTTCGCAAGGCCACAACCGCGTTATTTTCACGGCGTTGATGCCTGACGTGACGATCAACCTTTACACGGTCGCCGGCCAGCGCGTGCGCAGCCTCAGCAAAAACGACAACACCGACTCGCTGACGTGGGTGCCCGCCAACGAGCGAGGCGAACCGCTGGCCAGCGGCGTCTATTTCTACGTTATCACGCAGAAGGGCTTTACGCCCAAGCGCGGCAAGCTCATGATCATCAAATGAGGTGCTCTATGAAGATACTCCGATCCATCGTCGCGCTCTTGGCTCTCGCCGCTCCGGTCGCGGCGCAAATCCGCACCCAGATGACAGCGACGCCGGGTGCTGTGCCCGCGGGCGTCAATTATCAGGGCCGCCTTGAGCAAAGCGGCTTTCCCGTCAACGGCACGACAACGATGGTCTTCAAGGTGTTCGACGTCGTCACTGGCGGCACCGCGCTCTGGACCTCAGGCAACACGAGCGTCGTGGTCGCGGCCGGCCTGTTTAGTACGGTCATCCCGATGCCCGCGGACTCTCTGGTCGGCCTCGGCGGGCGCTGGCTCGAAGTGACCGTCAACGGGACCCCGTTGACGCCGCGCGAGCCGCTCAACTCGGTTCCCTACGCGCTGGTCGCCAAAACGGTCGAGGGGACGATCGACATCTCGACCTCGAATTTTTCTCTACAGACGGGCAGCTTGTCGGCGCTATTCGTTTCCTCGCAGACGCTGCGCGTGGGCATAGGCACCGTGAACCCGGCAGGTAGATTGCATATGAGTTCGGGAACGCTGATAGTAGACGGGTCTGGCGGTGATGTCGTGCTCCCTAGCGGCGTGATAGGAACAAGCGAAATCGCCAACCTTGCTGTTGATGGAACGAAGCTGGCGGCTGACGCCGTGACGACTATTAAGATCGCGAATCTGGCCGTCGACACAAGCAAACTGGCGGCTGATGCCGTGACGACGGTCAAGATTATCAACCTGGCCGTTGACACGAGCAAGCTGGCTAACGATTCCGTAACCGGTGTGAAGATTCTTAATGCCAGCATCGACAGCAGCAAGTTCGCTTCCGGAGCGATTTCTGGCGCTATAGCCGCGGGTTCCATTGACACTGCAAAGCTTTCCATTGACGCGGTCACGACGGTGAAGCTAATCAACTTTGCGGTAGACACGAGCAAGCTGGCGACTGATGCCGTGACGACCTCTAAGATTCTCAACTTGGCGGTGGACACGAGCAAGCTGGCGACTGATGCCGTGACGACCTCCAAGATTCTCAACTTGGCGGTGGACGCGAGCAAGCTGGCGGCTGACGCCGTGACGACCGTTAAGATTAGTAACTTGGCGGTGGACGCGAGCAAGCTGGCGGCTGACGCCGTGACGACGGTCAAGATTATCAACCTGGCCGTTGACACGAGCAAGCTGGCGGCTGACGCCGTGACGACTATTAAGATCGCGAATCTGACCGTCGACACAAGCAAACTGGCGGCTGATGCCGTGACGACGGTCAAGATTATCAA
>ERZ1292640.1314-Hain-H43-02um-R1-1314-length-20590-cov-7_pt2 | contig 10316 bp, 8 predicted proteins | sample MGYA00564404_ERZ1292640 | MGnify/ENA primary metagenome ERZ1292640 (study PRJEB36523, sample SAMEA6512636) | groundwater metagenome | collected 2019-01-08 | study: AquaDiva: Metagenomics assemblies of 32 groundwater samples | reverse complement strand
TTCGTGCGCGACATCACGGAGCGAAAACGGGCCGAGGAAAAGCTGGCCGAGCTGGCCGGGACCCTGGCCGAAAAGAACAAGGAACTGGAAACGATCGTCTATGTCGCATCCCACGACCTGCGCTCGCCGCTGGTCAACATCCAGGGATTCAGCAAAGAGCTGGCGCGGGCCTGCGAAACGGTGCGCTCCATTTTAGCCGCCTCGAAAGAGCAGCCGATCCATCAGGCTGAGGTGCAGAGAATCCTGGCGGAGGATGTCCCCGAAGCGATTGGCTTTATCTTGTCCGGGGTGACCAAGATCGACGCCTTGCTCTCCGGCCTGCTCCGGTTTTCGCGCCTGGGCCGCGCCGCGCTCAGAATCGAGCGGCTGGATATGAATGCCATGATGGCCAGCATCATTCGTGCGATGGAATTCCAAATCCAACAGGCCGGCGCCACGTTCCGGGTCGAGCCACTGCCGTCCTGCCTGGGGGACGCGACCCAAATCAACCAGGTCTTTTCCAACCTCCTCGATAATGCGCTCAAGTACCTCCATCCCCAGCGCTCCGGCGCCATCTCGGTCACCGCGCGCCAGGAAGACCGGCGCGCCGTTTATTGCGTCCGCGACAACGGCATCGGCATCGCTCCCGAGCACCAGAATAATGTTTTTGAAATCTTTCACCGGCTGAATCCCGCCGTGGGCGAAGGAGAAGGATTGGGCTTGACCATTGCCCAGCGCATTCTGGAGCGGCAGGACGGCAGAATCTGGGTCGAATCGGCGCCCGGCCAGGGCAGCGCCTTCTTTGTTTCCTTGCCAAGCCCCCCGGAAATGGACGATAGAGCATGGCCATGACACGCGAAGTCGTTATTCTCATTGCCGAGGACGATTCCGGCCATGCGCGGCTCATAGAGAGGAACCTGACCCGCGCCGGCCTGAACAACCAGATCGAAGGCTTTGCCAACGGGCAGGAAATCCTCGACTTTCTGTTCCTCCAGGGCGAGGCCCGGCAGCGGATTCAGGACACGCCTTATTTGCTGCTCCTCGATATCCGCATGCCCAAAGTTGACGGCGCGGAAGTGCTCCGCCAGATCAAACAGGACCCCGAGTTGCGCAAAATCCCGGTCCTCATGCTGACGACGACCGATGACCCGCGGGAAGTGGAGCGCTGCCATGCCCTCGGGTGCAGCAATTACATCGTGAAACCGGTGGACTACGACAAGTTTGCCGAAGCGATCAAACAACTCGGCCTGTTCATCACGCTCGTTCAAGTTCCGGGCATCGGCCAGGCGATCTGAGGACCGCTCCCATGGCCGAGAATTCCCCTCCCGCGACCATTTTAGTGGTGGATGACGATCAGGGGTTGTTGCGCCTGATTCTAAAATCCCTCCGCCGCGAAGGCTATCAAACGGCCGGCGCCGTCTCCGGCCAGGAGGCCATGGCCTGGCTCAACCGGAACAGGGCCGACCTGCTCTTGCTCGACCTGAAGCTCCCGGACATGCCGGGCCAGCAGATCATCAATAAACTGGCCGAGTTCAACCAGCGCGTGCCCTTTATCGTCATCACCGGACAGGGCGACGAGCGCGCGGCCGTGGAGGTGATGAAACAAGGCGCGGTGGATTACCTGGTCAAGGACCGGGAATTCCTGGAATTCATGCCCGCGGTCGTCGGGCGTTCCCTGGCCCGGCTGGAAAACACCCGGCGGCTGGCCGTTGCCGAAGAAGCGCTGCGGAAGAACGAAGCGAAATACCGGGCCTTGCTCAACGCCATGCCCGACCTGATGTTTCGCCTGAACCGGGCCGGGGACTATCTGGACTTTCACGCGGAGCGCGCGGCGGATTTGGCCATGCCTTCAGCCGAGATCATCGGCACGAACATCCGGAATTCTCCCTTGCCTCCGGCGGCCATCCACACCAGCGTCGTGGCCATCCAGCAAGCGTTGGAAACCGGAGAAATGCAATCCTTCGAATATTCCCTGCCGATGCCGGCGGGTCCGCGCGACTATGAAGCCCGCGTAGTGGCCAGCGGCAAGGATGAGGTCGTCGTCATCGTCCGCAATATCACCGAGCGCAAGCGCGCCGAACTGCGCCAGAGTGTGCAGGACGCAGCCAGCCGGGCCCTGGCCGAGTCGGCCACGCTGGCCGAGGCCGCTCCGAGAATCTTGCGCGTCTTCTGCGAACGGCTCGGTTGGGACCTGGGCGAGCTCTGGAGCGTGGACCCGGAGAGCCAGTTGTTGCGCTGCGTGGAAACGTGGCATCCGCCCGGCATCAGTTTCGCGCAGTTCTCGGCTGTCATACGCCCGGCCACCTTCGCCCCGGGGATCGGGTTGCCGGGCCGGGTCTGGGCAGAGGGCAAGTCGATCTGGGTGCCGGATGTGGTTTGCGACGCTCATTTTTGCCGACCGGCAGAGGCCGCCCGGGAAGGCCTCCACGGCGCGTTCGGTTTTCCGGTCCTGCTGGGCCCTGACGTCCTGGGCGTGATAACCTATTTCAGCCGTGAGATTCGCAAGCCGGACCGGGACTTGCTGGAAATGTTTTCGGCCGTCGGCAGCCAGATCGGCCAGTTCATCGAACGCAAACGGCTGGAAAAAGAAATTCTCCACATCAGTGAACTGGAGCAAAAACGCATCGGGCATGACCTGCACGACGGTCTCTGCCAGCACCTGGCCGGCATCGAATTCATGAGCCAGGTCTTGCAGCAGAAACTCGCCGCCAAATCCAGAGCCGAGACGGCCAGCGCGGCCGAAATTGCCCGACTCGTCAGACAGGCCATTTCCCAAACACGGGACTTGGCGCGGGGCCTTTCTCCGGTGGTCTTGGAATCGGAGGGGCTGATGTCCGCCCTGGAGGAACTGGCGGCCCGCACGGAGCAAGTGTTCAAGATTGATTGCGTCTTCCAGTGCGACGCCCCGGTGTTGGTGCATGATAATACCGTGGCCACCCATCTTTATCGCATTGCCCAGGAGGCGGTGGGCAATGCTGTCAAACACGGCCAAGCCCGCCGTGTCACCCTGACCCTGGCCAGCCCGTCCGAGTGCGTGATTCTGGCGGTCAGGGACAATGGCGCAGGCATGCCCGAAACGCTGGCCAACGTGAAAGGCATGGGCCTGCGCATTATGCATTACCGCGCCGCCATCATCGGGGCGTCGCTGGCCATTCAAAAGGAACCGGGCAACGGCACCGCCGTCATCTGCTCCCTCCGCAGCAAACCTGCCGAATCGTCCCTCTCACCCATGATATGACCGCCAAAAACCAGCCGCGCGCCGGCCCATCGCGGAAGCGCATCCTGATCGTCGATGATCATCCCATCATGCGGCAGGGACTGGCCCAACTGATCAATAACGAGCCGGACCTGGCAATATGTGGCGAAGCGGAGAATGCCTACCAGGCGCTGGAGATCATCCAGGATTCGCCGCCGGACCTGGCGTTGGTGGACATTTCCTTGCCGGGCAAGAACGGCCTCGAACTCATCAAGGACATTCAAAGCCTTCATCCCGGCCTGGCCGTGCTGGTCATTTCCATGCACGACGAGTCGCTCTATGCCGAGCGCGTCCTCCGCGCCGGCGGCCGCGGTTACATCATGAAGCAGGAGGGCGGCGAAAAACTGATCCAGGCCATCCGCCAGGTCTTGAACGGGCAGATCTACGTCAGCGATAAAGTGTCGGCCAAAATCTTGGAAATTTTCTCCGGCCGGCGCTCGGAAGCCAGCACCTCGCCCATTGAACGCCTGACCGACCGCGAATTTGAAGTCTTTCAACTGATCGGCCTGGGCCGGGGATCACGCGAGATCGCCCAGCATCTGCACATGAGCATCAAAACCGTGGACGCCCACCGCGCCCACATCAAACAAAAGCTCAGCCTCAAGGATGGCACCGCCCTGGTCCGGTTTGCCGTTCGCTGGGTGGAAACCCAGAATGCGAGTTAGTTGAATTCTTTTCGCCTAAAAGTCATCAAAAAAGTAGAAGAATGGTGTATCTTAAACTGGATTTAGTGAAGCTGGAGAACAATGCGGACAGACAAATAAAAGCCAAAGAAAGGATGAAGATGAGTGCAAATGAAGTCAGCAAAGAGAAATTAGTCAGCGACGTGAAAGTGGTCGTGCAGGATGCGGAGGACCTGCTGCGGGCCACGGCGGGTGAAGTCGGCGAAAAAGCCAAGGACGCCCGCGCGCGGCTGGGCACCGCCCTGGAGTCGGCCAAAGCTTCCTGCCGCAAGCTGGAGGAAAAAGCCGTGGCCGGCGCCAAAGCCACCGACCACTTGATCCGTGAGCACCCCTACGAGTCGATCGGCATCGGTTTCGGCCTCGGCCTGCTCATCGGCCTGTTGATTTCGCGAAAATAACCTTTCATGGCTGATTCAACCGAACCATCTCCCGGCCTTTTCGGCTCGGTCAAACGCCTTTTGGAGACCGGGCTGGCCCTCGCGCAGAACCGGGTCGAGTTGTTCGCCGTCGAGCTGCAGGAGGAAAAACACCGGCTGGTCGAAATCCTCCTCTGCACCGTGGCCGTGGCCGCCTTTGGCATGATGGCCCTGACGCTGGCCACTCTCGCGGTCCTGGTCTTTTTCTGGGAAAAGGCGCTCCTGGCCGCGCTGGCTGCTTTGAGCCTGCTCTACCTCCTGGCCACCCTGGTGGCCTGGAAGGCGTTGAAAGCGTGCTTGAAGAAACAGGCGGCTTTTTCCGAAACCCTTGGCGAAATCAGGAAGGACCGGGAATGGTTGCACACGCGGAATTAGAGCGCCTGGAAAGCCGGAAACGGGAACTCGTCCTGCAGAGCGACGCCTGCCGCCGGCGGCTCGAAGCCGAGTGCCGGAACCTGCAGTTGGCCGCGGCGTGGGTGGACCGAGGCTATGCCTTCTGGCAGCGCGCGCGGCCCGTGCTGGTGTGGGTCGCGCCCGTGCTGGGTTACTGGGCGGCCCGCAAATGGTGGCGCCTGGCCAAAATCTCCGCCGCCGCGGCCGCCGTTTTCCGCATCTATCGCAAATGGAGCGAGATCTGCGGCCCGCCGCGGCCGTGATGCCCATCGGCAGCGCACAGTCGCCGGCGCTTTCACGGTAGGGCGAGACTCCGTCGAGCCGTGGAATTCACTCCGGCAAGTCAAGGCTCGACGGAGTCTCGCCCTACCATCTCTGGCACGCTTCTTCAGCGCCGCCGCCGGGGTAGGCTCCCGAAATTTTCTATCGCCAAGCCGGCCCCGACTCGCTTCAATGAACTGAAACCCGAATGACATCTGTCTCGACTGAAAACCAGCAATGAACCGGCTTGTTTGCTCCCTCCTCTTTGTCTGCCACTTGGCCCTCCTGGGCCGGTCGGCTGAATTCAAATTCTCCAACCACACCTTTACGGTGCCCGATGGCTTCGTGGTGGAACAGGCCGCCGGCCCGCCGCTGGTGGACCGGCCCATCTCGGCCGATTTCGATGAGCAAGGCCGTCTCTACGTGTCCGATTCGTCCGGATCCAATGACAAGGTCGAAAAGCAGCTTCAGGACAAACCGCATCGTGTCGTTCGTTTGCAGGACGTGGATGGCGACGGGCGTTTCGACCGCAGCGTCGTGTTTGCGGACAAGCTGATGTTTCCCGAAGGCGTGATGTGGTTCGACGGCTCGCTCTATGTCGCCGCCCCGCCCAGCATCTGGAAGCTCACCGACACCGATGGCGACGGCGTGGCGGACCAGCGCGTGGAATGGTTTCAGGGCAAAACGCTCACCGGCTGCGCCAATGACTTGCACGGGCCTTTCCCCGGCCCGGACGGCTGGATTTATTGGTGCAAAGGCGCTTTCGCCAAGCAGACCTACGAGCGGCCCGGCCAATCGCCTTTCGTCACCCGCGCCGCGCATACCTTCCGCTCCCGGCCGGATGGCAGCGGCCTCGAACCGGTGTTTACCGCCGGCATGGACAACCCGGTCTGGGTCGCATTCACCCCGGGAGGCGAGCGGATTCTGGCCGGCACGTTCTTTCAGCACCCCGAAGCCGGCCAACGCGACGGTCTCATCCACGCCATCTACGGCGGCGTGTACGGCAAGAGCCACGACGTGCTCGACGGCCACAAGAGGACGGGCGATCTGATGCCGGTGCTGACGCATCTGGGCGCCGCCGCGCCGTGCAGTCTCAGGCGCTACCGGTCACGCGCCTTCGGAGACGAGTATCAGGACAGCCTTTTCGCCTGCCTTTTCAACCTGCACAAAGTCACGCGCCACGTCCTTGAATCAATCGGCGCGACCTTCAAGACCCTCGACAGCGATTTTCTCGTCTCCGACAACACTGACTTCCATCCGACGGACGTGCTCGAAGATGCCGATGGCAGCCTGCTCGTCATCGACACGGGCGGCTGGTACAAGCTCTGTTGCCCGACCTCCCAGCTCGCCAAGCCGGACGTGCTCGGCGCCCTCTACCGCATTCGCCGCTCAGGCGCGCCAAAGATCGATGACCTGCGCGGTTTGAAGCTCGCCTGGCCAACGATGAGCTCCGCGGACCTGGCCAAGCTCCTCGGCGACGATCGTCCCGCTGTGCGTGACCAAGCCATCCATCAACTCGGCAAGCAAGGCAGCGCAGCAGTGCCTGCGCTCGTCGAGACGCTGGCGAAAGCCGGTTCGGCGGCAGCACGGCGCAACGTTGTCTGGGCGCTGACGCGCCTCGGTGGCGAGATAGCGCGCCAGGCCGTCCGCTCCGCTTTCTCGGACAAAAATGACAGCGTTCGCCAGGCTGCGATTCATTCTGCCAGTGTCTGGCGGGATGCAGGCGCAGTGGTGCCATTGCTCAGCCTGCTGAACAGCCATTCCGCGCACGTGCAGCGCGCGGCCGCCGAAGCGTTGGGACGCATGGGTGACAAGCGCGCCGTTACCGCTCTCCTGGCCGCGGCCGAGCCGCCTCGAGGCGGGACGCCAATCGACCGCGTGCTGGAACACTCGCTGATCTACGCGCTCATCGAGATTGCTGATCGCGAGGGCACGGAGCGCGGACTTCAATCCTCCAGCTCGCGCACCCGCCGCGCCGCCCTCATCGCGCTTGACCAGATGGACGGCGGCGGACTGAAGGCCACCCATGTCGCGCCGCTGCTCGCTTCGACCGATCCCATCCTCAGGCAAACAGCTTCCTGGATTGCCGGTCATCATCCGGAATGGGGCCAGGAATTGGCCGGGTTCTTCCGCCGGCGACTGGCCGCGACAAATCTCTCCGACCCGGAGCGCGCTGAGCTGCAACAGCAACTGGCCCAATTCGCGCGCGATGCTTCCATCCAGGAGCTCATCGCTGCCACGCTGGGCGACACCGCCACGCCCGTCAGCACACGCCGACTGTTGCTGCATGCGATGGCGCAAGCGTCCCTGCAGGCTACTCCCGGCGCGTGGCCAGAGGTATTGCGGCAGGCCCTGGCCGACACGCAGGAGCCAATCGTTCGGGCCGCCGTGGCCACGATTCGCTCCTGGCCGGTGGCGAAAACCAACGCGGCCGATTTCTCCAGCCAGCTCACCCGCATTGCCCGAGATACGGCGCGTCCAGCCGACCTCCGATTGGAGGCGCTGGCAGCGATTTCGGGCGGACTGGCGACGGTTGAGCCGGCCATTTTTGACCTCCTGCGCGCTGGTCTTGACCCTGCCCAGCCGCTGCTCCGGCGCAATGCCGCGGCCACGGTCATGGGCCGCGCCAGGCTGGATGAAGCTCAACTGCTGAGCCTGATCAACCTGCTCCCATCGTCTGGCCCACTTGAAATCTCCAAGCTGTTGGGGGCGTTTGAGCAGACGACCAACGAAACCATCGGCCTCAGATTTGTCGCCGCGCTCAGGGGATCGAAGGGCCTGGCCGGGCTGCGGGCCGACTTGCTGAAACCGAGGCTGGAAAAGTTCCCCGCTTCCGTCCAGGAGCAAGGCAAAGAATTGCTGGCGCTGCTGGAGGTGGATGCGGAAAAGCAAAGGGCGCATCTGGAGGAGTTGGCTTTGAGCTTGAAAGGCGGCGACATCCGGCGCGGCCAGGCGCTTTTCAACAGTGCCAAGGCCGCGTGCGTCACGTGCCACGCCATCGGTTATCTGGGAGGCAAGGTTGGCCCTGACCTCACGACCATTGGCCAGATTCGCACCGAGCGGGACCTGCTGGAGGCGATTGTTTATCCCAGCGCCAGCTTCGTCCGCAGCTACGAGCCGATGGTGGTCGTGACCCGGTCGGGCGAGGATTACAGCGGCGTGCTCCGGCGCGACAGTCCCGAAGAAGTGCTGCTCGTGACCGGTCCCGAAGCCGAAGTGCGGATCGCGCGAGCCGATATTACTGAGATGCGGCCCGGCGCGGTGTCAGTGATGCCGGGCGGACTGGATGAACAATTGAGCCGCCAGGAACTGGCGGATTTGGTAGCGTTTCTTAAGGGCACAAAGTGGGGGGCGCAATGATTGGAATCTCCAGCACCTGCCCCAGTTGACGGCAGGCGCAGGCGGCACGGGCATCGTTTATAAGGCCCGCCCGCCTTCATAGGGCTGTTTCGCTTTGGTCGAGATCCGTACTGGTCTTGGTGCGGTAGCCATTGTGCGGGTTTCAAAAGTGAGGACTGATACCTGCTACAATCTCGACAGTAGTTGGGCCAGCGACTGTAATTCCAGTTCTTGCTTCGTTGCGTCTCCGTCGGGTTCTGGAAAGGAGGGGCTTCCCGGCGACCAGAGTTCCATGCTCTCGCAGTGCTCGTCGAAGTAGTCGGGCCGCGTCGTGATGCGGACGGGCTTGGCCATGCCGGGGGCTTGGTAGGCGTATTCGCCGTTCTGGAGCTTCTTCACGACAAGGCCGGGCGGCAGAGCTTCGGGACGTTGCAGAACCAAATCAAGGTCAGCGAGCGTGAGCTTGGGCGCGGGGCGCGGTGGTTCCTGAAGGTCGGCCTCGAGCATGGCATCGAGGTCGAAGCCTTCCTGCTTCGCCGCCTCGGCTTGCTGCTCCAGGTCGCCCGTGAGGGCGGCGCGGGCGTCCGCGTCGCGGCTGCTGTGGCCGAGGACGTGCCCGGTAATGACTGCGGTTAAGCGGGATAAAATGGGCTGCGACCGTCCCACCACGCTCTCGAACAAATTGAAGCGGAGACGCAGCGCCGTATAAACGTCCGCCTCCACCGTGCCTTCGTAATAGAGGTTCACGATGCGAATCTTCGCGTGCTGCTGGCCAAGACGATCAATACGGCCGATGCGTTGCTCGACCCGCATGGGATTCCACGGCATGTCGTAATTGATGAGGGCGCCGCAGAACTGGAAGTTGAGGCCCTCGGACGCGGCATCGGTGCAAAGCAGCACGTCGGCCTTGCCTTCGCGGAAGCGGCGTTTGGCTTCCTCACGCGAAATCGTGCGCCAGCGCCCATCCGTTTCTCGGACTTCGCCGCCGCGACCGGAGAAGCACATCACGCGCAAGCTGGTGTTCGTCGCGAGGTCGTCGCGGAGAAAATCCATCGTGTCCGTGTATTGCGTGAAAACCATTGCTTGCGCGTAACCGGCGGAGCGTAGCGCGGTCAACTCCTCGCGCAAGCGCCCGGCTTTCGTGTCTGTGGGCAATTGGCGGATGGCTTCAAGCAGCCGGGCGATGTCGTCCTTCTCTTCCTGGGCCAGCGCGGCTTGCTCCAACTCGGCCACTTCATCCGGCGCGAGCACGTCGCCTTCGGCGTCCGGCGTTTCGTTGTCTGCCTCGTCGTCGGGTTCCTGCGGTTTAGGTGGCTTGCCCGTCTGCATGGCGGCGAGGCGGTCCTCCAGGGTGTGACGGAGCGCGTGGAAGCTGCTGGCCAGCCGCCGCCGGTAAATCGTCATCACGAAGCCGACCGCGTTCTTCTCCTTTGCGGATGCTTGGTTGTACGTCGTGCTGATGTAATTCTCCACCGCGTCGTAAATGCGCGCCTCATCGTTAGACAACGTGACAAAGCGGTCTTCAACCTCGCGGTCGGCGATGTGCGTTTGCAGCTTGCCGGCCTTGTGGTAGCGGCGAAGCAGGTCGCGCGTGTAGCGCGAAATGAGCCTGCCGATGGGCGATTGGGAACGCATCACGCGCAAGGCCACCACGCGTGCGCCTGCGTCCATCTGCCGCCGCGGAATCGCGGCGGAGTCGCGCAGGGCGGACAGGATGCGCTTCGCCTGCAAGCCGCTGGTGGCGCCCGCCCGCTTCGCGTCCTGTTCGCTCGCGCTGCCGTAGCGTTGCTCGGTGGCCCGGAACATCGCGGCGAGGAATTCCATGTCCTCGTGCGAGGGCGAGGGATGATCTACCGCCGCGCAGAATTTCAGGAAGGCGCCCTCGTGCCATTCCGGCGGCAAACCGAGCAGGGACAGGAGATCCCACACTTCGACCGGATGGACCTGCATGGGCGTCGCGGTGAGAAGCAAGAGCGCCTGGGTCCGGTC
>ERZ1292640.4700-Hain-H43-02um-R1-4700-length-10318-cov-5_pt1 | contig 10318 bp, 6 predicted proteins | sample MGYA00564404_ERZ1292640 | MGnify/ENA primary metagenome ERZ1292640 (study PRJEB36523, sample SAMEA6512636) | groundwater metagenome | collected 2019-01-08 | study: AquaDiva: Metagenomics assemblies of 32 groundwater samples | reverse complement strand
GGTTCGCGCGCCTTGCCTGCGGAACTTTTTACGAAGCCGTCCTAAATTCAAGGCTTTTGCGACTTGTTATGAGATCGTCAAATATTGGCGCCGCCGGGAAACCAGGCGGCCAACGGAGAAAACAAATTGCAACCGGAGGTATCTGGAGAAACCGGTCTACTCGACTCAAACATAAGAGATATCATGAAACTACCCATCCAGCCTCGTGTCATTATCCGCCGGTGCCCTGATTACAATGCCGAACGGATCCGCACCATCATTCGAGAAGGGCTCGAGGAGCTTGAGCTCCGGCCACATGGGCGCACGCTCGTCAAGCCCAACACGGTTGCTTCCGGAGACACCTTTCCTCACGCGTACACGCGTCCGGAGTTTCTCGAAGGCGTGTTGATGGCGCTCAAGGACCGTGCCTCGAAGGGGCTCACGGAGCTCGCTGTGGGGGAACGCTGCGGCATCACGATCCCGACGCGGCGGGCGTTCGATGGGGCGGGTTATTACCCGATGTTCAAGCGCACCGGAGTGAAGCATTACCATTTCGAAGAGGAGCCGCAGGTTGAGATCCGGCTGTCCCACAAGGAGCGGTTGCGCGATTATTTTTTCACCCCGCGGCCGGTGGCGCAGGCTGATTTTTTCGTGAACTGCCCGAAATTCAAGTCGCACCCCTGGACCACCGTGACTTTCTCGCTGAAGAACTACATCGGCATCCAGGACGACCGGCATCGCCTGATCGACCACGACCATCGCCTTAACGAAAAAATCGCCGATCTTCAGTACATCGTGCAGCCGCAGTTCATCGCCATCGACGCGATCACGGCCGGAGAGGGCCGCATGCTGACGCCCGTTCCGAGGGATCTGGGGCTGATCATCATGGGAAATTCGCAGGTGGCTTTCGATGCCGTCTGCTGCCAGATCATCGGGGTCGATCCCGTGGACGTGGATCATATCAGGATGGCGCATGAGCGCGGCTTCGGCCCGCTCGACCTTTCGAAAATCGGGATCTCGGGCGATGTCACGCTCGAGGAGGCCCGCAAGATGGCGAGCGGCTTCAAGGTAGGCTTGATCCGCGTCGAGAAATATTTCGAGGGCACGAAGATTACGGCCTACGCCGGCCCGCCGCCCGAGAAGGAGCGCACGGATTATTGCTGGGGCGGCTGTCCCGGTGCGATCGAAGAGGCGATTGAAATCCTGCGGATCTACGACAAGAAGTGCGATGAGAAGATGCCGCGGCTCCATGTCGTCTTCGGGGACTACGACGGGCCGATCGACGCGAAGCCCGGGGAGAAGGTGGTGTTCATCGGCGATTGCGTGCGCTGGAAGGGGAAGCTCAATGGTGCGGATGTCTCGGTCGAGAGCTCGTATGTCGATCGCGCGAAACGTGATCCGTACGAGGCCAAGCACGAGGATATCTTCGTGAAGATGTACAAGATCGGCGGCACGCTCTGGAGCGTGAAAAAGAACGGTTATGTGCGGCTCAAGGGTTGCCCCGTCAGCGTCGCCGAGCAGGTGCTCGCTCTCGTGAGTCTGGGCGGGACCAAGAACCCGTATCTGTCGGCCAAAGAGGTGCTGCGGTTCAACAAGGGCTACCTGGGCTGGAAAAGCGTCGTGGCTGTCAAGCGCATCATGGGCCAACCTTATCAGATTCATGGCCCCGCCGAGCGCGGTGAGGGCGCTCCCGAGCAATAATAATTGAAATTTCCTGAATAATTTGGTTTATTGACGCTAAAGAGGAACCGATTCACTCGACTTAAATATATTGCCGTCGAATCCAAAAGGAAATCTTATAATAAAATTGAACCCCGGGAAAGGAGATAAACTATGTTTGAATCAGCCGAATTGGGACAAGAAATAAGCAAGGCCGATTATGAAAAGGAGGTCCCGGAATTAAGGGAGGCGCTTCTCGATGTTCAGCACGACTTGCGCGAGTCCGGTAAATTCCAGGTGATCATCCTGATTGGCGGTGTCGACGGAGCCGGTAAGAGCGAGACTGTAAAGATACTGAACGAGTGGATGGATCCGCGCTTCATCGAAACAAACGCCATGGGCGCAGCGACGGAAGAGGAACTCGCGCACCCGCCCATGTGGAGATTCTGGCGCGCCCTGCCACCCAGAGGCAAGATAGGCATATTCTTCGGTTCCTGGTACACGGAGCCTATCGTAAACATGGTTTACGGGACGATAAAAGGCCGGGACTTGGACCGGGCCATGGAAGGCGTCATACGCTTCGAGAGGATGCTCCTTGACGAGGGGGCATTGATACTCAAGTTCTGGCTTCACCTCTCGAAAGATGTGCAAAAAAAGCGCCTGGAAAAGCTCGAGCAGAACCCGGAGACGCGCTGGCGCGTAACAGAAACGGAATGGGCGCATTTCAAGTTCTACGATCAGTTCCGCAAGATCTCGGAGCGCGCGCTGATGCATACCAGTACGCCCGATGCGCCCTGGATCATCGTGGAGGGCACTGATCCGCGTTACCGCTATCTGACAATCGGCAAGGAGATACTCAGCGCGCTGCGCAGGCGTCTCGACGGGGGAGAGCAAAGTGCGGTCCCCAAGCCGGCGCCGGCTCTTCCGCCCGTAGATGAGAAATTTCAGCTTAAATCCCTCGATTTTTCCCAGAATATGACGAAAAAAGAGTACGATAAGGAACTCGAGAAATACCAGAGAAAACTTAACCTGCTTGTCCGCAGCCGCAAGTTCAGGAAGATATCCGCCATACTCGTCTTTGAGGGCTCCGATGCCGCCGGCAAGGGCGGTGGGGTCAGGCGAGTCACCGGGGCTCTTGACCCGAGGAGCTACAGGATAATACCTATCGCCGCACCGACGGAAGAGGAGAAGCTCCATCCTTATCTCTGGCGGTTCTGGCGGAATATCCCGAGGAACGGCAACTTCACCATCTTCGACCGCTCATGGTACGGCAGGCTGCTCGTGGAAAGGGTCGAGGGCTTCTGTTCGCCGGCCGACTGGATGCGCGCCTATGGGGAAATAAACGACTTCGAAGAGCAGCTCGCGCGGAGCGGGGGCGTAGTCATCAAGTTCTGGCTCAGCATAACCAAGGCTGAGCAGCTCAAGAGGTTCAGAGAACGGGAAGTTACGGGTTTCAAGCGCTTCAAGATAACGGAGGAGGATTGGCGCAACCGTAAAAGATGGAACAAGTACGAACTTGCCATAGGCGAGATGATCGACCGCACAAGCACGGATACGGCGCCCTGGACGGTAGTCGAAGCCAACAACAAGTATTACGCGAGGGTCAAGATACTCAAGGAGATCTGCGCGCGGATAGAGGCGGCGATGTAGACAGTTTATTGCAGGGAATTGCTTTTTACCGGGGGTGAATCATGGCGCAGGAAAAATCAGCGAATGGAGTCGCGAAAAAACCAGATATCAATCTCACCGATCCGTCCCTCTATGTCAACCGCGAACTGTCCTGGCTCGAGTTCAACCGGCGGGTGATCGAAGAAGCGCAGGACCAGCTCGCGCCTCCCCTCGAAAAACTCAAATTCGCCTCGATTTTCAGCTCGAACCTTGATGAATACTTTATGGTCCGTGTCGGCGGGCTCTTCCGTATTCTCGAGGTAGACCTTGATCACATCGATGCAAGCGGCAGAACGCCCCGGCAGGAGCTCGACGAAATTGCAGAAAAGGTGCGCGAGCTCGTTGCCGTTCAGTATGCCTGCATTATAGACGAAGTCCTGCCGCGACTCGAAAAAGCAGGGATATTCATCCACCGCATCGACGAACTCGACAAGAAGGAGATAAAACGGCTCGACGATTACTTCGAGGAACAGGTTTCCCCCATTCTGACGCCGCTCGCCGTCGATGCGGGTCACCCCTTTCCCTTCCTCGGCAACCTCCGTCTCAACCTCATGGTCGTTTTCAAGGAAGCGAGCGGAATAAAGGCCCCCCAGGCTTACGCCTTTGTCGAGGCGCCTTCCATCCTGCCGAGACTCATTCCCGTGAATACTGAAAAGGGCAGATACCATTTCATTCTCCTGGAGGACCTCATCCGCCGTCATGTGTGCTGGCTCTTTCCGGGAATGGAGATCAAGAACATCGTCGCCTTCCGCGTCACGCGGATCCACGACTACGATCTCCACGAAGAAGAGGTGATGGATTTGGTCAAGTCGGTCGAGGCCGAACTGAAGGATCGCTCTAACCAGAACGCCGTCCGGCTCGAGATCGAGCCCGGCGCTCCGAAGAGGATCGTCAATCTGCTCCTGCAGAAACTCCGCGTCGAGGAACGTTTTGTATACGAAATCAAAGGCCCGATCAATATCTGCGATTTTCTCGCCCTGTATGACCTTTCCGTTGACGCATCCCATAAGGACCCCCCTTTCAACCCGCGCATGCCCCAGCAATTTGCCTCCGACAAGGATATCTTTACGATCATTCGCGAGGGGGATGTCCTCCTGCACCACCCTTACGACTCCTTTGCCGCCGTCATGGATTTCCTCAACACCGCCGCCGATGATCCCGACGTACTTGCGATAAAGCAGACGCTTTACCGGATCGGAAAGGATTCCCCGGTCGTTGCGGCGCTTTGCCGGGCCGCGGAGAACGGCAAACAGGTGACGGCGGTCATCGAGCTCAAGGCCCGATTCGATGAGGAGCATAACATCGACTGGGCGCGGCAGATGGAGGAGTCCGGCGTCAATGCCGTGTTCGGGTTCGTCCGCTGGAAAACGCATTGCAAGGCGACCCTCGTCGTCCGCCGCGAGGGCAAGCAACTGAGGCGCTACGTCCACGTATCGAGCGGCAACTACAACACAGTTACGGCGAAGATATACACCGACATCGGACTTTTCACCTGCGATCCCGATTTCGGCAATGACGTCTCTTCCCTCTTCAACGTTCTAACGGGGTTCAACTCGTGGACGGGCGGGGATATGTTCACCCCCGAAACGGTGGCGGCGATGTTCCGCAAATTCATGATCTCACCGGTGACGACCCAGGAGACGATCCATCGCCTCATCGATCGGGAGATCGAGAAGTCAAATCCTAAGGCCCCGGGGCGCATCATAGCAAAGATGAACGCTCTCGTTGATGCAAGGACTGTCCGTAAACTCTATGAGGCGTCACGGGCAGGCGTCCGTATCGATCTCCTGGTTCGGGGCATATGCTGCCTGCGCCCGGGAATATCGGGCGTCAGTGAGAATATACGCGTAACCAGCATCCTCGACCGGTTCCTCGAACACTCGCGGCTTTACTACTTCCATAACGGCGGCGATCCGGAAATCTATTCCGGAAGCGCGGACTGGATGCCGCGAAATTTTAAAAAGCGCGCTGAGATCCTCTATCCGATAAAAAATACCGCACTGAAGGCGCGTATCATGGATGAAATCCTGATGACGTATCTGAAAGACAACGTCAAGGCCCGCCTCATGCAGGCGGATGGGTCGTATGTCCGGGTGAAGCCGAAGGACGGGGAAAAGCCTATCCGCAGTCAGAGCGAGCTCATAGCCATTGCCCGGAAGGGGGGGCTGAAATCACCGCCCTACGAAGAACTGGTCAGAAAAATCGGCAAGAAGAAGGGTTTGAAACGATGAGTCGGGAGGCTTAGGAGCGTGAGGACGCAAAGGAAGAACTCGGCGATGTCCTTTGTCATAAAGACGGCGCGGACTCATGATCCCGATCCGGCACACAACGAACAGGTTACTCTGCTTGCACTTGCCCTTTTCGACGAGCTGCAAATTCTTCATGGGTACGGTCCGGACGAGCGGCGCCTGCTGGAGATAGCAGCCCGTCTTCACGATATCGGCTGGTCGCGGGTCGTGTCGGGCAACCACCACAAGCTCAGCTGCGACATGATTCAGGAACTCGACATCCCCGGACTTAACGAGGAGGATCGTCTCATCTGCGCCCTCGTTGCCAGGTATCATAGTAAAGCTCTTCCGGACGCATCAAGGCATCGGCTGTTCGCGTCACTCAATAACGGCCGGCGCGCCGTTGTCGAGTGGCTTGCGGGAATGCTGCGCGTTGCAGACGGCCTCGACTGCAATCATACCGGTCTCATCAGGCGGTTGACCTGCGCTGTAAGCAACAAGGTGATCACTATCCATCTTGAGTTTACAGGCGACTGCCGGATGGAGCTTGAGAGAGCCTTTCAGAAGCAGGAACTGTTGATAAGAAAGGCGGGAAGGACGATCGAATACCAATGCTGATGATTCGAACGGGGACATGATGCGGAACCCCGTAGGGATCGCATCGCGTCCCCGGAAGAAGGAAATACCAATGCTGATCGCGTTCATCTCCGACATCCACGGCAACCTGCCCGCACTTAAGGCCGCAGTAGCCGATGCAAAGGGGCGCGGAGCCGGCCGGATCGTCTGCTGTGGGGATATGACAGGCTATGGACCCTTCCCTGGCGATGTCTGCAATTTCCTCGAAAAGCTGCATATTCCTGCGATAATCGGCAACTACGACCAGAGGGTGCTTGAAGTGGCGAAACAGGGCAAGTCAGTCGCGAGGGAGATGAAGTCGAAAAAGCGCAAGATTCTGTTGTGGACAGTTGAGAACATGGACCGTCAGAGCCGGCTTTACTTAGCCGGTTTGCCTGAGCGCCTCGACCTGCAGATCCCGGCGGGCGGGCACAAGTTCTTAGTCGTCCACGGCAGCCCCATTTCCACAGACGACGCTATCTATCCGAGCATCACCAGGCAAGGGCTGGAGACGAAATTAAGCGATGCCCGCCCGGAGATTCTCGTTTGCGGGCATACGCACATCCCCTTTGTCAGACGTGTCGGCGGAATTCTCGTCGTGAACTGCGGTTCGGCGGGGCACCCGGTTGACGGCGACCCGCGCCCGTCCTACGCCCTTGTCCGTGCCGAGAGGGGTGCTGTGCCGCGCGGACGCATTGTAAGGTTCGATTACGACCGGGATCTCACAATCACCGCGCTTAAGAAGGCCTCGCTGCCGAAAGGGCTGCGGAAGGATTTTACCGAGGGGATCAAGAGGAGATTCATAGAATGAACAATGAAAAACCTGTCGAGATAGAGCTGAAGCTCGCCCTGCCCGGTCCGGAGGCCGAAGAGGCGGTGATCGCCAATATTCGTGAACAGGGCTACAGGGTCAAAGAGCTGAAGCAGGTGAGAAATATCGATGTCTATCTGGACACCTTCGACTGGTCTCTTATGAAAAAGAAGTTGGCGCTCAGGTACCGGACTGCGGATGGCGGGGCAATGTATACGATCAAGAGCATAGGAGTTATCGAAGACGGGATCGCAAAGCGAATGGAAACCGAGGTCCTGCTCGACGGTCCGGTTGATTCCCCTGCGGAGATTCCCTTAAAGCAAATCAGGAATCTTATCGACGGTATAATTTATCCGCGGAAGCTCCTCGAACATATTCAAGTCCGCACTGATCGCCGGCGTTATCGGGTCGTATCCCCCGAAGGGGCGAAAATCGAGCTTGCCTTTGACACTTCGAGCTTCTCGTCTCGGGGGCTTCACAAACCGCGACGCACGCAAAAGCTCCACGAGCTGGAAGCGGAACTTCTCAGTGGTCCGGAGGCAGCGCTAAGTTCCCTTTCATCCTTGCTCTCGCGCTCATTCAGTTATCCACCATCGTCGGCATCAAAGTTAGAGAGCGCCGTCGAGCGGCTCAAGGTCCTTATCCCTTCCAAGAAGCCCCCGGAGAAATATACGGTTCGACTCGATGACCGCCTCGATCTCACTGTGCGGAAAATTCTTGCCTATCAGTTTATCCGGTTTCGGGAGCAACTTCCCGGCGTGCAGCGCGACATCGATACGGAGTTTGTGCACCAGACGCGGGTTGTGACACGGCGGATGCGTTCAGCGTTGCGGTTGTTTCGCGATGCCGTTCCCCAAAGTACGGGCGCCAGCCTCGCAGGTGAGTTGGAGTGGCTCGGCAGCATGTTTGGAGCGGTTCGCGACCTCGATGTTTTCCTCCTGAATCTGTCCCGGTTCAAAGAGCAGATTGAACGCTTTCCCGCCAAGAAAAAAGAAATGTTCGATAACTGGATCGAGAGACACCGCGGCACGCCGTTCAAGGCCCTTAGTGAGGCGCTTGAATCGCCACGGTACCGAAATTTTGAGCGACGCCTCTTACGGTTCCTGGAAGTATCGATTCCTGTGCGTCCCCGGGCGCCTCTTGCCGTAAAACTGGTTCGCCAGGTGGCGCCGGTGATCATCAAAGAAAAATTCGATGCTGTCATTAAGCAGGGACATAGAATTCTCGAGAATCAGAAGCCAAAACAGTTCCACCGCCTCAGGATCCAAATGAAGAGACTCCGTTACGCTTGCGAGTTCATGGCGCCCGCATACGACGGCGCTCTCGATCCTTTCATCGAACGAACAGTCGAAATACAGGACTGCCTTGGGGAGATTCAGGATACGGTTTTCACGCGGGGATTCATCGACTACCTGTTCGACGACTGGAAGGGCAAGCTGATCGAACCCGAACTCGTGTTCATCCTTGGTGAGATCTATCAACTGCAAGGCGAAATCGCCCGTGAACGCCAGGGAAAGTTCGGCAAGATCTGGGATCGGTTTGCCACCGAGGAGACTGCCGGGCAACTCAATGATATCCTTGCCGGGCAACGGGCGGATTAGAAGATAAGGATCTGCCTTCTTCCGCGTAAACCTGCACGCCATAACTCCCAAGTGAGTGTGGCAGGGGTTCCGGATCAATCCAAAGTTTTTCGGATTGGATGACAAACCCTGAACCCCTGCTGCCTTGTGAACCAAACTTTGGCGGACGGTTGCCGAAAGCCTCCTCGCGTGTCAATCGCCCCGAGCGTTTCACACCCTGGAGGCTTTCCGACATTTCCGGGATCGCTGAGAGGGGGACAGCTCCCTATTTTTTCCGGGCCGTTCAACCTCCTGGAACAGAAGGTGTATGTCACGGAGGGGATGCGGGCCTGCCAGGCCTACGGAAAGGCCGTCGGTGAAAAACTGAACGGATGATCGCCGGAGACAGGGGCGCCGTTTCGCTTTGCGGCGCCGTGCTACCCCACGTGCGCCGAGGGCAATCGGCTTATCTCTACGGATAGAATGTCAACGATTTTATGGGATTCTTCATATAATCCCTGCACCTCAACCTTTTGCGAGGCGCAAACCTTGAGTACATTGCTCAAGTCCGTCAATCCCTGCATGACTTTGTGCACGCCGTCCATGAGGAGGGTCCTCATGCCTTCCTGAATTGCCATCACCTTTATCTCATCGACCGGGACTCCTTTTTTAATTGCCCTTTTTATATTTTCCGATCCGACGACCAATTCATGGAGGGCAATACGCCCTCGATACCCCGTCCCGTTACATCGTTCACATCCCCCTTTTCTCATCAGTATCGTCTCGTCTGAATAGGGCGCCATCCGGTGTTCCGCAAACAAGTGGGGGTCATAGTAACGCACCAGTTCCGCAAACTCCTCTTCACTGGGATGGTAGGGCGTCTTGCAATTATTGCATAATCTCCGGGCCAGACGCTGCGCCAGGATTCCCAGCAGGGCATCGGCAAAGTTATAGGGATCCATGTCCATTTCAATGAGACGAACGAATGTTTCCGGGGCGCTGTTCGTGTGGAGGGTGCTCAGAACCAGATGCCCGGTCAACGAAGCTTCAATCGCCGTTTTCGCCGTTTCTTGATCCCGCATCTCCCCGATCATGATCACATCGGGATCCGCCCGCAGGAAGGAGCGGAGCACCTCCGCGAATGTGACCCCGATCTTGCTCTGGACATGCACTTGCCGGAGACCGGCTTGGGTAATTTCTACGGGATCTTCAACAGTCCATATCTTTCGGTCCGGGGTATTGAGATGTCCCAGTGCGGAGTGAAGGGTGGTCGTTTTTCCCGACCCGGTCGGTCCCACGCATAAGATGATGCCGTACGGCTGAGACAGCATGGCCCGGAAGGCCCTCTCGTTGGATGGAGAAAAGTCCATTTTGTCCAGGGGCAGCGGCTTGGAGGAAGCTAAAATTCTTAAGACGGCATCTTCATTGTTACCGGTGGTCGGGGTAATTTCCACCCGATATTCGACCCGGTTATTTTTATACTTGAGAAGAATCTTTCCGCTCTGCGGCTTCCGGCGTTCGGTAATATCGAGATTCGCCATGATCTTCAGCCGTGAGAGGATCGCCCTTTTATAAAGGGTCGGAATTTGGTGGATCACCTGACAGACGCCGTCAATCCGGTATCGCACCTGAAAGGGCTGCTCGCGAAGACCGGGTTCGAAATGAATATCGGAAGCGCCCTTGCTGTAGCCGTCCATCAGGATTTTATTGACGAGATTCACGATCTGTGAATCGGTTTCGGTGAGCCTGTACTCTTCGCTCTCCTCTTCCGCTTCCTGATCCAGGGACAACTCGCCAAT
>ERZ1292640.4698-Hain-H43-02um-R1-4698-length-10319-cov-12_pt1 | contig 10319 bp, 10 predicted proteins | sample MGYA00564404_ERZ1292640 | MGnify/ENA primary metagenome ERZ1292640 (study PRJEB36523, sample SAMEA6512636) | groundwater metagenome | collected 2019-01-08 | study: AquaDiva: Metagenomics assemblies of 32 groundwater samples | reverse complement strand
GGAAAAGTTCATTTCGGATTAAAGAATGAAGATTTCTTGAAAAAGGTTCTCGAAAATATTAAGGAGAAGAAGATTAAGGTTGAATTGTGAAACTTAAGTGTTTTTCTTATTTATTTTATTAAATATTGAGATTATCAAACACGAAACAAAATAAGAGATTATAAATCCAATGATTAAGTAAGAATAGTAAATTTCATAAATACGGCCTGACATTAGCCACATTGCAACTGAACCAGTTGTATCTGAGGGGCATGGAGCTATAAAGCATCGTATTCCGTTGTCATACCTAATAAACGGAACAAAGAGTATCAAAATTATCAAAAACAAAATTACTTTACCAATTGTCAGCCTCAAAAATTCTTTCCAATCCATTTTATTTAAAATCAAAAATAAAAAATTTATTCCACCATCCTCGGCTCTGGCTCTACTACTCCGCCTTTGTAAAGCGGAACCGGATATTTTTCTTGTTCATAAGGCAAATCAATTTCTTTTATTTCAGTGCTGATGTTGTTCAAATCATTCGCCTTGATTTTTTTATCCGAAACTGTGTAAAGCACATCGTCCATGAACAATGACCTTCGAACTGCATTTGGGGAGCCGTACCAGTACCAATCTTGTTTTTCATCGCCCTCATTGTGGGTTATCTTCCCTTTGACCTCAAATCCGTTTAAGTCAACATTGAAGACATAAGCGCCCTGCCAGCTTCTCTGCCTGTAGTAGCCGAGGTTCTGGTCATATTCCATCTTGCCCTTGATTTCAGTAACCGGGATAACAAGCAGATTCTTTTTACTGTCAAACAGGAATGCCTTGTGGTCCCTCAATGCTTCTGAGTCTGTTCCAGATGATCCAATCTCATATTTTGCCAGCTGTTTTGGTGATTTTACATCAGATACATCAAACAATGCCAATTTAACTCCTTTTGTCGAGACGCCGCCCCATTCATTCCCTTCCGTCTCTTTCCCAATTCCGATTATGTGGGTTTCATCGTATGGATGCAAATAATCAGAGTATCCGGGTATTTTCAATTCTCCAAGCACTTCCGGCTTTTGAGGGTTTGACAAATCGATAACGAACAACGGGTCGATTCTCTTGAAAGTTACCATATACAATCTGTCGCCCAAAAATCTTGCTGAATAAATTCTTTCATCAGGAGCAATTGCTTCGAGCTTTCCGACGGTATTCAAACTATTGTCAAGCACAAAAACATTGTTGTACATCACATTTTCCCTTTGAGTCCATATCTCAGTTGTTGTTGCAACTCTGAAATAATCTCCGTTCTCATCCATTGAAAATTGGTTTAACAAGTATCCGGAAACTTCCCCTTTTGCACCGTATTCTATCTTGCCGTTGTCAATATTAATTCTGTGTATGATTGTTTTCCTTCTCTCGGCTTCAAGTTTCGCTTCGTAATCATTGACATCATTTTCTATTTTCTGTATTAATTCATTTTTGCCGCTCTCATCCATTTTGTTATACATTTCCTCAAGGATTGTTGAGATTTCATCCCATCTCCGGTACGGGTTTAGGTTATTGTCGTTCTTCAAATCTTTTATTTTATTTTGTGCATCTGATGGAAGCAATGGCACAACAACATCAAAGAACCGGTCTTCATTGTGCGACTCGTAGTAATTATACGGGAAATTTTTCTGATAAGTTATGTAAATATTATTTTTTGAGACGTAGATATTGTTTGAGTACCCCATCATGAAGGTCTTTGCATTTACATCATCGCTGCCGCTTAAAATATTAAATGAAGCAACCGTGTTGAAATTATAATTGTATTCAGGATTGTCAAAATAATAAATTTCCGGTCTCACAATCATTTTTGCGCTTTTTGCTGACTCCATTATGACTGGTATGTCAATTACCCTGTTGTAATAATAGACATTCTCCTGCGATATAAAATAAACATAATTATCTATCATTCTTGATTCAAGGTAATAACCATTTAAGTTGTAATCTTTCACAAGCTTGGGGTTGCTTCTGTCAGAAATGTCATAGACAAAAGCATGGGTTTTCTGGGTGTATCTTGGGCTCGGCCTGAAATCATAAGGTGAAAACCCCGCCACTTCATCATTTCCATCGGAGAAAACAACCAATCTGTCCTTATTTATAAACATATTTCTTGGATTTCCCGCTATTTTTGTTTCAGAAAGAATTTTTGCGTTTTCTGCAGGATAAGCATCAACAATCACTAATTTGTTTTGCGTTAAAGTGTAAATATATTTGTCATCGTTTTTTACAAAATCCGCTTCATCAACGCCTTGAACCTGAACATTTGTCTGTGAGTAATCAGTTGCGCCAGCGCCTGATTCCGAAGCAGAAGATTTAGTTTGTGCAACGCCAAGAGGTGCAGCAGCTATATCCATCGCAATTCCGCTCCTTAAACCGCCGTTAATGGTTCCGTAATTATTTGAATTCTGATTTATTTTATCAAGAAAATTCATCAGTTCCTGAGTTGAAGAAAATTTTTTTAATTCTTGCGTCGACTGGAACTGGGCCAGATTTGCATCTTGGGATTGATTTTTCTTGTAATCGTTGGCAACGCCAATGTTGCATGATGCCATAGCCAACATCAAAAATAAAAGTGCAAAAATATAAAAGATTTTAGAGCTTTGGTTTTTCATTTTTATTACCTCATTATTTTAAATTGTTTTAATTGATCCTAGTGAGTATCCCTTATTTAAATATTATTTCATAGTTATTAGCCGATTTGAAGCTATTCAATCAGTACCATTTCTCATTAAATTAATTATAAAATAAACCAACAAGGCGAATATTGCACCAGCCAAAAACCATAAAGCAATATTTGGAATTGTTGTTTGTGCTTGTTGTGTTGCCAGGATTGCAGTTTCCTGCGCCATCATAGGCGCTGCCGCTGTTTTTGCAATTCCAGCATCACCTGCTATTTGCTTGGCTGAAATTATATTTCCTCCTAAAAAATAATTGTTTACCAGCTGAATTGCTAATGCAGCTCCACTTACAATCAATACAACTGGAAGAATACTCTTCAATTTTTCTTTAATCCCAAATGTATTTTTTGGCGCTATTATAATGTACTTGTTTGCCAATCTGTAATGGCTTACCTCCTTTCCTTTTGCACTGTAATGAAACTCATCCGCGCTTACCAATTCAGTTTCCATCAATTGCTGAAGATTGTAATGCACTGTGGAAATTGGAATTCCAAGCTTTGATGCCAATTCTGATTCAGTTGCCTCTTTATTCGACAAATAGTCTAAAATCCTTCTGCAGGATTCGTTGCTGATTACATTAGATACTTTTTTTATTTTTGTGTCTTCCAGTGATAATAACAGGAAATTTTTCTTTGCCATAGTAAATAACACAGTTTCTGCTTTATAAATAGTTTTTGATAGGTTTGAATTGGGTTGAAGTTATTCTTTAAGATTCAAAATATTTCTAAACGAATAGTTTTATAAATTAAATTGTACACCTAATCTATATGGTCCTCGATAAATTAAGCGACTCGTTGAAGAATACCTTGTCTAAGATAGCAAAATCCCTTTTTGTAGATGAAAAGCTGATAAATGAATTAGTAAAGGATATTCAAAAAGCATTATTGCACTCAGATGTTAACGTAAAATTAGTTTTTGATTTGACTGAAAAAATAAAACAAAGGGCTTTGAACGAGGAATCGCCAAAAGGTTTGACAAAAAAAGAGCAGATAATAAACATTGTTTATGATGAATTAGTTAATTTCTTGGGAAAAGAACAGCATAAAATTGAAGTCAGGCAAAAGCCTTTCAAGATAATGCTCGTCGGGTTGTTTGGCTCGGGAAAAACAACAACAACGGGAAAATTAGCTAAATTCTACACAAAAAGAGGATATAAAGTTGCTTTGGTTGGATTAGATGTTCACCGCCCGGCAGCGATGGACCAGATTGAGCAAGTCGGAAAAAATGCAAATGTAAAAGTTTTTTCTGATAAGCACATCAAAGATGCTGTTGAGATATGGGAAAAATACAAAAATGAAGCTGAAGATTATGATGTTCTGATTATCGACACTTCCGGAAGGGATGCTTTGTCAAAAGATTTAATTCTTGAAATTGAAGAAGTAAACAGAAAGATACAGCCAAATGAAAATTTGCTTGTCATTTCTGCAGATATCGGGCAAGCTGCGCAAAAACAGGCTGAACAGTTTCACAAAAGTTGCGGAATTACTGGAATTATAGTCTCAAAAATGGATGGGACAGCGAGAGGTGGTGGCGCTTTGACAGCAGCGGCAGTTTCAGGGGCGCCGATAAAATTTATTGGTGTCGGCGAGAAAATTGATGACTTGGAGCAGTTCAACCCGCAGGGATTTGTAGGCAGGATTCTAGGAATGGGCGACTTGGAAGCGCTGCTGGAGAAAGCGAAAGAAGTCATCAAAGTCGAGGACGCAGAAGATTTGGGAAAAAAATTTTTGAAAGGAGAATTTAATTTGATTGACTTGTACGAGCAGATGGAAGCGATGTCAAAAATGGGCCCTTTATCTTCCATTGTTGAAATGATTCCGGGATTCTCATCATTGAAATTGCCGAAAGAAATGCTTCAGACACAGGAAGGCAAACTGAAAAAATGGAAGATTGCAATGAATTCTATGACCAGAGCAGAGCTTGAAGAGCCGGAATTGGTTGATTCTTCAAGAATCGAAAGAATTTCAAAAGGCTCCGGCATTCCGGCAAACGAGATAAGGGAAATGATAAAACAGCACCGCCAGTCAAAGAAAATGGTCAAGATGTTTAAAGGAAGCAAAGGCGACATGGACAAGATGATGAAAAAATTCGGCGGAAGATTGCCGATGGGCGGATGATTTATTCTCCCAAAAACTTCGGGTTAAATTTGTCAAACCATTCTCTTTTCTCTATCTCGTCAAGAATATTGTAGAATCCGAAAGTTGAAGCGTTTCCATAAACTTCTATTTTTTTGTCAAACCCGTGTTTTAATGCGTAGAAAGCGCAGATTTTGAAGCAGGCAGAGTTGTCATTCAAAATTTCCGGAGCATTATAAATGATTTCAACCATTTTTTCTTTTCTGTCATACTCTGCAGCAACAGTGCTTGTTCCGTTTTCAGGGTCGATGTAGGAAAGGTATAATCTGTCCATTATTGAATCAAGAAAATTTGCAAATTTTTCAGCATTTCCGACGTCAATTTGGCTGAAATTTGTTCTTCCAACTGACTTTAAGCCGGGAATTTTTGAGGCAGAATTTGCGAAGAAATCTCTAACATCTTTTTCTTTTATGAAAATTTTTACTTTATAGCTGTCTATTGCTTTTCTTGTTTTTATTTTTATTCCTTTATATTTCCTGTTGAACTGCTCTGATAATTTTTCAAATTTAGGGATGAATACATCCAGGTCAGTCTGCGCCTCGCCATAGTATCTGTCTATTTCTGCGCCGACTTTTATCATCTGGAAAAAATCTTTCTTGAACTGAGAAATATCATTTAGTGAAAATTCCGACAGTAAATCTCCGTTTGCCATAATTAGATTATTTTAGAAGGATTATTTAAAGGTTTTGTGATAACTATGGTTTGCATGATTGATAATAAAGCAATAGTATCACTCCTTTCTTTTTAGAAAATTTTCCATCTTTCGACATGTATAATAACTTATAACCCTCATTCACTTTGTCCCAATATTGAACTAAGTATGCGATTGCTTCTCTACCACTCTGTTGCATGCTTTTACCACAAGCCTTTGCAATTGCTTTTAATTTAGTATATGACTGCGTGTTTGTCGCCAGTACAATTGATTTGGTATTTTCGCCAGCCAGATAGTCTAGTCTTACAGTATCTATCTTTGTCCCACTTGGGTCTTCTTTTTCATACCAATACACATTTTTTTCATTAATTCTAGTTAAATATTGCTCAAGAAAACGTATAGCATCGCGTACAATTAGCGATTTAGTAAATTCAGTTCTATCAACAATTCTGCCCAGACCTTTTTCCTGTTATTCTGAAATTAATGAATTTAAACTCATATTTTTAGTAAACTATATTCTTTTATAAATATTACCCTTTTCCAGTAATAAAATTTACTTTTTTATCTCGATATATTGAAACCTTTAAATAATTCAATTCATTATCCTTCTTTTATGAAACTCTTCGCCGACCTGCAGATTCATTCCAGATTCTCAAGGGCAACAAGCCCGAGCATAACTTTGTCAAATCTGGAAAAATATGCGCGACTTAAAGGAATAAATCTTCTTGGAACTGGTGATTTTACGCATCCAAAATGGCTGCAGGAATTAAAATCAGAATTAAAGGAAGATGGAAGCGGAATATTAGCTTCAAAATCTGATTTCAAATTTGTTCTGCAGGGTGAAATTTCAAACATTTACAGTCAAGACGGGAAAGTGAGAAAAATACACACATTATTGCTTGCAAAAGATTTTGATACTGTTGAGCAGATTAATAAATCATTATTGAAAAAGGGAAGGCTTGATTATGACGGCAGGCCTATTTTTGGTTTTTCATGCATTGAGCTTGTTGAGATGATGCGTGACATCAGCGACGACATTGAAATTATCCCAGCCCATAGTTGGACTCCTTGGTTCGGAATTTTTGGAAGCATGTCCGGGTTTGATTCTGTTGAGGAATGTTTTAAAGACCAGTCAAAGCACATTCATGCAATTGAAACTGGATTAAGCTCAGACCCTGCGATGAACTGGCGCATTTCAAATCTGGATAAATACACTTTGGTGAGCAGCTCTGATGCCCATTCTTTCTGGCCCTGGCGCTTGGGAAGGGAATGCAATGTTTTTGACATTGATTTTAATTATGATGAACTGATTAAGGCTATTAGGACAAGAAAAAATTTTACTGAAACAATTGAGTTCTGGCCGGATGAGGGGAAATACCATTATACCGGCCATAGAGCCTGCAATATTGTTTTGTCTCCAAAAGAGGCAATGAAACTAAATGATATTTGCCCGGTTTGCAGAAAAAAATTAACTGTTGGAGTCGCACAAAGGGTTGAAATGCTCGCCGACAGACCTGAGGGGTTTGTGCCGAAAAATGCAGTCCCGTTCAGAAACTTAATTCCATTGTCAGAAATTATTGCAGGGACAATCGGAGAAAAAACAGAATCAAAAAAAGTCTGGGAAGAATATTATAAACTAACAACTGCTTTCAGAAATGAGTTTGAAGTTCTTCTGAACATTGGAGAAAAAGAGCTTAAAAAAATAACTTCTGAAAAAATTGCATCCAACCTGATTAAAAACAGGAATCAAAAAATTCCTTTCAAGCCCGGCTATGACGGCGTTTACGGAGTTCCGATTCTTGAAAATTTGGATTCCAAAAATAAGGAAGAGCCAAAAACAAAAATAAATCAAAAAGCTCTTGGTGATTTTATTTGATTCTCTTTCCATGCAAATCAAAAGGTTTAAATAGTATTTTAAAATGGTCGCTTTATTATAAAGAGGTGATTACATTGAATACAAAAACTGCTTATAAGCTTACAGGATTGGTAGTGCTTATATTGGGAATATTGTTCTTCTTGAGGGATATTGGTGTCAATCTCATTGGAGATACAAGCGGATGGACTATAGTAATAGTTCTGATTGGCGCAGGATTGATTGCGGGAGAAGTTACACTGTCAAGCCCGCCTGCAAAATCAAGGTCAAAATAGGTTAGTTTTTTATTTTTAATTTTCTCCGGGATATGCATTAGTATAGAAAAAAATCCCCGCGGCCGGACATGCATGCGCAAACATGCTCGCTTCACGCAATTTGAACCAGCAACCGCTCGGGAGCTGCGTGCTGTTTTATCTTCATCCTGTGCATAATGCGTAGTCGATAAATGATTTCTCTACAGCCGAGCACTCCACCAGTTTGAGCTACACGGGGATAAAATTTAGAAATGATTTTGGTTTATAAAGATTGTGTAAAAAGAATCTGTTTTGCCTATGAGGCCACTACCAACCCATTAAACTTTATTTAATTAATTGGGTTTTCCGGAACTTTAGCCAGTGCTCTTATCCGCCAACACTGACCCGGTTAGAATTAGTTATAATAACTTTATTCCCTATTTTGGTTCTTGCATTTGCAGCAGGCAGGTTAAGCTCACCCAAAATTGAAAGCCTGGACTTCATTTTGTATGAAAGTACCCTTTCATCTCCTGCTTCAAGAGATTCAATGTTCCATTTTATCATTATTCCTTTTTTTGGATGCTGCATGATTGCATGCGGCTGCATTGAGCCTATCGCCAATTCTTTCTCAACGTTTGCAATGTGGGGTAAATTGTCCATGACTTCAATGTTTGCAATCGGTTTCGCACTTCTGTTCTTGACCCTTACAACAACTTTTGCCTCTGAAACCCCGCCATCGCTCATGCCGACGTTCGCAATGCTTTTTCTCACGACAAGAGGGCTTCTGAAAAGGAAGTAAAGAACTATAGCAACGATTATCAGTGCAATTATAACAACCAAAGGCCTGTAATTTTCAGTTACATACACAGACATTGAGCGGTCGCTGCCTAGGCTGATGTCCCAAACAAGATAGTACCTGTCATTTTCTTTGACGGTTCTTGCTCTTGGACTCGTGGTCAGGAACAGATTCTTTATCGGAGAAGTTTCAATTTTTGTAATTCCTTTATAATCCGGATTGTTGGATGATATTTTTATTCCGCTTTTCGTCCTTAGCAATAACTCTTCTCTCTTCAAATCTTCTTTTACAACGTACTCAGCCACGCTGAATTCTGCTTCAGTTGGATTGACAATTACTCTGTCTCCCTTCAGAACTGTCACAGTAAGCCTGTCCTGCTGGGGAAGCGTCATTGAATCAAGCTTTTTCCTGATTTCAAGTGTTTTTTCTTCCTTAGGATCAAGATAATAATACAGCTCGTCATTAACTAGGCTGCTTTCAAGTCTTACCGTCAGGTTTGTGTAGTTAATTACGTTTTGATTATTTAATTTAATTCTTATTGTGAACTCATTTCTTGGGTCAATGCTTTCCGGCACTACGCTCGCAGTTGCCAGCACAGTCGGAATGTAGCCGCCAATTAACGGTTCAGTGGATATTATCGCGACGATGACTGGAACTTTTTGCTCTTCCCTCAATCGCTCAAGCACAACGCCCACATCCAAAGTGTAAGTGTCAACAGAAGTAATGTGGAGCGGCGCAACATAAAGCGGCACAATCACGTTGCTGTTTGCAGGAACAATTACAGTTATTGGATTCTGCAATGGCTTGGTATACATGTCCCAGAAAGGATATCCTGTTTTCTTGATTGTAAATTCTTCAGGAGTGGCCAAATTATTTTGTATGCTTATATCAAAGAGCGCCACATCATCAACAACAATTTTGTCCTTGACCGGGGTTGCATTGATATCAAAAGAGCTTGCATAAGCCAGGTTAATAACCAGCAAAAATATGGAAACAAGAATAAAGAATTGTGTTATTTTTCTCATGAACGCACCTTTTTTTACGTATAAAAGACTTGATTACCTATCGAATTGCAAAATTTTTGATGCTTTTAAATTGAATTACTTATATATAAATCTTTTCTTATATGGGTGCTTATAGAGAACTTTGAATAATTCATTATTTGTTATATTTCATTCAAAGTTCTCTTAGAGAATTTTGACAATCTGATAATTTTTCAAAATTCTCTATAGAAAACTTTATATATAGTTAAGCGCAGAAAATTCTTATGAAACCCGATGATTTCATACATTTTAATGAAGCACCAACACGAACTGCTTACATCCAGTACAAGGGAATTTTTGACATGCAGGATTTGTATGAATCAATAGCGGACTTCTTCAGCCAAAAAAAATTCAAGTTCTATGAAAAGCAGCAGCGATACCGAAAGCCCGGGCCATTTGGGCCGGAAATATTATACCAGTTTGAGGCCAACAGGACTATCGAAGATTACTACAAATGGTACGTGTATGTAACAATGGAAACTTTTGATATCCATGATGTGGAAGTTGTCGCAAAAGACGGCACAAAGAAAAAAATGACAAAAGGCAGGATTTGGGTACAGCTTTACGGAAAAGTTGAGATGGACCCGGAGCATGTCTGGGATAAATCAGCATTTCTTGCACATCTGAAAAGTTTTTACAATAAGTATGTATTAAGAAAAAGAATTGAAGGTGTATGGTGGGATGAGCTTCAGTATAAGATTGTCTTAAGGCTTCAGGCTCTGATAAAAGAGAGGCTGAAAATGTCTTCGGAAGTCAATGAGACAAGGCATCATTCAGGAGTGCATTAAAAAAGGGGAAGGATGGGGCATCTAAAGATAGTTGTAGATCATGTAAAGCTAGAATACAAAGGGCCGCTTGTTCTTAACGATATGTTCAGGATGATTGAGACTTTTA
>ERZ1292640.4697-Hain-H43-02um-R1-4697-length-10320-cov-7_pt1 | contig 10320 bp, 8 predicted proteins | sample MGYA00564404_ERZ1292640 | MGnify/ENA primary metagenome ERZ1292640 (study PRJEB36523, sample SAMEA6512636) | groundwater metagenome | collected 2019-01-08 | study: AquaDiva: Metagenomics assemblies of 32 groundwater samples | reverse complement strand
AGCTTGTTTTGTGAGTTTTATTAATAATAGTATCCACATCCTGTATTTTGCATCTAGTAATGAGGTTGAGTATGAATGCACTAAATATTTTTAGTATTGTTGGAATAGGAATAATATTGGGAACGATGGCTTATGCTCAAGACAATGGCAATTTATATGGCGAACCGACAGGGAAGCCATCTGAGATGATCCAGCGAGTAAAGCCTGTTGGTTATCCTGGTGAGGACTGGAAAAACGCCTCTTTTTATTATATTCAGACAGAACTTAGCCCTTTCACGCTATATTACTCAAAAACCAAATCTCTGTTATTCTTTACAAACATGGACGATTATGGACTTGGAACGCCAACTTACTCCGCATATATGACCCAAAACGGATCACAAGAGGCGATTGTAAAGTCAGGCGAAAATATGAATGCCGCTGATATGTGCGAAAATTGGGTTTTGGTGTGGTTTGCAAATGCAAAAGGTTGGGTAGATTGGGATAGCCCTTGGGTAGTGTTCCTTCAAAGGCGACCTGTATCCATGGCTCTCGACGAAAACGGTCTCAGCTTTGAATTTTCGGATTCTGCCGAATACGCCGTTCTTTTGCCTTTCTACGGATATTATAAGCCACAACAAGAGGGCAAAAAGTCAGTTGCAGATTATGGATTGCCATCAAAGAACATAAGAACTTGGGAATGGCAAAACGGAATTCCTGCGAAAACCCTTGATCGCATTCGTTATTGGGCAAAAGTTTCTCGTGAAATCCCGATATATTGCGAAGACAGTTTCAGCGTTGATCGCTCAAAAGATACCGTCACTATAAGACAGCGTTTTGATTGGATTTCTATTGACGATTATTGGAAGACGCCTCACCTAAAACTTGCGCCTATAAGTCCACCTCTAGCGCAAGCGTCTATGGATAAGAATTTTCCAGTGAAGTTTTCTCAACCGACCAAAAATGCTAATATGTTCACGCCTTATGGACCTTATATCGGTATTGAGGGTGTTGATTCTTATGACGCCGAATTTCACGTTTTGCAATATATCAATGAGATTGAAGCATACAATCCGCCAAACACCGAACTTCATCCAACAGTGAAGATGGCTCTTGATAAACTGCGACAGACCGCAAACAACAAATTCAAAAGTCCAGATAGCTATGAATACGATCATGGCGGGCTTGGCAATTTCTGTTGGGCGATTATGGGCGACCAGTGGTATGCAAAGGGCATTCCATACTATGAACGTGAGATGCAAAGGCTGGCATCTGCAAGCCTTATGAAATATTTTCATGACGATGTTTTAGTAAAAGAGAGATTTAAGGAAAGGGAATACCCAAAAGGTTCCGGTCAAAAATATCTGATCCTAGAAGGTCCTGGCATTGGTTCGTGGGGTGTTCTTGGCGATGCGGGAAAGTTTAGCTCAAATATGCTTGAGACAATTTGGGCTTATGCACACTATACAAATGATTGGGAACTTATAAAAGAGCGTTGGGATTTGATAAAAAAGCTGTTTTGCACTCCTGCTGAAACACGATGGGTTACGTTTGGGCGTGAAGCGATAGCAGAAATGGGCGATGAAGCCCCGCCATGCCTAGCTTATGCAAGGATGGCTTATAAAGTTGGCGATATGGATGCTTATGGATATGGCTGTTATATGTTTGCTCGTGAACTTGTGCATCATTGGCTAAAGCAACGTGGATCGCAATATTTTCGACGGAACCAACCTTGGCATTCAATGGAGTTTATGCCTGAGGAAGTATACCTTACTAACTTCTGGGGAGATACTTCCGCATGGCAGATTGACGGTCCCACATATCCAGAAAAAACTGGTGAGCGTCAATACACAAATCGCTGGGTCAGATTCAAAAGTGAGGATGTTGGGCGATTTTATCAAGACTTCCTAAAAGACGATGTTAAGAAGGAACTTGATTTATTGAATGGACGCTGGGAGCCAAAGAGAAAATATATTAATGATTCACATATTATGCCCTCTATGGTTCAGCTAAGATCATTGCTATTAAACGAAACTCCAGAACAGCTTGCGCAAATTGCCACTCCAGATAAATTTGGCGGTCCCGCATCTGGCGTTATTGCAAGTTGCATATCAGTTTTGCGCACAAGCCATCCGACACGTTATATCAGGCTTATACCTCAAGGCGAACCAACGCCTTTTGTGGCGGGATTAGAACGAGAAGTCCCGGGTCCAAGCCAATATCTTACGCAGGCAATTTTATCCAGCATTCAAGAGCAAAAGGATAACCCAAAAATCATCTTTCCGCTTGTGACATGGTGGGGATGGAGAACGCCATCAGATTTTTATCGTTGGGTTTTTGGACAAGTTATGCCTATTAAGAGTGGCGATCCAGTCAAAGTTAAGAATATACCAATAAACTGGAATACGCTTGTAGTCGCCTATGAATTACCATGAAGCAAAAAATTTCCAATTCTATTGAAATAAGCTATACTATCATTTATGTTATTTCTTGCATAGACATAATTGGAAATCCAAGCATAAAGTTTTCGGTCCGAGGAAATCCAAACACCAAGTCACAAAGGCGCGAAGACACGAAATTGGTTAAAGGTTAAAAAGTTGAAGGTTAAAGGTTAAGAAACGTCTGTTTGAATTAATCCGATCCTAACTTTTAACCTTCAACTTTTAACTTTCAACTCTTTGTGACTTGGTGTCTTTGTGTTTTTTCCTAAAAAATAAGGAGTCTTTGATGAAATTATTAGAAGAAAGTAAATGCGCTCCGCAACTCAGATGCTCATTACGGCAAAAATTGCCTGAGATCGTTGAGGCGATATATAATAGTTACGACCAGACACCATCTACACGAAATATAGGTGAAAGTCCCTTACCTAGCAAACAGTCTATAATAGACATTCTTGAGCTTATACGTGAAATACTTTTTCCGGGTTATTATGGCGCTGCCGGATTATGCTGGGAAAACATCCGTTACTTTATCGGAAGCAAGCTAGATCAGCTATTCGTAAGTCTAAGTTCCGAAATATCAAAAAGCTTTAGGCATGAATGTAAAGAAGCAGGTCATGTCTGTGTAGATTGCATTGACAGGGCAAGCCATCATTGCGTAGAATTTCTGGACAAAATTCCCAATATAAGACAAATGCTTTTAGACGATGTTCAAGCCGCTTATGACGGTGATCCTGCGGCAAAAAGCCTTGACGAGATCATTTTCAGCTATCCGGGCATGATGGCGATAACGACTTATAGGATTGCACATGCACTCTATTCTCAGGGTGTTCCACTAATACCACGCATTATGACTGAATATGCGCATGGTGTAACAGGTGTTGATATACATCCCGGAGCCAGTATAGGCAGAAGTTTTTTCATTGATCACGGCACAGGCGTTGTTATTGGAGAAACATGTGAGATCGGAAATCATGTTAAGCTATATCAAGGAGTAACTCTCGGCGCACTAAGCTTCCCAAAGGATGACTCAGGCGCAATTATAAGGGGAAGAAAACGACATCCGACTATTGAGGATGACGTCACGATATACGCCGCCGCAACGATACTGGGCGGGGATACTGTTATAGGCAAAGGTTCAACAATAGGGGGAAATGTGTGGCTTATTCACTCAGTTCCGCCGGGAACAAAGGTAACTTTAGAAGCCCCACAACTTAGGTTCAAAATGAACGGAACTCCTTTAGAAAAATAGAATCTAGTGGCATTTATCTGAATTGTGGAATAATTGGTCTAGCTTTATTGTTTGTAATCATTGAAAAATATGTTTTATCGTGGGGCGAAGCATTTTCACAATAGCATAAATTGGCTATAAATCTCAATCTGCTGAAAATGCTTCGCCCCTACACCTTTGTCATTTTCTAGCAAAAGGAGACTAAAATGAATGGGAGATACAAATATTACATAATAGCAATTGCTGTTTTAGTTTTTCCAGTGGTTTTTATGAATGGTTGTGGTGGCAGCAGTAGCACTGACGGAAGTTCCAATACGGTTACTCCAGTCGAAACAAATACTGTTACTATAAGCGGATCTTCTTTTGTGCCTGTTTCCATTAAAGTCAGTCCAGGAACAACGGTAACTTGGATTAATCAGGATTCAACTGCACATACGGTTGTGTCAGACACAAACCTCTTCAAATCCGGAAATCTGGATAAAGGTCAATCATTTAAGTTCAAGTTTGATACAAAGGGAACCTTTAGCTATAAATGCAGTATACATCTAACTATGCAGGGAACAGTGTTTGTGCAGGAGCCAGTATCCACATCTCCATATTAATCTATAATTTTGGGCAGTAAAAAATGAAGCGGCTAAAATGGCAAATATTTCTTGGATTGTCTCTGGTAATCCTTGCGGGTATACTGCATCTGATACATTATTTTATCTTCAGAGATGCGAGGCAGTTGCTCTTTTATATGGTAGACGACATTGCTTTTATACCCATTCAAGTTCTGCTTGTTACCCTTATAATCAACGGATTTCTTAATATTCGAGAAAAACGTGCAAAAATGCAGAAACTGAATATGGTTATCGGCACTTTTTTCAGTGTTGTTGGCACAAGACTTTTGGCTTCTTTATCAACATTTAACCCTAATATCAGTGATCTGGCAAAATTGCTTATTATTACTGGCAAATGGGATGATGAGAAGTTTTCACAAGTCAGCAAGCAACTCAAAACGTATGAATATGTTATAGAAAAACAAAATGGCGATCTTCAGGAACTGAAAGCTTTTCTAGTGGGAGAGAGAAATTTTCTTTTAGGTTTATTGGCGAATCCAAACTTGCTTGAGCATAATAGATTCACTGATTTGCTTTGGGCAGTATTTCACCTGATGGAAGAACTCGCTTTCCAGAACGATATTACTCAAATATCGGATGAGGATCAGAATCACATTCTCGTTGATATAAAAAGGGCATATACATTGCTTATTTACGAATGGCTGGAATATATGAAGCATTTAAAGGATAGCTATCCTTATCTTTTTGCGCTCGCCATGAAGACAAACTCATTTAGGATTTATGATTAAATAACTTTCCCATCTAAATAGACGAAAAGTATTATCATTTTATTATTCTCACCCAAATAAATAATAGACAACCATTAACTTCTCATATATAATATCGAAAGATATTGCAATAACTTTAGGAAATAGAACGCGGATCAAGCGGATTTATTATTATTTTCATAATCCGCGAAAATCCGTCTAATCCGCGTCAATCTGCGTGCTATTTTTTAGCGATTACATTCATTAGATTCAATGGGAGCGGGTTTTATGGCTTTGCTAAAAGTTCAGATTAGGGAATTTGATAAATCTCGTATAACACCGGCAAGAGTGCAGATTTGGGATGAAAAAAACAAATATTATTATCCTGATAGTTGTATTTCTTACGAAAAAGATAACCATTTTATAACAAACGGAAACTTTGAGTATCAGATGCCAACTGGAAGATTTTTTATCCGCATAGAAAAAGGCAAAGAATACGTTCCTGTTGAGAGTGAATTATTTATAAAAAAGAGACTGGAGCATCACGTTGATTGTGAGTTGCAACGCTGGATCAACATGGCTGAATTGGGTTGGTATTCTGGCGATCTGCATATTCACCGCACTATAAGCGAGATGGAAAACCTAATCTTGGCGGAGGACTTAAACATTGCGCCAAATATCACCGTCTGGAATAACTGGAAATATTCAAATGACGATGTAAAGCTTGTCCCCAAAGACAGGATTGTTCGTATTGACAAAACCCATTTTTTCAGCATCCTCACACAAGAAGATGAACGTCAGGGCGGAGCGGTTCTTCTGCTAAACCTAGATTCTCCAATAGAACTTGGACTTACTTCTAATTGGCATCCTGCTGGATTTGAATATTGTCGGATTGCCCATGAGAACGGATTCTTAGTTGATCAAGAAAAACCGTTTTGGTGGGAAACGCCTGTTAATGTTGCTTTGGGTGTAATTGACACAATCGGAATTATCAATAATCATATACAACGACAGGGCATTATGGATAACGAGGCTTGGGGAAAGCCTAGAAATCGGGATCAATACCCGGATTATAATGGCTTTGTCAATAACATCCTCGATCTTTACTATCATTACTTGAATCTTGGTCTGAGGATACCAATATCCGCTGGTTCTGCATCTGGAGTCTTGAATAATCCAGTAGGCTTCAATCGTCTATATGTTCATATTGAGGAAGATTTAAACTATAAAAACTGGTTTCTCGGTATGAAAGCAGGACGATCATTCGCAACTAATGGACCTATGCTTTTCTTTTCCATAGACGAACACGAGTCGGGTGATTTTATCTCATCGCCGAATGGTGAAGCATTACATAGCAAAATATCCATAGAGACGGAATCGGTGAATCCATTAGATAATGTCCAGATAATCTATAATAATGAAATAATAAAAGAGTTCAGCGCAAACGGATTAAATAAGTTTTCGCAAGAATTTGATGCTATATTTAATGAGAGTGGATGGATAATCGCAAGGGTATTTGAGAAATTGGATAAAACGGTGAGATTTGCCCACACAAGCCCGATATATATTCAGGTAGGACAACCAATGTCGCCTCGTAAAGACTCAGCCTTGTTCTATGCAAATTGGTGTAAAGAGCTTTTGGCTATATCTAAGGCAGACAAAGACAGATATATAACTAATGTTCATAGAGAAGAAGTAGAATCGCTTTATCGCCATGCCATAGCTTTCTACGAAAACCTCATTCGCTAACTCATCTTGATACAAAAGTAGGATGGGCATTGCCCATCTTATTTAACCAATCTTAATGATGCAAAACCATAAGCCTTTATATTTTGCTTTATTTTATCATCTTTTATATCTAGCTTTTCCTGATCACGTTCCAGCAAATCAGTTTGAATCGCCTGCTTATACCATTTCTTAATTGAGATACTACATTATAATGTCATTCTGAATGAAGTGAAGAATATTCTTTTGGCTACATTATTGAGATTCTTTGCTATGCTCAGAATGACCCATTTGAATTAAGAAATGGTATAATCTGAGTTGTATTCATCAAAAAACATATCTGCATCAATGCAAGGGCTTCACACATTGGAATATTCCTCCTGAAAACTTCCTAAAGCTGATAATCCTTGAAATAAGACTATATCTCATATATAATTGATTGTTGATAAAATAGTCCAAGAATTAACCAGCATTCCAAAAGGGGTGATATATCATTAAAAATCTTTCAACTAAATATTGGATATTTCTTTGCATCTATATAGTGATAATATTTTCTTTATCGTCAATTCCGCCAAAATCAATTCCAGACATAGGAACGGAATTACCGATTGATAAAGTGGTTCATTTTATAGAATATGGTATTTTCGGCTTTCTCCTATTTAAATCGCTTCATAGCTTAAATAGATTGAGAATTTGGCAAATTATTATAATAGCCATATTCAGTGGCATAATTCTAGGGGCTTTAGATGAATCTTACCAAAGTCTAACCAAGAGAAACCCAAGTATATATGATTGGCTTGCTGATGTTATTGGTGTCGTTATATGTATGACTCTTATTATACTATATATGAGAGTCGCTGTGAAAGAGAAAACTAAGGAACAGTGACCAAGCATAAACTTCTCGTCCTTTAACTTTTAACCCTTAACCCATAACGCTCTTTACAAAGATAAAAAAAATGATTATACTGATTGTAATTTATTAGTTTTATGAAATTTCACCTTAATTTTGCCAATAAGGAGAGAAAGATGTCAGGAACAAACAAAAAGCTTTTCGGTGGCGGTTTCCATCACGTTTTCTTGAGAGTTAGCGATATAGAAAAATCCATTAAATTCTATACTGAAGTGCTTGGATTCGTTGAAAAAACATCATGGGGTTCAGGCGCAGGAAAGATGATTTTGCTGGATACTGGCGACGGAAACTACTTTGAGCTAGGACAGGGAAGCCTTACTGAAGGCGGTTCTTATCAGCACGTTGCTATTAGAACAGATAATTGCGATAAAGCCCTTGAAGCCGCCAGAGCCGCAGGAGCGCCGATCACTATGGAGCCAAGAGATGTGGACTTGCCTTCTAACCCGCCAATTAAAGTTCGCATTGCATTCTTCAAGGGACCTGATGGCGAAGTGATAGAGCTATTCCAAAATGAGGCAACCTAGAGATAATAGTAAGAAATTTAGCCACAGAATAACACGGAATTTCACGGAAAAGAAGCAAAAGGATACATGATTCAAGATGCAGGATAATAAGACATCATCTTGTATCTTGCATCCTATATCTTGTATCTTTTCTTTTTCCGTGTTATTCCGTGTGTTTCCGTGGCTAAATTGAAAAAAGCAGGGGAAAAGCCATGTTTTCTAAATCCAGCCTAAAGCGATCATTGATAATTTCAATACTTTTACTCACATTATTAGCCAAATCCGAAGCACAAGAAACCAAAACCATAACTCCACCGCCAGAAAAAAATACCTTTAGAATCGCTATATTTGGCGATAGAACCGGCGGAGATGCAGAAGGATTAAAGCATCTTGAACGAGCAATATATGAGATCAATCAGCTTAAACCTGATTTTGTTATACACATTGGCGATATGATTCAGGGATACACACGAGATCAAAACGAGTGGCTAAGGGAAAAAGACGAATTCCTGTCATATATGAATAGATTGACCATGCCTTATTATCTAACTGCTGGAAACCACGATATTTTTAATCCTTTCAGGGACCCAAAAGACAAAACTTACGAAGAATTATATAAAAAGAATTTCTCACCGCTTAATTATTCGTTTAATTATAAAAACAGCCATTTTATCATTATGTATACAGACGAAGCAATGGCAAGCAAACCCGTAATATCTGAAAACCAGCTTGCTTGGCTAAAATCCGACCTTGAGAAAAACGACAAGACAAATGCCTTTATATTCATGCACAAGCCGATATGGAATTTTGAAAACAGCAATTGGGATAAATTCCATGATATTATTAAAGCGTTCCCTGTCCGTGCAGTTTTTGCAGGTCATTTTCATGCTTACAACAAGGGAATAAACAAAGATGGAATCCAGTATTACGATGTAGGTCCTCTAGGGGCAGAGGCGTATACTTTGGGCGGTCCGCTTACTGGATTTTTTTATCATTACAGCATACTCAGCGTTGACAATAACACCTTTGATATGGCTTTAGTAAAAATTGGAAATGTAGAATCTGATGATTACGTTCTCAGTGTTGATTACGAAAAGATTTGGAATATAACTCAATTATCGCTTGAGCAGACAAACGTTTCTGGCTGGCTTTGGCAACCTATTTCCAATACAGCAAAAGGCATTTTTGATATATCCGTATACAATCCATTAGACAAGGCAATTGGTGTGCAAGTGCAATTAGACCCCGGAAACCCTCTATGGTCAGTGAACGCTTCTATAGTATCGTTAAAAATTCCTGCAAAGTCTAAAGCTGAAACAAAGCTAACTCTTTCTTCACCAAAGGCTAGTCCTGATAAAATCTTCCCGCCAGAATTCAATATTGTATATGACTATGTGAATAGCAAAGGAGAGCATGTTCCTGTGATCATCAAACGCAGGGCATTGCTTAGAGATACACACCAAATATACTTATCCAATAAGACAGTCAAAATTGACGGCATAAAAGATGAGGTTTCTTGGGAAAAAACATTGCCGTTGTATAATCACACTTGGATATTCAGCGTTTATGAAAAACATGACAGCCCACCAAAAATATATCTTACTAGGGACAGTAAATATCTCTATTTCTTTGCGGAAGTCATGGACGATAAATATTCATACTACAAAGACAGTAAAAAAGATATAATGAGCGATGCAATAATATTTTCTACGCAGATTGGTGATAAGCGCCAAGATATAGTTATCTTTCCGTTCAATGAAGAAAAAGCCGCATTTATCGCCAAAGATAGCAAGCTGATCCAGCCTGAAATGTCGCCAATTCAGGGAGTTGATTATGTGACAAAGACAGACCAAAAGGCAGGATATTATTATTGCGAGGGCAAAATCAGCCTTTCAACGCTTTTTGGCGAAACCAAGCTAACTGGAAAAAAGATTCCATTCAATGTCGGCGTGATAGATAATGACTTTGATGCTTTTACATATCTGCGCTCATGGGCGTTTGACCGTGATCCAAAACTCTGGGGGATATTGAATTTTTGAACACCAAAATAATTAAAAACCTCATAAGTAAGAAACGTTTTAAAATCCCCCTTAATCCCCCTTTAGTAAAGGGGGTAGGGGGATTTGAACCTTTGTTAAAGGGGGAAACCAAACTCTTCCCCTTGAAAAAGGAATACATATATTCCCCCTTTGAAAAAGGGGGGAAGGGGGGATTTAAAAAGTTTA
>ERZ1292640.4696-Hain-H43-02um-R1-4696-length-10323-cov-4_pt1 | contig 10323 bp, 9 predicted proteins | sample MGYA00564404_ERZ1292640 | MGnify/ENA primary metagenome ERZ1292640 (study PRJEB36523, sample SAMEA6512636) | groundwater metagenome | collected 2019-01-08 | study: AquaDiva: Metagenomics assemblies of 32 groundwater samples | reverse complement strand
GGTGTTCACGACGGGCGACGGCCCGCCGGCGGCCGCGCGGGTGGACGAGGCGCCCGGCGCCCCGAACGCCTGCGTCCTCTCGGTGGAGGGGACGCCGGCGGGGGCCTTCGTTCGGGTCGCGAATTTCTCCGGTGATGCCTGGCGCGGGAAGGCGTCGGCCCGGCGGGGGGCGTCGGAGGCGACGGCGTCGCTCGACATCCGGGCGGGCGAAATCGCCGCGGCGTCGCTTTCGCTTCCGGCCGGCCCCGGGGGAATCGTCGCCGAGATCCGATCCGATCCTCCCGACGGCTTTCCCGAGGACGACCGGCTCGCCATCGGAGGGGACGGGTCGAGCGCGGCCGTCGTCCTGCACGGAAACGTCCCGCCGGATCTGCGCGCCGCTCTCGAGGCGATTCCGGAGGCGAGAAAGCCTTTGCAGGTTTCGGCCGGGCCCGCGCCCGCCGGAAGCGGCGCGATATCGGTCTGGGCCTCCGCGGACCCGCCCGCGAACCCGACGGGGCCGTTTTTCTGGGTCCATCCACGGGAGGGGGGGCTCGGGGTGAAGCGCAAGGCTCCCGATGCGCCCGCCGGCCGGATCACCCGGCAGGACACGGAAGAGCCCGCGCTCCGCGGGATCGATCTTTCGGGCGCCGACGCGGGATTGGTGGCGCCGCTCGCGCTGCCTGCATCGTTCCATCCGATTGCCTGGGCGAACGATTCGCCGGTGCTCTCGTTCACGCCGGGGCCGCCGGCGGGGTATCTCGTCGCCTGCGATCTCGAACGCTCCCCCTGGACCGACCAGGCGACGTTCCCCGTCTTCGTCCGGCAGGCGCTCCAGTCGCTCCTTGCGCGCGCCCCCGATCGGGCAACGCTTGCGAGGGAACCGGCGGCCTTCGACCTGCGCGCCCCGCTCGCGCTCTACCGGGAGGCGGGGACCCGCGCCTCGCCAACGCCTGCCGGCTCCTCCCTCGCCTGTCCGCTGTTCGCCCTCTCCCTCGCGGCGTTCGCCTTCGCCTGGGCGCTCGAGGCGAGGGGGAGGTAGGGGCCTTGCATCCCGATCCCGAAATCGATATCCAGGAATCTGCATGACAACTTCCGCCCCCGTCCGTTCCCCCGCCCCGCAGGTCGACGCGGAAACCGCGCGCTTCCTCGAGGACGGCAAGGACTTCGTGGACGAGGCCCGGATCGAGACGCTTCTCGAATCGAAAAAAGGGGCCGGCGCCGCGGAAATCAGGGACATCCTCGCCAAGTCCCTCGCCCTCCAGCGCCTGGAGCCCGCGGAAACCGCGGCGCTGCTCGGGGCGAAGGATCCCGCGCTCTGGGAGGAGATTTTCGCCGCGGCCGGCGAGACGAAGATGCGCGTCTACGGCCCTCGGGTCGTGATCTTCGCGCCCCTCTACTGCAGCAACCACTGCGTGAATTCCTGCGCCTACTGCGGATTCCGACAGGAGAACGAAACCCAGCGCCGGCGCCGGCTCTCCCTCGACGAGGTCCGGCGCGAGACGGAGGCCCTCGTCTCGAAAGGCCACAAGCGGCTGATCCTCGTCTACGGCGAGCACCCCGACAGCGGCGCCGGCTACATCGCCGACACCATCCAGGCGATCTACGGGGTGAAGACGGATCGGGGCGAGATCCGGCGCGTCAACGTGAACGCTGCTCCGATGTCCGTCGCCGATTTCCGGCGCATCAAGGCGGCCAAGATCGGGACCTACCAGGTCTTCCAGGAGACCTACCACCACGAGACCTACGCCCGAGTCCACCCGCGGGGGCCGAAGTCGGACTACGCCTGGCGGCTCTACGCGCTCCACCGCGCCCAGGACGCCGGCATCGACGACGTCGCGGTTGGCGCCCTGTTCGGCCTCTACGACTGGCGCTTCGAGGTGATGGGGCTGCTCGCCCACGCGATCGATCTGGAGAAGCGCTTCAACGGCGTCGGGCCCCACACGATTTCATTCCCGCGGCTGCTGCCCGCCGAGGGCTCCGCCTTGAGCACGGAGAGTTCCTGGCGCGTCTCCGACGAGGATTTCCTGCGGCTCGTCGCGGTCCTGCGGCTCTCGGTTCCCTACACGGGCCTCGTCGTGACCGCCCGCGAGACGCCCGGGATCCGGCGCCGGGCCCTCGAGATCGGGGTCACGCAGACGGACGCCTCCACGCGCATCGGCCTCGGCGCCTACAGCGAATCCTCCGGCCGCCAGCAGATGGAACGCCAGCAGTTCATGCTTGGCGACACGCGCGAGCTCGACGAGGTCGCGCTCGAACTTTCCGGGATGGGGCTTCTCACCTCGTTTTGCACCGCGGACTACCGCTGCGGCCGGACGGGGAGCGTCTTCATGGGGATCGCGAAGAAGGGCAAGATCCAGCATCTCTGCATCCCGAATGCGATCCTCACGTTCCGGGAATACCTCCTCGACTACGCCTCGCCGAAAACCCGCGAGGCGGGGCTGGCCCTCATCGAGCGCAGGATGGCCGACGTCCCCGAGGGAATGCGGGAGGCCGTGCGGACGCGGATGGCGGAAATCGACGCAGGTCGGCGGGACCTATTTTTCTGATGCGACTTGTCCTTGCGCTGGCCGGCCTGGTCCTGATGGCCGCCGATCCCGCGCCATCTCCCGTTCCGGCGGAGGGCCCGGCCAATCCCGACCGGAACAAGGCCCTCGAAGCCGAGTGGGCGAAGATCATCCCCCCGGAGATCTCCGCGCGCGTCTTCCGCCTCGCGGAGCGGCTCGCCTCGGGGAGGGAGGTCGACGAGGAGGCGGCCGCCGCGGAAACCGCCTCCCTGAAGGACGCGCGCGCCCGCCCGATCCTGCGCCGGCTCCTCGGATCGCCGAATCCGTTGGTCGTCCGGTTCGCGCTCCAGGGGCTGGGGCTTTTGCGCGACCCCGCCGACGCGGAGACCATCGCGCCCTTCCTTGCGGCTACCTCCCCCGACACCCGCATCGTCGCGGTGCGCGCCCTCGCGCTTTCCGCCGGGGCCGCGGCGGCGCCGAAGAGCCGGGCGCTTTTGCGCGATTCGAGCGACAAGGTCCGGTTCGAGGCCGTCCAGCGCCTTGCCGTGTTCCCGGATCGCGAGGGCCTGCAGGACGCCCTGGGCGATCGTGCGGAATCCATCCGCGCGCTTTCGGCCTCCGCGCTTGTTGCAGTCGGGGATCGCCGGGCGGCGGCGTTCGCGGCCGCGGACCCGTCGCCCTCCGTCCGGCGCTCGCTGGCGGGATCGCTCGCGCGTTCTCGCGCCGTCTGGGCGATTCCGATCCTCATCCCGTTCCTCGAGGACGCCGACGCCGGCGTCCGGCTCCAGGGTGCCTCCGCCCTCTTCGAGTGCGCGCGGATGGACTTAGGCTTCCAGGTGGATCTCGCGGCGCGCGGGCGGGCCGAATTGCGGGCGCGGTGGGAGGCGTGGTGGAAGAAAACGGGCGAGAAGATTCCCGAGCCGGCCCGGTCGCCCGCCGATCCGGCGTCGCCTGCCGAACACGTCCTGCTCACCCGCGCGGGCGAGACCCTCGCCCCCGATCGCTTCCGCCTGGCCACGGGCGAAACCGTCCGCCTCGTCGGACTCGTCGCGCCCCCGGCCGGCTCCCCCGAGGCGGCCGCAGGGATGGAGGCGCTGCGGACGATCCTCGCGGAAAAGACCCTCCTCCTCGCCGCGCGCCCGGCCGGCTCCGGGTTGGAGGGCTGGTGCTGGGCGGAATCGAAGATCGTCCAGGAGGAGGTCCTCCGGGCGGGCGGCGCGAAGCGAAGCGAGCCGGAAATCCCGGCGGCGCTGGCGGCGCGGTGCAAGGCGGCCGAGGACGAGGCCCGCGCGGCGAAGCGCGGCGTCTGGAAGTAGGGGCGGTTCGCGAGCCGCCCCGCCCCTCCCGGCGGAGTCATCGCGGCCCGAGGCGGCGGAAGATCTCGAGGATCGATTTCGACTGGTTGAGCGCGTAGAAGTGGATCCCGGGGACGCCCCGCTCGAGCAGTTCCTGCGCCATTCCTGCGACCCACTCGACGCCCACGGCCTTCACGGCCGCGTCGTCTCCGGCGCTACGCTCGATCCTCGCGGCGAGGGCCTCCGGGATCGAGATCCCGCCGAGGGCGCAGAAGCGCTTGAGGCCGTCGGCGGAGAGGGGGGGGAGCAGCCCGGGGACGATGGGAACCCGGATGCCGGCCTTCCGGCAGCGCTCGGAAAAATCGAAGAAGAAGCGGTTGTCGTAGAAGATCTGCGAGATGACGATGTCCCCGCCGGCGTCGACCTTGCGCTTCAGGTGGCCGATGTCGATGTCGAGATTCCGGTTCTCGAGATGGCCCTCCGGATAGCCCGCCACCGCGATCCCGAAGCCGCCGCGCGATCGGATGAACCGGGCGAGCTCGTCCGCGTGTGCGAACCCGCCGGGAACGGGGACGAACGAGCCCCAGCCGCCGGGGGGGTCGCCGCGCAGCGCCAGGATGTTCTCGATCCCCAGGCCGGCCGCCTCGTCGAGGATGGCCGAAATCCCCTCGCGGGTCTCGCCGACGCAGGAGAGGTGCGCCATCGCCTCGAGGCCGGTCCGCCGCCTGATTTCGGACGCGAGCACGAGGGACTTTCCGCGCGTGGTCCCGCCCGCTCCCCATGTTATGGAGCAGAATGCGGGTCCCAGGGTATTCAGCGCCGCGACCGTTTCGTAGAGCTTTGGCATGCCGGCCTCGGTCTTCGGGGGGAAGAACTCGAAGGAGAAGACGGGCCGGCGTTGGTCGTAGACGGAGGCGACGCGCATCCTTGCAACTCTATCGCGGAAGGCCGAAACTCAGGACCCCCATGCCGCTCCATCCTTCGAAGCGCCTCGAAGCGATTCCGAATCCCGAGACGCGCCGGGACTACGAGATCTCCCTCGAATGCCCCGAGTTCACCTGCCTCTGCCCTCGCACCGGCCAGCCCGACTTCGCGACGATCCGGATCCGCTGCGTTCCGGGCAAGCGCTGCGTGGAGCTGAAGTCCCTCAAGGCCTATCTCTGGTCGTTTCGGAACGAAGGCCACTTCCACGAGGCGGTCGCCAATCGGATCCTCGACGACCTCGTGCGATCTCTCCGGCCCCGCCGCCTCGAGGTCGAATGCGACTTCCGCGTCCGCGGCGGGATCCACGCGATCGTCACCGCCCGCCACGAAAGCCGCGCAAGGCTTCGGGGGCGGTAGGGAACCCATGGGGGCGGAATCCGCGTCGGCGAATCCGGCGGGCGGCGAATCCGTTCCCGCGGGCCCGGCCTCGCCCGTCCCCTCGCTTTCCGTCGCGATCCCGGCGCGCAACGAGGAGGAGACCCTGCCCGAGACCTTCCGGCTCCTTCGCGAGGGCCTGAAGGTCCCCGATGCGGAGATCATCGTCGTGGACGATCACTCGACGGACGGGACGTCGCGCGTCATCGAGGAGGCCGCGCGCCTGGATCCCCGGGTCCGCGTCGTCTCGAACCTGCGCCCGCCCGGATTCGCCAACGCCGTCCTCTCCGGCTTCGCCGCCGCCCGCGGCCGCTACGTCGTCCCCCTCATGGCCGACCTCTCGGACGATCTGGCCACGATTCCGAAGATGATGAAGAAGCTCGACGAGGGCTTCGACGTCGTCTGCGGCTCGCGCTACATGCCGGAAGGCATTCGCGAGGGCGGCCGGCCCGTCCAGGGCTTCTTCTCCCGGTTCGTCGGCTGGAGCCTCCGGCGCTTCGCCGCTCTTCCCACCCACGACGCCTCCAACGCCTTCAAGATGTACCGCCGCGAGGTCCTGCGCGATCTCCGCATCCGGGGCGATTCCTTCGCCGTCTCCCTCGAAATCGTCGTGAAGGCCCACGTCCGCGGCTACAAGATCACCGAAGTCCCGACGACCTGGCATACCCGCGACAAGGGCCAATCGAAATTCCGGATCTTCAAGGTCTACCGGAATTACCTGCGCTGGTGGCTTTGGGCGCTCGTCCTGCGGAACTGGAAGGTGTGAGGATCAGGCCCGGCGGTCTCGGTCCCTTCGGCTCTGAAGCACCCTGAAGTCGATCGTTTCAGAGTAGAGATCAGGGCCGCATCCTATGGGGTATAGTTCTCGGGAAGGCAATGCGCATCCTCGTCGCCGGGGCCGGCGGAATCGTCGGGTCCCACATCGCGGAGCACTTCGCGAAGCGCGGCGACCAGGTGATCGCGCTCGAACTTGAGCGCGCGCCTCCCGCGCTTCTGCCGGTTGCGGCCGCCTGGGCGGGCTTCGATTTGATTTCGAAGATGCCCCCGGTGACGTCCCGGAAGGTGCCGGCCTTCACGCCCGGCGTCATCCGGGAGGCGGCCGGGCCCGGTCTCGACGCCGCCATCTTCGCCCTCACCCCGCCGGGCGCCGAGGGGACGGCCGCCGACTTCGTCGGCTACTTCTCGAACGCCACGGCGGTCCTCGAAGCCTGCGCGTCGCTCGTCCATCCGCCCGCCTACGTCCACTGCTCCAGCCTTCGGGTTTATGGAGGGAGCATCGCGAAGGTGCCCGTGGTCGAGGACGCCGATCGCTACCGTTTCGCGATCGTCACGGCCGTTCCCGAAATCATGCCCATCGATCAGGCGCCCCAGACTCCCGCGGGCGCCGTGGTCGCCGCCGCGGATCTGCTCGCCCAGTCCTACGGCCACTTCCGCCGCCTCCGGCTCGCCGTGTTGCGCCTCGGGGCCGTCGCGGGAGCCCGCGCCCCCGGACCTTCCGGGGTCAACTGGATCGGAAGGATGGCCGGGGCCGCGATCCTCGGGACGCCCGTCGAGCTGCCGGGCAACCGCAAGATCGTTCGGGACCTCGTGGACGCGGACGACGTCGCCCTCGCGGTCCGGGCCTTCCTCGACGCGCCCTCGACCCAGCCTCTCGTGCTGAACGTCGGCGGCGGGGTCGACCACGCGGTCTCCTACGGGGACGTCCTGGATGCTTTCGAGAAGCGGACGGGAAAGCCGGTGCCGGTGACCTTCCAGCCTCCGCCCGCGCATCTCCGGAGGATCATCGTTACCGACATCGATCGGATCCGCGAGCGGCTCCATTGGAAGCCCCGGATCCCCGTCGCCGCGGTTCTCGAGCGGACGGCCGCGTGGTTCGAGGAGAACCGCTCGCTCTTCGCCTGATTCACCCGCCGATCCGGATGGCGAGCGCCGTCAGGTCGTCCTCCACGCTCACCCCCGCCCGGAATCGGGTGACCGTCTGTTCGATGGCCTTCACGATCCGTTCCGGCGTCTCGGTGCCGTGGCGCCGGACGACGTCGAGGAAGCGCTCCATCCCGAATTCCTCGCCCTTCGGGTCGCGGGATTCGGGGATGCCGTCGGTGTATTGGAGGAGGAGGTCGCCGGGCTTGAGGCGCAGATCGAATTCCTCGAGGGTCTTGTCGAAGAGGGGGCCGCGATCCATCCCGATGGCCATGCCGCCGGTCTTCAGGACGTGCAGCGGCTTCGTGCGGGCCGGATTGAAGAGGATGAGCGGGTTGTGGCCCGCCCGCGCGAACCGCAGCGACATCCGATCGAGGTTCAGGATCCCGAAGAAGGCGGTCAGGAAGGCGGAGAGGCCGAGGTCGGGGAAGAGTTCGGCATTCGCGACCCGGAGGGCCTCGCCGGCCGACTCCTCCGTGCGGCCGGCGACCTGGAGGACCTTTTTCGCCATCGCCATGACGAGGGCGGCCTCCATCCCGTGGCCCGAGGCGTCGCCGACGAGGATCCCGATCTCGCGTCCGCCCCGCGGCATGAAATCGTAGAAGTCCCCGCTGACCTGGGCGCAGGGCACGTAGAGGACGCCGAAGGAAACGCCCGGGAGGGTCGGCAGCTTCGGGAGCATCCGATTCTGGACCTGCCGGGCCTTTTTCAGGCTCTGCTCGAAGTGGGTTTCCGTCTGGGTGGAGGCGGCCTGGGCCTCGACGGTCGTTCGCAGGTCCTCGATCCAGGCGTCGTATTTCGGGACGAGGCGGCCCCCCTTGGGCGGCGAAGGCGGCGGGAGGGTCTCGGGCCCGCCGATCTGCCGGGAGTGCTCGACGCCCTGTTGGTAGGCGATGCATTCCGCGGCGAGGTGGCCTGCGACCTCGTCCACGAGGCCGTCGGCGGAGGCGCCTGGCAGCCAGCGGATGCGGGTGACGACGCGGCGACAGAAGGGGCAGATCCAGCGGTGCTCCAGGTCCCGGCATTGCCACAAGGGATCCGTGGAGAGGCTTTTCAGGGCCGGCCCCCGGATGGTTTCCAGGCGGCGGGAGACCTGGGCCTGGATTTCGAGGAAGGCTTGAGAGCGTTCCACTCCGCCGGAGGACCAGAAGGTCTCGCAGGCGCGCAGGTGCGTCTCCAGCCGCGCCACGGTTTCCTTTTCGGAGGCGCCCTGCAGTTCCACGTCGGTCTTCTTCGCGCAGAAGGGGCAGAACCACCGGCCCTGCGTGTCGCGAATCCGCCAGGAGGGCTTTTCGAGCAGGAGATTCTCGAGCAGGAGGTTGCGCAGGCGCGCGAAGGCGTTCGGGTCTTGCGATGGGCTCCGGGCGGCCGGGGTCGGGGTCGGGTGGAAGTGCCTGGGAAACCGCCGCGTCAGGTGCCGATGGGTGCGCACGCTGGGGTCAGTCTATCCCCTTCGGGACCGGGGCGGTCCGCCTTGCTTCCATAGGGGGTCGATACGTACCATAGCGGGTTCCATGGGAATGGAGACAGAGGTCAAGCTGGCCGTGGGGGATATTGGGGCCGTCCGGCGGACGCTCCGCCGGCTGGGCGCCCTAAGAATCCGCGCAGGCGCGGAGTCGAACGTCCTGTTCGACACCCCGGACGGCCGGCTGAACCGCGCGAAAAGCGCGCTTCGCCTCCGCGACGCGGGCGCAGGATTTCTGACGTTCAAGGGGTGTCCGCTTCCGGGCGCGTACAAGCGGCGCGAGGAGATCGAGATCGGCGTCTCCGACGTCCGCCGGACCGCCCAACTATTGCGCCGGATCGGTTTGAAGCCTTCCTTCTCCTACCGCAAGCGCCGGGAGGAATGGGCGCTTGGCGTCTGTCACGTCTGCCTGGACACCGTCCCCGGCCTCGGCCGGTTCGTCGAGGTCGAGGGGCCGTCGGGCCGCTCGATCGAACGGGCGCTGGGAAGGCTCGGACTCGAAGCCGCGGATCGGATCCCGCACACCTACGTAGACCTGCTCACCCGCCGCCGCGCGGGCCGGCGCTCGTGAGGAGGGAAGCGCCATGGTCCCGACCTCGAACCCCCTGGAGGCGAGCGTCCTCATCCTCAACAAGTTCTTCTACGCCCTGCACGTGATCCCGGCGCGACGCGCCTTCATCCTGCTGACCAAGGGGATTGCCGAAATCATCGACGAGGAGGCCGGCCAGTTCGTCTCCTACGACCTCGGGCGGTGGGTCGAGTCCGCCGACGGAAACGGAAACGGCAACGGCAACGACGACTGGGTCCGAACGATCAGCCGCCGGATCCGCGTCCCGAGGATCCTGCGCCTGCTCGGCTACGGCGACATGCCCCGGCGCGACGTCCAGTTCAGCCGCCGCAACCTCTACACCCGGGACGGCTACCGCTGCCAGTACTGCAACCGCCGCCTCCCGCCCGCCGAACTCTCGCTCGATCACGTCGTGCCCCGCGCCTACGGCGGCCGGAGCACCTGGGAGAACATGGTCGCCGCCTGCGGCCCCTGCCAGCGCAAGAAGGGCGGCCGCACGCCTTCCGAGGTCGGGATGAGGCTTCTTGCGAAGCCGGTCCGTCCGAAGACGAACCCGACGATCGTCGTGAAGATGCGCACGCCCAAATACGCCATCTGGCGGACGTTCATGAAGGACGTGGACCTCTCCGCGGACGGGGACGGGGGTGAGGGATGAAGAAAGACAACGTTCCGCCGAGAAAAATCGTTCGGCTTGAAAGGCACGGAGAAGATTTCGCCGTCGTTATCGATCCTTCCCTCCTCGAATGCTTGCAGATCAACGAGACGACCCCCTTGTCCATCCACGTGCGAGATCGGATTCTTGTCGCGGAGCCGATTCGAGGGAGCGCTCAAGGGAAATCTTGCGCGAATCGAGCTCCTTGAGCGCGCAGACAGATTCTTGCCGCGGTCCATCCGCCCGTTGCCTCTGCGGGCGGGCGTCACCGTGCGTATTGTGCCGGGCGATGTTTCGGCCCCTTGCTTTCCTCTACGGCGCCGGGGCGGCGGTGCGGGCGGCGCTGTATCGGGCGGGGGTGTTCCGCGTGCATCGCGCGGCTCGGCCCGTGGTGAGCGTAGGCAACCTTTCGAGCGGCGGGACGGGAAAGACGCCGATGGTCGAGTGGCTGGCGCGGAGGCTTTCGGAGGCGGGCCGCAAGCCCGCGATCCTCTCGCGAGGCTACCGGGGCAGGGTCCAGCCGGACGGGACGCTCGCGAACGACGAATACCTGGTTCTGAAATCGAATCTCCCGGACG
>ERZ1292640.4694-Hain-H43-02um-R1-4694-length-10326-cov-5_pt1 | contig 10326 bp, 9 predicted proteins | sample MGYA00564404_ERZ1292640 | MGnify/ENA primary metagenome ERZ1292640 (study PRJEB36523, sample SAMEA6512636) | groundwater metagenome | collected 2019-01-08 | study: AquaDiva: Metagenomics assemblies of 32 groundwater samples | reverse complement strand
CTGAACCTGCACAAGACGTTCTGCATCCCGCACGGCGGCGGCGGACCCGGAATGGGGCCGATCTGCGTCGCACAGCACCTGGCGCCGTTCCTGCCGGACCACCCCGTAGTGCGCCTCGGCGTCGGCCGGCGCAGCTGCGGGACGGTGAGCGCTGCGCCGTGGGGGAGCCCGAGCATCCTGCCCATCTCCTGGGCGTACATCCGGATGATGGGCCGGGACGGCCTGACCGAGGCGACGAAGATGGCGATCTTGAGCGCCAACTACGTCGCTAGGCGGCTGCACGGGCACATCGAGCTGCTCTACTCCGGCACGACCGGGCTGGTGGGGCACGAGTGCATCCTCGACACGCGGCCGTTCAAGCAGAGCGCCGGGATCGAAGTCATCGACATCGCCAAGCGGCTGATCGACTACGGGTTCCACCCGCCGACGGTGAGCTTTCCGGTGCCGGGCACGCTGATGGTGGAGCCGACGGAGAGCGAGTCGAAGGAGGAGTTGGACCGGTTCTGCGACGCGCTCATCGCGATCCGCCGCGAGATCCTCGAGATCGAGCGGGGCGAGGCGGACAGGGAGGACAACCTCCTCAAGAACGCGCCGCACTGCCTGGGAGACCTGCTCGCCGACGAGTGGAAGCACCCGTACGCACGCGAGCGGGCGGCCTATCCTCACCCTAGCACACGCGAGCACAAGATCTGGCCGCCGGTGGGCCGCATCGACGACGCGTGGGGGGACCGGAACCTGGTCTGCACCTGCCCGCCCGTTGAGGCGTACGCCACGGCCAGCGACTGACGCCTGCTGTTATCCAGTGACGCAGAAGGGGCGGCCGAGTGGCGGCCCCTTCGTGCGCTCAGCCCACGGCGGCTACGGCACCAGGCGCAAGCGTTCGCAGTGCGCGGGCCGCACCACGCCGAAGTGGCGCCGGTCGGTCGTGAGGATCGTGGTGACGTCGAGCCGCTCGGCCATCGCGACAATCGAGGCGTCCACGAAGCCGAGCCGGAGATCCGCGTACGCCGCCATGAGATCGGCGGCGCGGGCGTAGTCGGCCAGCTCCAGCTCCTCGAGCAGGAATTCGCCGTTCGCGATGTCGCGGACGAAGCGCTCTTCGAGGTGCGGGCCGAGGCGCGACCCGATCAAGTACGTAACTTCGGCGAGGATGGACACCGGGACCCGCACGGCCTCACCCTGCGCGGCCCACCAGTTGCGCACCCGGCCGTGCCAGACTTCGTCACGATCGACCAGCGCGAGCAGGGCGCCGGTGTCGGCGAGGGTCGTCAGTCGTGCGCGTCCTTCCAGAGGAACTCGTCCACTCGCTCCGACACGTTGTACGGAACACCGCCCGCACCCATGCCGGTGATGCTCGGCAGCCGCCCCCGCTGCGGCGCGCTGGTCGCGACGTACTGCGCCACGGCTTCCCGCACGCACTGCGCGAAGCTCTTCCCTTCCGCGCGCGCCTTCCGCTTGAGGCGCCGGAGCATGGGCTCGTCGAGGAACACCGTTGTCCGCTTCATGACATATATATTACATGGAAGGTATTACAGCGGCAAGAACCCAGAGGGCGGGAATCCCGAGCGCCGTTGCGCCTTGCCGCCCGGCCGGCGGCACGTCATCGTCCGAGCGCGGGTGCGGGCAGTCCCCCGCCCGACCGGAGGCTCCATGCCCACCATCACTTGGCACGGCCACGCCTGCTTCCTCATCGAGCACGAGGGGAAGCGCATCATCATCGACCCGTTCCTCACCGGCAACCCCAAGGCGGATCTCGACGCCACGCGCCTGCCGAAGCTCGACGCGATCCTGCTGACCCACGGCCACGGCGATCACCTCGGGGACGCGGTGCCGCTCGCCAAGCGCGACAAGGCCGTGGTCGTCGCCACTTACGAGCTGGCGCTGTTCTGCGGCGAGCAGGGCGCGCCCGTGGTGCACGCGATGCACATCGGCGGCGCGCACGAGTTCCCCTTCGGCACCGTGAAGCTGGTGCCCGCGATCCACGGCGGCATGGTCGAGGGCGATGAAGCCGGCCGCTTCACGACGCATCCCTGCGGCTGCGTCGTCACCATGGGCGGCACGCGCATCTATCACTGCGGCGACACCGCGCTCACCATGGACATGCAGCTGCTCGAAGGGCACGTGGACGTCATGCTGGTGCCGATCGGCGACAACTACACGATGGGGATCGAGGATGCGGTGCGCGCGGTGAGGTTCGTGATGCCAAAGGTCGCCATCCCGATGCACTACGGGACGTTCCCGGTGATCGAGGTCGATCCGGAGCGGTTCCGCAAGGCGGCCAGTGCTCACGCGCAGGTGGTGATCCTGCATCCGGGCGAGAGCTGGACCTCCTGACGGCGTGGAACACACCCGATGATCCTGGGCGCCTACAATCTCGCCTGCCTGCTCTCGCTCTCCGGCTTCGTGGCCGCCATCGCGGCCATCGTCCTGTCCTCGACCGGCGAGATCGAGCTGGCCCTGGTGTGCCTGATGCTCGCCGGCCTCGCGGACCTGTTCGATGGATTCGTGGCCCGGAGACTGAAACGCAGCGACTACGAGATGGAATTCGGGATTCAGCTCGACACGGTCGTTGACGTCGTGGCGTTCGTCGTCACGCCCTTCGTCATCGCCTTCAACGCTGGGCTGCGCTCGCTGCCGGCGGTGGTTCTGATGGCGGCGTTCGCGGTAGGCGGCGCGGTGCGGCTCGCTCACTTCAACACGTTGAGCGCCCAGGGCGCGGACCAATCCACGCACCACCGCGGGCTCCCCGTCACCTACACGGCCCTCATCTTCCCCGTCCTGTTCATCGTCCGGGATCTGGTCCCGATGGTCACCTTCAATACCCTGCTCGGCGCGGCGTTTCCGCTTATCGGCGCGCTGTTCGTGGTGGACCGCCCGATCAGGAAGCCGCGCGGCGTGTTCTACGCGCTGTTCCCGGTGCTCGGCGTGCTGCTGATCGCCTACTGGAGCTGGCGCTTCCTGGTCGCCTCGTAGCGGCCCCGCTCAGCGCCCGAGCAGGCGGTCGAGCCCCAGCAACAGGCTGGGAACCGCGAAGCAGGCGAAGCCGCTGACGTACAGGCGCCGCGCCCTGGCCCGGCTCGGCTGAGCGATCAGCCTCACCTGCAGGTACGCGACGTGGGCGAACAGCGCGGTGAGGCCGACGAGGAACAACAGCGGCCAGTCCCCGCCCCCCAGCGCGGGCGCTCCGCGAACCGCGAGCAGACCCGCCGCACAGCCGCCCGCGTAGCACGCGAGGCCGATGCCGGCCGCCCGGCGCGGCCCCAGAGCCCGGGAACAGGTCTCCACGCCGGCAGCGCCTTCGCCCGCCGCGTGAACGGCGTGCGCGTAGTCGTGACCCACGGCCGAGAGCCAGAAGAACAGTCCCAGCATCACCACACCGCGCCAACGGACGTCGCCCGCAACGAGGCCGACGCAGGCCGGTATCGTGAGGAATACGGCGTTCACCAGCACCGGCCTCACTACGACGGGGATCTGCTGGCCGAGGGCGTAGTAACCGGCGTAGTACAGCGCGAGGAGCCCAAGGGCGAGGCTCGCCCGGGGAACGCTCAGCAGCAGCGCCGCCGCGAACAGCACCGACGCCCCGGCCACCAGCGGCCGCATGGAGATCCTGCCGGCCGGAAGCGAGCGCTCGGGGCTGGCGATCCGGTCATGATCGAGCGAGCGCACGTCGTCGGCGATTCGAAGGACGACGAGCACCAGAAAGACGACCGCGACCGACCGCAGGAGTGCCGCGCCATCCCCGCCGGCCATCGCCCACGGGCCGGCGCACAGGCCGAGCGCGAGGCCCAGCGTGACACCGATCGGGGCGCGCTCGGCCGTGAAGACCCTAAGCGATCGTGCGATCTCTCGCGCGTTCACGGTCTTCATCCGTCCGTCGGTGCGGGCCGTCGGGGTGGTGGATCGTCTGGTCCGCGGCATCGAGGATCACCACCACTCCCTCGTCGCCATCCACGCTCACCTGCTCGCCCCCACGCATCCGCGCGGTGGCCCCCTCGACCCCGACCACCGCGGGCACGCCGAATTCGCGCGCCACGATCGCCCCGTGAGAGAGCATCCCGCCCCGCTCCAGCACCAGAGCGCCCGCGATCGCGAACAGCGCGGTCCACCCGGGGTCGGTGGAGCGCGCGACCAGGATCTCCCCTGGCTCGAGCTTGTCCCTGATGGGGTCCAGGATCACCCGCGCCGTTCCGCGCGCGCGGCCGCCGGACGCACCCACTCCCCGCAGCGTGTCGCCGCCCACGGTCGTGCCGGCGCGAGTCCGGTCCCTGACGTACGTTCCCTCCCGAAGCACGAAGCACTCCGGCGGCTCGCGCTCCTCGCACCGCGCCAGGGCCTCGCGGCGCAGCGCGATCAGGCCCGGCAGTGTCTCGGGTAGGAGGAACTTGCCGCTGCACAGGTCCCGCAGCTCCGAGGTGTGGAGGTAGAACACGTCCTCGGCCACAACCAGGTGTCCGAGCTGCGCCAGCTTCTCCCCCAGCGCGAGGGCGACTTTCCGGACCTCGCCGAACAGCAGGCTCTGCACCAGGCGACCCTGCTCGCGCAGGGCGATCGCCTGCCGCGCCCGTCTCAAGACCAGCCGAACGACCAGCCTGCGGCCCCAGGGCAGCGCGCGCAGCACGTCGCCCGCGGGGTCAGCGTCGGGTCTGACGCCCGGCGGATCCCGTCCCGCGGATCCCGGTGGCCGCACGGCTCGCCGATACTTCTCGACCAGCTCCCAGAACAGATCGGGCCGCTCCTCGAACGTCGGCGAGACGATCATGCACTCGTGGTAGCAGCGGCACCCGAACCGCTCCATGAACTCACCGTAGAGATCCTTCAGCGACTGAGGGAGCGCGTCCTGCAGCGCGGCGTAGCGGCCGCTGTCGAGCAGCTCCCGGAGGGCCGCTTCCGCGCCGATCGCCGCAGCCATCTGCGCGATGATCCCCACCGCCTCCGTGCTCCTCAGCGACCCCTGCCGCAGCAGTCGCGCGGACACGCTTTCGGCCCTGCCGCGGGGGTGCGGGACCCAGCGCTCCAGGAGCGCGTCGAGGAGCCCCGGGAACACGAGGACCGAGAAATCGGCGATGCACTGGTGGTACCAGTGACCGGCAACGAAGTCCTCGAACAGCGCGTCGAGCCTGCGCATCAGAGCGGGCGCGGCGAGCGACCGGTACGGCGATCGTCTCAGCGCCTTGCGATAGTCGAGGAACAGCCGCTCGAAACGGCCCAGGTAGTGCCGCCCGCGGCTCAGGTGGAAAGCCAGTCGCGACCAGAACGAGATCCAGGACAGCGGCCCCCTGACGCGCGAGCCGTCCCGGGCCGCGTCGTCGCCGGCGTCGAGCGGGACCGGCACGCCCTGGCCGATGTAGTGGTCCAGACCGCGCCGCAGCGCGCCGCCGACCCACGGCACGTACGTCTCCAGCAGCTCGTACCAGCTCTTGATGTTGTAGTAGACGCGGCCGCCCTGGACGCCGGTCAGCCGGTGGATCCAGCTGTGGCGCTTCGCCAGCGCCGGGTCCCGGATGCCGAGCATGCGGGCGAGGTTCTGCACGTACCGCGTGTAGAACTCGTCCACGATGGACCACGCGAACGGCGTCAGCGGTCGCGGGAAGTTCTCGGACATGTTCGTGCTGGTCCACACCACGGCATCGCGCGCCGTCACGGCCGTGATCGGGCGCGCCTGGAGCAGGAACATGTCCGCTCGATCCACGCACCATTCGATGTCCACGGGGCAGCCGAAGTGCCGCTCCACCAGGGCCGCGTCTTCCACGAGCTGCGCCAGAGCGCTCGCGAGGTCCGGCGCCAGGCCCGCGGGGATGACCGGACGGCGTCGGCTCACACGAATCCTCTCCGGCGTGGCGGCGCCCGACACCAGCGCCTCGCCCAGCCCCGCGACCCACTCCACCACGAAGTGGTCGGCCGATTCCGTGACCGGGTCGAGGGTGAAGAGGACGCCCGCGTACCGGGAGTGGATCTGCCGCTGCACGATGACGCCCATCTCAGTCGCGTGTGCGAGGCCGTGCCTGCCGAGGTACGCCATGACGGCCGGTCCGAACAGAGCGGCCCAGCAGGCCTTCACCTTCTCCGGCACGGCTTCGCGCGGGACATCCAGGAAGCTGTCGAGCTGGCCCGCCATGGAGCACGACGAGCCGTCTTCGGCCACCGCGGACGACCGCACGGCGTAGGTGGGTCCGGGCAGCGCATCGAGGCGCTCCAGCAGCTCGCCCTGAAGGGCGGCGGGGAAGGCCCCCGCCCTGATCCGCTCCGCAACGTGTTCGGCCGGCGCGTCGGACGTCTGGATGTCGTTGGCGGCGAGGAACTCGTCGAAGGCGTACACGGTGAGCGCGAATGCCTCCGGCACCGGCAGGCCCAGCCGCGCCAGGCCTGCGAGCCGCGCCGCCTTGAAGCCGACCTCGGCTCCCGACGCGCGCGACCCGGCGCTCAACTCTACGACCCGCTTCCTGGTTCCGGCTGCGCGCATGGGTAGCCCCCGCTCAGGACCGGTCCGCCTGCTCTGTAGCCTGATCCGCAGGCGGGCGGCCGAAGCACGCGTGTGCCTGGCCGAACGCGTCGGCCGCGAGCGCGGCAACCAGCGACAGCTCGCCGGCCAGCGCGACGGCGCCGGCGATCTCCGCAAGTCTGGCGGCCCGGCCAGCTCCTTGGCAGCCCATCAGCGCCAGGCACTCGCGCTGGGTGTCGAGTCGAGTGCCGCCGCCAACCGTGCCCAGCATCAGGTTGGGAATCGTGACGCTCGCGTACAGGTCGCCCGCGGCGGTGGTCTCGAACACCGTGACGCCGGTTCCGCTCTCGACGACGCACGCCGCGTCCTGGCCGGTCGCGATGAACAGCGCGGCCAACACGTTGGCGAGCTGCGCCTGGGCACCGATGATGCCGGCCGCCGCACAGGCGTAGCCGCCCTCGCGCGCCGTGCGGGCGATTGCCTCCGGCGTTGCGTGCAGCTGATCGGTCACGATGTCGCGCGGGATCGTGGCCTCGGCATCCACCCGCCGTCCCCGGCGGCCGGTGAGCGCGAGCGTGGCCATCTTCTTGTCGAGCGACGCAGCCGACTCGAGCGTGAAGAACTCCGCGTCGGCGAACGGCGACCGCGCCCGCAGCCACCGGCAGGCGGCCTCTGTGGCCACCGTAACCATGTTCTGGCCCGCGGCATCGGCGGTCACGTAGACGAACCGCAGCAGCAGTCGGCGCCCCAGCCGCACCGGCTCCAGGCGGAGCAGCCGGCCGTGGCGCGTGGTCGCCTCCGCCGCGACTCGTACCTCGTCCAGCCGTGACATGACCCACGCCTCGGCGGCCTCGGCGTGGCCGGCGTCCGCGAACACGAACAGCGGCACCCGGGTAACCTCCGGCTCGCTGGCGCGCACCCGCGCACCACCCGCGGCCGTCAGCACCTCCGCGCCGCGCGCCACGGACAGCACCAGCGCGCCCTCGGTGGTCGCCAGCGGCACGTAGACCTCGCCGTCAGCCGCCCCACCGCGAACCCTGAGCGGACCGGCGACACCGACGGGCACCCTCACCACGCCGATGAAGTTCTCGATCTGCCCCCGCAGCCGCAGAGCGTCCTCGAGTTGCAGCGCCAGGTTCGGTAGCGACGCACCGGTCTCGTCCACCAGCGCCTCCAGCCGCTGGAGTCGCGCGTCCTCGGACCAGCCCTTGCACATGCGCCGCCGTCCGTTCGACCGCTCCAGCTCGTGCGCATCCGGACACCCCCAGGACGCTCCGCCACTCGAGGAATGGGAGGACGGCTGGAGTGTCGTCATGGTTGCCAGCCCCGTGTGAGCCAGTAGAACGGCGCGGCTGCGAACAGCAGGCTGTCGAAGCGGTCGAGCGCGCCGCCCTGCCCAGGCAGCCACGCGCCGAAGTCCTTGATCCCGAAGACGCGCTTCATGCTCGAGGCGACCAGGTCGCCCAGGTCGCCTGCGACGGCGAGTACCAGACCGGCGATCATCACCTGCCCGGGCGACCAGGCCGGCCGCAGGAAGTTCAGGGTCAGCGCCACCAGAACTGCGGCCGCGGCGCCGCCGACAAGACCGCTTGCCGTCTTGCCCGGGCTCACGGGGACGATGAGCCGGCCCGCCGGCCAGCGGCGGCCCACCAGCTCGGCGAACGCGTCAGCGCCGGCCACCACGACGAAGAGGAAGGCGAACAGCGCGAACCGCTCGGCGTCGCCGGCGAAAAGCAGCAGGTGCGCGCCAGGCGTCGCGACCGCGAGAAGACCGGTGACGCCCCAGGCCGCACGGGCACCCCCGGTCGCGGGGTCGCGGGTCAGCGCACCCGCTGCCAGGGTGACGAGCGCGGCGGCCACCGCGGCGCCGTAGAGCGCCTCGGGTCCGCCGGCCAGACCCGCTCCGGCCACCAGCAGGCCGGCGAGCACGAGCGGAAGCGCAGCTGCCCGGGTGAGGGGAGCCGCGCGGAAGAACTCGGCCAGCGCCGCAGCGAGGATCCCGGCTGCCGCCGCGATGAACGGGATGCGACCGGCGTCCGCCAGGACCAGCAGCGCGACCACCAGAGCGAAGTACACCGCGTACTTGGGCCACCCCGTGCGAGCGGAGCGCGGTCCGGCGCGGCGCTGCTCCAGCATGAGCGCACCGCCCACTGCGAACCACGCCGCGACCAGCAGCAGCACGCGCGGGAGCATCAGACCACCTCGCAGTACACGGCGGCAGGCCGTAGGCAGCTGTGCGGCACGAGGACGCGCAGCGCGTGGCGTTCGAGGGTGATGAACGCACGACGCCGCAGGCCGAGCGCCTCGCCGTCGCCGAAGGAGGCAACCGGGTCCGCGCTGCGGACGTCGAGGCGCGTGAGTCCGGTGAGGAGGCGGGCGCCGCGGGTAACCCGACGTCCGAGCTTGAGGCGCAGCAGGACGCGCAGCAGCTCGGAGCGGCCGCGTGCCGAGACCACCAGCGCGGCAAACGTGCCCGGAACCAGGCGCCCGCCCTCGACCAGCCGCATTCCGCCGCCGAACCGCTCGACGAGCCCGACCAGGAGCGCCGCAGCCGGCAAGGCCGCGGGAGCCCCGCCGTTGGGACGCAGGGTGTACACGACCGGCCGGGCACCGCGCGCGAGGATTAGCGATGCCGCGACGACCGAGTAGATGCCGCTACCCAGCGGCGCAAGGAGCCGGCGGCCCGCCGGGCTGCTGCGCAACTCGTTGCAGGTGCGCGCGATGGCCGCGGGCAGGCCGAGTCCGCCGACGGTCGCGATCCGTTCGCCGTCCATCGCCAGCAGGTCGACCGCATCCACGGCGCCACCCAGGGCCACGGCGCACGCAGCCCCGAGGTTGCGCGGAATGCCGAGCCGCCCGGCGAGATCGTTGGACGTGCCGAGCGGGATCACGCCAAGCGCCGTGGCCGAGCCCGCCACCTCCTGCACCACGTCGTGCAGCGTCCCGTCGCCGCCGGCCACGATGATGCGACCGGCGCGGGAGCGCACCGCCGCCGCGGCGAGCGCGCGGGCCGAGCCGTCCCGGCCGACCTCGCGCACGGCACGCCCCTCGAGCCCGAGCAACTCTACTGCTCGCGCTACCTTATCCCGGCCGGCGAGCCCGGCGAACGGGTTCACGACCAGGATGCGCAGCCCCGGGTGGAGCTCCGGATGCGAGGGCCAGGTAGTGGAGGATACGGCCTGCACGTGTCCCGCCTGTTGGTCTCGGGGGCACGATGCGGCCGAGGCGTCAAGTAGATGTCAAGCCGGCGAGCCCCGCGTCAGGCAGGCGTCAAGAGCGGTCCGGGGGCGCAGAACCGTGGCCGCACTTGATAGAGGAACGACGGCCCGGGTAAGCTTCACAACGCCGCTGGGCTGTCAAACCCTTTGACACTATTCCGAGTGTTCTCGTGCCATTCAAGACCAAGCGACCGAACAAGCCCGCGCGCACGGCCAAGCCCGCCAAGCGCGCCTTCCGTCTCACCTACGCCACGATGTTCGACCCCCCTGAGGAGCTGCACACCAATTTCGAGAGAGCGCTGGCCCGGGTGAAGGCGGACCTGGGCCGCGAGTACCCGCTGCTGATCGGCGGCACGGAGCGGCTCGCCGCCGCGAAGTTCGAGGACCACAGCCCCATCAACCGTGGCTGGGTGCTGGGCGTCTTCCAGAAGGGCGCCGTCCAGGACGCGAAGGACGCCATCGCCGCGGCGCGCTCCGCCGCCCCGCTGTGGAGCGGGACGACGTGGCAGCAGCGGGTGAAGCTGCTCCGCAAGGCGGCCGCGCTGATCACCAAGCGCGTCTTCGAGTTCGCCGCGGCGGACGCGCTCGAGGTCGGCAAGAACCGGATGGAGGCGCTGGGCGACGTGGAAGAGTCGGCGGACCTGATCGCGTACTACTGCGATCAGATGG
>ERZ1292640.4692-Hain-H43-02um-R1-4692-length-10328-cov-7_pt1 | contig 10328 bp, 7 predicted proteins | sample MGYA00564404_ERZ1292640 | MGnify/ENA primary metagenome ERZ1292640 (study PRJEB36523, sample SAMEA6512636) | groundwater metagenome | collected 2019-01-08 | study: AquaDiva: Metagenomics assemblies of 32 groundwater samples | reverse complement strand
TCGTCTGGACCTGCGCAAAGTCCTCGATTATTGCCAGCAAGAGCAGCTCACCGATTCCCTCCTCAAGATCGAAGAACGACTGGCGAAGATGGAGGCACCGACGCCCGTGGCGGTTTCAGCGGGGGGGGTGCCCAGTGCGTCCTAATGCCGCCAGCGTCGCGTCGGGGGCGGACCGGTTCATTCCGAAACGCTGTCGGCGCGACGAACTGCCCGGCGCGCTCGCGCAACTGTTTCCCGGTCGCGCCGGCGGATCGGAGGAGGAACGACCATGACCACCGTGAAAACCATTGAAGTGGTGTCGTTATGAGCGATTCGCGCACAAAGCTCGTGCGGTTAGGGGGGCTGCTTGCCGGCATCGTTGCCATCGTTGCCGTCAGCGTCCTGGTTCACCTGGGGTTGCCGGGCGAGCGGATTGAGGCCAGGACGTTTCACGCGGCGGTCGAAGTCCTGGGCGCGCTTGTTGTCATCGCGCTGGGGCTGGTCCTTGTCGTCCGCTGGCGGGAACAATCGCAGCCAGCCCATTACGCCTGGCTCGCGTCGGGGTTGATCGGGATGGGCGTGCTCGACGTGTTCCACGGGTTCGCTCAGCCGGGCCAGGTGTTTGTCTGGTTGAGGAGCCTGGCGGCGTTGACGGGGGGATTGTGCTTCGCGCTGGTTTGGCTGCCGGAGCGTGTCGGCCGGCAACGCTGGGTCCGTGCGGCGCCGTGGGCCGTGGCGGTTGGCGCGGCGGCGCTGGGTTGCGTCTCCCAGGCGCTTCCGCAATCGCTCCCTCTGATGGTCGTCGGGACCGAGTTCACGTCTGCCGCGAAATTCATTAACATCCTGAGCGGGACGCTTTTCGCGGCAGCGTTGGTGCGGTTTGTCAGTTGGTATTGGGCCAGGCCGGACGGCGACCATCTCTTGTTTGCGGGTTTGTGCCTGCTGTTTGCCGCGTCGGGCTGCTCATTTCCCGTTTCAGCGGTCTGGCGGGCGGACTGGTGGCTGTGGCATCTGCTGCGGCTGGCGGCTTGTTTCATCGCCGCGTCCTACATGCTGCGCGGGCTGACCATCGGGCGAAAGGTTGGATGTGGATTGGCGTTGGCGTTGTTGCTGGTGGCGGTTGTGGCCGTTTCTTCGTTTCGCACCATCACCAGCCTGACTCGCGACGCGGATCGGGTGGCTCACACCCATCGGGTGTTGGAGCAACTGGAAGCCATCGTCTCTGGCACGACCGCCGCAGAGACCGCCAGCCGCGGCTACGTCATTACAGGCGACGAGACGTTTTTGAAGCAGTTCGACGCCGCGGTCGTGGCAGTTCACGAACATCTCAAATCGGCGCGACATTTGAGTAGTGACAACCCGGCCCGACAGCGGCGGCTCGACCAGTTGGGGGATACGATTGATCGAAAGATTGCGCTGGGGCGCGAGCGTGTGGAGGCGCGCCGGACGCAGGGCCTTGAGGTCGCGGCGCGGCTGGTGGCCGGCGGCGAGGGCAGGCGGGTGATGGATGAGATTCAGACGGTGGTCGCGGGGATGGAGGCCGAGGAGCGCGAGTTGCTGCAGCAGCGCGACACGGCGGCCAGGGCCAGCGCCCGCAACACGATCCTCGTCACGGTGGTGCTGAACGCGCTGATGTTGGCGCTGCTGGGGTCTGCGGCCTATATCACCATTCACCACCTGCGCCAGCGGCAGCGGGCCGAGGAAAGCCTGGCCGGCACGGCAGCGTATGTGCGCAGTCTCATTGAGGCCAGTCAGGATCCCCTGGTGACAATCGGTCCCGAGGGCAAGATCACCGACGTGAACACGGCCACGGAACTCGCCACCGGCGTTTCGCGTGCGGAACTGATCGGCACGGAGTTCTCCAGCTACTTTACGGAACCGGAGAAAGCCAGCGCGGGCTATCAGCAGGTGTTTGCCCAAGGCTCGGTGACCGATTACCCGCTTTCGATCCGGCACAAGTCCGGTCACGTGATGGACGTGCTTTACAATGCGACGGTCTATAAGGATGCCGCCGGAAACGTGCAAGGCGTGTTCGCCGCCGCCCGCGATGTCACCGAGCGCAAACGGGCGGAGGAGGTGCAGCGCGCTGCCTCGGCCTACGCCCGCAGCCTGATCGAGGCCAGCCTCGACCCGCTGGTTACCATCAGCGCCGAGGGGAAGATCACCGACGTCAACGAAGCTTCCGTGCAGGCCACGGGCGTGCCGCGCGAGCAGCTCATCGGCACGGACTTCTCGGATTACTTCACCGAGCCGGACAAGGCGCGCGAGGGCTACCGGCGCGTCTTTGCGGAAGGATTCGTGCGCGACTATCCGCTGGCCCTCCGGCACGTCTCGGGCCGGGTCACCGACGTGCTCTACAACGCCGGCGTCTATCGCGACGAGCAGGGCCATGTGCTCGGTGTGTTTGCCGCCGCGCGCGACATCACCGAGCGCAAACAGGCCGCGGCCACCCTGCGCCAGCTTAACGAGCAGCTTGAACAGCGCGTCCGCGAACGCACGGCGCAACTGGAGGCGGCCAACCAGCAACTGCGCCAGGAGATGGCCGAGCGCAAACAGGCGGGGGAGGCGCTCAAGCGCATCGAATGGCTGCTCACCCGCCACCACGATCCGACCGAGGCCCGGCAGGACGCATACGCCCCGCCCTACGGCGACCTGGTTCCGCTCAACACCTCCCGGTTCATCCTCAACGCGGTGGGCGCGCAGATGCTGACCGACATTGTCGGCGACTACCTCGACCTGCTCGACACCTCCGCGGCGGTCTATGAGAAAAACGGCGATTACGCGCTGGGCATCTTCTCCTCCGGCTGGTGCCGGTTCATGGACGCGGCCGCGCGCGCCGTCTGCGGCACCGCCGACAACCGCGAGGCCTTGACCTGCGGCCGGTGGCACTGCCACGAGTCCTGCTGGACCAACGCCTCGAAGGTGGCCGTTGCAACCGGCCAGCCGGCGGACATCGAGTGCAACGGCGGCATTCGCCTCTATGCGGTGCCCGTCCGCGCCGGCGGCGAGATCGTCGGCTCCATCAACTTCGGCTACGGCGACCCGCCGCGCGATCCCGCCAAGCTCAAAGAACTGGCCGCCCAATACGGCGTCCGCTTGGAGGATCTGCGCCAACACGCCGAAGCTTACGAGACGCGCCCGCCATTCATCATCGAACTGGCCAAACGCCGGTTGCAGACTTCGGCCCGGCTGATTGGCGAGATCATTGAGCGCAGACGGGCCGAGGTGGCGCTGCGGGAGGAGGAGACGCGCTACCGCACGCTCTTTGAGCAGTCACCCGACGGGGTTCTGATCGTGGATACCCAAACCGGGCTGCCCATCGAGTTCAACGAGATCGCGCCTCGGCAACTGGGCTACACCCGCGAGGAATTCGCCCGCCTGCGCGTCAACGATTATGAAGCCGTCGAAAATCCCGAGGAAACCAAAGCGCGCATCGAGAAGATATTGCGCGAAGGCCGGGACGATTTTGAAACCCAACATCGCCGCAAGACTGGCGAACTCAGAAACGTCCTGGTGACCGTGCGGGTCATTCAACTGTCCGGGCGGCCGGTTCTCCACTCCATTTTTCGCGACATCACCGAGCGCAAGGCGGTCGAGGGGCAACTGAAACGCTCCCTGGCCGGCTTGGAACGCTCGAACCAGGAACTGGAGCAGTTCGCCTACGTCGCCTCGCACGATTTGCAGGAACCGCTGCGGATGGTTTCGAGCTACACGCAGCTTCTGGCCCAGCGTTATGAGGGCCAGCTTGACGCCAAGGCCAAAAAGTTTATCCGCTATGCGGTGGACGGCGCCATCCGCATGCAAACGCTCATCAATGAGCTCCTGACCTATTCGCGCGTCGGCACGCAGGGCAAGCCGTTGGAACCCACCGACTCGCATTCCGCCCTGGGCGAGGCGATCCGGAACCTGGCCGCCATGATCGAGGAGAACCGGGCCATCATCACCAACGACGACCTGCCGACGGTGCGCGCCGACGCTGCGCAACTCGTCCTGGTGTTCCAGAACCTCCTCGCCAACGCCATCAAGTTTCGGCGCGAAGACCTCCCGCGCGTCCACGTGTCCGCACAAGACCAGGGCCGCGAGTGGGTCTTCGCCGTCCGGGACAACGGCATCGGCATCGAACCGCAGCACGCGGAGCGGGTCTTCGTCATCTTCCAGCGCCTGCATACCCGGCAGGAGTATCCCGGCACCGGCATCGGCCTGGCGGTGTGCAAGCGGATCGTGGAGCGCCACGGCGGCAAAATCTGGTTCGAATCCGAGCCGGGGAATGGCTCGACCTTTTTCTTTGCCGTTCCGAAGTAGAATGAGAAAACAATTTCAACCACGGATTACACCGATCACACGGATGGGAATTTCTTTTCTGCCGATCCGTGCCATCCGTGTCATCCGTGGTCAAAAGAACCGGACATGAAAAACTTGATTCACGAAAAGCTGAGTGGCGAGATTATCGGCGCGGCGATGGTGGTCTTGAACGAGTTGAAGCCGGGGCTTGACGAGAAGCTGTACGAAAACGCGCTGGTTATTGAGCTGACGGAGCGCGGGCATTCGGTCAATCAGCAGAAGGTGTTTGAGGTGAAATACAAAGGCCGCCTGATCGGCACGCTGGTCCCGGACCTGATCGTGGACGATCTCGTTATCGTGGATCCGAAAGTCGTTTCGACGTTCAACGATACTCACGTGGCCCAGATGATCGGCTACCTGGCCATAACCCGATTACGACTGGCGCTCCTGCTGAATTTCAAGCACGCTAAACTGGAATGGAAACGGATCGTGAAATGACGGATGAAAGAACCATCTTAACCACGGATGACACCGATGACACGGATGGGAATTTCTTTTCTGCCGATCCGTGCCATCCGTGTCATCCGTGGTAAGAAACCCAGAGATCAGAAACAACAACCAACCCAGCGTCCCTTATGAAATCCATTGAAATTCTGCTCATCGAAGACAACCCCGGCGACGCGGACCTGGCCCGCGAGGCCCTCGAGAACAGCAAAGTGCGCAACACTCTGCACGTGGTGGGCGACGGCGAGGCGGCCATGGCCTTCCTCCGGCGCCAGGGCCAGTATGCCGGCGCTCCGCGGCCCGACCTGGTGCTGCTGGACCTCAACCTGCCGAAGAAAGACGGCCGGGAGGTCCTCGCCGAAATCAAGACCGACGCAGGCTTGAAGCGCATCCCGGTGGTGATCCTGACCACCTCCAAGGCCGAGGAGGACATCCTCAAGACTTACAACCTGCACGCGAACTGTTACATCACCAAGCCGATTGACCTGAACCAGTTCATCAAGGTGGTGCTGGCCATCGAGGAATTCTGGTTCACCATCGTCAAACTGCCGCCGAACGGAGCCAAAAAATGAGCGAAATACTTCGAATCCTCATCGTCGAGGACAATCCAGCCGACACCGACTTCATCCAGGAGCTGCTGCCGGTGACCGGGCCGGTGAGTTTCCAGGTCGAGTCGGTGGTGCGGCTTTCCGAGGCGCTCACCCGGCTGGAACGCAAAGGCATTGATCTCGTCTTGCTGGACCTCGGCTTGCCCGACAGCCAGGGGCTGCAAACTTTCCACAAGCTGCGGGAGGCGGTGCCGGGCGTCCCGGTCGTCGTGTTGACCGGAACCAATGACCACGAAATGGCCGTCCGCGCCGTGCGGGATGGCGCCCAGGACTACCTCGTCAAGGGGCAGGTCCAGGGGCATCTGCTGGTCCTCGCGGCCCGGTATGCCCTGGAGCGCAAGCGGACGGAGGAGGCGTTGCGACAGCAGACAGAGGAACTGCGCGCGCGGAACCAGGAACTCACGCGCTTCAACCGCGCCGGCGTGGGCCGCGAGCTGCGCATGATCGAATTGAAACAGGAAGTGAACGAGCTTTGCCGCCGCCTGGGCGAACCGCTGCGCCATGCGGTGAACTTGCCGCCGGGCGGCGGGGTTCCCAGTGCCGCCCCTGACCCGGCGCCGCCGGGCGGAGGCGGCGCATGACCTGGCCTGGGGCAACTCACCGGACCCAACCAAGAAGAAAGTCATGAGCGAATCGTCCCAAACCTCCAACCGCTCGCAGTCCCGGCTGTGGCGCTACGCGCTGGCCGCGGCGCTGGCGTGGACGGTGTTCATCGCTGCGACAGTGGGTTGGAACATGTTCGGACATTGGCGCGAGACGTTGGACAATGCCCGGCAGGACGCGCAAATCAGCTTTCAGAAGGAGATGCTGTTTCGGCTCTGGGCGGCTGGCCACGGCGACGGTGACGCGCCGGCAACGAACAACGCGCCGTCGAGCCCCCGCCCGTCGCGCGTCGGGGAACGCGCCCTGCCCATCCCGCCTTCCATGATGCGCCAGGCGCAGGGGCACGGCCAGGAACCGCCTGGGCCTCGCAGCCACCTCGCGGGTCTGAAACCGTCGCGGCCCGAAAACGCTCCCGACGCGTGGGAAACCAGGGCGCTCAAAGCGTTCGGGAAAGGGGAAACCGAAGTCGCGTCAGTGGAAATGATAGCTGGCCAGGAATACATGCGCGTCATGCGGCCCTTGGTGACCGAGGCGGGCTGCCTGACGTGCCACAGCGCCCAAGACTACAAGGTCGGCGATATTCGCGGCGGCATGTCCGTTTCAGTGCCGCTGGCGCCGCTGTGGAGCCGCGCGCGTGGCCACTTGGCGTCGCTGGTCATCGTCAACGGCGTCATCTGGCTGATGGGGCTGGGCGGCATCGGTTTCGGCGCGCGCCGCGTGCAGACGCACAACCGGGAGCGGGCCAAGGCGATTGAGGCGCTGCGCGAGCAAGGGGAGCGGTTCCGGCTGGCGGCCGAGTCCGCTACCGACGTGATCTACGAATGGGACATCGGCACGAGAATCCAGTGGTTCGGCAAGATTGACGAACTCATGGGCTATGCCCCGGGCGAGTTCCCCCGCACTTTGGAGGGCTGGGCGAACCTCCTTCATCCGGAGGACCGCGCGCGGGTGAGGGCGGCAGTGGACCGGCAACTCAAGGGCGAAGCTCCCTACAACATCGAATATCGCATCCGAAAGAAGGACGGCGCCTACGGCGATTGGTGGGCGCGCGGCACCGTTCTTCGGGATGCGGCTGGCAAGCCCCATCGTTGGATTGGAGCGGTCACCGATGTCACGGAGCGCAAGCAGGCGGAGCAGGCGATGGAACAGTCCCGCGCTGCCGCGCTGAATATGATGGAGGACGCCATCGCGGCGCGTGACCAGGCAGAGCAGACCAACACCGCCCTGCGGCGCGAGATGGCCGAGCGGAAGCGCGCGGAGGAAGCGCTGCGCAAGAGCCACGAGCACTTCCGGCGCGTCATCGAAGACATCTTCAAGTTCGTGCCCGAAGCGCTGTTGGTGTTCACCCGCAACCTGAATCTGTACAAACAGAACAAGGCCTTCGAGGACCTGGTGCAAACCTACGCTCCAAAGCTCAATTACACCGAGCCGGAATTGAGGGAGGTGCTGCTGAAGGAAATCCAGGCCAAAGCATCCGGTGGCGACAGCGGCGAGATCCGGATTCCACCAAAAAACCGCGATGAACAAGGGACAGGTGGCCCGGATCATTCTGGCGAAGGTGCTGAGCCTGCCGCTCCGCAAATATCTGGCCTTTCTTGAGGACATGACACAGGAACCCAAGACACCTTGTCCGGCCGCCGACCTGGCCGAAAGGAAACAGGCCTATGCCGAGGTGGTCGTCGAGGACGGCGCGCCGGGCTTTCGGGTTTGCGATCCGCGGTTGTTGAAAATTTATCCCGTTCCGGAGTCAAGCGACGACAAGCGGGCCTGTTCTTTGAACTGGATCAACACCCGCAACCGCTTCTCCGCCCACATTGCGCACAAGCTTTTGCAGTGCCAGCGCGATTATTGGCTGTCCGGTCGCGAGGCAGATCTGCGGCCGCTGGGCCTTCAGCAATTCCTGGCGCTCTACCCGCTGGACCACCTGGACGCCAGCCGCCTCTCGCGGCTCCTGGCCCGGCTGTGGGTGCTGACGCCGCGCCACGAGCTCATCTGTCTCCGGCGCCTGTTTCCCTCCCGAAAAAGGGTCGCCGCTCTCCGCATCAAGGAGTTGATTAGCCAGAGCCCACGTTGCCTGAAAGACCGCGAGGTTCAATCAGCGCTGGCCCGGCAGGGCACGGACCTGTCGCTGCGCACCATTTGCAGTTGCCGCAAGGCGCTGAACATCCCCAATCACAAAGAGCGGCTGAACGGCTACTACGGCACGGACGCGGCCTTTGGCGAATCACTGCGACTGGCCGGGAAGAAATCTAGCCGCGTCCCGGCCGAACCGGGCGTGTATGAGTTGAGCCTGCCCTGGAAGCTCGAGTACCCCAAAGGGCGCAGCGAAGTCATCTACCTCGGCTGCACGCGCGACTTGCGCAAGCGCATCGCCAGCTACTCGGTCAACGGGCTGAAAAACCACCGACTCACGGAGTTTCTACGCCAGGGTCAGGTCTTGGTGCGGTTCTGTCGCGCCCAGCAGTACCGCGCGCTGGAAAAAAAACTTCTCTCCAACTTCCGCAATCATCACGGCGTGTTGCCCAAAGCCAACAGCGTGGGAGCCTGAAAATGAAAAAGAACAGCCAGACCGACATTCCGGAACTGATCCTCGAATACAACACGTCGAGAATAGTTTTTGCAGAAGAAGAAGAAGAAGAAGAAGAAGCCCACGTGGTGATCTCCTTGAAGGACATCACCGAGCGCAAGCAGGCGGAGGATTCGCTACGCCTGAGAAACGCCGCTTTGGAAGCCGCCGCCAACGCCATCGTCATCACCGATCGTGAGGGCCTAATCCAGTGGGCCAACCCGGCCTTCACGACGCTCACCGGCTACGCGGTGGCCGAAGCCGTCGGCAAGAACCCGCGGGAACTGGTCAAGTCAGGCCGGCAGCACCAAGCTTTTTACAAGGGACTCTGGGATACGATCCTCGCTGGGCAGGTCTGGCGCGGCGAGATTATCAATCGCCGCAAGGACGGCAGCCTCTACACCGAGGAGATGACGATCACTCCCGTGCGGGATGAGCGTGGCGACACCATCCACTTTGTGGCCATCAAACAGGACATCACCGAGAAGAAGAGTCTCGAGGCCCAGTTGCTCCGCACGCAGCGGCTGGAAAGCGTAGGCCGGCTGGCCAGCGGCATCGCCCATGACCTGAACAACATCCTCGCTCCCATCCTCATGGGCGCGCCCTTGCTCCGCGAGAACATCATGGACCAAGACACGTTGCGCTTGTTGGACACGATAGAAGCCAACGCCCAGCGCGGGGCCAACATCATTAAACAATTGCTCTCTTTCGGCCGCGGCCTGGCAGGAGAGCGGACGTCGGTGCAGCTTCGGGCCCTGGTGCAGGACATGGTTGGCATCATCCGGGAAACCTTCCCCAAGAACATCAAGGCTCGCCGGGAATTGCCCGCCCAACCCTGGCTGGTGAATGGCGACGTCACGCAACTCCATCAGGTCCTGATGAACCTGTGCGTCAACGCCCGCGATGCCATGCCCCAAGGCGGCACGCTCACGCTGGGGGTGGAGAACGTGGAGATGGACGACGCATTTGCCCAGATGAGTCCCGGCGCCCGGGCCGGACGCTATGTGGTCTTGAGAGTGATGGACACGGGCAGCGGCATCCTGCCGGAGCACCTGGACACGATTTTTGACCCTTTCTTTACCACGAAAGAAATAGATAAAGGGACCGGGCTGGGATTATCGACCGTGCTGGGGATTGTGAAGAGCCATGGTGGATTCATCCAAGTCAACAGCCAGGTGGGTCAAGGAACTCAGTTCAAGATTTACCTGCCAGCCTGTGAGGCGCCGGAAGCCGGGCAGGCGATGGCCGATCCTGGCCCGGCGCCACAAGGTCATGGGGAACTGGTGCTGGTGGCGGACGACGAAGAAGCCGTGCGGCGGTTCACCAAGAAAACATTGGAGCGGCACGGCTACCGGGTGGTGACGGCGGCAGACGGAGTGGAAGGGTTGGCTCGGTATGCGCAGAACCGGGAGCAGGTGCAGGCAGTGGTGACGGACCTGATGATGCCGTTTATGGACGGGCCGGCGTTCATCCGCGCGTTGCGACAAATGAATTCGGAGGCAAAAATCATCGCCGTGAGCGGGCTGCAAACTGACTTGGCGCTGCCCGGCGATCCGGAGGTGCAAGTGCAGGCCACGCTGGCCAAACCGTTCACCGCCGCGGCCTTGTTGCAGACCTTGCAGGATGTGCTGCATCCCGCGCCCGAAGGAGTTCCGGCGGCGGCGAATCGAGCATGAACCGGAGGCCGGCAATTCAAACCGCGAAATACGCCAAATACGCCAAAGGGAAAGGAGTTACTGCTCAGGCCGCAGGATAGAAGACACCTTTCCCTTTCCGGAATTGCCGCA
>ERZ1292640.4691-Hain-H43-02um-R1-4691-length-10329-cov-5_pt1 | contig 10329 bp, 8 predicted proteins | sample MGYA00564404_ERZ1292640 | MGnify/ENA primary metagenome ERZ1292640 (study PRJEB36523, sample SAMEA6512636) | groundwater metagenome | collected 2019-01-08 | study: AquaDiva: Metagenomics assemblies of 32 groundwater samples | reverse complement strand
GCCTCGGTTGGTTGTGCCGTGACCGCGGGGAGGAGACGACGAGATGTTCAGCCTTATCGAGATGCTTGGTCGGAGTTGTCCCGCGATCGACGTCGTTGACATCGGGGCGATGATGGAGGGGACGACCGGGCCGTTGTATCGCGGGCTGATGCGGGATCACGTCGCACGGGTCGTCGGGTTTGAGCCGGTGGAGGCGGAGTGCGCGAAGCTCAACGCGATGGGGCTCAAGGGGCACCGGTATTTGCCGTATTTCGTGGGGGATGGGACCGAGCGGACGTTCCACCTGACCAACGACTCGATGACCTCGTCGCTGTACAAACCCAACGAGAATCTGGTCAAGCGGTTCAACAACCTGTTGGAGCTCATGACGACGGTCTCGACGTCCAAGGTGCAGACCCGGCGGCTCGACGACATTCCTGAGATCCAGAGCATCGACTACATCAAGTGCGACGTGCAGGGGGCGGAGCTGGATGTGCTCAAGGGGGCGTCGCGGCATCTGGACAACGTGACGGTGGTGGATGTGGAGGTGGAGTTTGTGCCGCTGTACGAGGGGCAGCCGCTGTTCGCAGATGTGGACACGTTCATGCGGTCGCGTGGCTTTCTGCTGCACACGTTCAACGGGCCGATGGGGCGGGCGTTCAAGCCGGTGGTGGTGTACAACGACATCAACCGCCAGCTGCGCCAGGCGCTGTGGGCGGACGCGGTGTACGTGCGGGACTTCACGCGGCTCGAGGCGCTCTCGGCGGAGCAACTGCTCAAGATGGCGGTGATCCTGCACGAGGTGTACATGTCGGCGGATCTCGTGCAGGTCTGCCTGTATCAGTACGACCTCAAGACAAAGGCAGGACTATGGCCCGTGTACTCCAAGCGGCTGAGCGGCCGGGACCCTGTGGCGACGCCCGTGGTGTGAGGCCAGTTGAACAGGACTGAGGACTGAGGACTGAGTGGGGGAAAGGCGGAAGGCGGAACTTGAAGGCTGAAGGCTGAGTCGATTCAGCCTTCAGCCTTCAAGTTCAGCCTTCTGCCTTCCTGTCTTCACTCAGTCCTCAGTCCTGATCAACTCAGTCCTAGTTTCCGAATAGGTTCTTGTCGCCGAAGTATCCGTTCTTCTCGAAGTAGAGGAGTGCCTCGTCGACGCTGGAGAAGATCTTGGTGGCGGTTTCGGTGATGAAGGGGGACGGGGGCTTCTTGGGTTTCCAGACGACGAAGACTTCCTTGGTGTGCTCGAAGGCGTGGTGGAGCTCGCGTTCGACGCCGCTGGAGAGGCCGGGGATTCCGCCGCCCTTGCCGTCGGGGATCTCGGGGATGTAGCTGACGATCATGTCGGACTGGTCGACGAGCTTGAAGTCCCGCATGTAGATCTGGCCGTCGACGTCGCCGGCGATGTCCAGAACCTCGCGGACGCGGACCTTGATGGGCTCGGGCGCGGTCTTGGAGCCGCCGAAGGTGTGGGGGGTGACGTCGAGGAATTCCTTGCCCTCGCGGGCGGCCGCGATGCCGCGGTCAAGCAGCAGCTTCTCGTCCACGTCGCCTGGATCGAAGGTGACAAAGTGCAGGGCCAGGGCGGCCCGGAATCGATCGATCTCGGCCATGACGTCGGGCATGTCCATGACGTGCGACATGGGGAAGGAGGGATAGACCTTCTTGAGGTGTGGGCGGCAGATCAAGCGGAACATGGTGCGGGTGGTCAGGGCGTGGCGTCCCTTGGCCATGATGTAGAACTTGGAGTTGGGGATGCTCTTGGCCAGGAGCTCGGTCGCGAGGATTTCCTCTTCGCGCCAGACCATGCAGTCTTTGAGGGTGGCGTCGATCTCGTGCTCGCGGTGGAGGCGGTGGTGGACGACCTCGATGTTGTCGACGAGGCAGATGAAGATCTCGGGCTGAAGCTTTTGGACCTGGTCGTAGTCGAAGGCGGCGAAGAGGCCGTGGCGCCACCGGAAGGTGGCGTGGGTGTTGACGATGATGTTGGGCTGGGGTCCGCCGTCGGGGCCGCCCACGGAGGACTCGGCGATGATGTCCTTGAAGGCGGCTCGGCGGAGGGAATTGAGGCGGGAGATGGGGAGGTCGAGGATGCGGCCCGCGCGAACGTCGGTGCCCTCGGCGTACATCATGTCGCCGACGTGGTAGAGGCTGAGGGTTTCGCCCTGTTGGCCGGCGAAGCGGGCGATGGCGTCAAGGTAGGGCTTTTTTTCGAGTCCGATCTGGCCTGTGACAATCGCTCGCATGACGGGCTCCGTTTGGGTTCACCTGCAAGCGTTGAGGATAGGTGCGGGGAAGTCGATGCGAAGGGAGAGCTCCCCCGGCGGGATCGGGCCCCAAAGGCTTGTTTGTTCACCGCCCGTGCGAAACAAATGAGCCGTTGGAGCAGCAAACGGTGCGAGAGAGTGGTGTGGCCCCCGGGCCCCTTCCCCGCCTTGGTGTTCGCCAACTTGAAAGGAGCAAAGCGTGTTGTACCGTCGTTTGTCATCCGGGGTCGTCGCCTCCCTCTCCGCCGCCGGCTTGCTTATCGCTGGAGGCATTATCGCCGCCGGGCCGCTCAACCCTCCCGCCGGTGCAGTGGCCCCCACATACAAGACACTCACCGAGGTTGAGCCTCGCATCGCCATCAACACGGCCAACACGCCCGGCGACGCCGGCAGCCTTTTCAAAATCACCCAGCCGGGCTCGTACTACCTGATGGGCAACATCACGGGTGTGGTCGGCAAGAGCGGTATTGAGATCGCCGCCAGCGGCGTGACGCTCGACCTCAACGGGTTCGACCTGGTCGGCGTTCCGGGCATGGGCGTGTTCGACGGCGTGATCGCGACCCTCCCGGGCCTCAGAAACATTGCCGTGGTCAATGGCTCGATCCGGGGTTGGGGTGGCAACGGCTTGGCGTTGAACAGTCCCGATGCCGCCGGGTTCAGCGTCGTCGAAATCCGCGCCAGCGCCAATGCCGGATCCGGCATCCTCACCGCTAACTGCCTGATCCACGACTGCTCGGTGGGACTCAACACCGGCGGGGGGATCAGCGCCGGCACCGGAAGCATCGTCAACGACTGCTCCGCGGCAAACAACACCGGCACCGGCATCGCTATCGGCGACGGTGGTACGGTCGAACACTGCAACGCCAGCGGCAACACGCTCGACGGAATCCTCGTTGTTACCCGCTGCGTCGTGCGGGCGAATACCTGCTCCGGCAACGGGGCCGGCGCGGGCAACGGCGCCAACATCCATGTTACCGGCATCCGCAACCGCATCGAGGGCAATACCTGCTGCAGCGCCGACCGCGGCATCGACGTTGACTCCTCGGCCAATTTCATTGCCATGAACACCTGCTCCGGCAACACCTCCAACTGGGAGGTTGTCGCCGGCAACAAGTGCCTGGTGGTCAACGGCGCGAACGCCGCGGCGATCAGCGGCAATGCCGGTGGCGTCTCCCCCGGCTCCACCGACCCCAACGCCAACTTCACGTACTGAGCCGGGGCCACTCCAGGGCCACCATCGTGCCGGGCTATCGAAACTCCGGCACAAAGTTTTTACTCCCGATTGCAAGCTCTTTGCCCGCCGCTTGTCGCACTGTGGGTAGTGGATGGCCTTTCGCCACCACGTGCAACCAGACCTTCAAAGGGACAAGCGTCATGAACAGCAAGCACCTCAGCGTCACTCTCTCAGCCGCCTGTCTTGTGGCCGTCGCGGGCCTCGTGGCCGCCGGGCCGCTCAATCCGCCCGCGGGCCCTGTGGCGGGCACGTACAAGACGCTGAGCGAGGTGGAGCCGCGGACCGCCATCAGCGCGTCCAACACGCCGGGGGATGCGACCAACGTCTACATCATCACGCAGCCGGGGTCGTACTACCTCACGGGCAACGTGGCGGTGGCGGCGGGTAAGAACGGGATCAAGGTCGCGGCGTCCAACGTGACGATCGATCTCTCGGGATTTGCGATCACCGGCTCGGCGGGTTCGGTTGACGGCATCTACAACATCGGCGGCACGCAGCAGATCCACGTGCACGACGGCTCGGTGGTCACGATGGGCGCTCGCGGCATCGACCTTGGGTACCAGCTGGGCATGATCGTGCGCAACGCGACGGTGCGCGGGTGCGGGGACACGGGCATCTACGTCGCCAGCGGATCGGTCGTCGATTCGTGCGTGGCGCAGGAGTGCGGCTCGACGGGCATCCAGGCCGGCGCGCACTGTGTCGTCCGCGACTGCAGCGCCCGCAACAACGCCCACTACGGGTACTATCTCAACAGCGGCACCGCCGCCGACAACTGTGTCGCCGGCTACAACACCCAGCTTGGATTCTTCACGCTCATGGACTGCTCCCTCCGCGGGTGCGTCGCGGACACGAACTTCGGCGACGGGTTCAACACCCAGGGGGGCAGTTCCTTTGTCGCCTGCACCGCCACAAGCAACTCGGGCGACGGGTTCCACGCGCCGTACGCCACGATGATCCGCGAGTGCTTTGCTCACGACAACGCCGACGACGGCATCGAGGTTGGCGAACGCTGCTCGGTCGTCGGGAACACGTGCGACTTCAACGGCGCCGCCGCCTCGGGCGGGGGGGTCTACATCACCGGGGCCGCCAACCGGGTGGAGGACAACCACGTGAACTCAAACCGCTACGGCATTTACGCGGTAGGCCTGGACAATTTCATCGTGAAGAACACCGCCCGTGCCAACGTGACCTCGAACTTCAATATCGTTGCGGGAAACGAGGCCGCCGCGACGATCGCCAACCCCGGACTCAACAACTTTGCCACCATGACGCCCTGGAGCAACGTGGCGTACTAAATGGGCTTGCAACGCCGGCGGGCGGCCGTTATACTCACCAACCAACCCCCTAATTGGAGGAATCCCCGTGAACCAACTCTCGACTCTCGTCTGCCTGGGTGTTTTGGCTGCCGGTTCGACCTCGGCACTCGCGCAGAGCTTTGATATCTCGCCCGTGAACAAGTTCGCGTGGGGCGAGAACATCGGGTGGACGAATTGGAACGATTCGAACCCGTTGAGCGAGAAGGTGGTTGTCGGGGAGACCTACATGAAGGGGTTGATCTGGGGCGAGAACGTCGGGTGGATCAACACGGGCAACGTCCCGTCCAACGGCGTCAGCTACAACAACCTGACGGGCCTGGACTACGGCGTGAACGTGAGCCCGAGCGGGGCGCTGTCGGGCAAGGCCTGGGGCGAGAACATCGGCTGGCTGAATTTCACGCTGTCGGGGATCATTCCGGCGGGGCAGTTGCCCCGGTTCGTGCGGGTCGAGGGACGCTTCCGCGGGTACGTGTGGGGCGAGAACGTCGGATGGATCAACCTGGACGACGCCACGCACTTTGTGGGCGTGATCTGCCCGGCGGACTTTGACGATGACGGCACGGTCGACTTCTTCGACTACGACGCGTTCGTGCAGTGCTTCGAGGGCGGGGCGTGTCCCCCCGGGAAGACGGCGGACTTCGACGGCGACGGGACGGTCGACTTCTTCGACTACGACGCGTTTGTCGTGGCGTTTGAGGCCGGCTGCTGAGCTTGCCGGGCGATTTCAAACGTCAACGGATGCAGTGCGCACGGCGGCTTTCGCGGAACCTGTTCCAACGTGAGCGCCCACCGGTTCGTTTTGAACCACATCCCCTTCCGCACCGGAGATCAGCGTGGTCTACTTTCGTCACCCCGCATCTCGCGTCAAACTCGGATCGGCGGCGCTGGTCGCGGGTCTGGCTCTGGCCGCGTCCCCATGCCGCGGGCAGAACCTGATCACCAACGGCGGCTTTGAACTTGGGCCCAATCCGGGGTCGTTCGCGTCCGTTTGCCCGCCCTCGACAAGCATCACCGGGTGGACGGTGATCCGCGACTGCGTGCACTACATGGGGTCGTACTGGGTGGCGGATGACGGCGTGCGCAGCCTCGATCTGGATGCGCTCGAGGGCGATTCGGGCGGGATCTCCCAGAGCTTTGCGACCACGCCCGGGCGCTTGTACCTGGTCTCTTTTTCGCTGGCGGGGAACTATGTTTCGGGCCCGGCGCTCAAGCGGATGAGGGTTCTGGCGGCGGGGGCGTCGGCCGAGTTCACGTTCGACATCACCGGGCGCAGTTCCGCCAACATGGGTTGGACCCGGCATCGGTGGTCGTTTACCGCCGTTGCCCCGCTGACGACACTCGAGTTCTGGAGCGTCACGAGTCCGTCGGGGTATGGCCCGGCCCTCGACAGGGTTTCGGTGGGCTGCGCCGCCGACTTTGATGGTGACGGAACGGTGGATTTCTTCGACTACGACGCGTTTGTCCAGTGCTTTGAGGGCGGGGTTTGCCCGCCGGGGATGACCGCGGACTTTGATGGTGACGGGACGGTCGACTTCTTCGACTACGACGCGTTTGTCGTGGCGTTTGAGGCGGGTTGCTGAAGAGCTTGGGATGCCCGGGGCGGTGATTCACGCGATCTTGACGATGGCGGCTGGTTTGGCGTGTATCCTTTGCGGGTCCTTGCGGACCCGGAAGGATGATGCAGGATGTCGCACCGACCGGACTCGATCGATCGCCGCCGATTTCTTGTGAGCGCGGGGGCCGCGGCGGCGATTGCTGTGCCGGGGGTCACGCTGGCCGCGCCGGCGGTGCGACGGGGAGGGCTGGGGGCGGAGCCCGAGCGGGCGCGGAACGTGATCTTCATGGTGTCGGATGGGATGAGCACGGGGACGCTGACGCTCGCGCACATGGCGTCGATCAGGCGGCGGCAGAAGCCTTCGGAGTGGGTGTCGCTTTGGAACCGGTCGGGCGTGAGGCGGGCGTCGGCGACGACGCCCTCGGCCGACTCGCTGGTGACCGACTCGGCGGCGGGCGGGTCGGCGTGGGGGTGCGGCGTCCATATCAACAACGGGCGGATCAACGTCGATCCCACGGGCAAGCAGCTCATGCCGATCCAGGTGCGGGCGGCCCAGGCGGGGAAGGCGACGGGGCTGGTGACGACGGCCAAGGTGACGCACGCGACGCCGGCGAGCTTTATCGCCAACGCGCCGATCCGCGACATGGAAGGGCTCATCGCCGAGAACATCATGAATCGCAGGGTCGATGTTGCCCTTGGCGGCGGGTCGAAGTTCTTCCCCGAGGCGCTGTTGGCCAAGCACGCGGATTGCAAGGTGGTGCGGAATCTGGATGAGATGAATGCGGCGGCGAGCGGGCCGGGGAGGCTGCTTGGGATCTTTGCGTCGGGTCACGTGCCCTTTGAGCTGGATCGCAAGGCGGGGGTGCCGACGCTATCGCAGATGACCAAGGTGGCGCTCGATCGGCTGGATAAGGCGCCCAACGGGTTTGTGCTCCAGGTGGAGGGCGGGCGCATCGACCACGCGGCCCACAACAACGATGCTCCGTCGCTGATCGCCGAGCAGCTTGCGTTTGATGATGCGATCGCGGAGGTGATGAAGTTTGTTGAGGGCCGCGACGATACGCTGGTGATCCTTACCACCGACCACGGCAACGCGAATCCGGGGCTGACGCTCTACGGGGCGAGGTCCTTCACCGCCTTCGACCGCAACTTCAAGGCGACGGCCTCGTCGGACATGATCTACGACCAACTGGCGGCGATCAAAGACAAGGCCGAGAGGTTTGCAAAGGCGCCCGAGATCATCGAGAAGGCGACGAGCATTGCGCTGGACGCGACGGAACTCAAACTGCTCGAACGCGCCATCAACAAGGAACGCGTCGCCCCCTTTGCCGAGCTCAACGACCCGATGCATGTGATCAGCGGCCTCTTGTCGAACTATTTCGGCGTCTCGTTCGTCTCGGGTAACCACACGGCGGACATGGTGGAGGTGACGGCGCTGGGGCCGGGGTCGCAGAATCTGAGGCCGTTCATCGACAACATCGACCTGCACGGGATGATGGTGGATGCGCTGGGATTGCCGGAGGCGAAGCTGCTGGACGGCATGGATGCGCCGATGAAGCCGGTGCCGGTGAAGACGGATGACTAGGGAAGTTGAGCAGGGAACAGGACTGAGGACTGAGGGGGAGACGGGAGGCACTTGGCCGCCAATCGTTCGGTTTCGACGGAGTTTTGGACCAAGAGCCTCCGATTGGGTGGCGAAAAGAGGATCCTGAGGCATAATCCGGTCATGCCGAGACTAGCGCTAAGCCGCGCCGTTTCCCTGCCCGCATTGGTTGCGTTGTCTGCTACCGGGACCGTGAGTGCGCAGGTGTCCCTCACGGGATATGCCGCAGGCACTGAGGGGTCGCGAGCTTACGCGATCTCTGCGGACGGTCGCATCGCTGGCGGCACGAGTGGGGCAGGATCGAGCTTTCAGCCTGGCTTCACGTGGTCAGCAGGCAGCGGTCGTAATGATTTTGGCCTGCTGGGAGGTCTTCCACCTACAACTGGCGTGTTTGGTGTGTCGGGTGATGGGTCGACGGTGGTTGGCGTCGCCGCGGGAGGAAACGGAGTTCCGGTCAGGGCCTTCCGGTATTCTGGCGTGGGAACATTTCTGAGTCTCGGCACTCTCAGCGGGTACGTGATCAGCGAGGCTCACGGCGTCAATGTGGATGGCTCCATCATTGTCGGACAGGCACGAGATGCGAACTACTTCACCAGTTCGGCCTTCCGCTGGACGGAAGCAGGCGGCATGCAATCGCTCGGCTTCACTAGGCCTTCGCACTTCTACAGCGACGCGACCGCCGTCAGCCGGGATGGCAGCAGCATCGTCGGGTTCAGCTACGACGGAACCACCACCGACGCGTTCATCTGGAACGAGGTGACTGGCATGACGGCGCTGCACGGGCTCAACGGCCGCAGGGCACACGCCTACGGCGTGAACGGAACGGGCACGATCGTGGTGGGCACGGCGGACTTCGTGGGCTCCGGCTCCCGAGGGGTTCTCTGGCAGAACGGTGACCTGCTCGACCTTGGGGTCAATCTGTCCGTCGGCTCTTTCTTCGCGACCGGTGTTTCAGACGACGGCGCTGTCGTGGTGGGTCAGGTGGGTGCCACATGGGCTGGTATCTGGACGCCGACGACCGGCATCCTCATGCTCGGCGACTATCTCGCGGCCCACGGGGTCTCCGGCCCCGTGGGTTGGCAGTTCCAGAATGCCACTGCGGTCTCGGCGGATGGCCGCACGATCGCCGGCTGGGGATACTCGGTTGCGACGGGGACGCAGGGGTTTGTGGTGACGATTCCTGCTCCCGCGTCGCTGATCGCTTTTGTCGGGGTGTTCGCTTCGATCCGCCGGACGCGCCGGAGCTGAGCGTTCGCGGGGGTCGCCCATTCCGGCAGAAAGACGTGCTGCGTGCTGGGTGCTGCGTGCTGCGTTTGGGCCGCCGCCCGCAGCACGCAGCACCCAGCACCCAGCACATGGCTTTCCCACCCCCCTTCCCCGAGATACACTCCTCCCCTATGTCCATTCTCGTCAACGCGTCCACCAAAGTCATCTGTCAGGGCATTACCGGCTCGTTCGGTGCTGTCCATACGAAGGGGTGCTTCCTTTACGGCACCAAAATGGTGGGCGGGGTGACGCCTGGCAAGGGGGGGACGAAGGATCCCAATGGGCTGGCGATCTTTGACACGGTTGCCCAAGCGGTGAAGGCGACGGGGGCGGACGCGACGATGATCTTTGTGCCGCCGGCGGGGGCGGCGGATGCGATTATTGAGGCGGCGTACGCGGGGATCAGGATCATTTGCTGCATCACCGAGGGGGTGCCGGTGCAGGACATGATTCGGGCGCGGGCGATGATGGATGAACTGAATGGTGGTGGGGGTGGGGCGGATGTTTCGGCCGCCAAGCGGAAGTTCATTCTGGTGGGGCCGAACTGTCCGGGTGTGATCACGCCGGGGCCGCGGACCAATATGGAGTCGCTGACGGGCGAGCCCGGCAAGCCTTTCTCTGCGGCCGGTTGCAAGATCGGGATCATGCCGGGGTACATCAACACGCACGTGACGCAGTCGAAGCTGGGCAAGGCGGTGGGAATTGTGAGCCGCAGCGGGACGCTGACGTACGAGGCGGTGTGGCAGACGAGCAATCTGGGGTTTGGGCAGTCGACGTGCGTGGGGATCGGGGGCGATCCGGTGCGTGGGCTGAATCACATCGATTGTCTGGAGCTCTTCGCGGACGATGCGGAGACGCATGGGATTCTGATGATCGGGGAGATTGGCGGGAGCGATGAGATTGAGGCCGCCCAGTGGATTTCGGCGGCACGCAAGTCCGGCCGCCTCAAGAAGCCGGTTGCGGCGTTCATCGCGGGCAAGACGGCGCCTCCCGGGCGGCGGATGGGCCACGCGGGCGCGATCATCGGCGGGGCCGACGATACGGCGGACTCGAAGATCAAGGCGTTGCAGGACGCGGGCGTGACGGTGGCGCTGAGCCCGGCGGACATG
>ERZ1292640.4688-Hain-H43-02um-R1-4688-length-10337-cov-45_pt1 | contig 10337 bp, 3 predicted proteins | sample MGYA00564404_ERZ1292640 | MGnify/ENA primary metagenome ERZ1292640 (study PRJEB36523, sample SAMEA6512636) | groundwater metagenome | collected 2019-01-08 | study: AquaDiva: Metagenomics assemblies of 32 groundwater samples | reverse complement strand
TAGGTAGGTCCGCCCGGCCGGATCGCCGGCGTAAACAACACTCCGGCGGGGGCCAGGTTTCCAGCTCGACACGTAGCGGAGGATGTTCCGCGCCAGCGCCTCGGCCGCGGGGTCAATCTCGGTGCGGCCGTTCACGTCCAGTTGGCAGAACAGCACCATCCCCTTGCCCTCGCGGTACTCAATGAGTGGGCTGTATTGAAGACTGTAGCCGCCGTCGAGGATGGGCATGAAATCGCCGCGCGCGGGTTTCTCGATGAGCACCGAGGCTACGTTGCCGCGGTTGCCGCGGCGCCAGAGCCGTGTGACGGGTATGCCGCTCCACGTGACTGTGGGCACGTAGTTGAATTGACGGGTCCGCTCGTAGGTGAGGCGCGGGGGCAAGATGGTCGCCTCGCCGCGCCAGTCGCGCAAGTGCCGCTCCTCGAGGCCTGCCAGCAGCGGATGGCCGGGCACCCGCTTGAAGATCCAGCGGAGCCCATACTCGGCCACCCGGAACCCGAACCGCTTCTCGAGCACGTCGCCCGTCTGCTCGAACACGATCACCTTGAGGCCCTCCCGGACACGGGCGATGTCCGGCGCCGCTCCAGGCAACGTGAGGGCGCCCTTGCCGACAATGAGCGTGTCGTAAGCCGCGAGATCGGCGTCCGCGTCCACGCCCTCCCACTTGACTCCCATCCGGCCCAGCAGTGCGGCGGTCTCGCCTTTGGGGTCGAACAGCGCGATCTTCCCGCCGGCCCGTGAAGGCGCCGGCCGCGACATAACGTCAATCGAGAAGGAGTCTTCCTGCGTCTCTCCGTTGCCGAATCTGACCGTCGCGCGCAGCTCGTACCGCGCGGGGGCCAGATCCGCCGGCAGCTCAAACTTCAGCGGGATGCGCTTCTGTTCGCCCGTGGCCAGCGTCACCTTCTCGCTGCCGGAGATGGCTCCAGCAAACGCCATGACCGTTTCCCGTGGCGAGTGACGCGCCCCCGGTGCGCGCAGCGCCCAGCCGCGGCGGGTAGCCGCGCGGGGCAGGCCGAACGACCACTCGCAATCACAGGTCACGGCCTGGCGGGAGTTGTTGATGAGGATGAGCTGCTTCTCCACCGCCTCGCCGGGCAGGAAGTTATGATCCTTGCTGGTGAAGGCCGCGGGCTTGCCGCCGATGTAGGCCAGCAACGGCATATTATTGCGATACAGGGCCTCGGCCGCGAGCGTAGGCTGGTAGTCCGACGGACGGAATACCAGCCGGGCCCGAGCCTCCTCCTCCCGCAGGTAAGCCGGCCTGGGACCGGGCCGCTGCAAGTTCTCCCAATCCACTTCGAGCTTGAGCTCCTGGCGGTGCCACTCGCGCGCCGGGGGTTTCCAGTAGTTCCCGTAATCCCACGGCGAGATCGCCGACACGCCCCACGTGCGGAAGGCCCGCCAGTTATCGGTCAGGTGCATGGCGACGACGCGGAACCGCTCTTCAAAGACCTGCGAGTTGAGATTGTAGGGGTAGTCAAACCGTTGCCAGGCACGGCCCTTTCGGAACTGCTCGGCTTCCCAGCGCAGATTCGCTCGCTCTTCCTCGGTGACCTGATAGGAGCGGTCGCCGAGGAACTGCGCGTTCCACTCGGCGACACAGAACTCCCACGGCGCGACGGCGCTGCCGAACTCCCGCTTGCCTTTGTACCAGCCGCGGTACATGGCCCAGTCCCACATGAACGGAACGCTGAACTCGCAGGTGAAGACCGGCTTCACGCCGAAGGTGGCCCAGTGCTCGAACCAGTCCGACATCTCCTGTATCGGGGCCCAGTTCGCATAGAAGTTGCTGGTATGCATCACGCCCAGGTTGCCCGAGGAGTGGTGATAGACGAAACGGCCCGGGTCCAGCCGCCGGATGATGGCTTCCGCCCGCATGGCGCGCGAGGCGTTCCGCAGGGCCCACGGGTCGCGCGGGTTCTGGATGCCGTCGATCATGTCGGGGTTCATGTCCTCGCTGTAGCCGGTGGCGTTGTGGCTGGTGGAGTAGCACACGGCCGATGGATGGTTCTGAGCCACGCGCACGTAGAACTCCGCGTGCCGCGCATAGCCGTTGGTGCGGTCCGCGTCCGGCGCCTCCCAGTCGTAGTGGCCGAAATGCGGCTGCGAGAACGACACCAGCATCCCCTCGTCGTCGGCGGCCTTCAAGATCTCCTCGAAGGTTGTGTGGGCGCCCGGTTCGCAGCCGTAGTTGTGCGTGTAAACGAAGTTGATGCCGAAGCTCTTGAAGTGCTGGAGGGTCGCTCTGGTGGCATCGTAACTTGCGAAGGTTGCGCTGCCCTGGCCGTTGTCGAGCGGGATGGCGGAGAGAAAGATGCGCGTGCCGTTCAGGTAGAAGTCCCGCCCGTCGATCCAGAACTCCCGGAACCCGAAGCGGATGGGCAGGGCCGTATCCAGCAGCTTCCCGCCGGCATCGAGCAAGGAGAGGCTGAGGTCGTGCTGATTCTGAGGCGTGTGCGTGTCCCAGAGCTTGTCGGGCCGCCAGTGCTCTGTCACCACGATGCGGCCGTTCTCCAGGTCGCTTCCCTGGAAGGGCCTGCTGGCGAACTCGCGCACCTGGCGGTTCCCGTCCTTGATCCGGGCGCGCAGGACATAGCGTGACTCCGGCTGGAGCGCGGCCAGCGCCGTGTCGAAGGTGATCTGCCACCTGCGCACCGAGGTTTCCACCTTCGCATCGGTGATGCGCGGGCCGGCGGGTGTGCTGACAAGGTACACGTCCCCACACAGCCCCCGTCGCGCCACCGCGCCCGCCACCTGCCTCGCCGAGGCGGTGTCGTTGTAGGACAGCATGACGGCCTTCAACGGCATGGCCACGACGAGCATGGTGAGGACGTGCGTTCGGCCCGGGCGGCACACGGACGTGAGATCCACCTCGCCCGACGGGTAGCGCATTTCGCCGGTCTTCGCGCCGTCTACGTACACCACGGCATAGGAGTACAGGTATTCCGCGTACAGCGTGATGCGGCGGCCGGACCACTCCCGAGGCACCGTGACCTCTCGTTGGTACCACGCCGCCGTGACGCCGCCCAGCCCCTCCTGCTTCCAACCGGGATGCGGATAAAAGACCTGGGGGCCTCCCCATCTCTGATTTGCTCCTGGCCAGCCCTCCGGTACCCTGAGATAGCCCCAGCCGCCGTCCGGCGGCACATCCGCGGCGCTCCCGGCAGGCTGCCAGCGCCACAGGCCGTTGACGGATATCCGCTCGCGCGTGGGCGTTGCCTCGCGGTAGGCCTTGGCCAGGTCCCAGACCGCCTTCACGCCTTCGGGCAGCTTCACATCCGCCCGCTCGCCGCCGAGAAGACCTCCCGACAGGCACAACACAAAGCCGAGCTTGAGGGACATCCGGGCGCTCGTCAGAAATAGAACTTCGCGCCGAGCTGGACCTGCCTGGCGCCGCGACCCCAGGCATAGCCGTTGATGCGGCCGAAGCTCGTGCTGCCGAAGCTGCCGCTCGGGAACCCGAAGGTCGGGCTGTTGGTGGAGTTTTGAAGCTCCAGCCGGAACTCGCCGCGCATGCGCTCGTTGACGGCGAAACCCTTCAGCAGGCCGAGGTCGGCATTGCGGATTCCGGGCGCGCGGTAGTTGAGGTTGCGCGGCGCCGTGCCGAACGTGTCCGGCGCCGGCTGCTGGAACGCCGCCGGGTTGTAATACTGATTGAGGCGGTCGCGCACGGAACCACCCGGATTGGGGTTGCCGACCAGGTGCGGCCGCTGCGAGGCGTCCCACAGCGTGCCGCCGGACTGGGTGACGTTCAACGGCACCCCCGACTGGAAGGTCATGAAGCCGCTGATCTCCCAGCCGCCGGCCAGCGCGTTCGCGAGCCTGCCCCAATCGCCGCCGAGAGCCCGGCCGCTGCCGATCGGCAGTTGAAAGCTGAAGGTCAGCACCAGCCGCTGCGGGGTATCGTGGCTGGAAATCGCCCGCTCGTTGCGCAGGTTGAAGAGGTCCTGGAGGCTGGTCGCCCCGCCCAGCCAGTCGAAATTGCCGGAGCCGTCGGAGCAGTCGTCGAACATCTTGGAGATGGTGTAGTGCGCCAGCATGGCGAGGCCGCGCGAAAACCGTTTTTCGTACCGGAACTGCACGGCGTTGTATTGAGTGTCGCCCCGGTTGGGCTCCATGTACCGGCTGGCGCCCAGGTATTGAGGGAAGTCCCGCAGCAGCCGATGCCGCTGGATCGTCGGCTGGCTGAGCGCAGACCTCGGATCGGTGATGACACGGTAGAACGGGTTGGGCCCCAGGCGGTTCAGCTCGGTCCTTCCGATACTCCAGTACTGGAGATCCAGGCGGCTCATGTTGGTATCGGGCACATACATGTGCGTCCCCTTCGTGCCGGTGTAATTCACTTCAATCACGCTGGAAGCAGGGAGCTGGCGCTGGATGGAAAAGTTCCAGCTATGATACGAGGGCTTTATGTTCTCCCGCACGTTGGTCGAGGCATTCAGGCCGATGAAGGTCATCGCGCCCAGCGACCGTCCCGGCGGGAGATTCAGCCCGTCCGGCCAGGGATTGTCGAGCCTGGCGTACTGGGTGATGCCGGAATCGCGGCTCCACTCCACCGAGGACTGCGAAAAGAACCCCTGGCCCAGGTTTCCTTTGACCGCCGCCCGCGAGAGAGTGTAGAACAAGCCGTAACCGCTGCGGATCGATGTCTTGTCGTTGAGCGCGTAGGCGAATCCGACCCGCGGCTGGAAATTGTTGTGGTCCCCGTCCGAGGCGCTGGGTGTTTTCTCGTCGGTGAACATGAAGAAGCCCCTGAGCTTGTAGCCCGGCACCTTCCCGTCCAGGGGAGAGGGATCGCTCAGGTTCCAATAGCTTTCGCGGTACTGCTTTTCCCAGTGAGGGCGCTCGATATCGTAGCGGAGGCCCAGGTTGACGGTCAGCTTGCGGGTGAGCTTCCAGTCGTCATGCAGGTAGCCGGCATAATACTGGCTCCGGGTATACGCCCAAGGTGCGTGATCGAACCGGCTGCCGCTCCCCCAGCCGAGAAGCATCGAGGCGAATCCGTTGCCCTGGGTCGCGCTGCCGACAAACCGGTCTTCGCGGGTGATCTGCCGGCTGAACGAGAAGCTGGCGGCCGGGTAGCCGGGCTGGTTGTAGTCCAGATAGTTGTGCCGGAACTCGCCCCCGGCTTTCAGGTTGTGCCCGCCCGCGATCCGCGTCACGCTGCCAACGATTTGAGGCCCGCCTTGCTCACGCCCGATCGCGACCCACCCCGCGTCTCCGATGGACGTGTACCCCTCGGGTTGGAATTGCGGGAACACGGGAGCTGTGGCCGCGTCCTTAACGTATTTCGGCAAGCCCAGTGTGAGGAGATCGAATTTCTCCAGCGGCCCGCTGTAGTACCACGGGAGCAACAGCCCGAAGCGCAGGCTGAAGACAGTCTGGGCGCTGTGGGCGCGGGTGAAGTCCAAAACAGCATTGTTCGCCCCGACGGTGGTGTGCTTGAGTTCCCAAGGCAGCCCGGGATGTCCTTTGCCGAACAGGTTCTCCGCGTCGTACCGGGACCACCGCGGGCTGTACCTGGCGCTCAGCCGGTTCCGGTCGCTGAAGTTGTTGTCAACCTTGATTTCCATCGTGTTATTGAAGCCGACATCAACCCCTTGTGCGTACCAGTTGTCCACCTGAGTGAAGGGCGCCCCCGGCTGGTTCGGCGCCGGATAGTACGACGCCGCCTTCAGGGATATCGGATTCAGCATCGACTTTGGCAGAACGTTGCCGGGGAACGGCCTGCGCTTGATCTCGCCGGCCGGGTTCGTGTAAATGTCGAATGGGTTGTAAATCACGATCAACTGGCCGCCGGAGGTCCTGTAGTCGGTGAAGTCGCCCTCCCACTGCCGGAGCGTCGGGAAGGTGGCGGTGGCGGTCCTCACGCTCTCTTCCTGCGTGCGCTCGTAGTTGACGAAGAAGAAGGTCTTGTCCCTCCTGATTGGCCCGCCGGCGTTCCCGCCATAGAGGTGGCGTTGGTACGGCGGTTTGCCAAGCCCGGCGCGGTTGGAGAAGAAGCTGTTGGCATTCAGCTCGGCATCACGAAAGAACCAGAAACCGGCGCCATGAAACTGGTTGGTGCCGCTCTTGGTGACCATGTTGATGACAGCGCCGCCGGTGTTGCCGAACTCGGCGCTGAAGAAGCTGGTCTGAACCTTGAACTCCTGCACCGCATCCACCGACGGCGTTTGGGCGATGGAAGTAATGCCGCTGTTCTGTTCCGGGACGGTCACGCTGACGCCGTCCAGCATGACGTCGGCCGTGGAATTGCGGGTCCCAGCAGCGACGAAATTCGTATTGCCCTCGCCGTAACGGCCGCCCGAGCCAACCACGCCCGGGGCCAGGTAGGCAAGCGTGTACGGGTTGCGGGCGATGAGCGGCAGGGTGAGAATGAACCGGTTCTCGATGACCTGGCCGAGGTTGGCAATGGTGGTGTTCAGCAGCGGCGCGGCCGCCTCGACCTCGACGGCGGTGGTGAGCTGGCCGACCCTCAGTTCCACATCGATGGTTGCCTGCTGCTGCACTTGCAGCGTGAACTCGCTTCGCGCGAATTTCTGGAAGCCCGGCGCCTCGACCGCGAGCGTGTAGACGCCCGGCGGCAGGGCGGTGACGACATAGCGGCCCATCGCGTCTGTTTGGGCCGTGTGTTCGGTGTTGCGCTCCACGTCCTTCACCGTGACCTTGGCCGCGGGGACGGCGGCCTGCGAAGAGTCGGTGACCACACCACGGACAGCCGCCGTGAAGGACTGCCCGAAGAGCAGGGCAGGCACGGCAAGCACAATGCACATGTTCAACCAGGCAACAATGCGACGCATACACAAACCCCCTGCGGCGATTTTATACCGCCACTGGACCGGCGTCAAGGCATGCGTATCCTCCGCTACGGACAAGCAACCGACAAGCCGGGCGGCTTGTCCCGCGTCAGGCCTCGAGGTACTTCTTCAGCCAGGCGAACAGCTCCTGGAACAGGTAGCGGTTGTTCTCGCCCTTGAGGATCCAGTGGTTCTCCTCGGGGAACACCAGCAGGCGGCAGGGGACGCGCAGGCGCTGGAGCAGCTTGTAGATCTCCAGGGCCTGGCCGAGCGGCACGCGAAAGTCGTTCTCGCCGTGGGAAACGAACATGGGCGTGCGAAAGTTCTTCGCGTAGCGGAACGGGTTCTGGTCCTGCCACAGCGCGCCGTCTTCCCAGGGCGGCAGCCCGAAGCGTTTCTCCCAGTAGTAGCCGCCGTCGGTGGTGCCCCACATCGAGACGTTGTTGGTCAGGCCGGCGTGGTTGAAGATGGTGCGGTAGCGGGTGGTGTTGCCTTCCATCCAGTTGGCGAGATAGCCGCCGTAGCTGGCGCCGCCGGCCGCCTGCCGCTTCGCGTCGATGAAGGGAAAGCGGCGGATGGCCTCGTCGGCCGCCTCGTTGATCTCATTGGCGGGCCCCCGTAACGCGTCGCGGTTGATGGCGTCGGCGAACTCCTCGCCGAAGCCGGTCGAGCCGGAGTAGTTGGTCATCAGCACTGCGTAGCCGGGCGAGGCGAGGAAGTGGTAGTTCCAGCGGATGAAGAATTGGTCCTTCCACATGTTGTGCGGGCCGCCGTGCATGAAGACCAGGAGCGGGTATCTTCTCGACTCGTCGAATGCGGGCGGCAGCACGATCATGTTGTGGATCTTCTTGCCGCCCTTCGAGGTGAACCAGAAATGACGGGGCGGCTGCCAGTCGATCTTCGCGCTGCGCGCGGCGGTGAACTCGGTCAGCGCGCGGTGATTGCCCGCGACCGGATCGATGCGCACCACCTCGGGCGGGTTGATCATACTGGACCAGTTGGCGATGAGCACAGGCGTGGGGGCCTTCTCGGGAATCACCAGGCCGGCGTAGCCGCCGAGCGAGAGCGGGAAGGCGAGCTTCGCCTCGCCGCCCGCGGCCGGCATGCGGAAGAGCTTGTCGTGGCCGTGCTCTTCGGCGGCGAGGTAGATGGTGCTCGAGTCGGGCGTGCAGGCGAAGCTGTCCACGGAGCGGTCGAACCCGGATGTCAGGATGACCGGTTTGGCGGGCGGCGGCCATGCGAGCATCGCCAGCCGGCGCAAGCTGTAAAGGCGCTTGTCGCCGCGGCGCGAATGCACGGCATAGAGCGCCTTGCCGTCGGGCCGGAAGGCGGGCTGCGAGAAGCTGTCGCGTCCCGAGGTGAGCGGCTCGGGCTCGCCGCCGGAGGCAGGCATGCGGTACAGGTGAGTGCTGGAAAAATCGTAGGCCTCGACGTTGCGGTTGATGGAGGCCACGAAGACGATCGACTGGCCGTCCGGGGCCCACACGGCTTGCAGGTTTTCCTCGCCGCTCAGGCCGCCGCCGCTCCCTGCGAAGCCGGGCTCGGATGCGAGCTTCGTGCCGGACAGCCGGTCGCGCGCCTTCGCGCCGGCCTCCGGGCTCTGCACGAACAGGTGCGGGCGGGTCTCAGCAATCCAGCGGTCCCAGCGGCGGATGGGGAAGCTGTCGTAGACGCGGACGTTGTACTTGCGCTTCTTTCGTTCCTCGATGATCTTCCTATTGGCTTCGTCGTCGCCGGCGCCGGTATAGACGTTGCTCTGGAACAGCAACGCCTGGCCGTCGGGGCGCCACTGCGGATCGGAGGCGCCGGTCGAGAGGGAGGTCACGCGGACGGCCTCGCCGCCGGCCAGTGGCAGCACGTAGATCTGCGCCGCCTCGTCGCCTTCGCGCCTGGCGACGAAGGCGATGCGGCTGGAATCCGGCGACCAGGCGAGGCCGTTCTCCGGACCCTTGGTGGAGGTCAGCCGGCGCGGCGGGGCGGCGCCGTTGGCGAGGACAATCCACAAGTCGGAGACCTGCTTCGTGTCTTCGTAGGAGGGCTCCTGGACCGAAACCACCGCCCACTTCCCGTCGGGGCTCACCGCCGGGGCGCCGACGCGCGGCATCAGCCACACGTCTTCGTGGGTGATGGGGGCTTGGGCTGCCTGAAGCACGAGGCACAGGCTGAGGGCAGCAGCGAGACGAAACATGGCAAGGAGTATAGCAGAGGCCCGGCGGCGGATCAGGGCTGCTTGAGCCGCTCGATGCCGCGGCGGACGGCCTCGGCATTGGGCGCATCCGGGTGGCGGGCGAGGTAGTCCTCCAGCTCGCGGATGGCGGCCGCGCGATCGTTGCGGCGCAGGTAGATCTCGGCCAGCAGCATCTGGGGATGAGAGAAGTGGGCGGGATCGAGCTGCCTGGCGGTGGTCAGGTGTTTCAGCGCCTGCTCCTCGTCTCCGAGCCAGAAGTAATTCATCCCCAGTTGCGACTGGGCCAGCGCGTCGTCGGGGCGCTGGCGCACCGCTTCCTTGTTGTATGCGAGAGCCTCCGGGTACCGCTTGAGGTTGAGCAGGACCCCGCCGAGGTTTACCAGCGGCGAATACGCGCCCGCGTCCTGCTCAAGCGCTTTGCGAAAGTACTTCTCCGCCTCCGGGTAGCGGCTGGATTGATAGGCAATGGTGCCGAGGTGGTTCCAGACCTCGACGAAATGGGGCGCCAGTTCGACGGCTCGTTCCATGTGCCGGATAGCGCCCGCCACGTCGCGATCACTGAGCTTTTGTTGCGCCTGCTGGTATTCGCGCTGGGCGCGGTCCGGGATGCGAAGCTGCCTCACCGAGACCCCGTGCTTGCGCTCGATCGCCTCGCTGGCCGCGACGGCCGAGGGCTGGAAAGGGATGGTCAGCGACACGCGGCCCTCGGAATCAGCGAGGCTGGGCCCGACTTCGATCGTCTGGCGGACCTCGCCGCGGCCGGGCACAGTGACTGAGACGGTGTAAGCCCCGGGCGCGAGGTTGCGGAAGCGGAAGCGGCCGCTCGCATCGCTGGCGGCGCTGGCCATGAACGGAGTGATGGCGCCGTATAGGCTGACAGCGGCCCGCGCCGGCGGCTCGATCTGGCCGCGCAACTCGAACTTGCGCTCGGCCGCAGGCGAGGACGCCTGCGCCACCATCAGCAGCAGTGCGAACAGGGTGCTGACCATGGCGCTCTGCCGAGATCTTACCATCGAAGCGACCGTACCTACCTTGCGGGGCCGAACGCCTTCACCACTCGCGGATCGTCCAGGCGCAAACGATACATGATCTGGTTGTAGTTGTAGAGAGGCGTTTTCTCCTTCGCGTTCGTGAAGGTGTCCGTATACGTGCCCTCGAGGTAGATCACGCGTCCGCCATCCTTGTCGAAAAACGGGTGCTGCGTCGGATTGTAGAAGTTGTAGTCGTCGTGGCTGATGATCTTCAGCGCGCGATTCCACGGCCCTTCCGGCCGGTCTGCCTCTGCATACCAGATCGATCCGGACGCGCCGGCGATCATAATCCACTTCCCGCGACAGGCATTCCACGCC
>ERZ1292640.4687-Hain-H43-02um-R1-4687-length-10339-cov-6_pt1 | contig 10339 bp, 8 predicted proteins | sample MGYA00564404_ERZ1292640 | MGnify/ENA primary metagenome ERZ1292640 (study PRJEB36523, sample SAMEA6512636) | groundwater metagenome | collected 2019-01-08 | study: AquaDiva: Metagenomics assemblies of 32 groundwater samples | reverse complement strand
TCGTTTGCGGACGGGTATTCTCGGACTCTACCGTTGGATCCACATGTCCGCCTAACAACAAGTCGACCGAACTACGTATCCGAATACGCCGCCCAGCGTAACAAGGCCCGCCGTGGCTCTGCGGGCGCCGCAGCCCCGCGACTGGCACGCAGCTCCGTCCCGGCGGCCGGGTCCGTCGGCCACCATACGCTGCGGGCAACGCTGCACGAGCAGCCTGGTGCCGCGCTCACAGCCGGTCGGCTGGGCTGGGAACACCTCGTCCTCCCCGGTTCAGGACATGCGTGTGGATCATTGTGCTCACGTCGCGGTGCCCGAGAAGCTCCTTGATGGCGCGGATGTCGTAGCCGCTCTCGAGCATCTGGGGGGCGAACGAGTGCCGCAGCGTGTGGTGGCTCGCAGGCCTGGCGATGCCCGCCTGCCAGCGGGCGCGGCGAGACGAACGATGCGGCGACGGCCATCTGCGGCCCTCCGGCGCGGGCGATGGGGCGAGTGATGATCGAACGAGGCGCCAGTATCGCGGACGTCCACCGGCAGGACAAGACCGAAAGGAGTGTGCGGAGGGCCGGCTTTACAGGGCGCGGCAGGCCTGATAAGGTTCCGCCTCTTTTCCACACCCCTTGGACCGTGCCGTTCTCGAGGAGGTTCTGCCGTGGCTCAGCGATGCGATATCTGCGGGAAGGGGACCATGTACGGCAACAGCGTGAGCCACGCTCACAACCTGACCAAGCGGGTCTGGAACCCCAACCTGCAACGCGTACGCGCCCTCGTGAACGGGCAGGTGCGCAAGCTCGACGTGTGCACCCGCTGCCTGCGCAGCGGCAAGGTCGAGAAGGCCGGCAGGAACCGCCGGCAGGGGCCCCCCGTCACGGCCTGATCCACGGCGACCCTGGCTGCATGCCCGGACTCCGCCGCCTCCGCGGCGCGGCGGAGTCCGGCGCTTTCAGGCCTGAGTCCCGGGGGCAGGCGGCGCCGGCCGGGTGGTCTCAGCCCCGGCCCGCGCTCTGCCGTCTCGAGCCGTGCTGAGCAGCTCGCGCCATTCGAGTTGCTGGCGCGGCAACGTGCCGAGCGGGTCCAGCTCCAGGGCGCGCGCGAACTCCGCGTCGGCCTCGCGCGTGCGCCCCAGCGCGAGCAGCGCCCAGCCCAGGTCCGCGCATCCCGCAGCGTAGCCGGGGTTCTTCTCCACCGCCGCGCGCAGCGCTGGTTCCGCCCCCGCCGCGTCCCCCCGCAGCAAGCGCGTGCGCCCCAGCAGGGCGTGCGCGTCCGGCCAGTCGGGGTGGCGCGCCACCAGCTCCGCGAGCAGTCCCTCGGCCGCGGCGCCGTGGCCCAGCGCCAGCTCCACGCCCGCCAGCTCGAGGGCCGCGGCGTCGTAGCCGGGCCTCAGCTCGAGCGCCCGGCGGTAGGCCTCGCGCGCCGCCTCGAGCTGGCCGCGCAGCCGCCGCGTGCGCGCCAGCGCGAGGTGCAGGTCGGGGTAGTCGGGCTGAACCGCGATGGCGCGCTGGATCTCGTCCTCGGCGCCCGCGGCGTCTCCCACGGCGAGCTGGAGCGAAGCCGAGTCCAGGGTCTCCTGCGGGATCTCGCGGTCGCGCGTGAGGCCGCGCCGCACCGTCCGCAACGCGTCTTCGTGCCGGCCGAGCGCGTGGTAGATGAGCCCGAGCAGGCGCTGGGCGCGGGCGAACTGCCGGTTGAGCGCCACCGCCCGCTCGAGCGGCGCCACCGCGGCCTCGAGATCGCCGGCGCGGAAGCGCGCCAGGCCGAGCCAAAAGTGCAGGTCGGGGTAGCCCGGAAAGGCCTCGAGCGCGGCCTCGACGTGCTCCACCGCGAGGCGCGCCTCGCCGCGCTCGAGTCGGGCGCGCGCCGCCAGCAGCCGCGCCTCGAGGTAGCGCGGGTTGATGCGCAGCGCCCAGTCGAGCTGCGCCAGCGCCTCCTCCTGCCGCCCCGCCTCGAGCAGCAGGCCGCCCAGCCTGCACCGCAGGTCGGCGTAGCCCGGGCGTTCCTCGACCGCCCGCTCGACCTCGGTGATGGCGCCGGCCAGGTCGCCGCCGTGGTAGCGCTCGAGCGCGCGCTCGATCGGCGAGGGCTCGGGCGCGCGTTCCCCGGCGCCGCGCGCGAGCACCGCGAGCAGCCCCTGCCAGTCGGCCGCGCCCCACTCCGAGGCGCGCGCGGCGGCCAGCCCGGAGGGCAGCTCGACGCCGAGCGCCAGCGCCCGGTTCAGCGCCTCGATCGAGCGCTCTCCCTCGCCGCGCTGGCGCTGGCACACCGCGAGCAGCAGCCAGGCCTCGAGGTAGCGCGGGTGCTCGGCGAGCGCGCGCTCCAGCTCGGCCACCGCTTCGGCCACGCGCCCCGAGCGCTCGAAGATGCGGGCGCGGTAGTAGCGCAGGTCGGGGAAGGACGGGTTCTCCTCGAGCGCCTTCGCGAACTGCTCGTCGGCCTTCGGGTACTGCCCGGCGTGGAAGAACGCCAGCCCGAGGTGCGCGCGCGCCTCGGCCGCGTAGCACAGCGCCAGGCTGTGGTCGGGGTCCGAGGGATCGCGCACCTCGGCGAGCACGGCCTCGAACTCGGCCGCCGCGCGCTCGTACTCGCCGCGGTTGAAGTGCACCATGCCGCGGTTGTAGTGGCGGTTGTGGCCCCACTTGAGCAGGGTTGAGAACAGCGACAGGGCGAGGCTCCTTTCGTCCCGCGCTCCGCCCGGGGCCGCGGTCGCCCGCGGCCCCGGCGGCGGCGCGGTCAATCCATCTGGCGGCGCAGGAAGGCCGGCACCTCGAGCGAGTCGCCGCCCCGCGACCCGTTCTTGCCCCAGCCGCGCCCCGCGCCGGTCCCCGCCTCCTCGTGACGCCACGGCCGCGGGCGCCGGTGCTCCTCGCCCTCCGTGCGCGACCGCTCGGGCCGCACGCCGGCCTCGACGCGCCCGAAGCCGGTGGCGATCACCGTGATCATCAGCTCCCCGTCCATGTTGGGATCGATGACCGCGCCGAAGATGACGTTGGCGTCCTCGCCGGCCGCGTTCACCACCACCGAGGCCGCCTCGTTGACCTCGTGCAGCGTGAGGTCGCGCCCTCCGGTGATGTTGACCAGCACGCCCTCGGCGCCCGCGATCGAGACGTCCTCGAGCAGCGGACTCGCCACCGCGGCCTGCGCCGCCTCGAGCGCACGCTGCTCGCCCGACGCGCGGCCGGTGCCCATCAGGGCGTTGCCGCGGTTCGACATCACCGCCTTGACGTCGGCGAAGTCGAGGTTCACCAGCCCGGGCACCGTGACCAGGTCCGAGATGCCCTTGGTGGCCTTGAGCAGCACCTCGTCCGCGACGCCGAAGGCGTCGGTGAGCGAGGTGCCCTTCTCCACCACGGCGAGCAGGCGCTCGTTGGGGATGGTGATGAGGGTGTCCACCTCGGCGCGCAGCTCGGCGAGGCCGTCGTCGGCCTGGCGCAGGCGGCGCCGGCCCTCGAAGGTGAACGGCTTGGTGACGACCGCCACGGTGAGCGCCCCGGCCTGGCGCGCGAGCCGCGCCACCACCGGCGCCGCGCCGGTGCCGGTGCCGCCGCCCATGCCGGCGGTGATGAACACCATGTCACTCTCGCTGAGCGCGTCGGCGATGAGCTGCTCGTCCTCCTCGGCGGCGCGGCGCCCCATGGTGGGGTCGCCGCCCGAGCCGAGCCCGCGCGTGACCGTCTTGCCGATCTGGACGCGGTTCGGCGCCAGCGACTGGTTGAGCGCCTGCACGTCGGTGTTCGCGGCGATGAACTCCACGCCGCGCAGGCCCGCACCGATCATGCGGTTCACCGCGTTGCCGCCGGCGCCCCCGACACCGATGACCTTGAGCTTGGCCGAGGCGGTGTAGTCAATCTCGAGTTCGAACATGGGCACGACTCCCTGTGCCTTCCCGTGTCGGGCCCGGGCCGGAGCTTCCGTCCGCGGGATTCCTCCGTGGGTGTGAGGCGGTGGATGGTGGTAGAACGTCTAGAACAGCTCGCTGAACCAGCGGCGCGGGTCGAAGATGGCGCGCTTCAACTCGACCGCCTTGCTCGGGAAGCTCGCTTCTCCGCGCTCGCCCTCCCAGGCGTGGAGCACCAGCCCCACGCCGGTCGCGAAGCGCGGACCGGACACGTTGTTGGAGAGGCCGCCGACGCCCTGCGGGGCGCCGAGGCGCACCGGCATCTCGAAGATCTGCTCGGACAGCTCGACGAGCCCCGGCATGAGCGACGTCCCGCCGGTCAGCACGACGCCGCCGCCGAGCAGCTCGGCGAAGTGGTTCTTCTTCACTTCCTTGTTGGCCATGGCGAAGATCTCCTCCATGCGCGGCTCGATCATCGAGGCCAGCACATGCCGCGAGATCTGCCGGTCGGAGCGGCCGCCCACCCCGGAGACGGTGATCATCTCGTCGCTGCGCACCGTCGAGGCCAGCGCCGCGCCGTGCTGGATCTTGATGCTCTCGGCCCTATCTATAGGAGTCCTGAGCCCGATGGCAATGTCATTCGTCACGTTCGCGCCGCCGAAGGGCAAGATTGCGGTGTGGCGGATCGAGCCCTCGTAGAACACCGCCACGTCGGTGGTGCCGCCGCCGATGTCCAGCAGCACCACGCCCAGGTCGCGCTCGGCCGGCTCGAGCACCGCATGGCTCGAGGCCAGGGGCTCCAGCACCAGGTCATAGACCTTGAGCCCGGCGCGCTGGATCGAGCGGCAGATGTTCTTCGCCGAGGTGACGGCCCCGGTGATGATGTGCACCTCGGCCTCGAGCCGCACCCCGCTCATCCCCACCGGGTCGCGGATGCCGTCCTGGTCGTCCACGATGAACTCCTGCGGGATCACGTGGATGATCTCGCGGTCCATCGGGATCGCGATGGCCTTGGCGGCCTCGATCACGCGCTGCACGTCGCCCGGGCCGATCTCGTTGTCCTTGCGGGAGACCGCGATGACGCCGCGGCTGTTGATGCTGCGGATGTGATCGCCCGCGATGCCGGCGTAGACCCCCTTGACCGGGATGCCCGCCATGCGTTCGGCTTCTTCCACCGCGCGCTGGATGCTGGCCACGGTCTTCTCGAGATCCACGACCACGCCGCGCCGGAGCCCTTCGCTCGGGGCGTTGCCCACGCCCACCACGCGCAGTCCGTCCGGGTCGTTGCCGTTCGTGTCGGCGATGATGCAGCAGATCTTCGTGGTGCCGATGTCGAGCCCCACGAACGTCCGCGTCGCCTGTCCCATGGTGCCGTTCACCTCCTCCTGGAGAGCCGCTATCCTCTGTGCGGCCGCGCCGCCGCCGCGGCCCTCGCTGGCGGTACGGGCCTCACGATGACCTGATCCTGGAACCTGAGATCGATCTCCTGGGCGATCGTGCCGCGGTGCTGGAGGTCGGCCAGCACCACGCGCAGCGCCGAGAGCTTGCGCGTCCCCGGCGGCCACGCCGGGGCCAGTACGCGCGTGCCGCTCATGAGCAGCAGGCCGGTGGACCACGGGTCCGAGACGTCCACCTGCGAGACCTGCCCGGAGAGCTGGAGCTCGCGCGCCGCCATCGCCCTGACCCACGCCAGCCCGCGCCGGACCTGGGGCGTGAGCACCTGCGTGCCGGCGCGCTGGCGCGCGAAGTCGGGACCGGCGAGCAGCGGGACGTCGGCCACCACGCCCTTCGCGAGCGGCGGGAGCAGCACCCCGGCCGAGTCCACCTCCCACGGCACGCCATGCTGCACCAGCAGCACCGGCACGCGCTCGACGATGGACACGCGCACCCCGCGCGGCCATTCGCGCCGCACCTCGGCGCGCGCGATGCGCGGGTCGAGCAGCAGCGCCTGGCGGGCGCGCGCGAGGTCCACGGCGAACAGGTCCTGGCCCTCGTGGATGCCGGCCACCGCGGCCACGCGCACCGCGTCCAGGTAGTGCGCGCCCTCGATGCGCACCCGGTCCACCACCGCCACCCGCCGGCGCAGCGTGCCCCACGGCAGGTGCGCGAGCAGGAATGCCAGCCCCGCGAGCAGCACGAGCCTCAGCACCAGCGGCCCGGCCCCGCGCCGCCGCACCCGCCTCCCTGGCTGGAGCGCCCGTCCCTGGTAGAGGCTCACCGCTTCACGCCCTCCTGCGCGGCGCCGGCCCGGAGCTTCGCCAGCACCTCGTCGCCGAGCTTCCACACGTCGCCCGCGCCCAGCGTCAGCACCACGTCGCCGGGGCGCGCGGCGCGCGCCGCCTCCTCGACCGCCTCGGCCGCACTGGCGGCGTAGCGCACGTGCGTGGCGCCGCACGCCGCGGCGCTCTCCACGATGGTGCGGCCGCTCACGCCCGCGATCGGGGCCTCGCCCGCCGGGTAGATGTCGAGCGTCCAGACCAGGTCGGCGTCGCCAAAGCAGGCGCCGAAGTCGTCCTTGAGCAGCGCGGTGCGCGAGTAGCGGTGCGGCTGGAAGACGACCAGCACGCGCCCGCCCAGCCCCTTCGCCGCCGCCAGCGTGGCCGCGATCTCGGTCGGGTGGTGGCCGTAGTCGTCCACCACGCGCACCCCGCCCGCCTCGCCGCGGGTCTCGAAGCGCCGGCCCACGCCGCGGAAGCCGGCCAGCGCCTCGGCGATGTGGCCGAAGCCGATCTCCAGCTCGAGCCCCACCGCCACCGCGGCGAGCGCGTTGAGCACGTTGTGACGCCCGGGCAGCCGGAGCTCGATCTCGTCGAGCGGGGCGCTGCCGCTCCACACCCGGAAGCGGGCGCCGTGCGGCAGCAGGCGGATCTCGTCGGCCCGCAGGTCGGCGTCCGGTCCGGTGCCGTAGCGCACGTGGCGCTTGGTGACGAGCGGCAGGATGGCGCGCACCTGCGGGTCGTCGGTGCACAGCATGGTGACGCCGTAGAACGGCACGCGGTTCGCGAAGTAGACGAACGCCTGCCGCACCTCGTCGAGGGTCTGATAGTGGTCGAGGTGCTCGCGATCGATGTTCGTGATGACCGAGACCGCGGGCGCGAGCCTGAGGAACGAGCCGTCGCTCTCGTCGGCCTCGGCCACCAGGAACTGCCCGTGCCCGAGCCGCGCGTTCGAGCCGATGGCCAGCAGCCGGCCGCCCACCACGATGGTGGGGTCCAGCCCGCCGCGCGCCAGCACCGCGGCGATCATCGAGGTGGTGGTGGTCTTGCCGTGCGAGCCGCCCACCGCCACGCCGTACTTCATGCGCATCAGTTCGGCCAGCATGTCGGCGCGCCCGATCACCGGGATGCCCAGCAGGCGCGCGGCCTCGAGCTCCTCGTTGTCGGGGCGCACCGCGGTCGAGAACACCGCCACCTGCGCGCCCTCCACGTTCGCGGCGGCGTGGCCGATGAAGATGCGCCCGCCGAGCCTCGCCAGCCGCTCGGTGGCCTCGCCTGCCTTGAGGTCGCTCCCCGAGACCTGGTAGCCCATGTTGAGCAGCACCTCGGCGATGCCGGACATGCCGACCCCGCCGATGCCGATGAAGTGGATGCGGTGCGTGCGCCCGTACATCAGCCCGAAGCCTCCTCGGTGGGGGTGGCCGCGGCGGCGCTGCGACCCTGCGACCAGCGCACCAGGCTGCGCACGATGCGCTCCGCGGCGTCGGGGCGAGCGAAGGTCCGCGCGTTCGCCGACATGCGCGAGAGCGCCTGGCGATCGGACAGCCAGTGCGCGATCTCGTTGGCCAGCCGATCGCCGGTGAGCTCGCGGTCCAGGATCATGGCGGCGGCGCCCCGGTCCACCAGGTTGCTGGCGTTCACCACCTGGTGGTCGTGCGCCGCGTGCGGATAGGGCACCAGGATGGCGGGGGTGCCGCAGGCCGCGATCTCGGCCAGCGTCATGGCCCCCGAGCGGCACACCACCAGGTCGGCCACGGCGTAGGCCATGTGGATCCGGCGCAGGAAGGGTAACACGCGGGCCGGGAGCTGCTCGGCCTCCACTGCCGCCCTGACCGCCTCGAAATCCTGGCGCCCGGTCTGCAGGATGAACTGCACGTCCACGCGGCCCTTGAGCCGCCGCATGGCGTCGAGCGCCGCCTCGTTGATGCGGTGGGCGCCGCGGCTGCCGCCGAACACGAACACGGTGGGACGGCCCGCCGTGAGCCCGAACTCCTGCGTCGCCTGGACGCGGTCGCCGCTCAGGATGTAGGTGCGGATCGGATTGCCGCTCACGCGCAGGTGGTCGCGGCGCCGGAAGTAGGAGCGCGCCTCGATGAACGACAGGTGGACCTCGTCGGCGATCTGCGCCAGCCAGCGGTTCGCGAGCCCCGGGATGCTGTTCTGCTCCTGCAGGATGAGCGGGCGGCCCAGCAGCCGTGCGGCCAGCGCCACCGGGCCGCTGACGTAGCCGCCGGTCCCGAGCACCACGTCGGGCTTCTCGCTCCCCACCAGCCACAACGCCTGGACGATGCCGAGGATGTTCGAGAGCAGCGCCCACGGCCAGCGCCACCAGGCGCGGCGCGGGAAGCCCCGCGTCATGACGTAGCGGATGCGGAAGCCCGCCTCGGGCACCGCCTGCGACTCGAGGCCGCGGCGCGTGCCGACGAACAGCACTTCGGCGTCCTTGCACGTGCGCCGGATCTCCTCGGCGACGGCGATGCCGGGGTAGACGTGGCCGCCGGTGCCACCGCCCGCGATGAGCACCTTCATGCGGCCTCCCGGGACCAGCGCTGGCGCGCCAGGGCTTCGTGGGAGGCGTTGGCCGCGCTGATGCGGTAGAGCAGCCCCGCGGCGGCCAGGTTGGCGAGCAGCGCCGATCCGCCGTACGACACGAACGGCAGCGGCAGCCCCGTGGTGGGCGCGAGGCCCGTCGCCACGGCCAGGTTGACGAGCGCGTAGAGACCGATCTGCAAGGTGAGTCCTCCCGCCAGCAGGAAGAGGAAGGGGTCGGAGGTCCGCGCGGTGACGCGCAGGCTCCGCCACAGCAGCAGCGCGATCAGGACCAGCAGGAACGTGGCGCCGATGAAGCCCAGCTCCTCGGCCAGGATCGAGAAGATGAAGTCGGTGTGGGCCTCGGGCAGGAACAGGTATTTCTGCAGCCCCCCGCCCAGGCCGCGGCCGTGCCAGCCGCCCGAGCCGATGGCGATGAGCGACTGCTCGAGCTGCCAGCCCGACCCGTAGGTGTCCAGCTCGCCGGTCATCACGAAGTGGATGAAGCTCCTGACCCGCTCCATCTGGTAGGGATGGGTCTGGAGCATCACCAGGCCGGTGATCGCACCGGCGCCCACCGGCACCGCGAGGTGCCGCAACGGCGCGCCGGAGAGGTAGATCATGGCGAAGCCGGTGGCCCCGAGCAGCACCGCGCTGCTCAGGTTCGGCTGGCGCAGCACCAGGAACGACAGCGCGCCCAGGATCGCGAGCGGCGGCAGCAGGCCGCGCACGAAGCCGTGCTCGGCCGGCGGGTGGCGCTTGAGCCACCGCGCCAGGAAGACCACGGTCGCGAAGCGGCCGAGATCTATGGGCGACAGGGTCAGCGGCCCCAGCTGGAGCTGCCGGGTCGCGCCATTCGCCTGGTACCCCGCCACCTCGACCAGCAGCAGGAGCACGACGGCCACCCCCAGCAGCGCCGGCGCCCACTGCTCCAGCCACCGCAGGCTCAAGCGCGCGCACAGCAGCAGCGCGCCCACGCCCAGCGCGGCACGGATCAGCTGCTTGCTCAGGAAGTAGTCCGGATCCTGGTAGCGCGTGATGCCGAGGATCGCGCTCGAGGAGTAGACCATCACGACCCCCACCGCGGTCAGCGCCAGCGGGAGCACCAGCAGCCAGCGGTCGCCGCGCCTCACGCGTGCGCCTCCCGCGCGGCGAGCCGCGCCACCTCGGCCTTGAACTTGCGGCCGCGGTCCTCGTAGTCCGCGAACATGTCGTACGACGCGCAGCCGGGCGAGAGCAGCACCGTGCCGCCGCCGGGTGAGCGCGCCGCGTCGAACGCGCGGTCCACCGCCTCCGCCAGCGTGCCGGCGCGCACCATGGCGGCGCCGCGCCAGTGCGACGCCATGCGCTCGGCGCCCTCGCCGATCAGCACCACGGCGCGGGTCCTCTCGCGCACCAGGCCGGCGAGCGGCGCGAAGTCCTGGCCCTTGTCGCGCCCGCCCGCGATCAGCACGACCGGGCGCTCGAAGCTGCGCAGCGCCACCTCGAGCGAGCCGGCGTTCGTGGCCTTGGAGTCGTTCACGAACGCCACGCCCTCGAGCGTGGCCACCGGCTCGAGCCGGTGCTCGAGCCCGCGGTACTCGCGCAGCACCGCGCGCAGCACCGCGGGCGCCGGCTCGAGCGGCAGCACGGTGGCGAGCGCGGCGAGCGCGTTCGCCAGGTTGTGGGGCCCCGGCAGGCGCAGCTCGCAGACCGGCATCAGCCGCTCGGTGCCGCCGCGCCACGCCAGGCGGATCTCGCCGTCCACCGCGCAGGCGCCCTCCCC
>ERZ1292640.4685-Hain-H43-02um-R1-4685-length-10341-cov-6_pt1 | contig 10341 bp, 7 predicted proteins | sample MGYA00564404_ERZ1292640 | MGnify/ENA primary metagenome ERZ1292640 (study PRJEB36523, sample SAMEA6512636) | groundwater metagenome | collected 2019-01-08 | study: AquaDiva: Metagenomics assemblies of 32 groundwater samples | reverse complement strand
GCGAAAAAGCAGCGGCGCTAAAAAACCTTGAAACAGTCAGAAGCATTGATGCCCTTGAGGGGGCGGATGATTTTGATGAGGATGAAGAGATCTCTTCTGGGAAAAAACAAACGCTTCGCAAAAACAAGCACGATATAGAATCGCTTTTGTCCTTCCTTGAGGATTCCTACAACGAGGGCGCAATTTCCGATAAAAGCTACAAGGAGCTAAAAGTTGAGAACGTTAAAAAGCTCGGAAGGATTAACAAATTGCTTTCCGGCCAGGCAGGGGAGGCAACAGCGCTTGAGTCACCAACCGATGTATATGACAAGTTTTCTAAGCAAGCGGGGGTTGGGGAAGAAGAAGGCGGGAATGCGCAAGGGGATGATGAAGAGGGGGGTAATTTTTCCACCACCAAGCCATTGCGGAAAATGAATTTCCAATCCTCCATGGGCGGGGGCGATAATGAATCCGGCGATAATTCCGGGAATGGCACTGCGGGGGGCAATTACAATTCCGATGGGGATAAATTTGGCGGAAAATCACAAGGAAGGCAATACGCAAGGGCAAGCGCGCCGCAGCTAGATGAGGGGAGGGCTGTAAAGCCGATATCATTCAAGGAAAAACTTGCGGCTTTTTCAATTAAAGGCAGGATGGGGCGGGGCTATGGGTCAAGCGAGGCGGATGAAATTTTAAATGCGCTAAAGCTTCGCCAAAACAAAAAGGCAGGCGGCGAACAAGAGGGCGACGGCGGGAAACTTGGCAGCAATGATTATGCGGCAAGCGGAAATGAAGGGAGCGGCGAGGGGGAATTCGCCGGCAATGATTACGGGCCAGAAAATGAGGGGAATGATTACGGCAATGCAACAAGCGGCCTTGAGGACGGGGCTGATGATATAATGCAATCCTTGAAAATCAATCCCAAAAAGGGGGTTAATGAAGGAATTGGCGCATCTGATATTGCAAGGGGGGCGGATTCCATGGTTACTAATTCCAAAAACGAAATGCAAGTTAGGGCCGGGGCCCTGCTTGGAAAACTAGGGGGAATAATGGGCAAATTCAAAAAGCAGCAGGGGGGGGGCTTTCGCGCTGCCCAGGGCAGTGAGGCTTCCCCGGATGCCGGAGATGAGAATTCCTCTTCAGCCGCATCCTCCTCCTCTGTGCAAGGAGGCGCGCCCTCATGGGCTGACAAGCTTCCGGAGGAAATGACCCCACAGGAGCTTGCCGAATACAACAAATCAAGGCAGGAGGCCGAATCGGAAGCTTCTGGCAATTCGCCAACAAAACCAGAAGTATCCTCAAGTGCATCGGCCCCAACCAGCTCGGGCGGGGGCGGTGATGAGGGGAATGGCGCTAGTTCCGCCGAGGTTGCAAAGCTTACCCTCGAGCTTGAAAAATTCAAGGCGAAGATGGAAACCGTCGAGAACACGCGAACAGTTGTGGAGGAGCGCATCGAGCACATAATGGAAAACATCGGCGAACTTCGCACAATGCTCTTCGAAAAGGAAAGCTCAACCAAGGAGCAGGAATCAAAGCTTGACAAATTTGTGGAAATGGTATCCGATCTCGAGCCCCAGCGCTTTGCAAAAGAACTCGACAAGCGCGATAGGCAAATTGGCGAGGAGGCCATGAAGGTTGAAAAGCTCGAGACAATCACCGGCGATATGGCCCAGACCCTTTCGCGCGTACGCTCCATGCTGGAGGCAATAGGGAGCCTCAAGAACATAGCTACAGTCAGCAAGGACATCGCCGATAGGAGCGCAAAAATAGACAACACCGTTTCAAAAGTCGAGCGGCTTGCGGATGAAACCGGCCGCGTTTATATCGAGCTTGGCCGCAAGCTTAACGAATTCACCCTCTACCGTGGAAAGCAGGATATCATGGCCGAATCCCTAAAGGAACTGGTCGGAATGACTGAAAATATGGGCAATAAAATTGACAATTATGCGACCCGTGACGACCTGCTCGAGCTAAAGCGGGCCCTTGAGGACGCCAAGATCTCGGTTTCCGAACTTGATGCAAAGATGGAACTTGCATCCGAGGGGGACGAGCTCCCGGAGCACATCAAGGATTTGCAGGAGGAAAAGGAGGGCCTTGAACAAATTCTAGAAAGCAATGAGGAGGAATACATCGAGGGCAAGATCAAGGAAGTGGAATACGGGAAGATGAAGGATACCCACACCAAAAAGCTCCAAACGCTTAGGCAAAAGCTAAAATCGGAACTATCAAAGATACACTCCGAAAAAGTGGAACAGCTCCAAAAATCAAGGGAAATTGCCAAAAGCGTGCAGGATGAGGGCGCAGCGCAAAAGGAATCCGATGATGCGCTGGAAGCAGATGATTCGCAAAACATGCAAGAAAATTCGCAATCCGAAAACGATGATGGGGGCGCGGAAAATGGCGCGGATGCCTCGCAGGAAACCCAACCCCCAGTTGCGCAGGGAAAACAAATCGGCAAATCGCAAAAAGTCCCCAAATCGCAGCTTGTCCCCCAAAAAATAACCAAGGATTCCATTCAAGCCAGGGGCGCTGCAGGAAGGATCATCCCTTCAGTAAAGGCAAGGCCCTTTGCTCAAAAAAATATCCCAATCCAATCTCAGGATGACGCCCCCGAAGAGCAATCTGAAACCGAAATCGTTGGCGAGGTGGATGAGGCAGCCTTGGAGCATGCGCAGGAAACTTCGCAAATGGAAGATGAAATGGCAGAATCCTCTGAAAGAGAAGGGGAATCCACTGGCGAGGGCGAATCTGAAAACGAAACTCAGGGCGAAATTGAAATGGCTGTGCCCAGGTCTATTCCCAAAATAAGCCCAAACGCGCAAAAAAACACCGCCTCCAAGCCATCCGCTTTCCCCAAAAAACAAATTCCAAAGGCCCCCCCGCTTTCCCAAAATATCCAAGTACCACTAAAAACGCAAAATCCCATATCGCCCCCAAAAATCCAGAAAAATGGGGTTAATGCAATGCAAAATGCGCAAATTCAAAATGCCCCTTCCAAGGCAATTAATCCCATGCAAAAACCCGTTGCCGCTGCGCCCACATTAAGCTTAAAAACGGAAAAACCCTTACCTCCTAAGGGGGCAGTGCGGATCTTTGACATAATCAAGGGCGCAAGCGTTGGGAAAAGGATCGCCCTGCAGGCGCAGGCAACAACAATCAAGAAGGGCGCGACGCAGTGCCTAATCAAGCTTGAGGACGAAAGCGGGGTCATATACGGCACATTCGCTACAGGTCTTAAGGGGGAAATTTCGTTGCAGGGAATTGTTGCAAAGGACCCCCAGGGGGTCCCTTACATAAAAATATCGAGGGCCGCATGATCATTATTTTAGGCAAAAAGCGCTTTTGAGATATGCTGGCGTTTAAAAAAAAAATATTTGGTTTTTTTCATTGCCTTTTTTAAGGCAAATTCAATGATTGGCTCATATTTTGGATGTTTGGGGTTTGATACTATGGAAATTCCAAGGCCGCGGCTCAAGGGATTGCAGGAAATTGACTTAGAGGAAAAAGTTGCCGAAAAGGCAGTGCTTGCTATACGGCGCAAGACATTGCAGGTGGATACGGATATCGAGCGCATCAGGGAGGAGGTCGAGGGCGAGCTCGACAGGCTCGATACGCAGCGCTCCTCGCTCGAGCAGGGCATGCAAACGCTTATGGAAGAGCAGGCCCTGATCCTTAGCGCCCTATCCGAGCTTGAGGATAGGCAAACGCGCCACAAGCAAAACCTATCCATGCTCAAGGATGAGGAAATAGAAATCGAATCCGAAAGGAAGGGCCTCAATTCCGCCCTTAAGCAATTGCGCTCAAGGCAAAAGTCCATCAAGGACATGGTCAGCAAGAAATTTTCACCCTTTGAATCCATGAAAATGAAGGGAAGGCTAAGCGAACATGGTGATTTTTCCTCCGGAAGGGATATGTGGGCATATTCGGGGAGTGATCAAGGGAAGCCCAGATGGGGCGCAAATTCCCAAAACGAGCAGGCAGAACCTAATGTAAAGATAATATCCCAATCATCGCAATATGCGATGAGCGCAAGGCCAAATCTGGATTTGCCGCCATCCGAAGGTGATGCAAGGATAAATTCCGCATCCGCGGATTTCCAAATTGCCCCGCAGGCATCATCCCCCTACGGCAATCCGGCAAGTTCCAAAAAGCCAAGCATCCTTGGCAGGATCAGGTCCGCAACCGATAGGTACCTTCCCGAGCCCTTTAGGAAAAACAAGCCCTCCATTGCAATTCTTGAGGAAAGGGCGGAAAATGCCGATAGCGCGCAGGTGATTGAGAGCTATTCCTCTAAAAACGATCTCGAAAGCAGCCCTGATTTGCCTTATGAAGAAGTTGCACAAAAAAACCCCTTCCCAAAAACCGCCGCAGGAAATTCACCTTCCCAAAATCAAAAAAAATCAGCCGGGCAAACAATTCCCAAATCGCAGCCCGGCCCGCAAGGCGCATCACTTGAAAATGAGATTTCACAGTTCGAAGAAAAGCTAACGCTCATGGATGACGGGCCGGAGGAATCCAACTCCGAACAAGGCGGATCAATGGACCTCAAATCCAAGATTTCCTCAATTGTCCGCATGAACAAAAATGCGCCTGCAAGGGCGCAAATGACGGGAAATGCTCCAAGTGGGGCCTCCAAGCAAAATTTCACATCATCTTCCCAGCTCCCAAGATTTGGCGTATATGATTACAATCAGGCCTCCCCGGGCGCAAATCCTTCCCCGCTTCCCCAAATGGCAGCCTCCCCGAGGTATTCGCATCACCAATCAGTTGGCACCCTCAATTCGGCCTCGCAGCTTTATACCCCGGGAAATGACCGCCTGGCAAAAACCAAAAGCGAAATAGTAAGGAAACTTACAACCGAAGCAAAGCTTGCCAGGCTCCATAGTAAGCTCTCAGAGATGAAATCGGCCTTAAAATCGCTTTCAAAAGCGGAAGATTCAAAAGCAAAGTCGCTTGAAAACGGTGCGCGCCATGCAAAAAGCCGCATGGAAATGCCCATCTCTCCTTTGGCAAGAATTAATCCTGCAGCCCATCAAAAAAGCAAAGTTCCAAAATCCAATAGCGCTAAGCATGTGGGGGCTGCAAAGCAAAATGCAAAGAAAAAGAAACGCTGATTTTTTTATTAATGGAAGAATTTGCCAAAAAAGCCCTTCCCCCCCCTTTCCTCCTCCCGGGTGAATTCCTCGAGCAGTTCATGCTGCTTTTTGGTCAGCTTTTGCGGCACATGGATTGCAATCTTCACGTATTCATCGCCAATTCCCCCGACGCGCAAATCAAACATCCCCTTCCCATGCAGCCTAAAAATTTTCCCGGCTTGTGTCCCCGGCGGGATTTTTAATTTCACATCCCCCCAAAGCGTGGGGACTTCCATTTCGCCCCCAATTGCCGCAATTGAAAAGGGTATTTTCGCCTCCATATGTATATCCGCGATATCCCTTTCGAAAAATTCATGCTTTGCAATGGAGATCATAATATACAAATCGCCCTCATGGCCTGCCCGGCTATTGCCCTTCCCGCGGATGCGCAGGGCAAAGCCATCGTAAATCCCTTTTGGAATCTTCACCTTGAATGCATCCTCCTTTTTGATTGCCCCGCTTCCTTTGCATTCCGCGCAAGGGGTGGCAATCACGCTGCCCTCCCCCCCGCATTGCCTGCAGGGCATGATTGTAATAAATGAAGAATAGCCCATTTGCCTTGCGCTCTTCACCTGGCCAACGCCCTTGCATGCGCTGCAGGTGGCTTTTTTCCCATCCTTGCTGCCCGTGCCATTGCAAGAACTGCACTTCATCCTCCTTGGTATTGCAATTTCCCGATCAATTCCCATTGCCGCTTCCTCCAATGTGACCTCTAGCTGCATCTGCAAATCCTCCCCATGCGCCCTTGCCCTGCCGCGGCCCCCGGACATCATCTGCCCGAAAAGATTTTCGAAATCATCCCCGAAAAGAGGCCCCCCAAAGCCCATGTTCTGGAAGATCTGCGAAAAATCCGCGCCCCTGAAAATATCCTGCTGCGAATACCTCCTTGAGAAATCATCAGAGCCGAATTGGTCAAATTGCGAGCGCTTTTGCCCATCCGACAAGACCGCGTACGCCTCGGAAATCTGCTTGAAGCGATCCTCCGCCCCAGCGCTCTTGTTCCTATCGGGGTGCCATTCGAGCGCAAGCTTCCTGTAGGCATCCTTTATTTGCTCCTTGGATGCATCCCGTGGCACGCCTAAAATCTGGTAATAGTCCTTGGGCATAATTATCTTAACTAGCAGAAAAAATACCGGCAGGGAAGGATAAAAGCGTTTCCTTTATTTTAAGCCGCCTATTTCTGCCAGTAAATGGCTGGGCCAGTCCTGTAACCGATGCCTTAAAAATCCCATGTTGGCAAATAATTTTATGGAAGGGCTTAAGCAATATTTCCTGGAAATTGTCGAGAAAAGGATTCCAAAGGGCAATTTCGTTCTTGCGGTCTCAACTCATCCTAACAGCCAGCTTGTGATTGGTTTTCGGGCCGATCATTCCGCTATCAAAAGCCTAATCGAAAAATGGGAGTTCAAGGTTAATCATGAAACCGAGGATGAAATATCCTATAGGAAAGGGGACTACCAGATTAGTTTTTTTCCAAAATACAAGACCGAGAATGTAGCGGTTTCGCGACTTATTCCACAAGGCTACGATCCAGCAAGCGCATTAAACGAAATGGTAAAACATATTGGATCGGGATATTCGTTTGCGAAATTGAATACAATTGAAGGCGGGAGGCCCGGTCTCGAATTCCAGGTTCCATTCAAGCATGCGCCCTCCCAATCACCGGCTCCAAAGTACCGGCTGAAGATTGAGGAGGTTCAGGCCTATTTGTTGAGCGCCGTCTTGATGAAGTAGGCGACAATGGTGACGAAAACTACGGCGGTGCCAACAAGCAGGAGGTATTCGATTGCCGTCTGGGCGCGCGCCCCGCTCTTTTTTCCCATGGGTGCATTAACTTTTCCCTGATTTATAACCGTTTTCATTTGCCTATCGCCCATTTTGAATTCGCATGGAAATTTAGATATATTTTGCATGAATATTTCCGGCAGTGCATATTTGCCTCATCCATCCCGCGTTTGCCTATCATTCATCCCCGATCCCGCAAATGATCCGTAGCCCCCTAACCCGCCGCGCCCTTTTTATCTCATGCGCAAGTAGCGGTGTTCCCAATCAAAATGTTTCCAAGTATGCCTCCCACATTGAACACTATTAGCGCAATAAGTATCATGAACGGCACCCTTGGCAGGTATTTTACCGGCCTTCCCTCCTTAATGATGCCAATTGCAAGCGTTGCAATCACCGCCTGGATGACGATGAATAATATAACAAGCGTTTTTAGGGGCGTAATTGATAACGCCGAACCCCCAAGGGCGCTTGTCATGCCGCTTCCAATAAAGCAAACAATCGTAAGGGTAAAGCCAAAGATGAATGGGGCAAGTGCAAGCGAGGAAACGTATAGGAACATGACCGGCATGGTCGTCCTCGAGGCGCGCTCACGTTGGATGCGGATCATGTCCCTGGCATCATCCGCAATTGCGTCCATAACATCCGCAAGGCCAGCCCCTGCGCGCTTTGCATCCACGATAATTGTTGATGTCCGCCTAAAGAGCGCGCTTCCCGTTTGGATTGCAATATTCTGGAGCACCTCATCAAAGGGCTTTCCTTCCTTCAATGCCAAAAGCCCCTGCCGGATATCGCTGCTTAATGGGCCGTAATCCGAATTCCCAACCTCTTCGAGGGCATCTTCAGTAGTCCCCCCGGCCCGAAGGATTGCTGCCATATGCTTCAGTGCATCGGGAAGGTTTGATTCGATGTTCTCGATGCGGCCGCTTCGGATGCTTATTGGGACAACAACTGCAAGTGAAAGTATTGCAATAAAGCCGATGAAGACCGTTAGCATTTCCGCAAAGAATACGAACAGCATCCCAGAAACCGTCACGGAAAGGATGAAAATTACCGCTATGAACGCGGGGAACGAAAGCTTTAGCCCCGTTGCATCGTAGTACCTGCGCAATTTATCATATTGTGATTGGGCTGCCATTTGTTTTGTCACTTGGATTTTTTATGCCGGCTCCATCCGCTTTATCATGAATAAAAGCATCACCATTACTCCGGTGATGCCCGTAAATGCAATAACAATGTATTCAAAAGGGAAATTCGCGCCAAGAAGGGGCAACTGTGCAATTGCGCTAAGGATGACCATTACGACCGGTCCCACGACTCCTATCATGATGTAAATGACTGAAATGAAATTGAGCTTTTCCGTAAAGTCCCTAACCTTCATCCGAAGCTCGAATGAGACATCATCCGCAATGGCGGTGATTGTTTCCGAAAGGTTCCCTCCGCTTTTAAGCGCGCGAAGGATTTGCACAATTGCCTTCTTCAATCCACGGCTTTTGGTTTTGGCTGCAAGCTTCAAAAGCGCCTGTTCGGTCGACGAACCCCGTTCAATATCCTGCAGTACCCTTCGAAATTCATCGCTAAGGGCGCCGTATTTCGAATTGACAATCGAGCTCATTGCCTTATGGAAACTAACCCCCGCCTTCACCTGTGTTGCCAATTGGCGAAGTGCAAAGGGAAGTTCGCGGTTTAGCTTGGTTGCCCTTTCATTTGCAACTGCCGAAGGGTAGATTAGCCCAACGATGATCACAAGGACTGCGGCTGATATGGCAACAAAGGGCGCCATTACGGATAGTGATATGTCGGATAGGCCAATGGATACCCCCCCGAATACGAATAGGACGGCGGCGAAGGCAATTGCGGACATTACCGAGAGGATGACCAGGTACTCCTCTGGCGCCCAAGCCATCCCTGCCGAATCAAGGTTTTCCTTAAGCCCCTGAGAAAGCGGGATGTTGGCAACAAGGTTTGTGAGCTTGGTTAGGGGCCCCCGGAAGGCATTATATGCCCCTCCGATGAATGAAAGCCCTTTTGCGGACGCTCCCGTAATCGAACTGGAAAACGCAGAAAAATCGCGCATCCCAAACCTGATGGATCCCCCCGACCCTTCAACCCGCTCCTTGATGTTGACAATTTTCTCATTGACATTTGTGATGATTGGCCTATCCTCCTTTTCCCTAAGCCTTCGTATTATCTCATTGACATCGTGCTCCTTTACATCGGCCTGGGAGCTTGCAGGGGCGTCCTCGCGCTTTTCGATCTGGTCCCGCAGGTTCGTAAACCTTGTTTCCTTTTCCTCCTGCGCCATTTGGAATTACCTAATTGTTTCAAACTGATTTTGGATATGTATTAAGGGGGCCGGCTCTTGCAAACCTCCCAATACCAAGCCAATGTAAATTTCCATTTTGCCCATCAATTTAGCTCTCATATATGGAAATCATTTGGGGTATATAAATCGTTAGAACGCGAGCATCAGGTGTCGTGCACGAAAACTAATACACACTTTCCACATAACGCTTCGGGTGGTGGAAAGTGGACAAACTGGAAAACAAGAAACGCTACTTCGTGAGACATTTGGAGGCCGAGCCGATGACTCGGCTCTGCGGCTTGCTGCGCATCTGCAGGAAAACGGGCTACAACTGGCTTGAGAGATTTCAGCAAAGCGGCTTGGAAGGATTGCTCAAGGACGACCCCGGAGGTCGTCCGAGAAAGCAGGTTCCGATTGAAATCAGCACGGAAGTGCTTTCAATCCGCAATCAATTTGGGTACTGCGAGAAGCGCATCCATGAAGAGCTTGGAAGGAAGGTTAGTTATCATGCGATAAGGCAATCCTTGGCAGGGCTCCTGCGCCCCGCGCCTTTCAGGAAGAAGCGCACCTTCAGGCACTTTGAGCGGCCGCTGCCAAACCACTTATGGCAATGCGATTTCTCCCTGCTGGACGACGGCAGCTGGCTGTTTGCGCTGCTGGATGATTATTCGCGCTACCTGGTTGATGCGATGGAGTTCGAGGAAGCCTCAACAGAGAATGCGCTGTTTGTTGTCCGCCGTGCATTCAGGATGCACGGCACTCCCTTCCAGCTGATGACCGACCACGGAGTGCAGTTTTGGAACAACACCCGAAAGCAGCGCAATGCCTTCGGAGAGATCCTTGAAGTGCTCGGCACCGAGCATATCCTAGCGGGCGTGAAGCGCCCTCAAACCAACGGCAAGATGGAGCGCTGGTTTGGTTCCTACAAGGAGGAAAGCCCCCATTTCAGGGGGCTATCGGAATACGCTTATCACTACAATTTCTGCCGCCCGCACGGCGGAATCGGCTATGCGAAGCCTTTTGAAAGGTACTTCGCATTTAAGTTATGAAAAGTGTGTAAGGGTTTTCGTGCACGACAGTTCGGCGAGAGCGTCCCATAACTGATTCAAAACGCTTTTTGCCAGCGTCCTGACATTGTGG
>ERZ1292640.4684-Hain-H43-02um-R1-4684-length-10341-cov-8_pt1 | contig 10341 bp, 10 predicted proteins | sample MGYA00564404_ERZ1292640 | MGnify/ENA primary metagenome ERZ1292640 (study PRJEB36523, sample SAMEA6512636) | groundwater metagenome | collected 2019-01-08 | study: AquaDiva: Metagenomics assemblies of 32 groundwater samples | reverse complement strand
GCACGCTGGGCGTGATCACCGGCGCCACCATGAAGCTGTACCCGATGCCCAAGGCACAACTGACCGCCTTTGCCGCCGTGCCATCGCTGGAGGATGCCGTGAAGCTGCTGGGCCTGGCGCACCAGCATCTGAGCGCAGGCCTGACCGGCTTCGAGGTCATGGGCCAGTTCGCGCTCAGTCTGGTGGCCAAGCACTTCCCGCAGCAGCGCGTGCCGTTCTGGCAGGAATCGCCCTGGTGCGTGGTGCTGGAGAATTCCGACAACGAATCCGAAGCCCATGCGCGTGAATGCTTCGAGCGCCTGCTGGAAGCCGCCATGGAAGCCGGCCACGTGACCGACGCCGTGGTGGCCGAGAGCATGGCGCAGGCCCACGCGCTGTGGCACATCCGTGAGAGTATTCCGCTGGCGCAGGCCGAGGAAGGCCTGAACATCAAGCACGACATTTCGATCAATGTCTCGCGCATCCCCGAGTTCGTGAACGAGACCAACGCCCTGCTGCTCAAGCACTTCCCCGGCGCCCGTCTGGTGACCTACGGCCACCTGGGCGACGGCAACTTGCACTACAACGTGCAGGCGCCGGAGGGCGACGATCAGGCACGCTTCCTCAGCGAGGAGGAAGCACCGATGAACGAACTGGTGTACGAGGTGGTGGACCGCTACAACGGCTCGATCTCGGCCGAGCACGGCATCGGCAGCCTGAAAGCCGACAAGCTGGCGCACCACAAGTCGCCGGTGGCGCTTGACCTGATGCGCTCGATCAAGAAGGCGCTGGACCCGCAGAACCTGATGAATCCGAACCGGGTACTCCGGACCTGAACTCCGGCACGAACCGCTCAGCCCTTCATGTAGCGCGCCAGCACCGCCTGCAGGTCCGTGGGGGCACCCTTGAACTGCACACCAATGATGAAGCCGCTACGCTTGCTGCTGTAGGTGCTGTGGGCAATGACGGCGGCGGTTTGCGCCTTGTGCAGGCCACCGTCCGGCAGCGGCAGCGTGAACGCCAGGTTGCAGGCAGTGCCGGGGGCCAGATTCACGTCGACAATGAGGCTCATGCCGCTGGCGCCGGTGTCGATGGAGCGGACTTCCATCTCCGGCCGGCCCGCCAGCGCCAGGCGCACGCGCACGCTCAAGGGTTTGCGCTCCACCTGTCTGCGTTCGCCATCGGGCTGGGAGGTAAGAATCGCGCTCATGATTTTCTCGCCTGATATGTAGCGGCCAACATAACCGCTGATTTGTTTGCTTCCACTATAAAACAGGTCTGTGACAACTTGTGCCGGGGCCGGGCGGCATCCGCCCGACTTGTAGGAAAATCTCTTCCATGACCTCCCGTCCTATCCGCTCCCAGTACGAAGACTTCATGCGCCACGTGTACACCACGGGCGTGACCAAGACCGACCGCACCGGCACCGGCACGCGCAGCGTGTTCGGCCACCAGATGCGCTTCGACCTCAACGAGGGCTTTCCGCTGGTGACCACCAAGAAGGTGCACCTCAAGTCCATCATCCATGAGCTGCTGTGGTTCCTCACCGGTTCGAGCAACAACAACTGGCTGAAAGAGCGTGGCGTCAGCATCTGGGACGAATGGGCCAAACCCGACGGCGACCTGGGGCCGGTCTACGGTGTGCAGTGGCGTAGCTGGCCAACGCCGGACGGCGGCCACATCGACCAGATCGCCGACGTCATCAAGACCCTCAAGACCAACCCCGATTCGCGCCGCATCATCGTCAGCGCCTGGAACGTGGCCGAGCTGAACAAGATGGCGCTCATGCCCTGCCACGCCTTCTTCCAGTTCTACGTGGCGCCATCGCAGGTGGCCGGCGAACCCGCCAAGCTCTCCTGCCAGCTCTACCAGCGCAGCGCCGACATCTTCCTCGGCGTGCCCTTCAACATCGCCAGCTACGCCCTGCTGACCCACATGGTGGCGCAGCAGTGCGATCTGGCCGTGGGCGATTTCATCTGGACCGGCGGCGACTGCCACATCTACAGCAACCACCACGAGCAGGTGGAACTGCAGCTGAGCCGCGCCCCCTTTGCCTACCCGACGCTGAACATCAAGCGCCGGCCGGCGTCGATCTTCGAGTACGAATACGAGGACTTCGAGGTGCTGGACTACCAGTGCCATGCGGCCATCAAGGCTCCGGTGGCGGTGTGATCAGCCGCCGCCAACTGCTGGCCTTGATCGCCCTCACGCTGATGTGGGGCATCAACTGGCCGATGATGAAGCTCTCGCTGCGTGAGCTCTCGCCGATGTACTTTCGCGCCTGCACCATGACGGCCGGCGCGATCTTTCTCTACAGCTGGTACCGCGCACGCGGCCTGCGCATGCTGCCGCAGGGCGGGGAATGGAAGTCCGTCGTGCAGATCGGCCTGCCCAATATGCTGGGCTGGCACACCGTGTCCATCCTGGGCGTGAAGGAACTGGCCTCGGGCCGCGCCGCCATTCTGGGCTTCACCATGCCGATCTGGACCGTGCTGATCGGCGTGCTGTTCCTGGGTGAAAAACTCACGCGCCGCGTGGCGTTTGCCGCCGTCGCGGTGGCGGTGGCCATCACCTTGCTGATCTCGCATGAATTCACCACCCTCTCCGGTCGGCCGCTGGGCATCGTCTGGATGGAGATCGCCGCCGTCTGCTGGGCCATCGGCACGCTGATGGTGCGCCGCGCCCACCTCACGCTGCCGGTGGAGACGCTCACGGTGTGGATGATGATCCTCACCAGCGCCTGCCTGTGGCTGATCGCACTGGCCAGCGAACCGTGGCCCAGCTGGCAGTTCAGCACGGCCATGTGGGCCAGCCTGGCCTACGGTGCCTTCATCAACTACGGCTTCGCTCAGACCATGTGGGCCGGCCTGGCGCGCAGCCTGCCGCCGGCCACCAGCGCCATGAGCATCATGGCCATTCCGCTGATCGGCACGCTGAGTGCCACCGTCATCGTCGGCGAATGGCCGCACTGGCAGGACTTTGTCGCCATCGGGTTCGTCATGGCGGCGATCGCCGCCGTGCTGTTGCCGCCGCGTACGCCACCTCTTCGGGGAAAAATCGCATGAAACTGCACCTCATCTTCGCCCGCGCTGCCAATGGCGTGATCGGCAAGGACGGCACCATGCCCTGGCACCTGCCGGAGGACCTGGCCCATTTCAAACGTACCACGCTGGGCTGCCCGGTGATCATGGGGCGCAAGACCTGGGAATCGCTCCCCGCCCGCTTCCGCCCCTTGCCCGGCCGCATCAACGTGGTGGTAACGCGCCAGCGCGATTGGCAAGAAGCCGGTGCCAGCGTGGCGCACTCGCTGCCAGAAGCCATCGCACTGTGTGGTGATGCGGCCGATGCCTGGATCATCGGCGGCGCCGACATCTACGCCCAGTCGCTGCCGCTGGCCAGCACGGCCGTGGTCACCGAGATCGAGGCCGACTTCGAGGGGGACGCATTTGCGCCACAATTCGGCCCCGAGTGGCAGGAAGTGGCGCGCGAACGCCACACAGCCACCAATGGTTTGAACTTCAGTTTTGTCACTCACCAGCGCACAGAAGGAAATTGATATGTCCGGACACGGTTTTCACGTCCACGGCCCGCACGACCACGAGCTGGAACACGCCCAGCAGGGAGGCCACGGCGACCATGGCAGCGGCATGACCAACCAGATCGCGATGTTCACCGCCATCATCGCCACCGTGGGCGCCATCTTCGCCTACATGGGCGGCGCCACCCAGGCCAATGCCGGCCTGTACAAGAACAACGCAGCCATCAAGAAGACAGAAGCCTCCAACCAGTGGAACTACTTCCAGTCCAAAAGCACCAAGCAGTCGCTGGCCGAGGTCTCGCGCGACCTGACCGCGCGCGAGGAAGAGAAGACCAAGTACCAGGCCAAGATCGACCGCTACGAGAAGGAAAAGAACGAGATCAAGGCCGTGGCCGACAAACTCGAAGCCGACGCCACCGAGTGGGACAAGAAGAGCGACGAGCAGATGCACCAGCACCATCGCTGGGCCCAGGCCACCACCGTGCTGCAGGTCTGCATCGCGCTGGCTGCCATTGCCCTGCTGACGCGCAAGAAGTGGCTGGAGTACGCCATGTTCGGCACCGGGGGGCTCGGCGTGATCGTTGGCGCCTTGGCGGCGCTACATATTTAGTAGCTACCTGCGCATATTTGACAAGGGCCAGCGCCTGAAAAAGTATTGAACCCATGAAGCTCGCCACCTGGAACATCAACTCCCTGAACGTGCGCCTGCCGCAGGTGCTGGACTGGCTGGCCGCCAACCCGGTCGACGTGCTGGCGCTGCAGGAGCTCAAGCTCACCGACGACAAGTTCCCGTTCGAGGCCTTTACGCAGGCCGGCTACCACGCCCAGTGCTTCGGCCAGAAGACCTACAACGGCGTGGCCCTGCTGACGCGTGCGCCTGCCACCAACGTGGTGCGCAACATCCCGGGCTTTGCGGACGACATGGCGCGTGTCATCAGCGCTGACGTGGGTGAGCTGCGCGTGGTGGGGGCCTATTTCCCCAACGGGCAGGAGCCGGGCTCGGACAAGTTCGACTACAAGATGGCCTGGCTCAAGGGCTTGCGCGACTGGCTGCGCGGCGAGCTGGCCGCACACCCGCAACTGGTGCTGATGGGCGACTACAACATCACCTTCGACGACACCGATGTCTGGGACCCGGTGGGCCTGAAGGACACCATCCACTGCACTGAAGAAGAGCGCTACCAGTTGCGCGCCCTGATCGCGCTGGGTCTGCATGACGCGTTCCGGCTGTTCGAGCAACCCGAGAAGAGCTACTCGTGGTGGGACTACCGCGACTTCGCCTTCCGCCGCAACCGCGGGCTGCGTATCGACCACATCCTGGTCAGCCATGCGCTCAAACCGCGGGTGACGGCCTGCGCCATCGACAAGGCACCGCGCAAGAACGAACGGCCGAGCGACCACGCCCCCGTCGTCATCGAGCTCCAGTCGGCTTGAGACGGCCCCGTCCAGCGCTCAGATCGTCTGGGCGGACTCAGGCGCCCGCAGCGGCACGCGCAGGGTAAAAACGGTACCGGCCCCAGGCTGGCTGCTGACATCGACGTGCCCGCCGAGCACCCCGGTCACGATGTTGTGCACGATATGCAGCCCCAGACCGGAGCCGCCCTGGCCGAGGCGGGTGGTGAAAAAGGGATCGAACACCCGCTTCAGGTTGTCGGCCGGAATCCCCACGCCGTTGTCCCGCACTTCGATCTGCACCTCGTCGGCATTGAGGTCGCGTGCGCGTACTTCAATCAAGCCCCGCTGACCATTCACAAAAGCATGGGTCATGGCGTTGTTGATCAGGTTGTCCAGAACCTGCCCCAGCGGACCGGGATAGCTGTCGAGTTCCAGCCCGCTGGCGATGTCCGCCTGTACCTCGCAGCCGGAACGGCTGATCACCGGACTGAGGGTGATGGCGATTTCCGAGACGACGTCCTGCAGATTGAATTGCCGGCGCTGTGAACTGGCCCGATCCACCGCCACCTGCTTGAAGCTGCGCACCAGATCACCCGCGCGCATCAGGTTGCGCACCAGCACCTCGGTGGCGAACTGGGCATCCGCCATGAACCGGTCAAGATCCGAGCGGCGCAGGCCGGCATGGACCTGCCCGTCGAACACCTGCAAGCGGTGCTCCAGCGTGGTCGCCACAGTCAGGCCGTTGCCGATCGGCGTGTTGAGTTCATGCGCCACACCGGCCACCAGCGAGCCCAGCGCAGCCATCTTCCCCGAACGCACCAGTTCATCCTGCGCATGGCGCAGGGTTTCCAGGGCCTGGGCCAGTTCCGCATTGGTCTGCTCCAGCTTGAGAGTACGCCGCTGCACCCGCTCTTCGAGTTGCTGGTTGATTTCGCGGATTTCCTGTTCCGCCGCACGCTGGGCCGTGACATCCTTCACGGCCAGCATCATGTAGGTGACCCCTTCCGATTCGAAGAGGCTGCCGGCCACCTGGCTGTAGAGCAGATGCCCCTGCTTGTGCCTGAAGGTCACATCGAAATCGCGCACCACGCCATCGCGCCGCAAGATCTCGATCAGGTCAACCCGCTGCTGCGGCTCAACCCAGACGCCCAGCTCGGCGGAGGTGTGGCCGATGCCCTCCGCGCGGGTAAAGCCCGTCAAGGTTTCCCAGTTGTGACTGACTTCGACATAGCAACCGTCCGACAGGCGCGTGATGGTCAGGGTGTCGGGCACCAGGTTGAACACCTTGGCAAAAATGGCATTGCGCTTTTGCAGCGCCTCATCGGCCTGGCCACTGAACACCGCCTCCACCGGCAGATCCGGTTGCTCAGCCGCCCGTTCCGTTCTGCGCCGCCCAAGGAAGACACCCAGCAACAAGCCTGCTGCCAGCATTGCAAACGCGATCCCGGCCATTTCCATTGGCATGATTCCATCTCCGCCTTGCGGCACCAGCCGTCATTATGGAGGGCCGGCCTGGCCCGCCCAAGAGATCAGGGCGCCTATTCGAGCCCGAGTTCCTGGATCTTGCGCGTGATGGTGTTGCGGCCGATGCCGAGCTTGTGCGCCGCTTCGATGCGACGTCCCTTGGTGTTGGCCAACGCCGTGAGAATCAGCTTGCGCTCGAAGCGGCGCGTCAGCTCGTCCCACACGTCTTCACGGCCGCTGCTCAGCAAGGCCAGCGCTTCCGCCTCCAGCCCACCTTCCCAACCGTCGCCCGACACCGGCATCGGCACGGGCGCAACGTCGGCACCGGCCTGCGCCAGCGCACCCGCTACCGAGGCCGGCGCACCCGCCTGGGCCGGCAAGGGCACCACGGCAGCCGGGCTGGCTTCGTCCAGCATGACCTCGGGTGGCAGGTCCTTGGGTTCGATCACCTGGGCCGGCGCCATGACGGTGAGCCAGTGGCAGATGTTCTCCAACTGACGCACATTGCCGGGGAAGCTGAAGCGGCTCAGGCGCTCCAGCGCGGCATCGGAAATGCGCTTGGGCTCGACGCCGAGCTGGCGCGCGCTCTGCTGCAGGAAGTGGCGTGCCAGCATCGGCACATCCTCGCGCCGCTCGCGCAGGGCCGGCAGGCGCAGGCGGATGACGTTGAGGCGGTGAAAAAGGTCTTCACGGAACACGCCTTCCTTGACGCGCTGCTCCAGGTCCTGGTGCGTAGCAGCAATGACGCGCACATTGGCCTTGACTGCGCTGTGGCCGCCGACCCGGTAGAAATGGCCGTCCGAGAGCACGCGCAGCAACCGGGTCTGCAGATCGAACGGCATGTCGCCGATCTCGTCGAGAAACAAGGTTCCGCCCTCGGCCTGCTCAAAGCGGCCGCGGCGCATGGTCTGCGCACCGGTGAAGGCGCCGCGCTCATGGCCGAACAGTTCGCTTTCCAGCAGGTCCTTCGGAATGGCCGCGGTGTTGATAGCCACAAAAGGCCCGTTGGCACGCGGCGAGTGCTTGTGCAAGGCGCGCGCCACCAGTTCCTTGCCGGAGCCGGACTCGCCGGTGATCAGCACGGTGACGTTGCTCTGGCTCAGGCGGCCGATGGCACGGAACACATCCTGCATGGCCGGCGCCTGGCCCAGCATCTCGGGCGCCTCGCTGATGCTCTCCTGCGCCACCTCCTCGCGCTGGCTTTCCTCCACCGCGCGATGGATCAGTTCTACCGCCTTGGGCAGATCGAAGGGCTTGGGCAGGTATTCGAACGCGCCGCCCTGGAAGGCCGAGACCGCGCTGTCGAGGTCGGAAAACGCCGTCATGATGATGACCGGCAGGCCAGGAAAGCGCGCCTTGACCTTCTCCAGCAGCTCCAAACCGGAACCGCCGGGCATGCGAATGTCGCTCACCAGAACCTGCGGGCCGTCCTCGTCGTCGTCGAGCGCCGCCAGCACCTCGCGCGGGTTGGTGAAACTGCGCGTGGGCAGCTGTTCACGCAAGAGCGCTTTTTCCAGCACGAAGCGGATGGACTGGTCATCATCTACGATCCAAATCGGCTTCATGCGTGGCTTACCTCAGGTCATGCTGCCGTGAACGATCAGGGCAGCGGTATCAAAATCTTGAAATCGGTCCGGCCCGACTCACTGTCACACTCGATCAGGCCATGATGCTGCTGCACAAAGGTTTGCGCCAACGTCAGCCCCAGGCCGGAGCCGCCCTCCCGCCCAGACACAAGTGGGTAGAAGATGCGGTCCTTGATCGAGTCTGGCACGCCAGGCCCGTTGTCTATCACATGCAATTCCAGTGCCAGTTTGTAGCGTTGCTTGCCGAAAGTGATCTGGCGCGCGATCCGACTACGGAACGTGAGCTGCGCATCACCGGCGCTGATGCGCTCGGCCAGCGCCTGGCAGGCGTTGTGGGCGATGTTGAGCACGGCCTGGATCAGCTGCTCGCGGTCGCCGCGGAATTCGGGAATCGAGGTGTCGTAGTCGCGCACCACGCGCAGGCCACGGGGAAATTCGGCCAGGATCAGCGAGCGCACGCGCTCGCACACTTCGTGAATATTGACGTCGCCCACCACGTGCGGCCGGCGATGCGGCGCCAACAAGCGGTCCACCAGGGTCTGCAGACGGTCGGCCTCATGGATGATGACGCGGGTGTACTCGGTGAGTTCCTTCGAGTCGATCTCCATCTCCAGCAACTGTGCCGCACCGCGGATGCCGCCCAGCGGGTTCTTGATTTCATGCGCCAGATTGCGGATCAGTTCCTTGTTGGCCAAGGCCTGGTCCAGCAGGCGCTCCTCGCGCTCCTGGCGTGCCTGCTGCTCCAGCGGCAGCAGTTCGACCACGATTTCGTCGGCATGGTCGGTCTGCGTCACGATCACATGCACCGGCAGCACATCACGGTTGGGGCGTTTGAGCCAGGCGTCGTAGCGCAAAGCAGCAAAGTCGTTGCTCCTGACGCCGGCCAGAGCATTGCGCAGCACCTGCGGCTCGGTGAAGCTGACGGCGAAATCGGTGCCGACGATCAGCCGGCGCGAGGTTCCCAGGGCGTCTTCGAGGGCGGCATTGGCGAACAGCACCGCGCCGTCGCTGTGCACCACCGCCACCAAGGTGGCGAGCAGATCGAAGGTCTGGAAACGGGAGGAGGATGGGACGGACTTTTTCAAGCCGCCTATTTTGACGCAGTTGGCGCGCTCACACGACCCAATTCACGCCGGATGCCGGCAATATCGCTGTCATTGCGCTCGATCTGGGCCTTGAGTTCGGCCACACGGTCGAGGTACTTCTGGTGGTTGCGCGTCTCGGGGCCGAGCTTTTCCGGCTCACCGTTGTTGTAGTCCTTGAGCAGTTCCTCGCGCCGGACTTCGGCCTTGCGTAGCTCGGATTCCAAAATCAGGCGCGCATCGGAATCGCGCGAACGCTGTTCGGCCGTGTCGATGCGCGAGCCGGCCTGCGCCGCGGATGCCAGGCGCACCGGCGCCAAGCGCGGCGTCTGCACCACGGTGACATTGCCGCCATCGAGCAGCTTGCAGCTGCTTCTTTGCGACTCGGAAATCGTGTTGGTGTACTCATTGCCGCAACGGTAGATGCGGCCCTGGGCATGACCATCCGCTACGAAAAAAGTAGCAAACAACGGGATCAGCAAAGCGTACTTCATACTTTCTCTCCACGCATCGAAAAATGCAGGGACGGTCGATCAGTATCCATCAAAGCCCGGCAAAGTCCAAACCCGGTAACACTCTGAAAAGAAAAAGGACGGCTGCGGCCGTCCTTTTTTAGCGACACACTGTGGATACCCACAGTGTTCGGCGCCTGCTTACAGGGAGTAGTACATGTCGTACTCGACCGGGTGCGGTGCCATGCGGAAACGCGTGACTTCGCCCATCTTCAGCTCGATGTAGGCGTCGAGCATGCTGTCGGTGAACACGCCGCCCTTGGTCAGGAAGGCACGGTCCTTGTCGAGGTAGTCCAGCGCCTGGTCCAGGCTGTGGCACACGGTCGGCACCAGCTTGTCCTCTTCCGGCGGCAGGTGGTACAGGTCCTTGGTGGCAGCCTCGCCCGGGTGGATCTTGTTTTCCACGCCGTCCAGACCAGCCATCATCAGGGCCGAGAAGGCCAGGTAGGGGTTGGCAGACGGATCGGGGAAGCGCGCCTCGATACGGCGGCCCTTCGGGTTGGCCACGAACGGGATGCGGATCGACGCGGAACGGTTGCGCGAGGAATAGGCCAGCTTCACCGGGGCTTCGAAGCCGGGCACCAGGCGCTTGTAGCTGTTGGTGCCGGGGTTGGTGATGGCGTTCAGGGCGCGGGCGTGCTTGATGATGCCGCCGATGTAGTACAGGGCGAAATCGGAGAGGCCGGCATAGCCGTCACCAGCGAACAGGTTCTTGCCGTCTTTCCAGATCGACTGGTGCACGTGCATGCCGGAGCCGTTGTCGCCGGCGTAGGGCTTGGGCATGA
>ERZ1292640.4683-Hain-H43-02um-R1-4683-length-10341-cov-10_pt1 | contig 10341 bp, 11 predicted proteins | sample MGYA00564404_ERZ1292640 | MGnify/ENA primary metagenome ERZ1292640 (study PRJEB36523, sample SAMEA6512636) | groundwater metagenome | collected 2019-01-08 | study: AquaDiva: Metagenomics assemblies of 32 groundwater samples | reverse complement strand
TGGTGAGCAGCATCCGCCGGGTGACCGACATCATGGGCGAGATCAGCGCCGCCAGCACCGAACAGAGCGCCGGCGTGGCCCAAGTGGGCGAAGCGGTGACGCAGATGGACCAGGCGACGCAGCAGAACGCGGCGCTGGTGGAGGAGATGGCCGCCGCCGCCAGCAGCCTGCGCAGCCAGGCGCAGGATCTGGTGCAGACGGTAGCGGTGTTCAAGCTCAATCCACAGGACAGCCAAGCCACCCACCGCACCGCATCAGCGGCCCCGGTTGTGCACGCTCCTGCACCGAAGCAGGTGGCCGCTGCTGCCAAACCGGCTGCGGTGGCCAAGGCCCCGGCGGCCAAGCTCAGCGCTCCGGCACCGAAGGCCGGTGCTTCGGACGATAACGGCGACTGGGAAACCTTCTAAGCATTTTCAGCAAGGGCAGCGACAGGTCGCTCAGTCCTGTTTGACCGGGGAGCGCCGGGCCAGATCGCTCAGGTAATTTTCCACGCCTTGTCCTTCGCGTGCCAGGAAACGCTCCACGGCATCGGCAAAGGCCGGGTGGTCCAGCCAGTGGGCGCTGCTGGTCTTGACCGGTAGCAGGGCGCGCGCCAGTTTGTGCTCGCCCTGGGCGCCGCCTTCGAAGCGCTGGTAGCCCTGGGCGATGCACCATTGCAGCGGCTGGTAGTAGCAGGCCTCGAAGTGCAGGCAGTCCACCCGTTCCAGCGCGCCCCAGTAGCGACCCCAGGCCACTTTCTCCTGTCCGTCATCGGATACGGCAATCAGGCTGGCGGCGATCGGCCGGCCCTCGCGCTCGGCGATGAAAAGCAGCCAGTGTCCGGGCAGGGTAAATGCCATACGGGCGAAGAAGTCGCGATTCAGATAAGGCGCGTTGCCGTGCTCCAGATAGGTTCGCTCGTAGCAGCGATAGAAGAAGTCCCAGTCCTGTGGCGTGATATCGTGACCACGTGAGCTGCGGAAGCTGACGCCGGCCTCAGAGACCTTGCGTCGCTCCTGCCGGATCTTCTTGCGCTTTTCCTGGTTGAGCGAGGCGAGGAAGTCGTCAAAGCCGGCATAGCCGGGACGGGTGTTCTGCCAGTGAAACTGGACGGTGTGGCGCAGCATCAGGCCGCCTCGAAGGCTGGCGTCGAGGTCGTCGTCGTTGCCGAACAGCAGGTGCAGCGAGGAGAGCTGTTCGGCCCGACAGGTCTGGAGTACGGCTTGCAGCAGTGCGTCACGCGCGCGGGCATCGCGGGCCAGCAGACGGCTACCGGGCGCAGGCGTGAAGGGAACGGCCACCACGGCCTTGGGGTAATAGTTGAGGCCGTGCTCGGCATAGGCGTTGGCCCAGGCCCAGTCGAACACGTATTCGCCATAGGAATGGTCCTTGAGGTAGAGCGGGCAGGCCGCAAGCAACTGGGCTTGCCGGGATTCGTTGTTCGTCAGGGTTGGCGAGGTGGCGTCTTCCCATAAAGTTACAAAGCGCGGACTCCAGCCGCTGGCCGGCGTGGCGCTGCCACTCTCGTGCAGGGCGGTCAGGTACTCATGCCGCATGAAGGGCGTGGGCTGGGCCTGCTGCGCCAGCAGACGGTTCCACTGCGCGGCATCAACCTGCAGCGGCGAGTCCAGCACCCGGATGACATAATCGGTCTTGCTCACACGGCTCTCGAACTGTTCTTTCGTTCCATGACACTCAGTATCTGCGTTGCGCAGCTCAATTTCGTTGTTGGCGACATGGCCGGCAATGCGCAAAAAATCATCGAGGCGGCGCGCCGTGCCCACCAAGCCGGCGCACGCTTGCTGCTGACACCGGAACTGTCCATCTGCGGCTATGCGGCGGAAGACCTGTTTTTGCGCCCGTCTTTCATCGCTGCCTGCGATGATGCCGTGAAAACAGTGGCCCGTGAGTTGGCCGGGTTAAAGGATATGACGGTGGTGGTGGGGCATCCCACCAGCGTCGACCAAGCCGGGCTTCGCACCCGCTCGGTGTCGGTGCCCAACCGATACAACGCGGCCAGCGTCCTGTGCGAAGGCCGCGTTGTGGCCCGTTACGCCAAGCGCGAGCTGCCCAATTACCAGGTGTTCGACGAGCGCCGTTATTTCGTTCCGGGGCAGGCGGTCTGCGTCTTCGAGGCCGGCCCGGCAGGACAGCGGGTCAAGGTCGGCCTGCTGATCTGCGAAGACGCCTGGTTCGAGGCACCAGCGCGCCTGACGCGCGAGGCCGGGGCCGAGTTGCTGGCGGTGATCAATGCCTCCCCCTTCCATGTGGGCAAGGGACTGGAGCGCGAACAGATGATGCGTCAGCGGGCCCAGGCCTGTGGCCTGCCGCTGGTCTATGCCCATCTGGTGGGCGGGCAGGACGAGGTGGTATTCGAGGGGCACTCCTTTGCCATCAATGCCGATGGCTCACTTGCCGGCCGCGCCCCGAGTTTTGAGGAAAAACTGTTTGATGTCCTTGTCAATACTGCACAAGGCGCTATTGATTTGAGAGCGGATATGGCGCCCGAGCGCTCAGCCGATGCCGATCTGTGGGATGCCCTGGTGCTGGGTGTTCGCGACTACATCGGCAAGAACGGCTTTCCCGGCGCCATCATCGGTCTGTCGGGCGGCATCGATTCGGCGCTGGTGCTGGCGATTGCGGTCGATGCGCTGGGGGCCGAGCGGGTGCGCACCGTCATGATGCCGTCGCCCTACACGGCCGACATCAGCTGGATCGATGCGCGCGACATGGCGCATCGCCTGGGCGTGCGCTACGACGAGATTTCCATTACGCCGGAGTTCGAAGCTTTCAAGGCCTCATTGGCCGAGCAGTTCCGCGGCCTGCCGGAAGATACGACCGAAGAGAACATCCAGGCCCGCATCCGCGGCACGCTGCTGATGGCGCTGTCCAACAAGAGCGGCCGCATCGTGCTGACCACTGGCAACAAATCGGAGATGGCGACCGGCTATTGCACCTTGTACGGCGACATGGCCGGCGGTTTTGCGGTGATCAAGGACCTGGCCAAGACCACGGTGTTCCGGCTGGCGCGCTGGCGCAATGCGCACGATCCCTTCGCGACCGGGCGGAGCCCGATTCCAGGGCGAATCATCACGCGCCCGCCCAGTGCCGAACTACGCCCTGGCCAGGTGGACCAGGACAGCCTGCCCCCTTATGACGTGCTGGATGCGATTCTCGAACGCTACATGGAAAACGATGAGAGCATCGAGGAGATCGTGGCCCAGGGCTATGCCCGGGCCGACGTGGAGAAGGTGACCCGCCTCATCAAGATCAACGAGTACAAGCGGCGCCAGGCGCCGGTCGGCATCCGGGTGACGCACCGCAGCTTCGGCAAGGATTGGCGTTATCCTATTACCAACCGGTTCCGGGCCTGATAATCGGCTCAGACACCCATCAGCGACAAATTCAGCAGACAGGAATTCCAGAGATGAAACAGATCACCGCCATCATCAAGCCGTTCAAACTGGAAGAGGTGCGTGAAGCCCTGGCCGAATGTGGCGTGAACGGATTGACAGTGACCGAAGTCAAGGGCTTTGGCCGCCAGAAGGGGCATACCGAGCTTTACCGTGGTGCTGAATACGTGGTCGACTTTCTGCCCAAGGTGAAGGTGGAAGTCGTGGTCAAGACCGAGGATGTGGACCGTTGCGTCGATGCCATCGTCAAGGCGGCACATACCGGCAAGATCGGTGACGGCAAGATCTTCGTCACGGCTGTCGAGCGTGTGGTGCGCATCCGCACCGGCGAGCAGGACGATTCCGCGATCTAAATGCCACCGAGGTGGGGTGCCGGGGCGAAACCGGCATCCTGAACCAGGCGAGCCAGCAAGGCTCGCGGATCAGTTCCGATCTGGATCAGGTCCATCTGCCAGTCGCTCATGAACTGCTGCTCGACCGTGGCGCTCAGAAAGGTCTGCAGACCGTTGTAATAGCCGTCGACATTGAGCAAGCCGATGGGTTTGTCGTGGTAGCCAAGCTGCCGCCAGGTCCAGACCTCAAACAATTCCTCGAAGGTTCCGATACCGCCCGGCAGTGCCAGGAAGGCATCGGCGCGCTCGGCCATCATGCGCTTGCGCTCGTGCATGGTGTCCACGATGTAGAGCTCGGTGCAGTCGTGCAGTGCCCATTCCTTCTCCACCAGCGCCTGGGGAATGACGCCGACCACGCGGCCGCCGGCCTGCAGGGTGGCCTCGGCCGTGATACCCATCAGGCCGGCTTTGCCGCCGCCATAGACCAGCTGGCCGCCATGCTGGCCGATCCAGGTGCCCACGGCACGGGCGGCATCGGCATAGACGGGCTGGCTCCCGGGGCGGGAGCCGCAATAGACGCAGACGGAAAATGCGGGGCTCATGCAAGCAACCTTTGCCACAGTGCCGTCAGCCAGATGGCCAAGGACAACAGAAGGCTCAACAGCACCGCCGCGCTGCCCATGTCCTTGGCGCGCTTGGAGAGATCGTGCCACTCGGGGCCGATGCGGTCGATGGCGGTCTCAATCCCCGTGTTGAGCAGTTCGACAATCATGACGATGAGGACGGAGCCGGCCAGCAGAGCGGTTTCCACCCAGCTGCGGCCGACCCAGAGCGACAGCGGAAGCAGCACGATGGCGGCGAGCGCTTCCTGTCGAAAGGCGGTTTCTTTCCAGCCGGCGCGCAGCCCCTCCATGGAGTAGCCCAGGGCATGCCACATGCGGTTGAAGCCGCTGCGCGATTTCTGGGGGTTGACGTCGGCGTTGTCCTGAGAATCTGACATGTGAAGATTGTCACCGAGCTTGGTGACGTTTCAACGGCTCAAGGGCAGCGAAGTGATCAGCCGGGTGCCGGCCAGGACGTCATGCCAGAACTGCTGTTGGGGATGGAAGCGGCTCAACACCGCCCAGATGGCGACCCAGCCCAGCACGATGACGGCCGATTCGCCGCCGGATAGCCTGAACGGGGCAATGGCGACCAGGGCGGGCAGAAACCAGAGCCAACTCAGGACATAGCGCAGCAAGGCGCGGCCCTGGCTGACAGGGCGACCCTGTGTGTCAACCACACGGATGTGCCAGGTTTTCATGGCCAGCGTCTGGCCCTTGGCCCAAAACCAGGTGAAGTAGATGCCCAGCACCACGAACAGGAAGGCCTGTTGCACATGCCGGTTCTCCAGTGCATGTCGTGTTTGCGTCAGCGCGCTGAAGAGGTAGCCGGCGATGAAGACCACGCCAAACAGCAGCATGCCTTCGTACAGCCAGCATGCCATGCGCCGCCACAGACCGGGCGCCTGAAGGGCAAGAGAAGGAATGGGTACGTTGCCGGAGGATGCGTGTTCCTGGCTGCTTGCCTGATTCGTGGTCATTGATCGGAATTCGGCTCAGATGCTGGTGCCGTATCGGGCGGTATTGCCGTTTGCGTCGTTGCGGCCGGCACTGATGCGGCGGGCTGCGGCAGCAGGGTGTGGACCTGAAGCTGCACAGGACTGGAAGCGGCGCTTTCCGGTTTCGGGGTATGGCGCGTCACCGGGACTTTGGTCAGCTTGTCCGATGCGGCCACTGGTTTGACGATGGCGGCACCGGTTGTCGGCTTGGTGGGCGCCTTGGAGGCCAGCTTTTTCTTCTCTTCGGGGCTGAGCGCCTGATAGGCTTGCCATTGGGCGGCTTTTTCCTGCGGGGAGAGTTTCTTGGTTTCGACGAAGTTCAGGCGCGCCTGTGTCCGCTCGTTTTGGCTGAGTGACACCCATTCGCTCATGCGGCTGTGCATCATGGCCTGCTCGGCGGGCGGCAGGGCGTGGTAATTCTTGGAAATTTCCAGCCACTTGCGCTTGCGCGCCTCGGGCAATTCGTGCCAGTTGCCGGCCAAGGGGCGCAAGGCTTGCTGCTGAGCAGGTGTCAGTTTCTGCCAAGTCGGCTGGCTGGGTGATTTCGCGCCTGGGGCTTTTCGGGGTGCTGCAGCGGTGGGGGGCGTCGGAGGCCCAGCGGCCTCCCCCGTTTGTGCCTGCGCGACTATTGCCGGACTACTCAAGGCCGCGGCCAAAACCCATGCAAAACTTGCCAAAACTCTCGCCATGACGTCGATTGCTTACTGGGCCTGTTGCTCAAGGCGAGATTTGAGAAACTGCACGAAGCCCGCGTCGGTGTAAGCGGCAGGTGGCAGGTCGTCCGTGAGAATGGCGGCATCGATATCCGCCAGTTCCTTGGCGTCGAAATCGTCATTGAGCATGTTCACGGCAATCAGGCCCGCAATCAGAAACAGCAGTGGAATGAGCGCTGCCAGTCGGTGCCACAGGCTTCCTTCGCCATCGCCAAAACCAAGCGTGGCGGCACCACCATTGGTCATGATGTGGGGTGCCGTGGCGGTTTGGGGGGCTCTGCGCTGGCCCAGCGCCTGCATCCGTGCGGCGCGCAAACGCTCCGAAATGTCGTAGGGCAAGGTCGAGGCGGATTCTGACAACCGCGCTGTTACCGCCCGACCAAAACGGTCTTGGATGGACAGGTCTTGCTGAGATGTCGAATGCTTCATAGTCTTATGCCTTTGGCTTTCAGTGCCTTGCTCAGAGCCTGAACGGCCCGGGAACAGTGCGTTTTGACGCTGCCTTCAGAACAGCCCATGGCCGCAGCCGTTTCGGCCACGTCCAAATCTTCCCAATAACGCATGAGGAAGGCTTCCCGTTGACGGGTAGGCAGCTCCTGAATTTCCTTCTCGATCTCATGCAAGACTTGGGCCCGTTCCGTCTGGCTCTCGGCGCTTTCGGTCTGATTGGAGCTGTCCGTCGTGTTCAAAGTTTCCAGAAGGTCGAAATCTCCATCCATGTCGTCCGCCTCGAAGTCGCTCATGTTCGAGAACAGGGCGTTGCGGGTTTTCTGCCGGCGGAACCAGTCCAGCGTGCAGTTGGACAGGATGCGCTGGAACAGCATGGGCAGTTCAGCGGCCGGTTTGTGGCTGTAGTGCTCGACCAGCTTCATCATGCTGTCCTGCACGATATCCAGAGCGGCTTCGTCATTGCGGACGTGATACACCGAACGCTTGAATGCGCGTTTTTCGACGCTTTTCAGGAAGTCTGAGAGTTCTTGTTCGGAGGCCAAGCGCGTGAAACCCGGATGGGGCGTGAAGTGTCTCGATATTCTGGTGCGCCCTGAATTGGGGCGCACTTGGATGGCAATTATGGCATTCGGAGGGATATTTTCAGTGCCGGTTTTCAATTTCGTTTGTGCAGTGCGATAATCCGCCTTGCAAATCAAAAAGCAAACGGGTCACAGTCCGGCGATACAAGCAATGCGCCCATGGCTTTGACCTTAAGTCCCGACGCGACGCCACAAGTGTTTGCGAAGGGGCACCCAAGGTTTTTCGTTAGAGAAATTCACAAAGGTTCATCATGGAAATTTCCAAAGCTGAAATCACTTCGGCGGCCGCAGCCAGTGCGACTGAGCATGCAGAAGAGCTGCGTGGCGCTGAAATCCTGGTCAAGGCCCTGCAGGCCGAGGGCGTGAAGTTCGTCTGGGGCTATCCAGGCGGCGCCGTTCTCCACATCTACGATGCTTTTTACAAGCAGGACAGCATCCAGCACATTTTGGTGCGCCACGAGCAGGCGGCCGTGCATGCTGCCGATGGCTACGCCCGTGCCACGGGCGACGTCGGGGTAGCGCTGGTGACGTCCGGTCCCGGCGTGACGAATGCCATCACCGGCATTGCCACGGCCTACATGGACAGCATTCCCATGGTGATCGTGACCGGGCAGGTGCCGACGGCCGCCATCGGCCTGGACGCCTTCCAGGAGTGCGATACCGTGGGTATCACACGTCCCATCGTCAAGCACAACTTCCTCGTCAAGGATGCACGCGATCTGGCCATGACCTTGAAGAAGGCCTTCCACATCGCCCGTAGCGGCCGTCCCGGCCCGGTGGTGGTGGACATTCCGAAGGATGTTTCGTTCAAGAAGGTCGCCTATGCGGGCTACCCCGAGTCGGTGGAAATGCGTTCCTACAACCCGGTGCGCAAGGGCCATGCCGGCCAGATCCGCAAAGCACTGCAGTTGCTGCTGGCGGCCAAGCGTCCCTACATCTATACCGGCGGTGGCGTCCTGCTGAGCAATGCCACAGCCGAGCTGCGTACCTTGGTGGACATGCTGGGCTACCCCTGCACCAACACCCTGATGGGTTTGGGCGCCTATCCGGCATCGGATCCCAAGTTCCTCGGCATGCTGGGCATGCACGGCACGATCGAGGCCAACAACGCCATGCAGAACTGCGATGTACTGCTGGCCGTGGGAGCACGCTTTGACGATCGGGTGATTGGCAATCCCAAGCACTTCGCCCAGAACGAGCGCAAGATCATTCACATCGACATCGATCCGTCGAGCATTTCCAAGCGCGTCAAGGTGGACATCCCGATCGTCGGCGACGTCAAGGACGTGCTGACCGAGATGATCGCCATGATCAAGGAAAGCGCGATCAGACCCGATGCCCAGGCCCTGGGTGGCTGGTGGGAGGCGATCGAGGGTTGGCGCAAGCGCGATTGCCTGAAGTACGACCGCGGCAACAAGGACGTCATCAAGCCGCAGTACGTGATCGAGACGCTGTGGAACATGACCAAGGATGTCGATACCTACATCACGTCCGATGTGGGGCAGCACCAGATGTGGGCGGCACAGTACTACCGGTTTGACGAACCGCGGCGCTGGATCAACTCCGGCGGCCTGGGTACCATGGGTGTCGGCATTCCCTATGCCATGGGCATCAAGCTGGCCAAGCCCGAGAGCGAGGTGTATTGCGTGACGGGCGAGGGTTCGGTGCAGATGTGCATCCAGGAACTCTCCACCTGCCTGCAGTACAACACGCCGATCAAGATCCTGTCGCTCAACAACCGCTACCTCGGCATGGTGCGCCAGTGGCAGGAGATCGAGTATTCCGGCCGCTACAGCCACAGCTACATGGATGCGCTGCCGAACTTCGTCAAGCTGGCCGAGGCCTATGGCCACGTCGGCATGCTGATCGAGCGTCCCCAGGACGTGGAGCCGGCGTTGCGCGAGGCGCGCAAGCTCAAGGACCGCACGGTGTTCATGGACTTCCGTACCGATCCCACCGAGAACGTGTTCCCGATGGTGCAGGCCGGCAAGGGCATCACCGAGATGCTGCTGGGCAGCGAGGACCTGTAAAGCACAAGACCGGGGCCGGTACCGGGCCCGGTTATCTTTTTAATCGTTGACGAATCTATTGCCTGCCAAGCCTTGCCGTTACCGCGGCCGGGGGAGGGCAGCGAAAAGAGGAATCCTTAAATGAAACACATCATTGCCGTATTGCTGGAGAACGAGCCGGGTGCTCTTTCCCGCGTCGTGGGCCTGTTCTCGGCCCGTGGCTACAACATCGAGTCCCTGACTGTCGCGCCGACCGAGGATGCCAGCCTCTCGCGCATGACGATCCAGACCACCGGATCGGACGATGTCATCGAGCAGATCACCAAGCACCTCAACCGCCTGATCGAGGTGGTGAAGGTGGTGGACCTCACCGAAGGTGCCTACATCGAGCGCGAACTCATGATGGTCAAGGTGCGCGCGGTGGGCAAGGAGCGCGAGGAGATGAAACGCATGGCCGACATCTTCCGTGGCCGTATCATCGACGTTACCGACAAGAGCTACACCATCGAGCTGACGGGCGATCATTCCAAGAATGACGCCTTCCTGGAAGCGATCGACCGCAGTGCCATTCTGGAGACCGTGCGCACCGGCAGCAGCGGCGTTGGCCGTGGTGAGCGCATTTTGCGAGTCTGATTTTTAGCTGGTTTTATCAAGGAGAAAGAAGTGAAAGTTTTCTACGACAAAGACTGTGACCTGAGCCTGATCAAAGGCAAGACCGTGGCCATCATTGGCTACGGCAGCCAAGGCCATGCCCACGCTCAGAACCTGAACGACAGCGGCGTGAAGGTCGTGGTCGGTCTGCGCAAGGGCGGCGCTTCCTGGGACAAGGTCGGCAAGGCCGGCCTGACCGTGATGGAAGTCAACGATGCCGTCAAGGCCGCTGACGTGGTCATGATCCTGTTGCCCGACGAGCAGATCGCCGAGGTGTACACCAACAACGTTGCACCCAACATCAAGTCGGGCGCTTCGCTGGCCTTCGCCCACGGCTTCAACGTCCACTACAACCAGGTCGTGCCGCGCGCTGACCTGGACGTGTGGATGGTGGCGCCCAAGGCCCCTGGCCACACCGTGCGCAGCACCTATGCCCAGGGTGGCGGCGTGCCGCACCTGGTGGCGGTGCACCAGGACAAGAGCGGCAAGGCGCGTGACCTGGCCCTGTCCTATGCCATGGCCAATGGTGGCGGCAAGGCCGGCATCATCGAGACCAATTTCAAGGAAGAGACCGAGACCGACCTGTTCGGCGAGCAGGCCGTGCTGTGCGGCG
>ERZ1292640.4682-Hain-H43-02um-R1-4682-length-10342-cov-4_pt1 | contig 10342 bp, 8 predicted proteins | sample MGYA00564404_ERZ1292640 | MGnify/ENA primary metagenome ERZ1292640 (study PRJEB36523, sample SAMEA6512636) | groundwater metagenome | collected 2019-01-08 | study: AquaDiva: Metagenomics assemblies of 32 groundwater samples | reverse complement strand
TTCAACATTTTCCTCGCTCACGACCGGCCCACCGGCGGGAATATGCCCCAGCACCGGAATTTTCACCACATCCGAATGCAATTTTTCCCGCACTCGCGGCAATAATTTAATTGACCGCGGCGTGTCTCCTTTTTTTATAATTCCTTTTTCTTCCAGAGCCTTCATGCAGTGCACAATAAAACCATCCGACTTAAGCTTCATGTGCTCGCGCATTTCACGCACAGTCGGCGAGGCACCGTTTTTCATCTGATAACTCTCTATAAAATTAAGAAGCTGATTTTCTTTTGGCGTGAGTTGAATTTCATTCATGCCCAAACAATATATGAGTACATACTCACAGTCAAGCGCTGGCGCATTTAAAAATTGACAAACGCCAATAGAATTATTAACATCTCCGCACAAAAACATTAATTAACTGAATTTTATGAAAATAAACGCACAGCCTGAAGGTTTAAATTTAAGAGAATTAAAACTAGCAACGCCGCCTGACGGAAAAAGAGCCTGTGGAGGAGCTTGTCCGGTGGCTACATGCTGCCGCACAACCGGGAAAGCCTGCTGTAGTGCAGTGCAGGATATGGCGAGGGCCATTCCTACTTTAATGACCAGTTCGCCGGAACTAGTAAGCGGCCCAAGGAAACCAGGACCCGAAGAATCACAGCCATCCCCACAAACACCCGAGCTTTAACTCACCAAATTCTCCGGAATATCAAAATTTGCCGCGACGCTAGAGATGTCATCCTCGTTTTCCAGTGCCTCCATTAAATCCAAAATCTTTTTTGCCGTGGCCGCGTCTGAGACTTCCACAAGATTTTTTGGGATTTGTGTAAGCTCAGCCGATTCAACTTTGAATCCGATGCCTCCCAATTTCTTTCTCACAGCCGCAAGTTCGTTCGGCATCGTGTAAACCAAGAACCCACTTTCTATTTCCTGAATATCTTGTGCGCCCGCATCAATAATTTCCAATTCGTCGGTTTCCGGTATGCCTTTTTTCTTCACAGTCATCATACCCTTGGTTTCAAACAAAAAACTCGTTGAACCCATGGCTCCCAAATTACCACCATATTCCTGCATAACACCGCGAACCGTTTGATTCGTCCTATTTTTATTGTCAGTTAAAGTTTCTATTAAAAGCGCAACGCCGCCCGGCGCAAAACCCTCATACGTAACTTCCTGCATCTGTTCAGCACCTTTCAAGTCACCCGAACCTTTTTTAATTGCACGTTCAATATTTTCACGCGGCATGTTATCGGCGCGAGCGTTTTCTATCGCCAGCCGCAGACCGGCATTCATATGCGGATCCGCGCCAGCCCTGCGAACAACAATTTCAATCAACCGCGAATGCCTCGCAAATACCTTTCCACGCTTTTGGTCGGCTGCGCCTTTCTTCAATTTAATTTGAGCCCAATGAGAATGTCTAGCCATGTACTTATTATACCACTTGAGTTAACGCCAATAAGATGATATAATAATATCAAACATAAATACGTCAACCTGGTATGGAAATACAAAATAAACACAAAACCATATATGAAAAGCTCCAAGTTTCTGCACCGCATTTTAGTCGGCGTGTTTGTTGCCCTTTTTACTCTTGGTAGCGTAAGCGTCGGAGTTTTGGCGAGTCAAGCTTCTCGCACAATGCAGGCGAATTTGCTATTTGAACAGGTTAAGCAAAAGAAGCGCCGCGCAGCAAGCATGTTGGTGGCGCAATTAATGGTGCCTCCCACTATTTTAAATCCGTTAACGGTTTGCATGTATGCTCCGCCGGAAAAACCCGAGTACAAGGGCGAAGTTATGGCGAAGGAAACAAGAGTGAATACGCAACCCGGTGAAGACTTTGAAGTTTCGATTTTTGTGAAGAATACAGGAAACGTGTCTTGGTTTGGCGATTCAAGTGGTTGCGGGGGGATGAATTACACGCGACTTGGCACTGCAAAAGAGCAGGATAGAAACAGTATTTTTTATAACCCAGGCGACCTTGCTTGGCTTGGCTCAAACAGAATCGCAATGTCTGAATCACGCATCGAACCGGGCGAAATCGCCACGTTCACATTTAGATCAGTGGCTCCGTACACAACCGATATTTTCCGCGAATTTTTCCAACCGATAACAGAAAATGTCGGCTGGATGACCGCAAAAGAGTCAACTTTCTACGTTGATGTGTCCATCGGAGAACCGGGATATGAATATGACAAAGCCGTATTTTACCTGGGAAAATCCGGTCAGGCTTCAATGATAGACACCACTCAGCCGATAACAATCAACGTGGATATTTCTGAGCAAAAGATGATTATTAAAATTGGAGATTTTGTGGTGCGTGAATATTTGGTCTCAACCGGCACATTTAAAACGCCGACTCCAATTGGAAAATTCAAAATTTTAAACAAGCAAGAGCTGAGAATTGCCGGAGCTTATCCTCACTATCGTATGCCGAAGTGGCAGGGTTTTACAAAGTGGGGCCACGGGTTGCATGCATTGCCATACCTTGCAAACGACCGCGGAACATTTTGGAACGAAGCGCTTACTCACATTGGCCAACGAGTTTCTCACGGCTGCATAAGGCTCTTGCCGGAGGATGCCGGAGAGTTATATCAACTGACCGATGTTGGAGTAGAAGTTAATATACAAGCGTAATTCTATGAGCAAAAGACTAAATTCAGCCATATTGGCAATAGGACTTTTGGCCGCCGGAACCGGCGGACTTGCTGCGAAGAAATGTTCCGGGGATGGAGAAACATCACCCGCTCAAGCTGAAAGTCTGGATGCTGAAGCTACTGCCGAAGACGCAGCCGGGCAACCTCCTCCGCCAAAAAAATATTTATCCCCGGCAACAAGGGAGCAGTTGTTGCGCTGGCTTTCGGGAGAAGATTCGTCCGAAACCCCCGACCAACTTTTGCAAAGACTCTTTGACCAAAGCCTGGAAGGAAACGCAGGCGCACAGCGAAAATTGTGGGAGTTGTTTCTACGAGAAGAACGTGTATCCGTCTACCTAAATGCTTTAGCTAAAGAGCGCGGAATTGGAACTCAAGATTTTGCCGGTTGGTGTTTTTATGCCGCAGAAATGAATGACGCAATAAAAACAATTCAGACACCGCCGGATTTTAACGCTGGCATGAGCGAACGCCATAATCTCATGGAAATATATAAACCGCTCGCTTTGGCAGCATATGAGTTATTACAAGGAGACGAAGGCACCAATTCCCTACAAAACGAACATTTCTTACGCATGGTCGGGCAGACCGAGTCCTCACTAAAAGACTTATTTCTAGAGACAAAAGATGCAATCGGAACCGATGCGGACACAGCCTACGTACTGCATCGACTCGGAATGACGCCACAAGAATAGAATCTGCTATAATCGGAGTCCTGTGGATATTTTAAGTGACCTCAACGAGAAACAACGCGAAGCCGTGACCACAACCAACGGTCCGCTTTTGGTAATTGCCGGCGCTGGTTCTGGCAAAACTCGCGCACTCACTCACCGAATTGTGTATTTGGTTAAAGAACTCGGCGTGCCGGCTTCAAATATTCTGGCCGTAACTTTTACAAACAAAGCCGCCGGTGAAATGCGCGATCGCGTTACTCGTTTGCTTGGCGTAGAGCCGCAGGAAGGCGGCGGTTCATATTGGTCCAACCCTTCGCTTCCAACGCTCGGAACTTTTCACTCGGTTTGTGTGAGAATTTTGCGCAAACATATTCACCTGCTGGACTACGAAAACCAGTTCGCAATTTATGACGATTCCGACCAGATAATTATGATGAAGCATTTGCTGGAAGATTTAAAAATCAGCGAAAAAGAATTGAATCCGCGGGCGGTTTTGAGCCACATCAGCAACGCAAAAAACCGGCTCATTACTCCCAAAGAATTTATGTCCACGGCAAACAGTTATTTTGCAGAAAAAGTCGGGCGGCTTTATGCGCCTTACCAGGAACGGCTAAAGAAAAACAACGCGCTCGATTTTGACGATTTGCTGATGAAAACGATTGAACTTTTCAAAACTCATCAGCCGATTTTGGATCAATATCAGGAAAAATTTAAATTCATCCATGTTGATGAATATCAGGACACAAACCACGCGCAGTACACAATCACAAATATGCTGGCGGCCAAGTACCGCAATTTGTGCGTGATAGGCGATCACGACCAGAGTATTTATAGCTGGAGAGGCGCGGATCTCACAAATATTTTGGATTTTGAAAAAGATTATCCGGAGGCGAAAGTTATAAAAATGGAGCAAAATTACCGCTCTTCGCAGATGATTCTGGACACGGCGCAGGCGGTAATAAAGCGCAACACCAGGCGCAAAGATAAGACCTTGTGGACGGAAAAATCCGGCGGCGAAAAGGCCAAGGTTTGGATTTCGGAAAACGAAAGACACGAAGCGGAACTTGTGGCGCAAGAAATTCAGAAAATCATGAAAGGATACGAGTTTCCCGACTATCGGGATTTTGTGGTTCTTTATCGCACAAACGCGCAGTCTCGTACCATCGAAGAAGTTTTTATGCGCTATGCCATTCCATACAAAATAGTTGGCGGAATCAAGTTTTATGCGCGTAAAGAAATTAAAGATTTGGTTTCGTATTTAAAAGTTATCGCAAATCCGGCGGACAGCGTCGGCTTGCTGCGAATCGTGAATGTTCCTCAGCGGCAAATTGGTCCAAAAACGCTTGAAAAACTGCAAACTTTTGCAAATATAAAAGATATAACGCTTTTTGAGGCGATGAGCCATGTGCAGGAAATTGACGACGATTTGCCGGATGCCAAACGTGAAAAAGTTGCCGATTTTGCCAAGCTGATTCGAAGGTTGCAAAAGCAAAACCACGAAGTGAAGGCAGCGGCTTTGATCAAGTTTTTGATAGACGAAAGCGGGTACAAGAAATATTTGGATGATGGGAGCGTGGAAGGCGAAGCGAGGCTGGAAAACGTCGCCGAATTAATTTCCGTGGCCGCAAAATACGACAAACTTGAGCCGGGCGTTTCATTAAATGTTTTCTTAGAAGAAATTGCGCTGATTTCCGATTTGGATAATTTGGAAGAAAAAGAAAACGCCGCAACACTGATGACTTTGCATTCCGCAAAGGGTTTGGAATTTCCAAATGTGTTTATTTGCGGACTTGAGGAAGGCCTACTGCCCCACTCGAGAAGTTTGCTTTCGCCGGAAGAGCTGGAAGAAGAGCGCCGGTTGTTTTATGTCGGATGCACTCGCGCCATGGAGCGTTTATTCTTGCTCTACACAAAAAGCCGCATGTTTTATGGCGAAACTCACGACGTTGTTCCGTCGCAATTTTTGACCGATATTCCAGAAGAATTAATTGAGAGAAATACAAAGGCTGAACCAAATCCAATGGCTGCGTTTTTTGGCGGCGGTCGCAAGCGTTCGACAACCATTGGACCAATTGGCAACAGGCCGGTGCCAACAGAAAAACCGCTTCAGGAATTTTCCGACGGCGACCGTGTCACCCACCGCACCTTTGGCGAAGGGATGGTAATTAGCGCGGCAGGCGGAGTCGTGACCGTGGCCTTCAAAGACCCAAAAATCGGCATCAAAAAACTGGCAATTTCAATTGCACCGCTGGAGAAAATCTAGAAAAACTCAACGAACTGTCTGCGTATGGTGAAGTTGACGCCGAAACTCGTCGCAATGCTCTGAAAGAGGAATTGCAGTTTTATGTTCTTAATTTTATCTACCATCATTCGGAGTACAGCAAATGGATTATGTACGACGGTTCTGCACTCCGCATATGCCACGGACTTGACCGGATGTCAGTTGATCTTGATTTTGAAGTTACTCATGCGATAACAGAGAAATTCTTAAGCAAATTAAAGGAAGAACTTGAAAAATATTTTACAGATACTTATGGTACAAAACCCGATTTTCTAACTACAGAAATAACCACAGGTAGAGGACTTCTTCTAAAGTTCAATATCGGTGATGAGTTAGGTGTCGGACACCCATCAAAACGGGTGCACGTTAAAATTGACCTTAACCGTTTCGTCGCCTCAAAGACGGCTAACGAACGCATACCGATCAATCGTGGCCAGCTTTCGTTTGTAATTATTACCTACAACATGTCCACACTTATGGCTAGCAAAATTGCAGCGATTTTTTTGCGAAAAACTCGTGGCGTAGGTAAAGCGACGTACGAAGAAAAAGGGCGCGATATTTACGATCTCCTGTGGTACATGAACAAAAAGATAGTGCCTGATCTCGATTATCTAATCGCGAAAGGCGTTGACGTAAGCAATCCACGCGCACTTTTCGACAAACTCACCTTGCAGATGAATAAAGTGAGTGATGCTAATCTCAAGCAGGATCTTATACCGCTTTTTGTAGATCAGACCTACATTGCGAATTGGCTGAAGCACTGGCGAGAAAGCTATTTCCGGTTTCACGATGCGTATAAAATCCGCACAGTGACCGCGCTAGAAAAAGTAGTAATACATCAGGATTTCCACACTGATAATTTTTCCTTTGTGTATTGGTATGGTACAGAAGAAGGTAAATCTATACGAATTACATACACCGTAAGCGACTACTGGATTGATTTTAGTGAAGGCGATTTGCATATTGAGATAGATAAAAAGGTAAATAATACCGTTGAGTTGGTTAGCAACGGTGTAAGCAGCAGAACGGCTCCGCAGGACAAACTCAAGCGGTACGCCACACTTTTTTACCGGAAAACAGAGGCATATTTCAAAAAAAACAATGGCATAATGCTTGGCGACAGCATAAACACAAAGACCATTCGCATGACTGCCGACAATTTAAACCAAAAAGAGCAGATCGTGCTAAACAAATCCGCGCTACTCTCTTGCGAATTGAATGATTTATTGAAATAAATCACGCCGTGACGCGCCAACTCCTTGTTTATCCCGGTCGGATATTTTTTATATGGCGACGGATTTGGAACCGAACCTGAGCTGGTTAAAATAAGCGGAGCCGATATTCTCAGCTCCAGGGGACGGCATCAGATTTTATTCCGATGCCGTCCCCTTTTTTTCATGGCAGCCTACCGTCAGGGCACAGCGAGCTCAAAGCCTGCACTGGCCGTGAAAGAACGGACCGTCGTGAACTCCGGATCTTCGCTTGTCGGCGTGATGCACCACGTGAAGAGGTCGCCTTTGCGGGTCACGGTTCCGCGTTCGTGCGAAATCGTGATGTAGCCGTAGTCGCGGATCACCTCCACGCAGTACTGAATGCCGACGACACCGTAGAGCGCGAACGAGACCGGCGCGCCCTTCTCGACCGAGAAGTAGCGCACACCTTCGCCACCACCGCACTGCCCGCCACACGCCGGCGACTTGAGCGCGACCACTTCCGGCTCGCCGTCGTCCGCCGCCGCAACCACGCACAGCGCCTCGGGCGGACCAGCCTCCGCGGCCTCGCGCGTCGTCTCCGACACATCTTGCGCACATCCCGCCGCAACCAGCAAAATCGCACCCAGAAACTTCTCGTACCTCATGGCATCCTCCTTTTGTCCCCGCATCGCGGGGACTTGCTCTCCAGCCTGACAAAGATCCAAAGCAGGCCATACCCTATCAAACAAACATTAAATTTCTCTAAACTTTTTATGAAATAATTTTATCGCGCACACAAATGCCGGTATGGTACTATTCCATAGTCTTTTATGAAAATTTCACGATCAATTTTGGTAAGCGCCTTTCTGCTGGTTGGCCTAACAGCATTTTCCATAGGCTGGTTCATGGGCAATAATAATTCCGACAGTCCGGCTCTGCCCTCAATAGGCCAAACAATTGGTACTATCGGAACCGCCAACGAAAACGTGAGCATTAAAGATCTGGACGAAGTATGGAAAAGGTTACAAGCAAATTATTACGATGAGAAAAAGCTGGACGCGGAAAAATTAAAATATGGCGCGGTAAAAGGATTTGTAGCGGCAATCGGCGATCCATACACGGTTTTTATGACACCGGACGAATCAAAAGATTTTGATGACGGCTTAAATGGGAACCTGGAAGGCATTGGTGCAGAACTAGAAGTAAAAGAAGGCAAATTGGTAGTTGTAACTCCGCTAAAAAGTTCACCGGCAGAAAAAGCGGGACTCAAAACCAACGATATTATTTTTAAAATTGACGGCGCATTGGCAGAGGAATTAAGCCTGTATGACGCGGTTCACCGCATACGCGGCAAAAAAGGCACGGCTGTAACTCTCACCATTATAAGAGAAAAAAAATCCGACCCATTCGAAATTAAAATTGTTCGCGCCAAAGTGGTTATAGACAGCGTCACGGTAAAAAAACTCGACGGAGATATTTTCCACCTGACCGTAAATCAATTTAACGATCACACAAAAACGGAATTCCAAAATGCAGTGCAAAAAATATTACTGGAACGCGCTCGCGGCATAATCCTGGATTTAAGAGGAAACGGCGGTGGATACTTGGACATTTCAGTTGACATGCTTTCTGAACTCTTACCGGGCGAAAAAGTGGCTTCGATTATCAAGCGCAGAGATGCAAAACAGAATGAAAGCGTAAAAACCAGCGGGCTCAGCAGCTTGCCGGATATTCCGCTAGTGGTACTGGTAAATAAAGGCTCTGCTTCGGCTTCAGAAATCGTGGCTGGCGCAGTTCAAGATTACAAACGCGGCGTAATAATTGGCGAAAAAACTTTTGGAAAAGGAAGTGTGCAAGAGATTAGCAGACTTGCCGACGGCAGCAATCTGCGCCTCACAATCGCAAAATGGTTTACCCCGCTTGACCGTTCAATTGACGATACCGGCATTACGCCGGACAAAATTGTGGAACTCACCGAAGCCGACTTTAAGGCAGAAAAAGATCCTCAACTGGACGCAGCCATTCAATATTTGAAAAGTAAAAAATAACCAACTTTTATTATGGAATTTTTATCATCATTTTTGTTATCATCGGTCATAACATTGTTAGCGCAAACCGGCGCTCCACCGAGTACACCGGGCACAGAAAAACTGGATTTTAAAATAGATCGTGTTTTAACAGTGGATAATTCTGCACTTAACCAGGCAATCGAACTCCAATTTGATTTGTATTTAAGACGACCGGATTTGGGGATAAAACAGAACAAGCAGCGCAAGTTTGGCAAACACAAATACACGACGGATTTACCCTTGGCCTTGCAGCCAAAACTTATGTACGTGAGCGAGATCAGCGATCACGACCCTGAATCCGGCAGAATGTGCGATCGTCCGCAGTTCCCGCACAGATGCGTTGTGAACGTTACAATCCCAGAGGAAGGCGTAAAACCGGTTTATAAATATTTAATAAAAGTTACTTTTGAAGACGGCGCTTACGCGGAAAAAGAAATTACCGTGCCTTACACCGGCTTTCTTGCAGAGCCAAAAATTTTAGCGCCTACCACCCTCCCAAACCAAGGCGACAAATACAGCATAAAATTCAAGGACGTGGGTGCAAAAGCCTATGAAGTCTACGTGAACTTTTGCAAACCATACAACAACGACGGTATAAATCCGTGCGACGACGGTTTTATGTATTACGTGGAACGTAAACTTGGCAAACTGGTTACGCGCAAGTACGAAGGTTTACCCTCACCAATTCTCACCGTTAAAGACGGCATCGTAGAACTCAAATCCGATTTTTCACTCAAATTTGAAACAAGCGTGGAATACAGAATAAAAGCCTTCAAGTCGAACACTAAGGCTTATTACGAATCAAACGATTTTGTTACCTTTGAGCGGAAATAATCGGTTTTGCAGCTTCAATTAATACCTCTAAAGCAGCAACCAAAACTTTTGAATCTAGTGACTTTGCCAAGTGGAAACACGCAGTTTTGGCCAACTGAGCGGCATTGAGTCCTATGATTCCAAGCATGTCCGTGCCTTCCAATAGTGCACCTGTCATATTTGTCTTATCATCCATTATAGCCCAAACCAAAGTTGCACTCCTAAAATCAACTTTTGTAAGATTGGCTCCGCTCAAATCTGCGGCTGTGAGATTTGCATGGCATAAATTAGTTTGAACCAAGTTTGCACATTTCAAATTTACCTGCCCTAAATTGACACCGGACATTTGAGCATTAGACACAGAAGCACCTTCCATATTTGCGCCTCCTAAATTAGCTTGCATCATTACCGCACCAATCATGGATGTGCCTCTAAGATTAGCATTACTTAAATCGCACTCGTGTAGATTCACCCCGTTTAATCGCTTACCTTCAAGGACTATGCCGTGAAAATTTGGTTTCCAGTTCCTATTTCGAACTCTTAATTTGTTAAAAGCCTCAACATTGTCACCCTCAAGGAGCAACCTTCCTTTTATATCAAGAGATTTACCTATTTCACGTACGGTATCTTCGAGTACAGCAACCCGTAGAGCTACCTGATACAC
>ERZ1292640.4681-Hain-H43-02um-R1-4681-length-10342-cov-7_pt1 | contig 10342 bp, 7 predicted proteins | sample MGYA00564404_ERZ1292640 | MGnify/ENA primary metagenome ERZ1292640 (study PRJEB36523, sample SAMEA6512636) | groundwater metagenome | collected 2019-01-08 | study: AquaDiva: Metagenomics assemblies of 32 groundwater samples | reverse complement strand
CGAAGTGCCCCGCCTGTAACTAGTATTGGCCGGCGGGGCTATGCCAGCAAAGTCCGACATTATACCGTCTTGCCGGTATCCGGCAAGCGGCCGCTACAAGCCGATGCGTTTGATGGCGGACAGGACAGTGGAGACGTCCGTGGAGCAGCGGGCGAATTCGGAACCCGAATTCAGCAGCCGTTCTGCGTCCTCATAGCGGCCGCGGTTGATCGCAGTGGCCACTTCGCCAGCGCTGCGGTGGAAGGCGCGGTGGTGTTCCACCAGTTCGACAAAGCGCGGCTTGCTGCCGTAGCGCTGGCCGCCCGGACCGTGCAGCCATTTGCCGAGCGGGCAGCAGTCGTCGCGGGAAATGGTGTCGGTGTCGAGCTGTTCGTGTTTGGCGATGGCCGAGCGCAGCTTGACCTTCCAGGCCCGGTGGGCTTCGATGGCTGCGTCGAAGTTGAAGTCAGCCACCGGCATGTGGCCCAGGGTCAGCAGGTCGTGGCGCGCGGCCTGGTTGGCAGCGGCGGGCAACTGGAAGCGGGCGACCCGGTCGGCCAGGGCCTGGGCGGCATCGCGCTGCGCGCCGGCGGCGGCGGCCGTCTCCTCCACCAGCGCGGCGTTCTGCTGGGTGGATCGGTCGAGTTCCTGCACGGCCTGGCCGACTTGGTTGATGCCCTGGCTCTGCTCGCGCGCGCCGTTGGCAATCTCGGCCACCAGTTGCTTGATGCGCTGGGCATTGCCCACCAACTGGCCGATGGTGTCACCCGCCTCGCGCACGATGCCGGTGCCGTTTTCGACCTGATCGACGCTGCTGGTAATCAGGGCCTTGATCTCGCGTGCCGCCTCAGCGCTACGCTGTGCCAGCGTGCGTACCTCGCCGGCCACCACGGCAAAGCCGCGGCCCTGCTCGCCGGCGCGGGCGGCTTCCACCGCTGCGTTCAAGGCCAGGATGTTGGTTTGGAAAGCGATGCCGTCGATCACGCCGATGATGTCGCTGATCTTGCGTGAGGATTGCTGGATGCCCTCCATGGTCTGGACCACGTTGGCGATCACCTCGCCGCCATGGGCCGCCGCTTCGGCGTTGTTGTCAGCAATGCTGGCGGTTTCCTTGGCGGATTCCGCCGTCAGGCTCACGGTGGACGCAATCTGCTCCATGGCCGAGGCCGATTGCTCCAGGTTGGCGGCGGTTTGCTCGGTCCGGCCCGAGAGGTCCATGGTGCCGCTGGCGATTTCGCTGCTGGAGTGGACGATGTTGTCGCTGGAAGAGCGCACTTCGGTGATCAGTTCCCGCAGTGCGTTCTGCATGGCTGTCAGATCCGACATCAGGGTGGCGATGTCGTCCTTGCCCCAGGGCGTGGGGCTGGCAGTCAGGTCGCCTTCCGACATGGCATGGAGGTGGCGCGCCACTTCCTTGAGTCCGCCGTGCATGACCAGGTAGAAGCTGTAGAACAAGTAGCCGGCCAGGCCGACAAACAGCAGCATCACGGCGGCGACGAGGTCGCGTTTGAGCACCAGCTGGTCACGCCGGTCCTGCAGCAGTTCGTCGACCAGGGGCAGTCCCTGGTCGTACAGACTGAAGGCCGCCTCGACCGCTTGGCCGCCGGCCGTCCACAATGCCTTGGCGTCGGCGGCGCTGCCGCCGAACACTGCGGCGGCAGCCGTCTTCTGGTAGTCGGCGATCGCGTCCAGGGCGTTCAGGTTCATCCTGGCCGCCAGTTCGGGACGGGCTTCGACGACTTTCTGGCTGTCATGCCGCATGGTCTTGATGATGCGGCTGACGTTGTTGTTCCAGGCGGGATAGCGGCGCAGGGCCTGTGCGTCTTCGCCGCCCTTGCTTGCCAGGTAGGTGCTCCAGCCCCAGAGCTGGCCTACGTCCTCGGTCAGTTCGCTGGTGGGCAGCAGGTAGGTGGCGATGCTGTAGGCCGTGGCGAACTCGGCGTCCAGCGACAGGCGCGAGTTGTCGCTGATGCGCTGACTCAGCAGGTTGGCCGCTTCGACCACCGGGCCGAACAGGGTGCGGCCCGAGGCGTCGAGCGCCATGTTGGCGCCGCGGGCCTGTTGCCAGGCCGTCTTGAGTTTGCCGACGTCGCCTCCCAACTGAAGCGGGTCGCCTGTTTCGGCCAGCAACTGGTCCAGGCGCCGCAGGGCTTCTTCCATGCCCTGGGTCGAGCGGGCGAGTTCGGCTTGCGTTTCGAAGCCACCGGCTTGGGCCCGAATCGCGTTGCGTACGCGGACCACGTGCTGCAGCAGGGGCGCGTAGCTGCGCAGGATCTTGACGCCCTGCAACTCACGCTCGGTCGTGCGGATGTTGGCCTGGGTGTCGCTCAGGTACAGGGTGATGGCGAGAACCAGCGGCACCGTGAAGGCCAGGCTGATGAGCAGTGCTTTGGCGCTGAAACCGATGTTGCGGAACAGGCGGATGCCGGGAGCCCAGATGCCGTGATAAGCGAAAAAACCGGTTTCGGTAGACGAAGATGTCGAAATGCTGCTCGAATTCATGCTGACCAGATGCTTTGTTATTGACTGGCTTCAGGAGGCCACACTTGCCTTGAAGTGAGCGGACCTGTCCAACGATCAGAGCAATTATGCGGGATTCCTCTCACCAGCCCGGACCTGGCGGGCCCGGCTGCAGACCTGGCCTCAAGGCCGTTCGGCCAGGGCCTGGGCGCAGGCGTGGGCGCTGGCCCAGGCCCACTGGAAGTTGTAGCCGCCCAGCCAGCCCGTCACGTCCACCACCTCGCCGATGAAGTACAGGCCGGGCTGCTTCTGCGCTTCCATGGTCTGGCTGGAGAGCTCGCGCGTGTCCACGCCGCCGGCGGTGACCTCGGCCTTGGCATAGCCTTCGGTGCCGGTGGGCGTGAGTTCCCAGGCCGACAGGCGGTTGGCCAACGCGGCCAGCGCCTTGTCGGAGGCCTCGTTCACCGGCCGCTGCCAGGCGGTGTCCTGCTGCACCCAGGCATCGGCCAGCCGGCTGGGCAACTGGGTGGCGAGTTCGTTGGCGATCAGCTTGCGCGAACGGGCCTTGGCGTCCTGCAGGAATTGCAGCAGGTCCTGCTCGGGCGCCAGGTTGAGGCGGATCGGCGTGTTGGCACGCCAGTAGCTGGAGATCTGCAGCACCGCCGGGCCCGACAGGCCGCGGTGGGTGAACAGCAGGTCTTCCAGAAAGGCCATGCGCTCCTTCTTCGTGCCAGTCTCGATCTGCACCGGCAGCGCCAGCCCGGAAAGTCCAGCGTAGGGCGCCCAGGCGGCGCCGTCGAAGGTCAAGGGCACCAGTGCCGGGCGCGGCTCGATGAGCTTCAGACCGAACTGCTTGGCGATGCGGTAACCGAAGTCGGTGGCGCCGATCTTCGGGATCGACAGACCGCCGGTGGCCACCACCACGGCACGGCACTGGATCGTACCTTGGTTGCTATCGATTTCATAGCTGCCGGCGCCTGTTACGTCGGTGCTGGCGGCCGAAAATCGGATGGCTTTGACGCCGCAGGGTTGCCAGCGCGTGACACCGCCGGCCTCGCACTCGCGCAGCAGCAGCTGGACGATGTCGTCGGCCGAGCGGTCACAGAACAGCTGGCCCTTGTGCTTTTCGTGGAAGGGGATGCCATGGCGCTGCAGCAGGGCGAGGAAGTCCTGCGGCGTGTAACGCGACAGGGCGGAGCGGCAGAAGTTGGGGTTGTCGCTGATGAAGTGCTTTTGCGGCGCGCGCACGTCGAGGTCGCGGTTGGTGAAGTTGCAGCGCCCGCCGCCGGAGATGCGGATCTTCTCCGCCACTTTGGGGCTGTGGTCCAGCACCAGCACCTTGAGGCCGCGCTGGCCTGCCACCCCCGCACAAAACAGGCCGGCCGCGCCGGCGCCGATCACAACGACATCGAATTTCTGCATGGCCCGAGTTTATTAGCCCCACGCTCCCTCACTGCGTGTGCCCGCTGCCCCTCCGGGGGCCGGCATCGCCTTGGGGCGGCCCGGCGGCGATGTGGCCCCTGATGCGGCGCCTGAGCTGCGACGCACGAAATAGTCTAAGAGCCCGCAGTCTCTAAACGGGGAACGCCGTGGAACCGGCTCTGCCGGTCCACTGGCGTTGCCCCCTGCAAGGGGGGTGGCGTAGCGACACGCAGTGCGCGCAGCCTGGGGGTGTTCAACACTACGCGGCGAACTTGCTGCGGTCGGCCAGCAGCATGGCCTTGCGCGTCAGGCCGTCGATCTCGCCGGTGATGTTGGACAGCACAGTGGCCACCACGGCGAACTCGCGCCCGTGCTGGCCGGCACGCGCCGCCATGACCTGGGCGTTGAAGCTCACCACCTTGGCCTCCTTGGCCACGCTCTGGATGTCGCCCACGATGCCGCTGAGCTCGTGCATCATGGCGTCCGCCTTGGCTTTGGTGATCTCGTCGAAAGCGGTGGTGGCGGTGTTGAGTGCCGCCAGCACCCGGTCGGTGTGGCTCACCAGTTCGGCCAGCGTGTCGGCCTGGCGTGCATCGCGGCGTGCAATGTGTTCCAGCGTGGTGCGCACCAGGCTGATGAAGGCCTCGATCACGTGCGCCACGCCCTGCGCGCCGTGGTAGGTGGCTTCGATCCGACGCGCATTGCTGCTTTCCAGATGGCGCGGCGTGGCCTGCAGATGCTGCTGGCTTTCGGTGAACACCTGCAGGGATTTCCTGGCTTCTTCGAGCTTGACGTCATCACCCTGGGCCGCCAGCACGGTCTGCAGGATCATGCGCTGTGACAGCATGCGCTGGCGCGCCGCCAGGTTGACGAGTGACAGGCCGGCCGTGGAAGCTGGCGCTGCTGCGGCTGGCGTGGTGTGGGTAGAGGGAGTGGTGGCGACGGAAAACTTGTGGTGCATGAGGGACTCCCGCTTCAAGGCGGGGCCCAACAGCCCCGCTCAAGTTCCCCAAGCAAAGGCCGGGCCAGTTTCCTGCTGAAGTTGCAACAAGCCTTGCAGCACGTCGCCCACCACGATGACGCAGGGGCTGCCGAGCTCTTCGCGCACCAGCGTGGCGTGCAGTTCGGCCAGCGTGCTGACAGCGTGGCGTTGCGTCGGCAGCGAGGCGTTCTGGATCAGCGCCACCGGCGTGCTACCAGGCAGGCCGGACAGCAGTCCGTGTTCGATCTGCTGCGCGCCGCTGACGCCCATGTAGATCACCAGCGTGAGCTTGGCCGCGCGTGCCGTGGCGGCAATCGCGGCCCAGGCGGGTCCGCTGTCGCCGGGCTTGGCGTGGCCGGTGAGAAACAGCACGCCGTGCGCATGGTCGCGGTGGGTCAGCGGCACACCGAGCGAGGTGACAGCGGCCAGGCCCGAGGTGATGCCGTTGATCACGTTTACCTGGATGCCGGCTTGCTGCAGGTGTTCCACTTCCTCGCCGCCGCGGCCGAAGATGAAGGGATCGCCGCCCTTCAGGCGCACCACGCGCTCGCCCTCATTCACGGCGGTGATCATGAGTTTTTCGATGAAGGCCTGCGGCGTCGATTTGCAGCCGCCGCGCTTGCCCACGTGCACGATGCGCGCTGTCGGTGCGGCGTGGGCGACGATGGCCTCGTTCACCAGGTCGTCGACGAACAGCACGGTCGCGTTCTGGACTGCCTTGAGCGCCTTGAGCGTGAGCAGCTCCGGGTCGCCCGGGCCGGCACCCACCAAGGTGCACGACCCATGCGCGACCAGGGTGCGCGTGCCGAGGGATGTGAAAGGGTGCTGAGACATCGTGACCTCCATGGTCGGGTTAAAGCTGCTTCACCAGACGCAAGATGTGTTCCACCTGTACCGCAATCGGTGCCGGCACTTCGCTGCGACCGGCCAGCACATCGCGGATGTAGGTGGCGGTGGCGGTAGCATCAGGGCTTTGCGGCAAGCCGGGCAGTGCCAGCAGCGAGCCGCTTTGCGTTTCCTGCAAGCTGCTGCGCTGGCCGGCGATGAAACCATCCATCTGCGGCATGCGGCGCGCATCGGCCACGGCTTCGCCTTCGGTGCCGCGCAGCAGCAGCGCATTGGCCTGGATCAGCTCGAAGGTGGCGGCCATCGATTGCGCGTACTCAGGGTGGGTGTAGCTGCTGACGATCAAGGCCTTGCCGGCCACCGGGTTCATCAGTTTGACCAGGCTGTGTGCCGGGTTGCGCAGGCCGACCACGCGGCGTACTTCCAACAGGCGCTGCAGGCCGGGGCTCAACAGCGCGGTGGGCACGAACTGCACCTCACCATTTGCTATTGTTCTGATAGCTGTCTGGGCAGGAATATCAAGCGTTTTCAGCACTTCTGACGTATAAACCCGGGCCGACTCGGTGGGCGTGCCGTGCACCAGCACGGGCAAGCCCTCGCGCGCCAGCAGCAGGGCCAGCAGCGGCAGCAGGCCGGGCAGCTTGCGCGCGCCGTTGTAGCTCGGCAGCACCACCACCGGCTGCTGTGCCGGCACATGCTGCAGACGGGTGTGGGTGGCATCGAGAAAACCGGCCATCTCTTCCGGCGTTTCGCCCTTGATGCGCATGGCCAGGCAGAAGCCGCCGATCTCAAGATCAGTCACCGTGCCGTCGAGTACCTGGCCGAACAGATCGGCCGCTTGCACGCGCGACAGCGACCGCGCGCCTTCCTTGCCGCGGCCGATTTCCCGGATGTACTTGCTGATACTCATGCCTTAATTCTGAACCTGTTGTTATAAATTTCGGTAATAAGCTGATTCAAGGTTTTGCTGCCTGTTGCGTCACAGGCAAACAGCAACTCAAGCTGCCTGTTGCAAGGGCGTGCTGGCGCGCACCAAGCGCTGCAGCTCGGGCACACAGGAGCCGCAGTTGGTGCCGCAGCGCAGGGCCTGCTGCAGCTGGGTCAGCCGTTCGCTGTCCGGGCCGCGGCACTGCGCCAGTTGCGTGTGGATCGCGCTTTCGCTGACGTTGAAGCAGGTGCAGACCTGACGGCTGCGCGGCGCCAGTGCCACCGGGGCGGTGGCACTGCCCTGCAGCAGTGCGCGGCCGAAGTCCTGCGCTGGCAGCTCGTCCTGCAGCAGGGTCTTGAGCCAGGCCTCGGCGCGCGTGTCGCCGGCCAGCAGAAAACCTTCCACCGTGGTGCGTTCCGGCGCGCGCTGCAGCTTGACGGCACGGCGCTGGCCGCGCTTGGGGTCGGCATAGTGCAAGACATGGGCCTCGTCGAGCCCGATCAGTTGCTCGATCTCGGCCAGCAACGCGGACGCGGGCGCTTCATGGGCGGCAGCGCGCAGCAGCACGCCCGCGCGATCACGCCCGAACGGCACGCAGCTGGCAAAGGGGAAACGCAGCATCAGGCGACGCAGCGCTTCGCGTGTGCGCAGCGCACTGCCGGTCGGCAGCCAGGCCATGGCCAAGAGCGTCCACGGCAGTTCGGCCTTGAGGATCTTGACTGCGGCGTGCTTGAGCTCGGGTTGCTTGGAGTCCGGGCAGAAGGCCGAGGTGGTGAGCGCGTTGACGCCGGCCAGGGGCAGGCCGGTGCTGCTCATGCCGCTCAGGTACTCCTCGCCCCAGTGCATGGCCATGAAGGCCTGGCCGGCGGCCACTTCCGCGCTGGCCTGCAGCGGTACCACGATGGAGCCGCGTTTGCTCGTCACATGCACCAGTTCGCCCTCAAGCAGGCCGCGGCGCGCCATGTCCTGCGCATTCATCTGCAGCGCCGGTTCGGCTACATGGCCGAACAGCCGGCCCAGGGTGCCGGTGCGGCTCATGCCATGCCAGTGGTCGCGCAGGCGGCCGGTGGTGAGCGAGAACGGAAAGCGTGACTCGCGCGGTTCGGCGACTTCTCTGTAGACCGTGTTGGCGAAGCGGGCGCGGCCGTCCGGGGTGGGGAAGATGCCGTCTTCGTACAGGCGTGCCTTGCCCGTGGTCTGGCCTTCAGGACACGGCCACTGTTGCGGGGCTTGTTCGAGTTGGGTGTAGCTCAGGCCGGTGATGTCGAGGTCGCGGCTGCGGGTGGACTCGCGGTGTTCGTTCCAGATCGATTCGGGGGTGTCGTAAGGAAAGAGGGTGCGCTCCGGAGACCGCGCCAGCGGGGTCAGAGCCGAATTTCGATCGGCGTGGTTGGCCTCCGTCGGCGTGGTTGTCCTGAATTCGGATCTGACCCCGTTGGCGCTGAATTCGGATCCGACCCCAAATTCTTTCTCCAGCCGGCGGGCGAAATCCACCGCGATCTGCCAGTCGTGGCGTGCCTGGCCCGGGGCCGGCACGGCCGCGCGCACGCGCGAGATGCGGCGCTCGCTGTTGGTGACGGTGCCGTCCTTTTCGCCCCAGGTGCTGGCGGGCAGCAGCAGGTCGGCGAAGTCGCAGGTGGCCGGCGTGGCGAAGGCTTCCTGCACCACGACGAACTCGGCGCGCTGCAGCGCGCGGCGCACGGTGGCCTGGTCGGGCATGGATTGGGCCGGGTTGGTGCAGGCGATCCACAGTGCCTTGATCTCGCCGTCGGCGGCGGCCTGGAACATTTCCACCGCCGTCTTGCCGGGTTTCTCCGGCACGGATGGCACACCCCACAGCGCGGCGACTTCGGCGCGGTGCTGCGGGTTGGCCAGATCGCGGTGGGCACTGAGCAGGTTGGCCAGGCCGCCGACCTCGCGCCCGCCCATGGCATTGGGCTGGCCGGTGAGCGAGAAGGGGCCGGCGCCGGGTTTGCCGATCTGGCCCGTGGCCAGGTGCAGGTTGATCAGCGCGGCGTTCTTGGCGGTGCCGCTGCTGGATTGGTTGAGGCCCTGGCAGTACAGGCTGAGCGTGGCTTTCGAAGTGGCAAAAAGCCGTGCCGCTTCGTACAGCGCCTGCTTGTCGATGCCGCAGGTCTGCGCCACCAGGTAGGGCGTGTAGTCCTGCAGTGTGGCCTTGAGGGCGTCGAAGCCGCTGGTGTGGGCGGCGATGTAGGCGGGATCGAGCCAGCCCTCCCACAACATGATGTAGAGCAGACCGTTGAACAGCGCGACGTCGGTGCCGGGCAGGATCGGCAGGAACAGGTCGGCACTGCCGGCGGTGTCGGTGCGGCGCGGGTCGGCCACGATGATCTTCAGCGCCGGGTTGGCCTTCTTCGCTTCTTCGATGCGGCGAAACAGGATGGGGTGGGCCCAGGCCGCATTCGAGCCAACGATGAACAGGCAGTCGGCGTGATTCACGTCGTCGTAGCAGGCCGGCGGCGCGTCGGCGCCCAGCGTCTGCTTGTAGCCCGCCACGGCGCTGCTCATGCACAGGCGCGAGTTGGTGTCGATGTTGTTGGTGCCGATCAGGCCCTTGGCCAGCTTGTTGAAGACGTAGTAGTCCTCGGTCAGCAGCTGGCCCGAGATGTAGAAGCCCACGGCATCGGGGCCGTGGTCGCGGATGATGTCGGCAAAGCGCGTGCTGGCCAGATCCAGCGCCGCGTCCCAGCCCAGTGCTTGCGGCGCCGCGCCGCGCTGCAGGCGCTGCATCGGTTGCAGCAGGCGCACCTGCTGCGTGATGTCCGGCGTGGCCGTCAGGTGCAGCGTCGAGCCCTTGGAGCACAGGCGGCCGAAATTGGCCGGGTGCGCCGGGTCACCGCGCACGCCGGTGATCTGCTCACCCTGCGATTCGATGATGACGCCACAACCTACACCGCAGTAGGGACAGGTGGAACGTGTCTCTCTGACGGGGCCAGGGCTCATGCGCAGGCCGTCTTTCTCTGGCACGGCCCGGCCACCGGGGGCTGGACATCAATCGCCAGCGTGGCGAGTTCCTGGGCATCGAGCTGCACCACGCCGTCCGTCACCTGCACGGCAAAACGCGGCGTGCTGCCTTCGTCAGGCGCGCGGGCGCAGCCCGTGTCGAGGCCGATGGTCCAGTTGTGCAGCGGGCAGGCCACATGGGTGCCGAACACGATGCCCTGGCTGAGAGGGCCGCCCTTGTGCGGGCAGCGGTCGAGCAGGGCGAAGACCTGGCCCTGGTCGTTGCGGAACACTGCCACGTCCATGCCCTGTGGGCGCGCCACGCGGCGCGAACCGAGGACCGGGATGTCTTCCACACGGCAGATGGCTTTCCATTCACTCATGATGTGCTCACTTTTTTGTAGCTGTTGGCGCTTATTTCATAAGGGCTAGGGGTCGATTTCATGCGGACAGTTTTTCGAACTGGCGCGTGTCCACCGTGGCTTTGTCAAACTCGAACCAGGGATCGGGCTCGCCGTCCAGCGCGAACTGCAACCGCTCCCACAGCGCACGGCGGCCCGCGTGGTCGTCCAGGATCTTCTTTTTCACGTAGTCCAGGCCGACCCGGTTGACGTAATGCACCGTGCGTTCCAGGTACCAGCCTTCTTCGCGATAGAGCTGCATGAAGGCGCCGGTGTACTCCAGCACTTCCTCGGCCGTCTTGAGCTTGGTGAAGAAGTGCGCCACCTCGGTCTTGATGCCGCCGTTGCCGGCGATGTGCA
>ERZ1292640.4680-Hain-H43-02um-R1-4680-length-10342-cov-9_pt1 | contig 10342 bp, 10 predicted proteins | sample MGYA00564404_ERZ1292640 | MGnify/ENA primary metagenome ERZ1292640 (study PRJEB36523, sample SAMEA6512636) | groundwater metagenome | collected 2019-01-08 | study: AquaDiva: Metagenomics assemblies of 32 groundwater samples | reverse complement strand
TTCTCGAAGGTGTTGATGCCCAGCTGGTTGCGGCCCAGCGCGCTGACAATGCCACTGGTGACCGTCTGGCCGACGCCGAAGGGGTTGCCGATGGCCAGCACCGGGTCGCCGACCTGCAGGGTGTCCGAACTGCCCAGCACGATGACCGGCAACTTGTCGAGTTCGATTTTCAGGATCGCCAGATCGGTCTCCGGGTCGGTGCCTATGATTTTGGCCTTGGCCTTGCGTGTGTCGTTGAGGATGACCTCGATGTCGTCCGCCCCTTCGACCACGTGGTTGTTGGTCAGGATGTAACCGTTGGGGCTGACGATCACGCCGCTGCCCAGCCCGACCTGCGGCTCGTTTTGACCGCCTTGGTCGCCAAAGAAGAACTTGAACCAGGGGTCGTCCATGTTCGGGTTGCGCGCTGCGGCCTTGCTGGTGTTGATGCTGACCACCGCCGCCGAAGCCGACTTGGCCGCCGCGGCAAAGCTGCCGGCCGGCGCCGGGGCGCCCGGCAGGCCTGCCGGCGCTTCGATCACCGCCACCGCGCCCATGCCTGGCCGGTTCAGCCACTGGGGCTTGAGCGTGGCCACGACAAAGTAGGCGGCCAGGAGAACCGTCACGGTTTGGGAAAACAGAAGCCAGAATTTGCGCATGGTGGGTCCAGAAGGAAACGGCCGTGAAGACAGAAAAACAGAGCAGAAAAACAAAAAAATGCGGCTGGACAGCAAAGTTGGGGGCCGCCAGCAAATTACCAAGAGTTGCGATTTTCCCCCACTTTGCGGGGGTGCGGCCGGCGGGCGGTCCGTGTTCAGCGCGCCCCGTCGGGAGGAGACATAATTTGCAGCAGCCCGGCGTCCGCGCAACCGCGCCGGTTCCGGGCAAAAACACAAGGAACCCGCCATGAAAGCTGCCAGCGTCCTCGCCACCATCGGTCATACGCCCCACATCCGGATCAACCGGCTTTTTGGTGCGGCCTGCCAGACCCACCAGATCTACATCAAGTCCGAGCGCAGCAACCCGGGAGGCTCCATCAAGGACCGTATCGCGCTGTCCATGGTGGAAGCGGCCGAGCAGTCGGGCGCGCTGAAGCCCGGCGGCACCATCATCGAGCCGACCTCGGGCAACACCGGCGTGGGCCTGGCCATGGTGGCCGCGGTCAAGGGCTACACACTGGTGCTGGTGATGCCCGACAGCATGAGCATCGAGCGGCGCCGCCTGATGCTGGCTTACGGCGCCAGTTTCGAGCTGACGCCGCGCGAAAAAGGCATGAACGGCGCGATTGCCCGCGCCAAAGAGCTGGTATCGCAGACCCCTGGCGCGTGGATGCCGCAGCAGTTTGAAAACCCGGCCAACATCGACATTCACGCGCGCACCACGGCGCAGGAAATCCTGGCGGACTTTCCCGACGGCGTGGACTACCTGATCACCGGGGTCGGCACCGGCGGCCACCTGAGCGGCGTGGCGCAGGTGTTGAAGGCCAAATTTCCGCGCATCAAAGTCTATGCGGTGGAGCCCTCGGCCTCGCCGGTGATCAGCGGCGGCAAACCCTCACCGCACCCGATCCAGGGCATAGGCGCGGGCTTCATTCCGGCCAACCTGAAAACCAGCCTGCTGGACGGCGTGATCCAGGTCGAAGGCGATGCCGCCAAGGACTTTGCCCGCCGCAGCGCGACCGAAGAGGGCCTGCTGGTCGGCATCTCGTCAGGGGCCACGCTGGCGGCCATCGCGCAGAAACTGCCGGAGATTCCTGCCGGCAGCACGGTGCTGGGTTTCAACTACGACACCGGTGAGCGTTACCTGTCGATTGAAGGCTTCCTCCCTTGACCTCCCCCCAGGCTTCCGGCGCACCGGTGGCGCCACGCGCGCTGCTGCTAGCCACTTTCGACCAGTTGTTGCAGCCCGAGACTTTCAAGGACTATGGGCCGAACGGCCTGCAGGTTGAGGGCAAGGCGGAGGTGCGCAAGATCGTCTCCGGAGTCACCGCCAGCCTGGCCCTGATTGAAGCCGCAGTGGCCGCGCAGGCCGATGCGATCTTTGTGCACCACGGCCTGTTCTGGCGCGGCCAGGACGGCCGGGTCACCGGCTGGATGAAGCAGCGCCTGGGCCTGCTGCTGGCGCACGACATCAACCTCTACGCCTACCATTTGCCGCTGGATGCCCACCCCGAACTCGGCAACAACGCGCAGCTGGGTCTGCAGCTTGGGCTGAAGGCGGACCGCTGGTTCGGCGAGAACAAGCTGGGTTTCCTGGGCGGGCGCAGTGGCACCAGTGAAGGTTTTGACAGCGCCGAGAGCCTGGCCTCCCATGTCAAAAATGCATTAAATAGGCCGGTCACCCTTGTTGGACGGGCGCCAGCAGCTATTAAAAACATAGCATGGTGCAGCGGCGGCGCACAGGGCTACTTCGAGGACGCGATTGCCGCCGGGGCCGACGCCTTCATCACCGGCGAGATCTCCGAGCCGCAGGCGCATTACGCCCGCGAAATGGGCGTGGCCTTCATCGCCTGCGGTCACCATGCGTCCGAGCGTTACGGCGCGCCCGCGGTGGCGGCGCACGTGGCCGCGCAGTTCGGGCTGGCGCACGAGTTCATCGACATCGACAACCCGGCCTGAAAGGCTGAGCGCCAGGACTGTCAGGCTGGCGTCCTGCGGGGCCGGGCGCCGTGGCCGGTGTTGCGCGCATGGTGCGGCCGCCCCGAACGCATGGCATGCCAGCTCGCGCCGAGCTGGGCATTTTCGACCGGCACGGCCTGGTGGCTGAACTCGTCGAGCAGCGCGGCGCGCGAGCGCATGCCGCGTGCGGCCGCGGCCATTTCCTCGGCCTCGTGCAGCAGCTGGGCCACGTCCCGGCCCGCGCCCGTCAGATGGACCATGCCGACGCTGATATCGGCGCTGATCCTGATGCGCTCGCCGTTGAGCGCACTGATCTCCAGCGGCCGCCGCAGGCTGGAGGCCACGCGCAGTCCCATGGTACGTATCCAGCCGGGCGAATGCAGGCTCTCGATCAGCACCACAAAACAGCGGTCGTAATACCGCCCCGCGGGGTTGACGACGCCGGTGTGGCGCTGCATGCGCCGCGCCAGCTGCGCGTAAATCTCGTTCAGGCCGTGCTGGCCCACCTGGTCCAGCAGCCGCTCGGGCTCGAACACCCGCACCGCCATGATCGCCCCGTCGCGCCGGGTGCGTGCCAGCCGGCGCTGCGCACGCAGGATTTTCTGCACCAGCACGACACTGCTGTAAAGCTGGGTGGTGGGGTCACGCCGCGACTGGCCGGCATGGCGGATTTCCAGGTCCTGGTGGTTGCGCAGCCACAAGGTCACGGCGATCACCGAGACGCTGAGCAAACCGAGCAGGGCCACGCCGCCCTGCAACAGGACCGAGGGCCGGCCGGCGTTGAGCACCAGCCAGTACAGGCCGAGCTGCAGCGGCAGCGTCAACAGACAGCCGCCGGCCAGCCCCCAGGCGAGCCGGTCGCCCTGCTGCGCCGCGCGCACGGCCAGCCACAAGGTCACCGACAGGCTCAGCACGGCCAGCCCCGCCGAGGCCGGCAGCTGCAGGCCTGGCGCAAGCAGCAGGCACAGCGGTCCGCCCGCCAGGCACAGGGTGCTGACCGTGCGAAAGCTGAGGTCGGTGAGCCGGTCGCGCCTGGCGGCGGCCAGCCACTGGCCCGCACCGTAAGTGCCCAGGCCCCCGCACAGGGGGCCGATCAGCACCTGGGCGGTATGCAGCCACGACGCATCGGGGCTTGCCAGCATGGTTGCCGCCAGACCGCTGAGCAGCATGAAAAACAGCCAGCAGGCCGTGAGGTAAACCAGGCTCTGCACACTGGCGCGGCTCCGGCTGAAGAGCGCGTCTGCCGCGCCGAGCAGGACCACCAGGCCAATCGATCCTGCGGCGGCGCTCCAGATGATGGTTTCGGCCGTGTTCATGCCGCCTTCCGCCATGGCGCACGGGCGCAGGCCAGGGTTTGCGCGAGAATACCGGCAGGATGCATGTCTTCGCTTTCCCCTGTTCAGTGGCCTTGCCGGCTACCTGTCCGTCAGGCGGGCCGGCAAGCAGCTTGTGACACCGTGGCGCACCAGCGCCATGCAAACCATTATGGGACGTACAGACCGCCAGGGGAAGACATGCAGGACCTGAGAAACCGGCCACTGGCCATCACCATGGGCGATCCGGCCGGGATCGGGCCGGAAATCATTGCCAAGGCCTTTCGCGACGCGCCCGCCGAACTGGCCGGCTGCGTGGTGGTGGGTGATGTCGCGAGCCTGCGCCGCGCCGCGCAACTGGTGGGTGGCGGCCCGGCCCTGGCGTCATCCGTGGCCCAACTCGACGCGGCCGACCACTGGCAGTCGGTGCCGCCGCGCTGCATCCCTGTGCTACAAAAATGCGAGCTGCCTGCGCCCGTGCCTTTTGGGAAAATCAGTGCTTTGGCTGGAAAGGCGGCGGCGGACTGCATCGTCTGGGCGGCCCGGGCGACCCTGGCCGGCGAGTGTGCGGCGATGGTCACCGCGCCCATCCACAAGGAAGCGCTGGCCGCCGCCGGCGCGGCGTTTGCGCGTTTTCCCGGCCATACCGAACTGTTGCAGGCCGAAGCCGCGGCTTTCCTCGGCAAGGACGTGTCCGCGTTGCCGGTGCGCATGATGCTGGCCAACGACGAGCTCAAGACCGTGCTGGTCAGCATCCATCTCTCTCTGCGCGAGGCGATAGCCGCCGTGACTTTCGACAACGTGCTGCAGACCCTGCGCATCACGCACCAGGCGGTGCGCAGCGCCTCGGGCGGCAGGCCACGCATCGCGGTGGCCGGCCTGAACCCGCACGCCGGTGAGGGCGGCCTGTTCGGCCGCGAAGAGGTGGACATCATCGCGCCGGCGATCGCCAAGGCCCGGGAAGAGGGGCTGGATGTAAGCGGCCCCTTCGCCCCCGACACCGTGTTCATGAGAGCCCGTGCCCCGGCTGGTCAGGGCGGCGAGTTCGACGTGGTGGTGGCGATGTACCACGACCAGGGCCTGATCCCGGTCAAGTACCTGGGGGTGGAGCAGGGCGTCAATGTCACGCTGGGCCTGCCGCTGGTGCGCACCAGCCCGGACCACGGCACCGCTTTCGACATCGCCGGTAGCGGCCGGGCCGACGCGTCCAGCCTGCTGGCGGCCATCCGCATGGCGCGCAAACTGGTCGGCTGAATCGCCCGCCATCGAGTGTTAAAAAGGCTTCCGGCCCTTGTATGGCGGGCGTAAGAAGCTATCAAATCAATAGCGACTGTGATGTCTTCGCAAGCAGGGGCCGCGCGTCCGGCTTTGCCGGCGCGCAGGCGCCGCCCCTGGAAGGGGGAAGGCGCTACACGCAGTGAGCGTCCGACGGGGTGAACTATTTCCTCAGGCTGTCGCGGATCTCGCGCAGCAGCACCACGTCTTCGGGCGGGGCGGCGGGTGCAGCCGGTGCGGCCGGTGCTTCCTTCTTCAGGCGATTGATCTGCTTGATCATCAGGAAGATGATGAACGCCAGGATGGCGAAGTTGACCGCCACCGTGATGAAGTTGCCATAGGCAAACACCGGAACACCGGCTTTCTTCAGCGCGTCCAGCGTCATGACCGTGCCAGCGGGCACCGTGCCCAGGACCACAAAAAGATTCGAGAAGTCGAGCTTGCCGATCACCGCCCCCACCAGTGGCAGGACCAGGTCGCTGACCACCGAGTCCACAATCTTGGCGAAAGCGGCGCCTATGATCACGCCCACAGCCAGATCAATGACATTGCCCTTGACGGCGAATTCCTTGAATTCCTTCATCATTCCCATGGCGTGCTCCTTGTTTGGTTGGTCAACACCCGCCATTGTGCCCATGCTGCGAGGCAAAGGCGTAACGATGTCTCTTCGGACTGTCCCGGCGCTCCGGGCCTGCCGATGTCGCAGCCGCGCTGTCGGAATGGGTCTCGCGGCTTGAAAATGCCATTCGCGCTCCGTTACAATCCCGGGTTGACCCCAATAAGCCCTCTTTCAAGTTTTTCAAGCCCTGTTCTTGTAGGACATCCATGACCCAAGCAAGCCTTAACGTGCCGCCCGGCGCACCGATTGACAAAGACAAAAGAAACTGGATCGTGACCACCTGCGCCGTTGGCGGTGCCGGTGTGGCCGCTGTCGCCGTGCCCTTCGTCAGCACCTTCCAGCCTTCCGAGCGCGCAAAAGCCGCCGGCGCTTCGGTAGAAGTTGATATTTCAACCATGAAGCCGGGCGAGAAGCTCACGGTGGAATGGCGCGGCAAGCCGGTCTGGATCGTCAGGCGCACGCCCGAGCAGCTGGCCGGTCTGGCCAAGCTGGACTCGCAGCTGGCCGACCCGAAATCCCAGCGCAAGCCCGGCGAACTCACCCCCGAGTACGCCCGCAACGAAAACCGCTCCATCAAGCCCGAATATTTTGTGGCTGTCGGTATCTGCACACACCTGGGCTGCTCGCCCAGCGACAAGTTCACCCCTGGTGCCCAGCCATCGCTGCCTGATGACTGGGCGGGCGGTTTTCTGTGCGCCTGCCACGGTTCGACCTTCGACATCGCCGGCCGCGTCTACAAAAACAAGCCGGCGCCGGACAACCTTGAAGTGCCGCCTCACATGTACCTGTCAGATGCCAAGCTGCTGATTGGCGAGGACAAAAAAGCCTGAAGCTTTGCTGGACAACCCGCCGGCGCCGCGTGGCGCCCGCCAAGTCCCCCATCGAGTAGCAAATAGGACCCCTTATGGCTGAATTCAAAGAAATTTCCCCCGATGCGCCGGCTGCCGCCAGGTTGATGAACTGGGTCGATAACCGCTTCCCGGCCAGCAAGCTCTACAAAGAGCACATGAGCGAATACTACGCACCGAAGAACTTCAACTTCTGGTACGTGTTCGGCTCGCTGGCGCTGCTGGTGCTGGTCATCCAGATCGTCACCGGCATTTTCCTGACCATGCATTACAAGCCTGATGCCGCGCTGGCGTTCGGCTCGGTCGAATACATCATGCGCGACGTGCCCTGGGGCTGGCTGATCCGCTACATGCACTCGACAGGCGCATCGGCATTTTTCATCGTGGTCTATCTGCACATGTTCCGCGGCCTGCTCTACGGCAGCTACCGCAAGCCGCGCGAGCTGATCTGGATTTTCGGCTGTGCGATTTTCCTGGCGCTGATGGCGGAGGCCTTCATGGGTTACCTGCTGCCATGGGGCCAGATGAGCTACTGGGGCGCCCAGGTGATCGTCAACCTGTTTGCCGCCATTCCCTTCATCGGCCCTGATCTGGCCCTGCTGATCCGCGGCGACTACGTGGTCGGCGACGCCACCTTGAACCGCTTTTTCGCCTTCCACGTGATCGCCGTGCCGCTGGTGCTGCTGGGCCTCGTGGTCGCGCACCTGATCGCGCTGCATGAAGTCGGCTCCAACAACCCCGACGGTGTGGAAATCAAGGCGAAAAAAGACGCCGCTGGCAAGCCGCTCGATGGCATTCCTTTCCATCCCTACTACACGGTGCACGACATCTTTGCGGTCAGCGTGTTCCTGATGATCTTCTCGGCCATCATCTTTTTTGCACCCGAGGCCGGCGGTTATTTCCTCGAGTACAACAACTTCATCCCGGCTGACCCGCTGAAGACGCCGCTGCACATCGCCCCGGTCTGGTATTTCACGCCCTACTACTCGATGCTGCGCGCCATCACCAGCGAGATGATGTATGCCTTGATCGCCTGCGTGCTGGCGGGTGCGGTGCTGGGTGTGCTCAAGGCAAAAATCGCCGCGCTGTTCAAGCTGGTGATTGTTGGCGCCGCCGTGGTGCTGATAGGCGCGATGCTGATGATCGACGCCAAGTTCTGGGGCGTGGTTGTGATGGGTGGCGCGGTCATCATCCTGTTTTTCCTGCCATGGCTGGACAACAGTGCCGCCAAATCGATCCGTTACCGGCCCACCTGGCATTCGTGGCTGTACGGCATTTTTGTCGTGAACTTCCTGGTGCTCGGTTACCTCGGCATCAACCCCCCCTCATTGATCAACGAGCGCGTCTCGCAGGTCGGAACGCTGTTTTATTTCGGCTTCTTCCTGCTGATGCCCTGGTGGAGCCGCCTGGGCACTTTCCGGCCGGTTCCTGACCGCGTGACTTTTGCTGCCCATTGAGCCGGAGACTCCTGACATGATGAAGACACTGAAACAACTGGCTCTGGGTTTTGCCGTCGTGCTGGCGCTGGCCGGTACGGGCGCGCACGCGGCGACCACGGGCATTGCCTGGGACAAGGCGCCCAACAAGACCAACGACCTGGGCGCGTTGCAGAACGGCGCTAAGCTGTTCGTCAACTACTGCCTGAACTGCCACTCCGCCGCGTTCATGCGCTACAACCGCCTGCGCGACATCGGTCTGACCGAGCAGCAGATCAAGGACAACCTGCTGTTTGCCACCGACAAGGTGGGCGAGACCATGAAGGCCTCGATCGACCCGAAGCAGGCCAAGGACTGGTTTGGCGCGAACCCGCCTGACCTGACCGTGATCGCGCGCTCACGCGCAGGTGCGGGCGGCAGTGGTGCGGACTACCTCTACACCTATTTGCGCACGTATTACCGCGACGGCACCACTGCAACCGGCTGGAATAACCTGGCCTTCCCCACTGTGGCCATGCCGCATGTGTTGTGGGAACTGTCCGGCGAGCGCAAGCCGCTGTATGAGGAAAAGGAAGAGCATGGCCACAAGGTGGCGGTCTTCAAGGGCTGGCAGCAGGTGACACCTGGCACCATGACGAACCTTCAGTACGACCAGGCCATGGGCGATCTGGTGGGCTACCTGCAGTGGATGGCCGAGCCTGCACAGAATACCCGCGTCAGGGTGGGTGCCTGGGTGCTGCTGTTTCTGTTGGGTCTGACTTTCGTTGCCTGGCGCCTGAACGCGGCATTCTGGAAAGACATCAAGTAATTTTTTTCGCCGGGGCTGGCTTCCCGGCACCTTCTGGAGTGGATGCCTTCAACGTATCCACTCCTTTGCATTTAGGAGTTCCGAACCATGATGGTCCTTTATTCAGGCACGACCTGCCCGTTTTCGCATCGCTGCCGTTTTGTGCTGTTTGAAAAAGGCATGGACTTCGAAATCCGCGATGTGGATCTGTACAACAAGCCCGAAGACATCAATGTCATGAACCCCTACGGCCAGGTGCCGATTCTGGTGGAGCGTGACCTGATTCTGTACGAGTCGAACATCATCAATGAGTACATCGACGAGCGTTTCCCGCATCCGCAACTGATGCCCGGCGACCCGGTCGACCGCGCGCGGGTTCGCCTGTTCCTGCTCAACTTCGAGAAAGAACTGTTTGTCCACGTCAGCACGCTGGAAGCACGCGCTTCCAAGGGCAACGAAAAGGCGCTCGAAAAGGCCCGCTCGCACATCCGTGACCGCCTGACGCAGCTGGCACCGGTGTTCCTGAAAAACAAGTTCATGCTGGGCGACAACTTCTCCATGCTCGACGTGGCGATTGCCCCGTTGCTCTGGCGCCTGGATTACTACGACATCGACCTGTCGAAAAATGCCGCGCCGCTGCTCAAGTACGCCGAGCGCATTTTTTCGCGTCCGGCCTACATCGAGGCGCTCACGCCGTCCGAGAAGGTCATGAGAAAGTAATGGCCCCCACGCTTGTCGCTTCGCGTACTGCGCTGCCCCCCGGGGGGGCGCTGCGCCTGCGGCCCGGCAAAGCCGGTTCCGCGGCCCCTGCTTGTGAAGAGGGTGTCCGCATGCCGTCTTGGGCCTGACGTGGCTGATTTCATGAACGCCCTGGACTCCACTTCCACACGCCCCTACCTGATTCGGGCGCTGTACGACTGGTGTACCGACAACGGTCTCACGCCCTATGTGGCGGTGGCGGTGGACGAAACCGTGCAGGTGCCGCGGGAATACGTCAAGAACAACGAGATCGTGCTCAACATCAGTTTTGATGCGACGAGCTCGCTCAAGCTGGGCAATGACTTCATCGAGTTCAAGGCGCGTTTTGCCGGGAGTGCCCGCGAGATCATGGTGCCGATTGGCCGTGTGATTGCCATTTACGCCCGCGAGAACGGCCAGGGAATGGCTTTTCCGCTGGCGACAGGGCCGTCGGACGGCGTTTCCCAGTCACCGGTTCAGGCGGACACGCCGCCTGCCGCAACGGAGGCGGACCTGTCTCCAGCCTCGGAAGCGAAGATCGTACAATTGGTCCCAGCCAACAATTCCTCTTCGGTCTCTTCGGCGCGCGACGATGATCCGGAGCCGCCCGAACCACCCAAGCCGCAACAAGGCAAGCGCCCCTCACTCAAGCGCGTCAAGTAAAATAGAGTTTGTGCCGCTTTAGCTCAGTTGGTAGAGCAACCGCCTTGTAAGCGGTAGGTCGTCAGT
>ERZ1292640.4679-Hain-H43-02um-R1-4679-length-10345-cov-4_pt1 | contig 10345 bp, 7 predicted proteins | sample MGYA00564404_ERZ1292640 | MGnify/ENA primary metagenome ERZ1292640 (study PRJEB36523, sample SAMEA6512636) | groundwater metagenome | collected 2019-01-08 | study: AquaDiva: Metagenomics assemblies of 32 groundwater samples | reverse complement strand
AAATTATCAAGGTATGACATTTCTACTTTGCTCTACTATGACATTATCACGTTGCCGCGACAATTTCCTAATTTCAATTGACATCCTACCAAAAATAATCTATACTACCCAATGTCATTGAAACGGTTTCAATGCTGATCTGTTCTTTAACAACTCAACTGAAAGGAGTCGTCAATGAAACATCCATCTGCGCTTATTGTTGCGTTTCTTTTTACCTCACCGCTTTTTAGCGAAGATCAAAAATTATTTTGTCTTGAAGCAACTTACCGCGCTCAACCGATTAGCATGAGTTTTCATTTTTATGTCAACCAAATTGACCCAAGTATCAAAGACCAAATAATTCGTTACAACTGGAGCTTTGGTAATGGTGATACTGGCACGACTACAATTAACGAAGTTAACTATCTTTATGCTGAACCTGGTTTTTATGTTGTGAGCGCAATTGTTGTTCTTAGTAATGGCGATACATTATCTGATACCATAACAATTAGAGCCACAGCTCAAGGGCAAAGAGCAATTCTGCTTTTTTCAGATATAACTGATGGGCCTGCTCCTCTGGAAGTGCAATTTAAAAGCAATGTCGTTGCCTTCCGGGGCGCAATCTTTGATTACTTCTGGGAATTTGGCGACGGTGCTACCTCTAATGAATCGCTGATAGGTTCAGTAACGCACGCCTACACTGCTCCCGGGCAATATACTGCCAAGCTAACAGTTACTGATTTTGATGGTTTTTTTGACAGCCATGGCATAATTATTACGGTCACTGCATCAGATCATTGTATAAATGGCATTAAGGATCAAGATGAAGAAGAAATAGATTGCGGCGGCTCCTGTCCGCCTTGTTATAACGGACACTTTACCTTAGAAATAATGATCCCTTGGGGCGATGCGCCTCATAACCCACACCTTAATGCCAATTTTACCCTCCCGGGTCTTCAGGAAAAAGTTGTTAAATACGAATGGCACTTTGGCAATGGTGAAATTGCCGTCACTGATGTCCCTTGGGTAATTTATGAATACCAAACAGCGGGTAATTACACCGCCTTTGTGGTTATCACTGACATCTATGGTCGAACCTTTACCTCAAATAATGTTCAAATTACAGTAACAGCTGATTTGCATAAACCAGGCCCCGGGCTCAATATCTTAAGCCATCAAGTTGGAAATTGGGAAAAACTTAAACCGCCTTATGACCAATTTGACCCCGCCCTTCCGACAACCGTGATTGTGCATGGCTGGAATACGGATTGTTTTGAATCTTTAAGACATCCCGCGCCCTGGCGTGAAATAGCCACCTTGATTTATCTTCGCGAAAATAATCAGGTTAACATTTTAGGTTGGGATTGGATGGAAGAGGCAAAAAATAATGACGGGTCGTGTGGTATACACTATACTCAAGTGCCAGGCCATGAAATTAATAATCAAAAAAATCTGCTAACTTGGGCAATGAATAATCTTTTTTCCGCAACTAACTATTCCGCAGAAAAAAAGATTGTTCTGATGGGTCATAGCTTGGGCGCTCACATTGTTGCTTGGTGCGGCTCAAAATTATTAACTCCCGAGTACGGAAATCATAACGCTATTCAAGTTATATTATGGGATCCCCCCACAGATAAAGAACTCTATGTTTCTCTCCAATTTATTGCGGATATAAAAGAACCGATAAATAAAATAAGGAATTATGCTTCTGAACATGAGGGCATAAAAGTGTATACCGAACTCTATGACGGAAAAACAAATATGGGAATGCACGGTGTTCATCTTTGGATTGATGTCCCAGGCGACAGTCACGATGTTTATAACTGGTACAAAACAACAATTTTGCCAATTAATGATCCGCAAATCAGAGACGGAAATGATGCTATAATTTTCAACAAAACAATTGGTTATAGTACAACGGATATATCTAAAAGGCCAAGCGCTCTCTGTTTAAACCATTGTGAAACGGAAACAGTTGTTGTCCGATATAACGAAAAAAAACAACAGTTTAATGTTGAAAAGGACTGTGCTCCCTGTGAACCGTTTGCTCCCGAGACCACAACTGAATATTTAATTGAAGGCGAAGAAATTACCGGTGACGGGACAGGAGTCATTGATGGCAGTTCTCTCTCTTTTTGGATAGAGATCCTGCGACGGCAGAAATTACAAAATCAACTTTCCGTTACTTGCGCTTTTCCGGTTGGTATTTCTGACGACTGGGATTATGTCAGCTTTGATTACACTTTTATAGAAGCCCCTGATGATACTAATCTGACTTTCTCCATAGAAGTTGACGAAGAAACTTCCACTTGCTTTTTAGTTACCCCATCTGATTTATTTAGCAGTGGCAATTCAGGATTTCTACCAGTTGATAAGCTCCAAGGCGAAGATGTACGATTTATCTTTAAACTTTCTTCAGAAAACGCTGGCCCCAAAGTTGACATTCAAAATCTTTCTTTCCTCAAAGATATTAGTCATAATAATTTACCCCCAGTTGCTAACGCCGGAGCAGATACGACTCATACTGTTAACTCCGAAGGGATAGTGGAAATTACTCTTTCTGGGATTAAGTCGTCTGATCCCGAAGTCGGACATCTTTGGTTTTTATGGCTTGCGAATGGAAGTTATATTGGTGATGGGCCAGAAATTACTGTTAAGCTCGTATCTGGCATTTACACCTTTACTCTTCAAGTCACCGATGAATTTGGGGCTTCTGATACTGACGAAGTAGTAATCACCGTTATTGAGCAATTTATTCGTGGCGATGTCAATCAAGATAACACCATTGACATCGGCGACACAGTGGTAATTCTCGCCCACCTTTTCCTTTCCCAGCCCATAGATTGCCTCGACGCCGCTGATACTAATGACAACGGGGAACTGGAATTAGCTGATGCGATCTACATTCTAAATTTCATATTTATGAGTGGTCCGATGCCCATTGCTCCTTTCCCCGCCCTAGGGCCTGATCCAACTCCAGACGCCCTAAATTGCGCTCCTTAGTTCCTTTGTTTAATCAAAAACCCGCAGACAAAAACATTCCTGCGGGTTTTCTTTTTACCCATATAAACCGCCAGTGAAACTGGCGTGCGCGTTTAAAGCGTAGCATTTGTTATATGATAAAATCATCTCATAAGGAAAGAGGTGATTTTATTATGACCACCAATATAAGAAATTGCCCAAGGGAAGTATTTGGTGTCGAAGATATTTTGTTTTAACGGTAGGAATTAATGAATTTTAGATTAGACAATATATTAAGAACCAAGAACATCATCACGTGGAGATGCCAAAATTACCACTGCCGATGTCGCAGGCGTAGCCTGCAGGATAGAAACCACCAGCGTTAAGCTGGTGGTTTCTATTTTAATAATAAATTAATTTATGATAATCCAAAGATAGAAATCACATACATAATTATGCCCCCAATATTAACTAAAATATTACCCAAAGAATCAATAATAAACTTGCCAATCAATCCAAAAAAACCATATTTATTATAAAAAAAATTAAACTGACTTATAAAATAATATAACGAAATTGCAAAACCAGAAAAAAATAAAGTTAGTGCAAAATTCAGCACAAATAATAAAAACAATTCCAACCCTTTTATTTTCTTATTAATTATAATTATTGAAATTGCCTCCAACGCAAAACCAATAAAAATTGTAAGTGTAACGGCTTGACCCTGATAATACAAAATATCTAGCCCCGTTGCTCTTTGGCTTAAAACATGGAACAAACTGATCAAAATAACAAAATTAACAGGCATTAATAATAAAATAATTGTAAATATTTTTTTCCACTCAACTTTTTTTACATCTTTTATCCCAAATTTTTCTTTAATTTTTTCTTTTATTTCCCACATAAATTTAAAATTAGTTGTTTAGCAACTATCCCGCTCTGCGGGATGAAGGCCAAGCCTTCATTATCTGTTTTTATTATACCACAAATCCAATTTATAAAACACCCCCTCTCCTTGCTTGCCCGGTTGAATGGCAGAGAAATCAAGTAGAGGGAGGGGAGAGGATTTTATATGCTTCTCATTAGAAAAGCCTGCCCTGACGAATCAGAAGGTGTTAGTATGGATTTAAAACGCAAAGCCCCCAAATTATAAGCCATGGGATCCCTCGCTGCCGCCCTCGGCCATTTTACTAACTACTTAATTTATGCTTCTGCATGCTGGTTAGCTTTAACAATTGACCCGCTTCGGGATGACAAATAAAAAAATCGGCTCAAGCGTGTTTGAGCCGATTTTTTAGTAAGGCCGCTAAATTGACATTAAGCAAATTTTAAGTTATGATAAAATCACGGCAACAAAAAATGGCGCGACTAAAAAAATATACCGGCGCTAAATTATTTATAAAATTATCATTTCAAAAATGTTAAATAATTTTATTAAAAATATAACTAACAATCCCCGGCATGTTCTCTATTTATTACTGGGGATTTTTGCTTCTTTATTTTTGGTTTTCAGTTTTGTTTACTATTGGCATTATTATACGACCGACGAACTTGCAAAAATTACGCCAGCCGACGTTATGTTTTTTGGTGCTCTTAAAAAACCGATTTTGTATTCTAATTATTACGACCTGAAAAACCCCGAACTTAAAAATCTTTATTCACGTCTTGATAAAATTTTAGGCCTGCCGCTTAATTTTGAAAAAGACATTCTGCCTTTTGTTGACAAACAAGCGGCGCTGATTATAACAGCCAACAACGAACCGATTTTAATTTTTAAAACAACCGAACAAAATATTATTGAAAATAATTTTGCCGGCCTAAACTATTATTGGGTTAAGAAAAAAATTATTGCTGTCTCCACTGAACAGTTGGAGCTAAAAAATTTTTTTTCTAGCACCCAAAATCTTTCTAAAAAGTTAAGCGGTCGGTTTAAATCTTTTGGCATTATAAAGATTTACAAAAACTTTTTAGTCTCAAATAATTTTACTGATGATAAAACTTTGCTTTTAGCTGATGTTGATGACCAATTTTTACCTCAAAATAATCTGTACAAAAAATTTGTACAGTTCCAAGATATTGTTATTATCATTAATAAAAAAGCGAATCTTTGGCAGCTCAGCGCTAGCGCCGGCCACATTGACATTAATGATTACCAAACAATCAGCGCGGCCGAAAGCGCCATCAAATATTTGCCAAAGAATTATATGCTATATGCCAAAAATTTGTCCCTCAAAGAATTTTTAAAGCTGAATTTTTTCAACAATGATAACAGTTATAGTTATTTTAAAACTGAAGTTGCCCCAAATCTGCTCAATAATTTTGATTTACTGCTTTATAATAATGAAGCGCCGAAAAATTTATATTATGTGCTTGGTTTTAAGCTTATTCAACAGTCAGTCGCGCAGAATTACGCTTCAAAGTTTAAACAATTCGCCGCTTTAAACTGGCCGCAGGCAGAAATCAAAACATTGCCGGATAAAACCAAATCAATAAACTTAGTTTCTAATCCAGTCAACCTGCAATTTATTGAAATTAGCCCCAGCAGTTTTTACCTAAAAGATGCTGCCAAAATTGGCTATGAATTTCAAGCAGAAAACCTGCTTATTTCTAACTCCTCGCCATATTTAAGTTCAAAAAATAATTTAGATTTGCTAACCGATAAGCTAAAGGCCTGCTGGTTAATTGAACCCGCTTCTTTTTTACTCCTTAAACATGATCTTGGCCTTGGTTTTTCAGAAATTTATTTAAAAATAAATCCTGATTTTACAATTTCTGGCTGCCTAATCCAATAAATAGACGATAATGTGGATAACATGTTAATAATTACCATAAATATTAACATTATTTTCTGTTGTTTTTTAAGTTAATAAAATTATGCTATTTGACTTCTAACTGCAAAATATGTGGTTTTTAATATCCTGATCTTGACATTATTTATTTAATATGCTAATATATTAATAGAGTTACTTTAAAACTCATTTTCTTACTCCTCTTCTCATAACTTTGACCAACTTAGGTCAAGCCAAAACCTTAAACCGACAAGGCATTGGTAAAAACAAAAACAAAAAACTTCGGTTAAGTAACCCATTAGAGCGTTTACTAACCAAAAGAGGCGGTTCGGAAAAGCTTAAGTCGGATAAGCGCCAATAAAGCTTTTAAGCAAGGTCTTATTCTTTACCTCTGGATTACCTTGAGGTGAATAATAAGCAAAAAAACTTAGAAGCTTAAGGGCGCGTTCAGCCATCAAAATCTCATTGACATATTGAGGGCGCAGAACGCGCCCTATTTTTGTTCTTTTGCCGCCGCAGCAAGGGAGGAACGACCGCAGCGATCCCGCTAAGCGGGAAAAAGAACAACCCGCCGAAAGTTTTGTAAAAAACCAATGCCATCAAATAAATTAAGCCGAAGGCGACTTCGCGCCAACCGTACTTAAAAAATAAATAAAAGATAATCGCGAAACTGTAGGTGGGTATCTCCATATTTTGCCGCCTGAACAAGGGATCCCGCTAAGCGGGAGACCGCAGTGAGTCCGTCAGCTGACAAAAAAAAACAACTACCTGCCGCCAGGCAAAAAAGCAATTTAAAAAGTTTAAAGGGCATTAACTTTTTCAACCAAATTATTTAAATAATCCCCAATTACAATAGAACAATTTTCCGCCAAAGGCGCTGTGCCCGCCCTTGGAGGAGATCAGCCTCTGGCTGAAACAATAGAACAATTTAACAATTTTACGTCCTTGATTTTTCCCTTATTTTTTGCTAATATATAAATGTGTCTAACTCTTAAAATAAAAAAACATGGATAACAAAACTTTAAAACAAATTGAAAAAAAATTATTAGGCCAAAAAAAAGAATTGGAAAGCCGTCTTAGCGACGTTGCTAAAAAAGATAAAAATAAACCGGATAATTTTTTAGCGCGTTTTCCTGATTATGGAAATAAAGACGACGAGAACGCCGCCGAAGTCGCTGTCTTTAGCGACCGCCTTTCTCTGGAACACCAATCAGAATTAGAGTTGCGCGATATTGGAAAAGCGCTTGATAATATAAAAAAAGAAACTTATGGAATCTGCAAATATTGTCATAAGCCGATTGATGCCAAACGTCTTTTGGCTCGTCCGACTTCTAGTTCTTGCGCCAGCTGCAAACGGCGTCTCAAAGGAGAGAAATAATTGCCGCACCAAGTTTTTATGGCTGAAAAAAAGTTTTATCTTGTAAACATTTTTATCCTCGCGCTTTTTCTTTTAGACCGATTTTTTAAATTTTATTTTTTTTCATATCCCAGCGCCCAATGGGATTTTATTTTTAGCTGGCGTCTCTCAAAAAATTTTGGCATCGCTTTTAATTTGCCAGTCCCCCTGCCTGTTATTATTTTGGCAACAATTATTATTTTTATAATTTTAATCTCTTTATATCTAACATTTTTTAAAGCCGGTAATTTTTTTTACACTTTTTCTTTTGCTTTGATTATTGCCGGCGCTTTTTCAAACTTGCTTGACCGCCTGTACCACAGATTTGTTGTTGATTATATTGACGTGCCGTATTTTACCGTTTTAAATTTAGCCGACCTGATGATTTCCACTGGAGTAGCAATGATATTTTTCAAAGAAATATTTTTTAAAAATTATAATAAGAGATGATTGCAAAACTATTTTAAAGCGTCCCGCCACGGCGGGATTGGGCGAAACGAGGAAAACAAGCAAAATGATTTGAAACGTAGCAGCGCTACGATGAAAATCATTTTGCGCAGTTTGATCCCGCTAAGCGGGACAGCCTGGCATGACAAATTGCAGCCAAAGGAGTTTTGCAACCATCTCTAAGTAAATTTTCCTTGTTACTGTTAACTGTTCACTGTTCACCAAATTTATGTCCACTAAACTCTTAACCACCGCCGCCATCGGACTTGATTCTGAATTAATTGAAATTGAAGCTGATTCAACGTTTGCCCAGCTTCCTATGACCCTTATTGTTGGTCTTCCGGATAAAGCGATTACCGAAGCCAAAGAGAGAGTCCGATCGGCAATAAAAAATTCTGGCGCGGAATTTCCCTCGCGCCATCGGCTGACTATTAGTTTAGCCCCCGCCGATCTAAAAAAGGAAGGCCCCGCCTATGATCTGCCAATTGCTGTCTCTATTTTATTAGATTCAAATCAAATCAATCTGCCGGACGGCTGGGACAAACAAATTTTTATTGGCGAACTTGCGCTTGATGGCGCCCTGCGTCCGGTAACCGGCGTTATCTCTTCGGCAATGCTGGCTAAAAGAAAAGGCATTAAAAAAATTTATCTGCCGCAAGCCAACGCCGCCGAAGCAAATTTAATTCCCGGCCTTGAAATTTATCCCGTCGCCAATTTAAATCAACTTATAAATCATTTTCAAAATCTTGAGCCGATCAAACCTTTTATTAGTGAAATTAATTATGAACAGTTTATTGAAAATATTCCCGGCGAAGCCGACTTCTCGCAAATCAAAGGCCAAGAAAATGTTAAGCGCGCCTTAGAAATTGCCGCTGCCGGCGGCCACAACATTTTAATGTCTGGTCCGCCCGGCGCCGGGAAAAACATGCTTGCCAAAGCCGTAGTTTCTATACTGCCCAAAATGACAATGGATGAATCCCTTGAAGTTACTCGTATTTACAGTGTCGCCGGTCTGCTTTCTAAAGAAAAACCATTAATCACTGCCCGTCCTTACCGCAGCCCGCATCATACCGCCTCCGGCGCCGCCCTTGTCGGCGGCGGCGCCTGGCCAAAGCCCGGTGAAATTTCTTTGGCGCACCGCGGCATTCTCTTCCTTGACGAGCTTCCTGAATTTCCCCGCGTCGTCTTGGAATATTTGCGCCAGCCCCTTGAAGACGGAATAATTAATGTCTCGCGCGCCTCCGGAACCATGCAGTTTCCGGCAAAATTTACCTTAATCGCCGCCATGAATCCCTGCCCTTGCGGCTACGCCACCGATGATTCCCGTCGCTGCACTTGCGGTCAGTCGCAAATTATCAAATATCAAAAAAAGATTTCCGGACCCCTGCTTGACCGCATTGATTTACATATTGAAGTGCCAAAAGTTAAATTTGATAAATTAACCTCTGATACCCCGTCCGAGTCTTCGGAAAAGATTCGCGTCCGAATTCAGACCGCCAGAAACCTTCAAGCCGCCCGCTTTAAAAACACAAAAATAATTACCAACTCCGAAATGAGCGTCAGTCAAATAAAAGAATTCTGTAAAATTGATTCAGTGGCTTTAGATTTATTGCGCAATGCGATTTCCCAAATGCATCTTTCCGCCCGCGCCTATCACCGCGTCTTAAAACTCGCCCGCACGATTGCCGATTTAGCCGGCGCCGAGGCAATGGTATCCGACCATATTGCCGAGGCCTTGCAATACCGCCCAAAAGTAGAGTAAAATAATTATACCAAGCTGGTATTCTGGAAAAGGTAGTGTTATTCCCGTAAAAACAATTTAGTAATTTGGCAATTTAACAATTGTCATTATCCATTTGACTTCTAAATTCAGTCGTGCAATAATTAATATACTAATTAATCTTTAATATATAAACCTATGGATCCAAACCAGAAACCTGTAGCGAGTCAACCAAAACTGAACATTTGGCTGATTGTCAGTATTGTCCTGGCAGTCGCTTTAGTCGGGGTTCTCGCGGCTAATTTTGTTGGAGGGAAAAAAGGCGGCGCTGACTCTGAATTTGTCATCGTTGACAAAAATCAAGCCAGCGATTCTTTGATTGACTTTATTAATAAAGTATATGGCGCCCAAGTTGGCACCGCCGCCTTAAAAGAGTCAAACGAACAAAATGGTTTATACAAAGTTGATCTGACAGTGACCGATGCGAATGGTCAAAATATTGACCAGACGGTATTTTTGTCGCAAGACGGAAAACTTTTTATTCCGCAGGTAATTGACATCGCTCAAGTGTCAACGCAGTTTGATGCCTTGCAGCAACAACAGCAGCCGGCAGTCAACGCCAATACCAACGCCTCATCCGAAGTGCCGGCGGAAGAATCAACCCCGGCGGCTGAAAATACTAATGTAGCCGAATAAAAAGATTTTAAAAAACAGCCCTGTTTACTTGAGGCTGTTTTTTAATTTTCCATTTTCCAATTACCAATTACTAATTACTCGTCATCAAAATCTATCCAGCATCTTCAAAATCCCCGGTCGGTCATCATCTGAATCTTCATCAGAGTCATCGTCAACATCAATCGTCGGCAGCTCTTGTTCGCCATCTATCTCCCATGGCTCAAATAAATTTTTATCTAATTCTTTGATAAAAGTGGACGGCCGGTTAATTGACTGCCCCGTCCGAAAGCTCGTGGAAATAATTGGATAAGTTAAATACAGTTCATCCTCGGCTCTGGTGGACGCGACATAAAATAACCGCCGCTCTTCTTCCAGTTC
>ERZ1292640.4678-Hain-H43-02um-R1-4678-length-10350-cov-7_pt1 | contig 10350 bp, 6 predicted proteins | sample MGYA00564404_ERZ1292640 | MGnify/ENA primary metagenome ERZ1292640 (study PRJEB36523, sample SAMEA6512636) | groundwater metagenome | collected 2019-01-08 | study: AquaDiva: Metagenomics assemblies of 32 groundwater samples | reverse complement strand
GTCTCGGCAGAGCGCCGCAAACTTCTCTTCGGAAAAATGGCGGCGCTCTGCCGAGGCGCCGCTACGGAGCGAAGGTTCAGGGAGAGCTTCGACCTCCCACATGGGACGCGCATCGGGGCCATGAACCGTGATCGGAACGCAGCCTTCAGGCTGCCGAGCCTTGTCATTGGTGTGATGCTGCAGCCTGAAGGCTGCGTTCCTCTCACCGGGTTCATGGGCCGGGTCTCCCAGTCCCTCTGTTTTCGCGCCGGAGGCCAAAAGAAAATCGTGCCCGCGCCGAATCACCTGCGCGCCGTGAGCGCGGCGCAATTCATCGATCGCCCCCGCCAAACGCCGGCGGGCTTCGTGTTGCCGCGCCGAAAGTTCCAGGGGCAATTCCGCACGCAGGGACCCATTGTAAACATTGGAGACTTTGAGTGAGACCATGCGCAGGCTGACCCGCCGTTTCCAAGCTTGTCTGAGCAAAACACTCACGCGCGAATACAGGTCCGTTTCGAGGTCCGTGGGCTCGAGCAGGCTTTCGCTCCTTTGTTCTTCGGCCATGTCGTTGTAGCGGACTTTGACGGTGAGGGTGCGGATGCTCCTGCCTTCCTCCCGCACGGCGGCCATCAACCGGTCGGCCATCCGCCGCAGCGTCGCGTCCACAAAAGGCTCGTCGGTGGTGTCGGCGGCAAAGGTTTCCTGCTGGCTGTACGATTTCGCCGGCTGGCTCACCGGCACGATAGGGCGGTCATCGACGCCCTGGGCAAAGTCTCTCAAGGGCGCGGCCCATTTTCCCAATAACAAAACCAGCAGGTCCAGAGGCGTGGCGGCAATTTGGCCAATCCGCGCCAAGCCGGCCGCGTTCAACCGGCTGGCCGTTTTCGGCCCGACACCGGGCAGCCATTGATTGGGCAGGGGATGGAGAAAGGGAACTTCCTGGCCGGAAGGAATATGCACAAAGGCGGCCGGCTTGTTTAGCTTGGCCGCGATCTGGCTGACCAATTTGTTCCGGCCAATGCCTTCGCTGACGGAAATTTTGAGCGATTGCTGGATCGCCTGGCGAATGATCCCTGCCACTTCTACGGGAGATTGGCGCGTTCCGCTGAGATCGAAATACCCCTCGTCGATGGAACTGATCTCCACGTCGGGCGTGAAATCGTAGGCATAGGAAAACATCCAGCGGGAAAACCGCTCATACTTCTCAAAATCGCCCGGCAAAATGATGAGCTTCGGACAAAGCTGGCGCGCGCGCGCCGTGGGCATCGGCGTGTAAATTCCGGCCCGGCGGGCTTCGTAGGAAGCCGAAGCAATAATACCCCTCTTTTCTCCGCCCACCGCCACAGGCTTGCCGCGCAAGCGCGGGTCCGCCGCCTGCTCGACCGAAGCGAAAAAAGCGTCGGCATCAAGATGGACAATGGCGCGGCGCGCTGGATCAATCGCGGCTGGCATAACATTTTGAGTTTGGACATTCTCGCCGGCGGCGCGGCTGTCACGGTTGCAGTCTCAACCGCTTTTCTTATCTTTTCCGTTTCCGAATAAGTGCGACCATGACGCCTTGGATGACGAGTTCATCGGCTGGGATCAGCTTGGGATAACGCGGATTCTCAGCGCAAAGACACGGCTTGCCCTTTTCCAGCAGGAACGTTTTGAGGGTGCTTTCATTGTCAATCAGGGCGGCGACGACATCGCCCGGGCGGGGAGTGAGGCCATGTTCCAGGATCACGCAGTCGCCTTCCAGAATGTGTTTGCCGATCATGGAATCCCCGCGCACTTCCAGGGCAAAAGTGCGCGCGCTGGGCCGGATGCCAAGGCTTTCCGTGTCCACGGAAATGCAGCCTTTGGCTTCCTGGCGGCGGTCTTCGGCAAATCCGGCTGGAATGCTTCCATAAACGGGAATGTCCACGACCGGCTGCCGCAACCCTTGCAGAGGTGAAACCACGCGCAAACAGCGCGCCCGGCGGGGGCGGGTTTCCAGGATACCCTTGCGGTTCAGCGCCCGGACATGATCGGCGGCGGCGGTCATGCTGCGGAAACCGAAATGACGCGCGATCTCCCGCAAGCTGGGCGTCTCGCCCTGGAGCTGTTGGTTGGCCTGGATAAAATCCAGGACTTGCTGCTGTCGTTTCGTCAGTGTCAACATAGACTGTTCATTTGAACAGTATGTACTATCACTCTTCTCCCGCGTTTGGCAAATTCTTTCAGGGACCACAAACCGAGGCTTGCGAACCGGCGGCATCGTCGTTACTTTCCTTTACAGTGCGCTCGTAGCTCAGTTGGATAGAGCATCTGCCTTCTAAGCAGAGGGTCGCGCGTTCGAGTCGCGCCGGGCGTACCAACTCACTCCACGAATTCTCCACTTCGCTCAGTCGAAAAACACGGTGGGCCGGAGTCGCCACTGCAGGGAATGCCGCGGTCAGAAATCGGTTGCGGAAATTGGCTGCTGGCTGCAATTGGCCTGCAATTCGGCCTGCAATTGGCTTTGACAGCCGGACTTGTTCCCGGTAGGAATGCGCTGCTTTTATGCATTTTAAAGCTCAACTCAAGCAAATGGCCGGCGCTTATCGGAGCGCTTGCTGGCTGTCCATCAGGCGGCAGAGCGCCCGTCTGATGAAGCGCCAGGCCGGCGGTTGGGCGTCAAAAACGAATTAAATACCCTCGAAATTTTGATCACCCACTGCCGAAAAGGCAGTGGGTTTTTTATTGCCCACTCCCTGGCAGGGCCGGCTCAAAATCATCTGAGCTGCGACTCTCTCTATAGAAAGAAACAATGTGAACACGGGAAACCGACAGCAAAACGCCGCGCCGCAAGGACGGGTCATGGCGGCCTTCACGGCCATCTACCTGATCTGGGGTTCGACCTATTTGGGCATCCGTTTTGCCGTTGAGACACTGCCTCCGTTCCTGATGGGAGGATCGCGTTTTCTTGTGGCTGGAGCCATTCTGTATGTCTGGCAGCGCTGCCAAGGCGCTCCCGTCCCAGCCAGATTCCACTGGCGCAACGCGATCGTCGTTGGCGCGCTGCTGCTGGGGATCGGCAACGGCGGAGTGAATTGGGCTGAGCAGAGAGTTGCCTCCAGCATCGCGGCCTTGCTCATCGCAGCAACACCGCTTTGGTTTGCGGTGCTGGATTGGCTCCGGCCAGGCGGCCGGCGTCCGTATTTTCAGACGATGATCGGAATTGCGACCGGATTCGCCGGCATGGTGCTGTTGGTCACCTCGCAAGGCAAGGTAAACAGCCATGCGATCGATCCATCAGGCACGGCGGCGCTGATGCTGGCCAGCTTCTGCTGGGCGGCCGGGTCGCTCTATGCCCGTTACACTCCCAAACCGGAAGCGCCGCTCATGGGTGTGGCCCTGCAAATGATCACGGGCGGAATGGTGCTTTTGGGGGCTGGCCTCGTGGTCGGCGAAAGCGCTGCCTTGGATTGGACGGAAGTCTCCTTCCGCTCAGCGGTGGCTTTCGTTTATCTCACCATCGTTGGATCATTGATCGGTTTCACCGCCTATAGCTGGTTGTTGAAAGTCAGCACGCCGGAGCGCGTTTCCACGTACGCCTACGTCAATCCGGTGATCGCCGTCTTTTTAGGCTGGGCCTGTGCGGGAGAAGTCCTGACGCTACGGACTCTCTGGGCTGCCGCCATCATCGTTCTAGGCGTCATCATTATCACCACAAGGAGGACGGCAGTCAGACTGGGGGACAAAGTCAATGAATTGCAGGTCATGGCCTCATCAGGTGTTCCGAAGGCCGGTCGGGAAATGCCATGAAAAACTCTTTCATGACGGTTGATCCGGTCGTTCTCGAGGGCCGGCACGTTCGTCTCGAACCGCTCGCGCGGCTGCACCTCGACTCGCTCTGCGAAATCGGGCTGGATGAAGAATTGTGGCGTTGGACGCCGGCGCCGGTCCGGACCCGGGAGGAAATGCGCGCTTATATTGAAGAGGCATTGAGCGCGCAGTCACAAGGCGCGATGCTGCCTTTTGCCGTGATTGAAAAGGCAAGCGGACGCGTCATCGGGAGCACGCGTTTTTGCAGTGTCGAGCGCGTTCATCGGCGGGTGGAAATCGGTTGGACCTGGATGGGCCGCCCCTGGCAACGCACGGCGGCAAACACCGAAGCCAAGTACCTGCTGCTCTGCCACGCGTTTGAGACGCTCGGATGCATTCGCGTAGAGCTGAAAACCGATGCCTGCAATGAACGCTCCCGGCGGGCCATTTTGCGGATCGGCGCCAGGGAAGAAGGCACGTTGCGGCAACACGTCATCACCGCCAGTGGCCGCTTGCGGGACACCGTTTATTACAGCATCCTGGATCGTGAATGGCCCGAAGTGAAGGCCGGTTTGGAGGTCAGGCTGAGGCGCTTGGAACGTCTTGGCTGACATGGCGGGCAAGGTTTCTGTTGGCCTGCGCGCAGAGTGCGTCCCCAAAGGCCCTGCTCCTTACACGCAAGTCGCATCGCGGAGCGCCGCTCCGCGACGCAGCAAGGATGCGTGCAAGGAGCGCCCCAAGGCTGCGAGCAAAGCAAACTGCGAAACAGAGTTCTGGAACCACTTATGGAAGCGGATTTGACCATATACGGTAGCCAAAATGAGGAGTAAGCCTGACCCCAAAGTCTTCGTCACTCCCCGTCCAACCGCCCGTATTTCCGAATCTCCGGCCAGAGCAATGCCGTAGCAATGACGACGACGATGGTTCCGATGCCGCCTGACACCACTGCAAAGACCGGGCCAAGATAGTGAGCGACCAGGCCGGATTCAAACCCGCCCAGCTCGTTGGAGGTGCCGATGAAGAGACTGTTCACGGCTGAGACACGGCCTCGCTTTTCATCCGGAGTGAGCAGTTGCACCAAGGTGTGCCGAATGACCACGCTGATGTTATCCACGGCCCCGCAAACAAAAAGCATGGCCAAGGAAAACCAAAACCACTGGGACAGCCCAAAGCCAATGGTCGCCAGGCCGAACGCCGTCACCGCCCACAAGAGCGCCCGCCCGGCTTTTTGCAGGGGCGGGCGATGAGCCAGGACCAGAGCCGAAAGCAACGAACCCGCCGGCAGCGCCGCTTGCAGGAGACCCAGGCCGCTCGGCCCGACGTGCAGAATGTCCTTGGCATAAACCGGCAACAGCGCCGTGGCGCCACCAAATAAAACGGCAAACAAATCCAGGGTGATGGTCCCGAAAATCACTTTGGCCGCATAGACGAATCTGAACCCGGCAATCAGGCTGGCCAGCGACATTTTTTCCCTGTTGGCCGCCGCATGCCGGCTGCGCACCAGAATAATCAAGGTCAAACAAATCAGCGTGGCGATGGTATTGAGCGCATAGACAATGGCCGCGCTGTGCGTGAGGGCAAGCAAGGCCCCGCCCAGGGCGGGGCCGGCCACCGAAGAGAGATGATAGCTGCTGCTGCTCCAAGCCACCGCCCTGGAGAAATTCTGACGCGAAACGAGCTGCGGCATAAAAGCGGCGCTGGCCGGCCACAGAAAAGTGCGCGCCGTCCCCGCCCAAAATAAACAAAGGTAAGTCCAGCCGACCTCCATGTGAAGGGCTGAAACCAACGTCAAGCCGAGGCTGGACAGAGCAATGACAAAAACCATGAGGACGATGATGCGCTGGCGGTTGTAACTGTCCGCCACATGCCCCGCCGGCAGCGTGAGCAAGACCATCGGCACGACTTGCGCCAGCCCGACCAGACCCAGCGCCAATGCCGAATGCGTCCGTTCGTAAAGCTCCCACCCCACCGCCACCGTCAGCATGTGCTGTCCGAGCGCGGCGATGAATCGTCCGGTCAAATAAAGCAGGAAATCGCGATTCCGTAGAACGCTGTACGGATCGTCAGCCAGCACCACGTTCGGCGCATCCACAGGTTCGGGCGATGGCCTGGAGTCGATCATAGCTTTCGGCAACGCATCATCGGTGCAGACCCTAACCGGGATTTGGCGCGCGGTCGAGTCCTGGCCTTAGCCGTATCCATGCAGTTGGATTTCGGGAGCGCGACCGTCCCGGTCGCACCAGTCGGCGTCCCGCCGACTGGTTCCGCGGTGGTGCCCGTGTCTCCAGACAGTGTTCAATTTCGACAGCGGAATGTTTTCGGCGGGACGCCGAAAACTGCGGGCGCGACGCCCGCGCTCCCCTTTTAATTGCGTAGATACGGGTTAGAAGCGGCGATGTGCTGCGGCCATAAGGATGCTCGACAAGATTGAAGGCGCGACGGCTATTGAGGCCGCAGGAGGTTCCCCACCTGTTGCCAAACATCTTTTCCGACTTCCTTATCCAGAACCACGGCTTGTTGGGCTTCGCTAAAATCGCTGCCGACAGCCCGAATGCCGGCCGTTTGCGCTCCGCTCAACTTGAGGTATTTCTTGGTGCCGGGCCGCGCACGCAGCCCTTGTGCCAGGCAAGCGCGCACCTGCCGAAGCCATATCACCGGTTCCTCACCAGCGGGCGCGTCCGCCAGCAACGCGCGCAAGTCAATCTGGCTGCACTCGACCATGAGAAGAGCCGGACGGCCCTCCGGCTTCTCAAGATGAAAGTCCACATTGTCCAACACCAGGCTTTCCACATGCCGGCAAAAAAGGCCATAGGCCGGCAGATCGCCGAACATGCCGGCTTCGGGATACTTGCCCTCCAATTCCGGCACCTCGCGATGCGCCAACTCCGCCGCGCCACCGCCGCACGCCGCTATGCGAACATTCCGGAGCGTGATCCGCCGGACCGGATAACCCGGAATCCCGGTGATGGATGAAGCCAGCGAGACGCCCGTCGCACAAATATCGGCCAGGGAAATGTGCTCCAGGATTTCGGGAGTCGGAACTTTCTGGGCTCGCCCCCGGTTTCCCAAGCGCACAAAGATGGGCACCCGCACATCGGCCATGACGAGGTTTGAGACGGCAATGCGCTCGATGCTGCCGCCGTCCACCATCTCGATCGAGACGCCCGAGGTCGGAGGACGTTTCCACAGATCGGGCCGGGCAAAGACCGCGCAGTTGCTAATGGCAATGTTCTTGAAATCGCCGCTCGACTCGGTGCCCAGCTTGATCGCGTTGCAGGCCGTGGTTAGGACACAGTTGGTGACGGTCACGTTTTCCGTGGACCGACGGTAACCGAGCGCGAAACTGGCTTTGGGACAGATGGCATCATCCCACGATTCAACAAAGCAATCTGCGATGCGAACATGGTGGCAGCAATCCGGATCAATGCCGTCGCAATAGCCGTTCAAAATCGTCACTCCGTCAACGTTCACGTAGTCGCAACCGAGCAGGCTGATATTGTAGTTGGGCGAGTTCTGTAACGTGATGTCGCGAATGGCGAGGTGCCGGCAGTTTTTGAAGGCGATTGGCTTGGGACCTCCCCGCCGGCTGCGATTGCCCTCAATCATCCCCGGTCCGGCGACTGTGACATGCTCGACGTCCTGGCCGCGCAGCAGCGCATAATGGAAATCCGTTGTTTCCTGATCCGAATGCGACTGGAAATCCAGCGTTTCGTAAGGATCAAAATCGTCCTGGTCGGGACTCGCGATCAACGTCGCGCCCGCGTCCAGATAAACGGCCACGCGGCTTTTCAGACGCAGGGTCCCGGACAAGTATTTTCCCGCGGGCAGATAGACGGTGCCTCCCGCAGCGCCGGCGGCATCGATGGCCGCCTGAATCGCTTTGGTGTCTTTGGTCTGCCCGTCGCCCTTGGCTCCAAACTGCCGCACATTAAAATGAGACAGTCCTGCTGCCGAGGGCGGACTTTCGCCGGCAGTTGTCCCCGGCCCGGCCGCCGCCCCGGCCAATGAAAGCGGTAAGATGGCCGCACCGGATCGAGAGAGAAAATCTTTGCGCGTGATTTTCATGGCGTGACGCCTTCCGCCGGGATCACCGGCAAAACAATGTGCGAGGGATGGACCCGGTCGTGATAGACCTCATTGACGGCTGTGGCGATGCGGCGATGGTCGTTGAGCGGTTCGCCCGTGTTCGGGTTGACATCAAACCGCGGGAAGTTGCTGCTCGAAATATCGACCCGAATGCGATGGCTTTTCTTGAAAATATTCGAGGTCGGATACAATTTGATCGTCAACGGATACACCCAGCCTGGGCTGAGCAGTTTTTCTTTCTTCAGCGACTCGCGAAAGCGCGCCCGGACAATGCCATCCTCGAGGTTCAAGTCGAAGCCGCCGGGATAATCCGGGTTCGGCGGATAAACATCGATTAACTTGGCGGTGAAATCGGTATCGACAGCAGAGGACGAGGCCCAAAGCTCGATGGTAATTTCGCCCGTCACTTCGAGATCGTTCGGCAACGGCTCGGTCTGAAAAACCAGCACATCATTTCGGGCCGAGAGCGGGATCGGATCGGGCGCATTCCAAACGTGCGGGCCGCCTTTCTGATCCCATGCGCCTTGCAGCAGGATGCCATCCCCCGACGAAATGTTGCCGCCAATGGTCGGAACCGGGTTTCGCGGGTCAAACATGTAGCTCGTCGAAGCACGAAGCTGCCTCGGCTGGCTGGTCGAAAGACCGCCATTGTGTTGCAGGTAGTAATTTGTGTAGCGAGTGCGGGCCAACGGCCATTCGTTTTCGTCGCGCCAATAGCCGCCGTGGTTGAGCAACCCTCTTTCCGTCTTGCGCCCGTCGCCGGCGCCCATGACAAAAATGCGGACTTTGCTGGCGAAAGGCGCTTCTTTGCCGACTTTATTATCGAGGCCTTTGAGCCAATGATCGTACCATTCCAGCCGCCAAGCCAGCTCATCACGAATGGCCGCCTCCTGGCCGAAACTCACCTGGCCATGGGCCGAGCGGCCCTGTTGCCCATGAATCCAGGGACCCATGATCAAAAAGACCGGCCCAGTGATGGTCTTGCTGAGCGCCTGAAAATTCGCGGTCGTGTTTCCGGCCCAGGAATCGTACCAGCCGCCCACCAAATAAACGGGCATATCTTTGTAGCGGCCGGTGTCGTCCAGAATATTGTTTTGCTTCCAGAAATCGTCGTTGGCGCCGTGCCGCATCGCTTCCACCAGCCAGTCTTCATACTCCGCAGCGTGCTGGAGCGGCGTGGTGCCGCGACGCAGCGGGAGGTTCCGCAAGTAATGAAGACGATTGGTCGCCATCTCGCCCAGCATCGCGGCGGTGGTGGCATCGCGCGCCTGGCGGCTGCCGCGGCCGGCGTTGAGGAAAATCCAATTCCAAAAGCGCAGCTCAAACGCGCCGGCGTTGCGCATGCTCTGATACCCTGTATTGGAAACGGCATCGACCGGGATCACGGTCACAAGTTGAGGCGTGTTTTCCATGGCCATGGCGTGCTGCGTGCCGCCCACGTACGAAGTGCCAATCATCCCGATTTGTCCGTTCGACCAAGGCTGCTCAGCGATCCAAGCGGCGGCATCATAGCCATCCCGGCCATCATCGGTCATCATGTGCCAAATGCCTTCTGAGTTGTAACGCCCGCGAGTGTCTTGGGCAACGAACGCATAGCCGCGGGCTGCGAAATAATTACCGAGATTCTTTGAACCACTCTTGTTGTAGGGTGTTCGCGTGAGAATGACCGGTAGCTTTTCTGCCAGCACGGTGCCGTTTTGAGTGGGCAGATAAATGTCGGTGGCAAGCGGGACGCCATCCCGCATCGCCACCCTCACGTCGTTGCTGCTGGTTACTTGGTATTGGGCATCGCGGGCGATGACGCTGCGAGTCGAGCCAACCAGCAGCAGCACCGCCACCATGCCCAACACAACGTGAACGCCACGCTGTTGGAGCCAGGTTTTATTCGTTCGATTTCGTTCTGGGATGTACAAGGGGCTTCTCTTATGCGCGTGCATGCAGACTCATCTACCGGCATTGATGCACTTGTGCGAGGAGAATCGCAGCCGCCGGTGTGAGGAGAATCGCGGAACACTTAGCGCTTCCAGGGCCGCGATTACCGGCTCACGGACGTGGAATCGCAGTGAGTGAATATTCCAAAGAGATTTGCCGCAATTCACTCTGAATAGTCAGGCCTGCAAACCGGTACGAGGCTGCTCGCAGGGGAACTGCGCCACAGAAACCCCTTTACAGCAGCCCGCCGCCCTGTCTTAATCGCCCGCAAGAGAAACCAAACCAAGAGCGGTAGTTTGAGCTTCTGGCTTCGTGACGTTTCTCGGGCGGCGTATGCAACTGGCAATCGTAGCTTTCACGCGGTCCAACGGCGGGCCTTCACCGACGCGCACCCGAAATCCACAATCCGGCAGCCTCCTCACTCGCGGCGCCAGACGGATTGCCACGAGGCGCAGCCGACGACGTGAGTCGGCGGACCTAACAGCGCTCCGGGAATCCGCCGCCTCACGGCAGCGGCTACAGGGCGCGTTCTCGCGTCACCTTGAACCGCTGGCCCGCGACATGACCCGCGCAACCCGAAATCTC
>ERZ1292640.4676-Hain-H43-02um-R1-4676-length-10353-cov-5_pt1 | contig 10353 bp, 6 predicted proteins | sample MGYA00564404_ERZ1292640 | MGnify/ENA primary metagenome ERZ1292640 (study PRJEB36523, sample SAMEA6512636) | groundwater metagenome | collected 2019-01-08 | study: AquaDiva: Metagenomics assemblies of 32 groundwater samples | reverse complement strand
CCCCACCATCTGGAAGTCTCAGACTGGCGATGTCGCCTGCGATCACTACAACCGGTACGCCCAGGATGTCGAGCTCATGTCAGGCCTGGGCTTGCAGGCGTATCGCCTGAGCATCAACTGGGCTCGAGTGATGCCCGACGGCGTGGGGCGCGTGAATGAGGAAGGCCTGGCGTTCTACGACCGCCTCATCGATGAGCTGCTCGCCCGCAAAATCACGCCGTGGGTCACGCTGTTCCACTGGGACTACCCGCAGGCCCTGGCCCTCAAGGGCGGCTGGCAGCACGCCGAAAGCTCGCACTGGTTCGCCGAGTACGCCGCGAGCGTTGTTGATCGCCTGAGCGACCGCGTGAGGCATTGGATCACCATCAACGAGCCGCAGATCTTCATCGGGCACGGGCACAAGATCGGCGACCACGCCCCGGGGCTCAAACTCCCCGCCAAAGACTGGCTCCTCGCCGGTCACAACGCCCTTCTCGCCCACGGCCGTGCCGTGCAGACCATCCGCGCCCGCGCCAAGACCACCCCCACCGTCGGATGGGCCCCCTGCGCCCGCGTTGACTACCCGGCGACCGATTCACCCGCCGACGTCGCCGCCGCCCGCCGACAGTTCTTCTCGGTGCACACGAGAGACGCCTGGAACAACGCGTGGTGGGGCGACGCCGCGATCCTTGGTCGCTATCCCGAGGATGGACTGGCCCTCTTCGGCGCCGATGCCCCCAAACCCGCATCAGGCGACATGGCCACAATCGCCCAGCCGCTGGACTTCTTCGGCGTCAACATCTACTCGGGCGAAGCCTACCGCGCCGGCCCCGACGGCCAGCCGGTGCACGTGCCGCATGCCCCGGGCTGCCCCGCGTCCGCCTTCCGCTGGCCCATCGTGCCCCAATCCGTGTACTGGGCCCCCCGGTTCCTCCACGAACGCTACAGGCTCCCCATCTACATCACCGAGAACGGCATGGCCAACACCGATTTCGTGTCAGAAGACGGGCAAGTCCACGACCCCCAGCGCATCGAGTACACCCGAACTCACCTCCGCGAAATCGCCCGCGCCATCAAGGACACCGTCGACATCCGCGGCTACTTCCACTGGTCGATCCTGGACAACTTCGAATGGGCCGAAGGCTACAGCCAACGCTTCGGCCTCATCCACGTCGATTTCGCGACGCAGAAACGCACGCTCAAGGACTCGGCGCACTGGTACAGGAAGACGATCACGGAGCGCGGGGCAAGTCTTTAGCACCCGTCGCGCTCACCTCCCGTGGCCGACGTGATCATTCTACTTCTCGACCCCGCGAAGAGGCTTTCGGCGCGGTGGGCCTGCGGAGTTGTCCTCGGGCCGCCACTTCACCAGGGGAATCGCCAGACTTCCCAGGTCCTCGTTGAGCGTCCCCATGATGCACCTGCTCCAGGAGACCATGCCCGGTGTGTCCTTGTCGATGGACATGGAGCTGTCAACTCCGGGCCTGACACGAATCCTGGCACCGCGCGTGAACGCGGGGAATGCAAATCGCCCATCTTCGAGCACGCTTGCCCGCACAACCTCGCGCGTGTCCTCGTCCATGACGCTCACCGACGGCTCACCGGTCCATTTGAGGTCCGCTTCGAGCGTCACTCGCCCCGCGAGCCGCACGCCGCGCTCTGTCGATAGTTGCCCGGCTTGCGCACTCTCCCCGTCCGTCGGCGTGATGATCCGAACTCGTCCGCTCACGAATCCCCCTGGGATCGACTCGCGAGCGATGTGCACAATCGCTGCGACCCGCGGCATGACATGTGTGAACTCGTATCGTCCTTTCGCGTCCGCCTTGGTCCAGCCGAGTGTGGGCGTGAGTTGCAGACGTTGGACCGGTTCCTTGATCGTCATGTCGACGGCAAGGCGAACGATCGCGCCCGCCAGCGGCTCACCGCCAGGCCCGATCGCCAGACCCGCGAGCGTGCCGCCCCGGGACATCGTCAAGGTTGTTTCGCCCCTGGCGATTGGATCTGTGACGACCATCGCGTACCCGGGAGCATTAATCTGGAACTTGATGCCGTCAAACTCCTCGGAGATCGAGAAGGCCGCCCTGCCGTCTTTGTCGGTAACCGGCTGCGACCTGAGCGTCTCGGGCCTTCTGGCGAAATCCGCCTTCGGAGGGCTCGCGGAGCGGCGGCGACTCATCTGATTGGAAACGATGGTGACCTTTGCATTCTCAAGAGGCTGGCCCTTTGCATCTACAATGCGAAGCACGACACACTCACCCATCGGCTCGGGGGATCGCTCCACCATCTTCACTTCGTACGCAACCCCGTCGCCACCGGGCGCAATCCCGTACACACCCAGCTGCTCATACCCGCTCTTGGAGCACACCGGGTACACATAGAGATCTCGTTCAAGTCCCGAAAGCTCGCACTCGCCTCGCTCGTCAGATACCACCTCGGCCGGGGCCGCCGTCTCCGACTCGCCGTTCACAACCGTCATTCCCATCCAGGTTCTCTTCTTGATCCTCACGCTCGCGCCGGCGAGCGGCTTGAACGTGCCGTCCGCGCCTTCGCAGACTACGCGCAGTCGCTTCGTTCCGCTCGGCTTGGCGGCGGGCGTCGGCTCCATTGTCCCTTCAAAGCCTCGCGTGCCGACAAGCGGCACCTCGATGGGCTGAACGATCTCGCGAGGCGCCTTGGGCCCGGCCCTTTGCGGGATCATCAGCACCGTCAGGTCTTTGATGTCGCCGTCGATCCGCCCGTCGAGCCGATGCACGTCGATATCCGCGAACGACCTGTTCGTGGGCGACATCTCGTACCCCGGTACCGCGGCCACGGTGAGCATGCAATCCCCGTCGGGGACCGATCGCAGATCGAACGCGCCGCTCGGCGACAGATCCTGTGTGATCGAGTCCCACGCCAGCTCCTGCGCGATGAAGATCTTTGCCTCCTTGGGGACCGCGGCACCGTCGCTGAGCACCACACGCCCCTGCACCCGGCGGCCCGGCACAATCTCGACGTTGCCCACGTCGATGATCGCCCCTTCCTTCTCGGCCATGAACCGCTTGGGCTCGGTCGCGCCGAGCTTCCAGATGCTGTCGTGAATCCCGTACACCACGTGCTCGCCGATCGGGGGCACGTTGGAGAACAGGAATCGCCCGTCCTCAAACGTCGCGATCTCGTCGTGCCCGAAGCAATTTCCCGAGGATCGATTGCTCGGACACAGGCCCATCTCAAAGCCGCCCACGGGCTCGCCGCCCTTAACCAGGTGACCCGTCACCGTCACGCCCCTGGAAAGCACGATCACGTTTGACTCGGGCGAGGGCTTGAGCCCAAAGACGCAGGTTCGGGCGTAGGCCTTGGCACGGGCCGTGAGATCCATGGTGTCCACCATCCCACCGTCGCCCTGATAGGCCAGGCGGAACTCCCCCTTCTCGTTGGTCACCGCCAGCGGATCGAGCCCATCGACCGCCCCGCCCCGCCCGCCGCCGACGACGAACATCACCGTGTCGGGCTCCACGGTCGCGCCGGCGATCGGTTCACCCCTGCTGTCCTTCACCACGCCATGCACGATGCGGCCCGCGGGAATCTTCGCCCAGTCTCTCGGCACGAGCTCCACTGTCGGCGTCGTCACGTCGGGATCGATGTTCCTCACGAACTGCGGGACGTGCCCCTCCCGCACCACCAGGAGCCGCCACACTAGCTTTGGATCGACGAGCTTGAGTCTGAAAGTCCCATCCTCGCCACTGACCGTGGATGTACCACAATCCTGGTAACAGCTCGGGCAGTAGTACGCCGGGCCCGTGCGCGGTGCGGCCGTCCACGCCACGACCGTCGCGCCAGCCAGCGGGTTGCCCTGCGAATTCACCACGCCGGTGATAGTCACATCGTCGGCGAGCGCACGAGCCGGACAGATCAGGAGCGCGATCGACACGAAGAGTGAGACCAGGTAGAGACGAGCTCCGCTCATAGGGCGACTCCTTGATTCTCGTAAGCTCAGTCTACACCGCAGGTCCCCCGCGTGTTCTTACATTCCCGGTGCACCAACAGAAACAGGCCGCCTTACGGCGGCCTGCTTTGGTTCACATTGACTTCACCGGTCAGTTCAAGAGCACGCTGGGCAAACCCTGCTGCTCGCCGGAGTTGTCCGACACCGCGACGCCGCCGGGGAGATGCCCGGCGAGGGCAGCCTCAAGCTCTTCGGGCTTGCGGGTGCCCAGGAAGGTGGTTTCGAGCTCAAGGCGGATCTTCTCCATGGCCTTGTTCTGGATCTGACGCACGCGCTCCTTGGTCACGCCGATGATCTGGCCGACCTGCTCCAGAGTCATGGGCTTGTCCTGCTCGCCGCTTTCGAGGCCGAAGCGGTGCTCGATCACGGTCCGCTCGACGTCGGTGAGGTCCGCACGGTTCTCCAGCACGATCCTCTTGACCTCGTCGGCCGCGTCCTTCTCGAACGTCGCCCGCTTGGTCTCCAGGAAATTGGAACGCTCGAGCTTGGGGTCAAAGTCAGTCGGGAACCGCTGGCGATACTTCGAGAGCTTCATGCCCTGACGGCTGAAAGCCTTCAAGATCGCCCGGCAGGCGTACGTGCTGAACTTGTACCCGCGGCCCGCATCGAACTTATCGACCGCTCGCAGGAGGGCCATGTTGCCCTCGCTGACGAGATCGGCAAAGTCGACCTCGCTCATGCGGGTTCGCTTGGCCATCGCCAGCACCAGCGCCAGGTTCGTCTCCGCGATCTGCACGCGGATCACGTCGGCCCGCCGGTACCAGCGCAGAAGGTCGACGGCCTGATCGGTCGTCGGCTTCTTGGCCGGGCTGCTCCACACGTCCTGCTGGATCTTCCAGACCCGGTACCGCGCGTAGTTGAACTGGTGGAAGAGAACCTTCTCTTCGGCGCCCGTCAGGATGACCTGCTGGGCGCTCTTCACCGTCCGGTTCCGCGTGGTGGACGAAAGGTCGTCCATCACGGGGTGGTACCACGAGGTGTCGGGCTTCTGAACGTCCGGCGCCTCGTCGTAGATCTTCCCCTCGGCCTGGTCTTCGTAGAAGGCCGGGCTGTCGATGAAGTCCTGCTCGCTGGCCATGACCTGGCTCAAAAGCCGCTCATCATCGGGGCTCAAAGCCTTCTTGGCGACGGGCTTCTTGTCGTTGAGGCCCTTGGTGGGCGTGGCAGCCACTGTGCCGGCCTGCCGACGTCGGCGGACCTGCTCAAGCGGGCTAATGGTTCGTTTTGTGGTCGTGTTCCGCATAATGCTTTCCCCCCGTCAACTGTCCCCAACATTCCTGTGTAGATCGTCCAATCGCTTCAACTTTGGAGAGCCGCCCGAGTTGGCGGACCCTCCTATTTCTGTCCAAAGGGCCTTCCCGTACATCGTCCTATCGACCCTGCCGAGATTCCCGATCCTTCTACGGATTCGAGCCCAAGAAGTTCCCTGCTTTAGAATCGTTAGAGAACGTCTGGTTCATTCTGTGTCACCATCCTGTCAAAAGTCGGCAAGATGTGACCCGGCACCGCTCGACCGTCTCCCTGCCATATTCCGAAAAACATCGTTCGGGCACCTTCCAGTCCCGATAACATCTTGCACAAAACCTCTTCCAGCCGGACTCCCAAGATAGTCGAAACGGGAGACCGTGCCAACTGGGTATGACAGTTTTTCCACCGACATTCAAGGTTTCAAGGTCCGAAAGAGAACACATTAGCAACCTATTCAGGGTGTTCTTTCGTCCCCGTTTGCCGGCGGCTTCCGACGGTCTTTCCCACAAGCGGCATAGCCTGTTATCACCGGCTCGCCGGGTTTTGGGACCGTGATCCAATCCCAAACGGGTGAGCATCCAATCCGTCAAAACAGGAATTGAACCATGCCCATGACATTGCCCGCTTTGCCGTACGCCGCGAACGCTCTTGAGCCGCACATCGACTCCAAGACGATGGAGATCCACCACGGCAAGCACCACAACGCGTACGTGACCAACGGCAACAAGGCACTGGAAGGCACGAAGTTCGCCGACATGGACGCTCTGGCCATCATCAAGACGCTCGCCGATGTCCCCGACGACAAACGCGGCCCGGTTCGCAACAACGTCGGCGGTCACGTAAACCACTCGATGTTCTGGGAGCTCATGGCCCCCGCGGGCAAGGGTGGCGGCGGCGCTCCCACCGGCGCCCTGGCCGACGCGATCAATCGCTCCTTTGGCTCGTTTGACCACTTCAAGGAAGAGTTCGCCAAGGCGGCCGCCGGGCGATTCGGCTCGGGATGGGCCTGGCTGGTGGTCCTCGGCGGGAACGTCACAATCTGCTCGACGGCCAATCAGGATAATCCACTGATGGGCAAGGCGATCGCCGGATGCGATGGCACGCCGGTCCTGGGCCTGGACGTCTGGGAGCACGCGTACTACCTGAACTACCAGAATCGCCGTCCCGATTACGTGACGGCGTGGTGGAACGTGGTCAACTGGACCAAGGTCGCCGAGAACTTTGCCAAGGCCGGCGGCAAGTAACACCTTCTGAAACGGGCATCGCCTTTCGCCGGATTTCCGGTATGCTTGTCGTTCCATGAGCGACGTGCACGCCGGTAGTCCCAGCCTTTCCATTGCCCCCCACCCCCCCGCCAAGCCCGTGCTGCTGGCGGCGGCCAATATCTCCAAGCGCTTCGGCGTCACGCAGGCGCTCGACGATGTTTCGGTCACGTTCCTCAAGGGCGAGATCCACGCGCTCATGGGCGAGAATGGCGCGGGCAAGAGCACGCTGGGAAAGGTCATCAGCGGCCTGCACCGCCAGGACACGGGGACGGTCACCATCTTCAAGGACGGCGTGGGGCGAGAGCTCGTGCCGGGATCCATCGATGACGCGTTCGCCGCGGGCGTGCGGATCGTGCACCAGGAGCTGGCGCAATGCCCGCAGCTCACCGTGGCCGAGAATCTGTGCCTGCACGACCTGCCGACGAAGTTTGGCCTGCTCGATCGGCGGACGATGAATGCGAGGGCCGCAAAGCTGGTGCATCGGCTCGACCCTTCGATCGACGTGGAGGCTCCGCTGGGGTCGCTGGCGCCGGGGCGTCGGCAGATCTGCCAGATCGCGGCGAGTCTCGATGATCGATCGGCGGAACACGGCGGATCAAAGGATGGTCATGGCGGCCCCAGTCTGATCGTCTTTGACGAGCCGACGAGCTCGCTCTCGGTTTCCGAGGCCGACCGCTTGATGGAGATCACCAGGCAGCTGGCCACCCAGGGCATGACCATCGTGTACGTGAGCCATCGCATGGGCGAGATCTTCGCGGTCTGCGATCGCGTCTCGGTTCTCCGCGACGGCAAGTTTGTCGCGACCAGCGTGGTGAAGGACCTGAGCGAGGGCGATCTGGTCGAGCAGATGATCGGGCGGCGGCTCGCGACGCCCACGGGCAGGCTGCGCCCCAAGGACATGATCGCCGACGACGCGGCTGGAAAGCCGCACGAGATCGGGAAGGTGATGCTGAGCGTTCGTGGTCTCAACTCTCCGGGCAAGCTGCGCGAGGTTTCGCTCGACGTGCGTGCGGGCGAGGTGGTGGGGATCGGCGGGCTCGTCGGCGCGGGGCGCTCCGAGACGCTCGATGCGATCTTCAGCCTCGACCCCAAGAGCACCGGACGCGTCGAGGTCGAGGGCAAGCCGCTGAATCGCGTCAGCCCCGCCGACGCGATCCGTCGCGGCGTGGGCTACGTGCCCGAGGATCGACGTCTGCAGGGACTCTTTTTCCAGCTGGGCGTGGGCGAGAACATCATCATGCCGTTCATGGATCGCCTGGCGATGATGCTGGGCATTCGATCCCGCAACGGCGAGCGGCAGCTCGTCACCGAAAAATTCTCGGATTTCCGCGTGAAGGCCGCGGGGCCCGGGTCGCTGCCGAGCGAACTCTCGGGCGGCAACCAACAGAAGCTCCTCATCGCCCGCTGGATGGGTCGCGAAACACGGGTGTTGCTGCTTGATGAGCCGACGCGCGGCATCGACGTGGGGACCAAGGCCGAGGTGTACAAGCTGATCCACGCCGCGGCTGACCGCGGCATGGCGGTGCTCTTGGTCTCAAGCGAGATGCCCGAGCTGCTTGCGCTCTCAGATCGCATCCTGGTAATGGCGGGCGGACGGATCACCGGCGAACTCGCGGGCGACGAGATGACGCAGACGAACATCCTGAGGCTCGCGGTGGACAGCTCGGTGCGGGCGAGCGCGTAGCTTGGACAACGAGCCCCGAGCGTGAGCGAGCGGGAGGCAGAGCGCGCTCGGTATGGCCTCGCACTCGCTGGCACCCTGGGCTCGTTGATACACTCTCTCGCAAGTTGTCTGTGGCGCAAATACCCGTGTACAGAGCACCCCCTTCCATCCCCGCGCGGATCCTCTTCGGAATCGGCGCGGGAACGGTGTGCGCGGGAGCGGGGGCAGCAGGCGTCGCGATGGCGTGGCCTGTGAAGGACGCGGCCGAGTTGTTCGTCATTCCGACGACATTCGGGGCCATTTGGGGAGCGCTGTGGTCGATCACGACGATTCCTGTTCTCGAAGGGGGCGATCTTCGTCGCGCATCCCTCACCGCGCTCCTGCCCTCGATTGGCGTGAGCATGGCGCTTGGAGCTTTCTCGACCCGCCCGCTCATTTCGCCCGGGTTCCACCTGCTGATCTCGGTCGCTATGGTGACGACGCTCTTTGAGGTCCTGTGCGCCCAATCCTCAAAGCGTGTGAGAGCGTGGCGCGATCGAGACCCCTGGCGGTGTGCGGAGTGCTTGTACGACTTGCGAGGCGTTACGGGAAAGGTCTGCCCGGAGTGTGGACGAGAACGCGAACAGACGCATTCGCCAAGTGCACAATCAAGGCACGGATCAGCCGGCACGAACCGCCTTGCCGATGTCCCGAACGCCGTGGATGATTCGAACTACGTCGATGAAGTTGTCTCGCGGAACATAGAAGATCAGAAACGACCGGAAGTCTGAGAACGGGAAACGACGAATACCTTGAAGATCATTGCGGCGAGCGGGCCACTTCGCACCCATCCCGGGTTGGTCCGCGAGAAGACTCAAGGTCGCGGACACTCGGGCAGCAAAGCGCTGGCTCGCTGCGGCGCTTGTGAGTCCGAAATAAACCACGATCTCTTCCAGGTCGTTCTTGGCGAGTTGCCGGAAGCGAACTGAACGGTTCATGCGGACTTCCGGCGTTTGGAGGCTTCCTTCGCTCTCGCGATACGCTTTGATGCCCGAGTGAGAATACCTTGGAGCACCCTGGGAGTAAACGGCCGCGCCGGGCCGCTCTCAAGACCAGCGACAAGAGCCTGCTCCACCGCTTCCCGAGTCTGGTGGGCTCGCGCCGAGCGGAAAAGGATCCAACGGCGGCATCAACGCTTTCGAAGCACTTGTCGGCCACTTGGGCCTCAATCCACTGACGATCCTTAAGCGGCAGGTTGATCTTGAGGGGCTTGCGCGTGGGCATGCGACAGTATAGTCCGATTGGGCAAATCCTTCGAGGGCGATCATTCCTCGCACTGCACGGTGCAGAAGGGTTTCCCCATCGCCCAAGCTTCCCGCTCGCTGACGCTCGGGGCTCGTTGCTGACGGTAGAGGCTCGTTTACATAGTTGCCAGCTCGCGTCCGCGTTCACACGCTGCCTCAATGGCTTTGACAATGCTTGCCGGGACGCCCGAGCTGTCGAGCCGGGCGGTTGCCGCCGCGGTTGTGCCGCCCTTGCTGGTGACCGCGGCGCGAAGGGCCTCGGCGGTGCGCGGGTCGTCCTTGAGCATTGCCGAAGCTCCAAAGAGCGTCGCTCGAACCGCAGCGTCGGCCGTCTTGGCGTCAAAGCCCAGTTTCACCGCCGCCTTGGTCATCGCTTCGGCGAGGTAGAACAAGTACGCCGGGCCCGAGCCGGCGACGGCGGTGAAAGCGTCCATCAACTCCTCGGGGATCCGCAGCACCGTCGGGCCCACCGCCCGGAAGAGCTCCATCGCGAAGTCCTCATCGCCCGCGTGGGCTCCCGCCGAGACGCAGATCGCCGTGCACGAGAGGCGGATAGCCGCGGGGAGATTCGGCATCGTGCGGACCACCCGGGCGTTGGTGCCCAGGAGCCCCCGCACCTTCGCTCCGGGCGTCCCCGCCAGCACACTTACCACCACACGCGACCGATCCTCAAAGAACGCCCGCAATTCCATAGCCAGTTCCGTCAACATCTGCGGCTTCACCGCCAGCACGATGGGCGATGGCTCTCGCGGGTTCTCACGCTCGATCAGCCACTCCATCGCCTTGGTCGCCGACTCGCACGAGTCGCACTCCAGGCGTTCGCGCGAAGGCCCATCGCGCTCCGCGACAATGAACCTGCCCAGGTCGCCCGAGTCGAGGGCGGCGTGGGCGATAGACCGGCCCATGTTCCCGCCACCGATCATGCACCAG